>JAANMX010004166.1_pt1 | contig 11753 bp, 11 predicted proteins | sample 7279681 | NCBI WGS metagenome assembly JAANMX01 (sample SAMN14094542, study PRJNA606508) | bioreactor metagenome | isolation source: A lab-scale SPAN reactor treating ammonium-rich wastewater day 351 | place: Ireland: Galway | collected 2018-01-01
GCAGATGCCGGAGCTGATCGACCGCGGCCACATCTACATCGGCCTGCCGCCGCTGTACAAGATCAAGCAGGGCAAGAACGAGCTGTACCTGAAGGACGACGCCGCGCTGGATGCCTATCTGGCCGGCAATGCGGTGGAGGGTGCCAGCCTGATGCCGGCCGCCGCCGAGCCGACCATCGACGGTGCCGCGCTGGAAAGCCTGCTGCTGGCCTACGCGCGGGCCAGGGAAGCCATCGCCCGCAACGCCCACCGGTTCGACCCGGGCGTGCTGGAGGCGCTGATCGACTTCGTGCCGCTGGATGCGGCGTCGGTGGCCGCGCATGGTGACCTGTCCGACGCGCTGCTGGCGTTGGCGGGCCGTCTCAATCAGAGCGGGCTCGGCAAGCCGCGCTACACGCTGCGCTGGCAGGCCGCGGAGGAGGGTCGCCCGGCGGCACTGCTGGCGACCCGCAGCCATATGGGCGAAGAGCTGACCCAGGTGCTGCCGCAATCGCTGTTCGAGCACGGCGAACTGCGGCCGCTGCGCGAAGCCGCCGCCAAGCTGCACGGGTTGGTGCGCGACGGCGCGCGGATCGTGCGCGGCAGCAAGTCGCAGGCGATCGAACGCTTCGCCGAGGCGCAAACCTGGTTGCTGGAGGAAGCCAAGAAGGGCCGCCAGATCCAGCGCTTCAAGGGCCTGGGCGAAATGAACCCGGAGCAGCTGTGGGACACCACGGTGAACCCGGACACCCGCCGCCTGCTGCAGGTGAAGCTGGAAGACGCGGTCGCCGCCGACCAGATCTTCAGCACCCTGATGGGCGATGTGGTCGAGCCGCGCCGCGCGTTCATCGAAGACAATGCGCTGAAGGTGTCCAACCTTGACGTCTGATCGCGCGCCGGGCTGACGCCGCGTTCAGGCCATCAGCCCTGCGACGGCGGTCTGCACACGGATCGGAGATCAACATGAATGCCAAGGCCCTTGCACTGGGCGTCGCCACCGCGCTGTCGGTGGCGGCCTGCGCCACCACCACCTCGCCAACCGGCCGCACCCAGTACGTGGGTGCGGTGTCGCAGGCGCAGCTGGATCAGCTGGGCCTGCAGGCCTTCACCCAGGCCAAGGCGGAAACGCCGCTGAGCCGGGACGCGGCGCAGAATGCCTACGTCGGCTGCGTGGTTCGCGCCGTCAGCGCACAGCTGCCGGCACCCTGGAACGGCCTGCGCTGGGAATATGCGCTGTTCGACAACAACGAGGCCAATGCCTGGGCGCTGCCCGGCGGCAAGATCGGTGTCTACACCGGGATCTTCAAGGTTGCCACCAGCCAGGATCAGCTGGCCGCGGTGATCGCCCACGAGATCGGCCACGTCATCGCCCGCCACCACGACGAGCGCATCACCCGCCAGATCTACGCCCAGACCGGACTCGGTGTGGCCGGTGCGCTGGCCGGTTCCCGCTACGGCGAAGCGGCGCAGCAGACCACCGGGCAGCTGGGCGGCGCACTGCTGCAGGGCGCTTTCCTGCTGCCGAATTCGCGCGAACAGGAATCCGAAGCCGACGTGGTGGGCCAGGAGCTGATGGCCAAGGCCGGGTTCGATCCCGAGGCCGCCGTGCTGCTGTGGCGCAACATGGCCGCCGTCGGTGGCGCGCGGCCGCCGCAGTGGCTGTCCACCCACCCCGACCCCGCTTCGCGCCTGCGTGAACTGCAGGTGCGCGCGGCCGGTTTGATCCCGGTCATGCAGGCGGCGCGCAGCAAGGGGCAAACCCCGCGCTGCCGCTGATCCGGTGCACTCCGGCACAGGCCGTCGCATCGACTTTCTGCTACGTTTCCGCACCTGAGCGCGCCACTTGCAGCGTCTCCATTTCCAATGAGGCTTCCCATGTCCAGCAAATCCCGCCAACCGCTCGTCGTCGCCATCACCGTCGCCCTCGGGTTGGCAACCTTGGCACCGCTGGTTCACGCAGATCCGCAGCCGCAGAGCCAGCGCGAAGAGCGTGCGCAGCGCCGCGCGCAGGGCAAAAAACAGGCGGAACAGGCCAAGCCCGCGCTGTATCCCAACGCGACCCGCAAATCGCCGGAAACCCATGCCTCGCCCAAGGCGCTCAAGCTCCTGCAGGAGATGAGCACGCTGTTCGACAAGGAGCAGTGGGCCACGCTGATCGCCAAGGCCGAAGAAGTTGCCGGCATGGAAAAAGCCAATGCCTACGACAAGTCCTTCGCCTATTCGATGGCCGGCAATGCCGCCGCGAGCATGGATGACCAGGCGAAAGCGGAGCATTACTTCCAGTTGGCGATCGACAACGACGGCCTCGACAACGACAGCCATTTTTCGACCATGTACAACCTGGTGGCGGTGCGTTACGGCGAGGAAAAATACGCCGAAGCATTGACCACGCTCGACCGCTTCCTGGCTGAGAGCAAGACGGACAAGCCGGATCAGCTGTCGCTGCGTGGCGGCATTCTTGCCGCGATGGATCGCTTTGACGAAGCCGCTGCCGTGTACAAGGGCCTGCTTGCCAAGAGCCCGGATGACAAGCGGCTGATGATGAATGCCGTTTCTGTCCTGCAGAGTGGCGAGAAGTACGAAGAGGCAAACGCGCTGTTGGCGGATGCCTACAAGCGCGGCATGCTCACCGAGCAGCGCGAGCTGCGCGCCCTGTATGTCGGCTACATGAATGCCGAACGCTGGGCGGAAGCGCAGGCGGTCATCGAGGACGGGCTTGCAAAGGGCATCCTGAAGGAAAACGCCGACCTTTCCCGCGACTACCAGATCCTGGCGCAGAACGCCTACATGGACGACAAGATCCCGCTGGCGATCGAGCTGTACAAGCGTGCGGCACCGATGGCGGCGGATGGCGAGGCGTATCTCAACCTTGCCAAGGTGCTGGACTATGCGGAGCGCAATGCGGAGGCGAAGGCTGCGGCCAAGCAAGCGCTGGAGAAGGGCGTGAAGAAGCCGGAAGAGGCAAAGCGCATCCTTGCGCGTTGAGACGCAACGCGCAGTTTTCGACCTACACCACAGACAAGGCTTGGAACAAGTCCGGTCTGCTGGTATAAACTACGGGATTCCTGCGGCCACAAAGCCGCACCGTAATCCGCCCCGGTTCAAGAGATCGGGGCCCTCCACTCCAGAGCCGTGCGCATGACGGAAGATCTCGCCCACATCGAGAAGAATGACAACCGCGATAGCGGCCTGAGCTGGCCGCGCATCGCCGGCTTCAGCTTCGCCATCGCCCTGCATGCCGCCGCGTTGCTGCTGCTGTTGGCACCGCTGTCGCCGCCGGCCCAGGACGTGGACAAGGACGATGTGGTGAGCGTCACCTTCATCGAGCCGCCACCGCCGCCGCCGCCGCCGCCGCCGCCGCCGCCGGATCAGCCCAAGCCGCTGACCACGCCGCCGAAGACGCTGTCGCCGCCGCGCCCCAGTCCGATCCCGCCGCCGCCGGATGATCCGCCGGTGGTGCTGAGCGATGCGCGTGCCGTTGACGTGGCCGCGCCGCCGCCGTCACCGCCGTCGCCACCGGCTTCGGTGCCGGATATCGGCTCCAGCGTGGATCCGTCCTCGCGGGCAATGAATCCGCCGAAGTATCCGCCGGAAGAAATGCGCCGTGGCGTCCAGGGCACCACCATCCTGATCGTCAGCATCGACCCCAGCGGCGGTGTGCTCGACGTCGAGGTCGAACGCTCCAGTGGCAACCGCAACCTCGATCGCGCCGCGATCACCGCGGCCAAGCGCTGGCGTTTCAACCCGGAAGTCAGGAACGGCCAGAAGGTCGCCAGCCGCGTCCGTGTTCCGGTCGAATTCAAGATGTAATCGCTGTTCCGCACCACCTGTTCCAAACCTGAAGCGTCACCTCTTTTCGAACAACTTCATCCACGACATCCAAGGGTTAAGCGTATGTTGCAAGAAACTGCTGCCGCCGCACCTGCCGCCGCCGGAGGCAACAACGCCGCCGCTCTGCAGGCGATGGGCTTTGACCATCTCATCCAGAACTTCGACATCGTCGGCTGGATCGTGTTCCTGACCTTGACCATCATGTCGGTGATGTCCTGGTACTGGATCATCATCAATTTCATCAAGAACGCGCGCCTGCGCGGTCGCGCCGACCGCGTGGTCAGCACCTTCTGGGAAACCGCGAATGCCCAGGACGCGATCCGCTACATGGAAGAGCAGCCGAAGTCCGAGCCGTTCTCCAAGATCGCGCTGGACGCTGCCCAGGCCGCCGCGCACCACCAGCGCCACGACGGCTCCAAGCTGGCCGAGTCGCTGAACCGCTCCGAATTCGTCGATCGCGCCCTGCGCCAGGCCGTGACTCGCGAATCGCTGAATCTGGAAGCCGGCCTGACCGTGCTTGCCACCACCGGTTCGTCGGCCCCGTTCGTCGGCCTGCTCGGCACCGTGTGGGGCATCTACCACGCGCTGATCAAGATCGGTTCGTCGGGTGACGCCTCGATCTCGGCGGTGGCCGGCCCGGTGGGCGAGGCGCTGATCATGACCGCGCTCGGCCTGTTCGTGGCGATTCCCGCGCTGCTGGCCTACAACGGCTTCGTGCGCGCGAACCGCATCACCAACAACCAGTTCGACACCTTCGCCCACGACCTGCATGACTTCTTCGCCACCGGCGCGCGCGTCGGCGACGTGGGCGGCAAGCGCTGATCGTTGGCGACCGCAACCTGACGGAGGCCCCTGACCATGGGAGCAAGTGTCGGTAACAAGGAAGACGGCGCGCCGATGGCCGAAATCAACGTCACGCCCCTCGTGGACGTGATGTTGGTGCTGCTGATCATCTTCATGATCACCACGCCGCTGATGAACCACAAGGTCAAGGTGAAATTGCCGGAAGCGGTGGTTCAGCAGAAGGAAGAGAAGAAGCAGCAGATCCCCCCGGTCACCATCTCGGTGACCGAGGCGGGCGAGCTCTTCCTCAACGACGAACCGGCGACCAAGCAGGCGATCGAAAGCCGCCTGTCGGTCGAGGCGCAGAAGACCCCGCAGCCGCCGGTGCAGATCCGCGGCGACAAGACCACGCCGTACCGATTGATCAACGAAGTCGTGAAGATCGCGCAGGCGCAGGGCATGGCCAAGGTCGGCTTCATCACCACGCCGCCGAAGAAAGGGCAGTAAGGAGAACGCAAGATGGCCTTTGCCAAAGCCAGCGCAGGCGCCATGGCGGACATCAACGTCACCCCGTTGATCGACGTGATGCTCGTGCTGCTCATCATCTTCATGGTGACGATGCCGATCCAGTCGGTGCCGGTGGACGTCGATCTGCCGCAGAAGACGGACAAGCCACCGGAGAACCCGAAGGAACCGCCGGATCCGATCGAACTGCGGATCGATGCCTCCGGCCAGGTCTACTGGAACAACTCGCCGACCGCGGTCGCCGCGCTGGAGCGGATGATGCGGGAAGAAGTTGCCCGTGATCCGAGCAACCAGCCGGAACTGCAGGTCGATACCAACGAGTCTGCGGAATATGGCGTGCTGGCCCAGGTGCTGGCAGCGGCGAAGAACGCCGAGATGATCAAGATCGGCTTCGTCCAGAAGTAAACAAACTCAGGCTCCGGTTTCCGGAGCACGTCGTGGATGACGAAACGCCGCCCAATGGGCGGCGTTTTTTTGTGTCGGCGGCGACGCAGTGCGCGGCCGTACCGGAACGACTATGCGGCCGCGTCCACAATCCGGCGATAGGCGCGAACCGTGGCATCCAGGCCGGCATACAGGGCTTCGCCGATCAGGGCGTGGCCGATCGACACTTCGCGCACGTCCGGCACCTGCGCCAGGAAGGTGCCGAGATTGGCCTGGCTGAGGTCATGGCCGGCGTTGACCTGCAGGCCCGCTGCTTGCGCCAGCCGCGCGGTCTTGGCCGCGGCGTGCAGGGCGGCCGCCGGCGCACCGGCGGCAAAGGCTTCGGCATAGGGGCCGGTGTAAAGCTCGATGCGATCCGCGCCCACCGCCGCGGCCTGCGCCACGTCGGGATCACCGACGTCGACGAACACGCTGACCCGGCACCCCAGCGCCTTGAATGCGGCAATCAGCGGGCGCAACGATTCGCCGTCGCGGACGAAATCGAAGCCATGGTCGGAGGTGAGCTGGCCGTCTCCGTCCGGCACCAGCGTGACCTGCGCCGGCCGCGTCGCTTCGCACAGCGCCAGCAGGCCCGGATAGCCCGGACGCGGCGGCGCGAACGGATTGCCTTCGACGTTGAACTCCACGCCGCGCGCCGCGCACAACGAGCCCAACACATGCACGTCGTCGCTGCGGATGTGGCGCGCATCCGGGCGCGGATGCACGGTCAGGCCGTGCGCGCCGGCATCCAGGCAGGCGATGCCGGCCTTTAGTACCTCGGGTTCGCTGCCGCCGCGCGAATTGCGCAGCACCGCGATCTTGTTGAGGTTGACGCTGAGTACGGTCATGGCGCGTCGCCGGAGTCGTCGAGGCCGTCCTTGCGTGCCTGCGCCTGCTCGCGCAGGCGGCGCAGTTCGACGGGATCGATCATCTGGGTTTCGTCGCGGCCGCTGCCGGCGACGCGGCTCTGGTACAGGCCGAGCACCCACAGGACGAACAGCACCAGGGCCGCCAGCAGGCAGCCGGCCAGCACTTTCATCGACGTGGTCAGGAAAGCGAGCGCCATCGCGGCGATGGCGAGGAGCAGGAACAACCAGTGCATGCACGCGGCTCCGGGACGGATGCGCGCAGTTTACGACGCCGGGAACCTCACAGCAGCGGCGCCATCAGCCGCGCCAGCGCTTCCGGCAGGCGCGTGGCCAGCAGTGGACGGGGACGATCCGCGCGCACCCGCGGGGCCGAGGCGAATTCCCGTTCGATCAGTCGCGCCAGCTCGCCGGCCACTCCGGTGTCCTCGAACATCAGCGAGGATTCGAAGTTGAGGCGGAAGCTGCGATGGTCGAAGTTGGCGCTGCCGATGATGGCCAGGTGGTCGTCCACCAGCAGGGACTTGCTGTGCAGCATGCGCGGTCCGTATTCGTAGACCTTGACCCCGGCGGCCAGCAGGTCGTCGTAATAGGAGCGCACGCAGTACGTGACCAGCCGGCTGTCGCTCATCCGGGGCACCAGCAGGCGCACGTCCAGGCCGCCCAGCGCGGCGGAGGTCAGGGCCATCATCGCCGCTTCGCCGGGGACGAAGTACGGCGTGGTCAGCCAGACCCGGCGGGTCGCCGCGTGGATGGCGCCGACATAGGTGCGGTGGATCGCTTCCCATGGCGAATCCGGGCCGGAGATCAGCAGCTGGGCGCGCATCGGCCCGGCCTGCGGGGGAGGCATCGCGCGCACCACGTCGCCGATGAAATCGGAGCGCTTGGTGGCATAGGCCCAATCCTCGACGAACACTTCCTGCAGCGAACGCACGATGTCGCCTTCGAGCCGCAGGTGCAGGTCGCGATAGGCGTCGTCGCGCAGGCGCTCATCCTCCTCGTCGGTGATGTTGATGCCGCCGAGGAAGCCGACCCGGCCATCGATCACCACGATCTTGCGGTGCGTGCGCAGGTTCAGCCACGGCCGCCGCCAGGGCAGCCACAGGCGCGACGGATGGAACCAGGCGAGTTCGCCGCCGGCATCGGTCAACGGCGCGAAGAAGCGCCGCGTGGCCAGCTTCGATCCCATTGCATCGACCAGCAGGCGCACCGCGACGCCTGCGCGGGCACGTTCCACCAGCGCGTCCAGCAGCGCCTTGCCGGTGCGGTCCGGGTTGTAGATGTAGTACTCCAGGTGCACGTGGTCGCGCGCCTGGGCGATCGCGTCCAGCAGCGCCGGGTATTTGTGGCCACCATCGACCAGCAGCCGCACGTCGCGCGCGGTGCTCGGCGCCAGCCCGGTGGTGGCCTGCGCCAGCGTGCGCAGTTCCACGCTTTCGTCGCCCGGGCCTTCCGCGCTGCGCGGCAGGCGAGCGTGGTGGCGCTGGCGCCGCGCGCGATGGCGGACGATCTTCTGCGGGCCGAGGAAGTAGTACACCGCGAAGCCGATGTAGGGCAGCGCCGCCAGGCTGACCAGCCAGCTCAGGGTGGCGGCCGGTTCGCGTTTCTGCAGCACGATCCAGCTGCCCAGCCAGAGCAGGTAGACCACCCAGCCGATGCTCAGCCAGGCGCGGATGTGCGGGATCGCCCAGAACGCCTCCCATGCCTCGATCAGTCCGGTCATTGCGATGGTGTCCTCCGTCGCGCGCGTTGCGACAGGTGAAGAGTAGGGTGAGCGGATGGCACAGTCACGTGACGACGCGCTCCGCAACAGCCCGCGCCCCGACGATGACGCGCGCAAGGTTTTCGCGCCGCGCAAGGGCCGTGGCGCAGCCTCGCGGGTGGCCGGGCGCTTCGAGAAACGTGAAACCCGCGGCGAGGATGATGGCTGGGGTTCGGTGTACGAGGCGCTTGCCGATGCGCCCGCGCTGCGCACGCAGGTCACCAGCGAACGCGCGCGCAGCATCATCAGCCGCAACCGATCGCCGGACATCGCGTTCTCGCAATCGGTGAACCCGTATCGCGGTTGCGAACACGGCTGCGTGTACTGCTTCGCGCGGCCGTCGCATGCCTATCTCGACCTGTCGCCGGGCCTCGACTTCGAAACCAGGCTGTTCGCCAAGACCAATGCCGCCGAGTTGCTGCGCGCGGAGCTGGCGAAACCCGGCTACGTGCCCGCGCCCATCGCGCTGGGCATCAACACCGACGGCTGGCAGCCGATCGAGCGCGGGCACGGCATCAGCCGCGCCTGCCTCGAAGTGCTGCTGGAAACCCGGCACCCGCTCAGCATCGTCACCAAGGGCAGTGCGATCACCCGCGACCTCGACCTGCTGGCCGAACTGGCGAAGCACGGACTGGTCAGCGTGTTCGTCTCGGTGACCACGCTGGACAACGCGCTGTCGGCGAAGCTGGAGCCGCGCGCGGCCGCGCCGCACACGCGGCTGAAGATGATCGCGGCCCTGCGCGACGCCGGGGTGCCGGTGGGCGTGCTGGTGGCGCCGGTGATCCCGATGATCACCGACAGGCACCTCGAACACATTCTCGAAGCCGCGCATGACGCCGGTGCGCAGGCCGCCGGCTACGTCCTGCTGCGCCTGCCGCACGAGTTGAAGGCGATCTGGCGCGAGTGGCTGCAGCTGCACTACCCGGAGCGCGCCGACCACGTGATGAGCCTCATCCAGCAGATGCGCGGCGGCAAGGATTACGACAGCGCGTTCGGCACGCGCATGCGCGGGCAGGGGCCGTTCGCGGATCTGATCGCGATGCGTTTCGCCAAGACCCGCAGGCGGCTCGGGTTTGGTGGGCTGCCGCCGTTGCGTGATGATTTGTTCGTTCCGCCACGCAAGCCGTCTCCGCAGGGCGAGCTGTTTTGAGTCATCGCGGCGAAGCCCGACGACGGCGGGCATGGCCAGCCGCTCAGGCTTCGCGTCCGGCTACGATTCGCGGCCGCAGGCCATCCATGGCCTGCTCTGCCCATGCCCGCCGCCGCCGGGCTTCGCTTGCGGGTTCTCAGCGATCGGGCAGCGGAATCCGCTCGGCATCGTCGCCCGGAATCAGGCCGAACGCACCGCTGTCCCAATCGCGCTTGGCCTGCTCGATGCGCTCCTTCGAACTCGACACGAAGTTCCACCACATATGGCGCGGCGCATCCAGCGGCTCGCCGCCGAACAGCATCGCCTTCAGCGGCGTCTTCGCGCGCAGCACGTGGCGCGCGCCGCGGTCGAGCACGACCAGGTGCTTTTCCGGAATGTCGGCGCTGTCGAGCTGCGCCTCGCCTTCCAGCACGTAGAGCGCGCGTTCCACTGCTTCCGCTTCGATCGGCAATTCGGCATCCGGCGCGAGATCGACGGCGACGTTGAAGGTGTCGGCGAATACCTGCACCGGCGACTCCATGCCGAAGCCGCGGCCGGCGATCACCCGCAGCGAGGCGCCGGCGTGGTCGCGCAGCGGCAGGGTGGATGCGGCGTGGTGGTGGAACGACGGTACGGTTTCCTCGTCGGCTTTCGGCAGCGCCACCCAGGTCTGCATGCCATGCACCGCGTGTCCCGCCGCGCGCGGATCCGGCGGCGTGCGTTCGGAATGGGCGATGCCGCGTCCCGCCGTCATCCAGTTGACGTCGCCGGGCAGGATGTCCTGCACGCTGCCGAGGGTGTCGCGGTGGCGCAGCGCGCCGGCCCACAGGTAGGTGACCGTGGCCAGGCCGATATGCGGATGCGGGCGCACGTCGATGCCGCGGCCGGGTTCGAACAAGGCCGGGCCCATGTGGTCGACGAACACGAACGGGCCGACGCTGCGTGCCTGCAGCGTGGGCACCGCGCGGCGCACCTGGAAGCCGCCGAGGTCATGGGTGCGCGGGGCGATCAACAGGGTCATGGCGTCCTCCTCGACACGTGCCCGTCCGCGGGAACGGGATCAACCGAAATGCGGCAGCAGCGGGCCGTCCATCCACAGCCAGCGCGCCATCCACGCGCTGACCAAGGCAATCAGTACCGTCAGCGGCAGGCCCACGCGCAGGAAATCGCCGAAGCGGTACTGGCCCGGGCGCAGGATCAGCAGGTTGCCGTGGTGGCCGATCGGGGTGAGGAAGGCGACCACCGCGCCCAGCGCGGTGCACACCACGAACGGCGCCGGTGGCAGGTCCAGCACCTGCGCGGTGGCGATCGAGATCGGGCCCAGCAGCGCGGTGGTGGCGGCGTCGCTCATCACCTGGGTGAGCAGCGCGGCCAGCGAGAACATCACCAGCAGGATCGCCAGCGGCGGCCAGTGCGCGATCACCTTCCCCAATCCCTGCGCCAGCAGCGCGGCGGTGCCGGTCTGCTCCATCGCGATGCCGAGCGGGATGACGCCGGCGATCATCACGAAGATGCGCACGTCGATGCCGCGATAGGCCTGCTCGACGTCGATGCAGCGGGTGGCCACCATGGCTACTGCGCCGGCCAGGAACGCCAGCGGCGGCGACAGCCATTCGGTGGCGGCGGCGATCACGGTCAGCGCCAGGATCGCCATCGCCAGCGGTGCGCGCAGGCGGCGCTTGGCCTCGCCGGCGAACGGCACCAGCATCAGGAAGCCGTGGTGCGCGGCCAGTTCGTTGAAGCGCGCGGGCTGGCCCCACAGCACCAGCAGGTCGCCCTCGCGCAGGCGCGCGTCGGACAGGCGGTCGGCCATCTGCTCGCCGCGCCGCCACAGTCCGGCGATCACGGTGTGGAACTGGCGGGCGAAATCCAGTTCGCGGATGCTGCGGCCGATGAATTCGGAGCCGGGCGCCACCACCGCCTGCACCAGCTGCGGCCTGCCCTCGCCCTTGGCATAGAGGCCGAACCGGGCGATCGCGTTCATGTCCAGGCCGCTGTCGTCGTGCAGCGACATCAGCTCGTCGGCGGCGGCCTCCACCAGCAGGATGTCGCCGGCCAGCAGCGGGCTGTTCGCGCGCAGATCGTCGCGACGGCTGCCATCGCGCAGCCAGCCCAGCAGGCGGAAGCGTTCGCCCAGTGCCTTCTGCAGTTCGGCCAGCGGGCGCGTGCACCAGTGGCCGTCCTTCACCACCACCAGCTCGGTGCGGTAGCGGTCGAGGCGCAGGTAGTCGTCCTCGTTCTGCTCGCCGCTGCGCTTGGGCAGCAGCCAGCGGGTCAGCAGCATGTAGGCGGTGCCGACCAGCACCAGCGCGACGCCGATCGGGGTGATCGAGAAAATCCCCAGACCTTCGCCGCCGGCGCGCTGCAGCATGTCGTTGGCGAGCAGGAAGGCCGGCGCGCTGAACAGGGTCAGGGTGGTGCCCAGCGAGGCCGCCAGCGACATCGGCATCAGCAG
>JAANMX010004172.1_pt1 | contig 11741 bp, 9 predicted proteins | sample 7279681 | NCBI WGS metagenome assembly JAANMX01 (sample SAMN14094542, study PRJNA606508) | bioreactor metagenome | isolation source: A lab-scale SPAN reactor treating ammonium-rich wastewater day 351 | place: Ireland: Galway | collected 2018-01-01
CTATATCTCTAATGATCATACTGGTGAAACCGCTCATGAAGCATTCAGACATTATGATCTGGGTGACATTCTCGGGGCGGAAGGGGTTTTGTTCAAAACCAGGACGGATGAATTGTCGTTACGAGTGACACAGCTTCATCTTCTGACCAAATCTTTGCGGCCCTTACCGGAAAAATTCCACGGGCTGGCCGATCAGGAACAGAAATACCGGCGCCGGTATCTCGATCTGATCACGAATGAAGATACACGCAGGGTGTTTGCGATTCGTTCGAAGATCATTCAGGCGATCCGTGAGTTCCTCGTCGATCGGGATTATCTCGAAGTTGAAACACCGATGATGCATTCCATTCCCGGCGGTGCCACTGCGCGTCCTTTTGTAACTCATCATAATGCGCTGGATATGTCCCTGTATCTGCGCATTGCCCCGGAACTTTACCTGAAGCGGCTGGTGGTGGGTGGTATGGAAAAGGTTTTTGAAATCAACCGGAATTTCAGGAATGAAGGGATATCTACCCGCCACAACCCTGAATTTACCATGCTGGAGTTTTATGAAGCTTATCAGGATCACAATTATCTGATGGATCTGACGGAATCCATGCTGCGTGAAGTTGCATTGAAAGTATCGGGAACGACCCGCATCGTTTATCAGCAGCGCGAAATGGACTTGGCACAACCTTTCGCCCGGCTGACCATTGCGCAGGCGATCCTGAAACATCATCCCGAATATTCTGATGCACAGCTCAATGATCGGGATTTTCTTACTAAAGCATTACAGGCAAAAGGGGTTACTGTAAACCCCGATAGTGGAATTGGTGGGCTGCAACTGGCTCTTTTCGATGAAACGACCGAACATCTGCTGTTTGAGCCGGTATTTATCGTTGATTATCCGGCTGAGGTTTCTCCGCTGGCACGTTGTAACGATGCCAATCCGGAAATTACCGATCGTTTCGAGCTTTATATCGCCGGGCGGGAAATTGCGAACGGGTTTTCCGAGTTGAATGACCCTGAAGATCAGGCCAACCGCTTCCTTGAGCAGGCCAGAGCGAAAGAGGCTGGTGATCTGGAAGCCATGCACTATGATGCTGATTATATTCAGGCATTGGAATATGGGCTGCCGCCAACCGCGGGAGAAGGAATCGGGATCGATCGACTGGTGATGTTGCTGACTGATTCCCCCAGCATTCGTGATGTGATTCTGTTCCCGCAGTTGCGTAAGGAAGATTGACCGGCAGGTTGAAAAACTGCTTTACCCCAATTTCCGGGGAAGCTTCAGATAGCGGGAATCAGCGCCGATATACTGCTGCATTACATCTCTGATCATTCTGGAGTCTGTATGTCTGGCTACATGGCACGCATTTTTTGTAAAAAGGCAATGCTTTTGCTATTGCTGACTGGAACAGGCATAGCCGGACATATTCCGGTTTCGGATGCCCGGCAGGTTGCAGAGGCAATTGGCGCGGATACATTCGCCGGGTATCAGGAAATCAGGGATCGAAGAAAATCCAGGCCGGCAGCCGTACTTTCTTCTACAGAAGCCGGGCAGGATAACAGCGAGTTGAAAAAACCTCCCTATCGCCGTACCAGAAGCACAGATGCGGCAGCAGCATTTATTCCACCGCAGTTACTTGCACCAGGCCGTTGTGGAATTGTTGATCGTATCGAATTCGTGATGCAGCCATATTATGGCGATCCTGGTCGTGTCGATACGTTTATTCCGGGGATGGCAGCCATACCGTATGGTCAGCATGGAGAAAAATTATTTTATGCTGATGTGGCGGTGGCCGGAAGCAGTGGATATTTTCCACCTCACAAGAATATCGTGGAGCCGGTTTATTTCAAAATCGGCTTGCTGGCGGATGATGGCCATTACCATGTCATGACGCAGCGAACTCCCCCTCAATTCCAGACAGGAGAAACTGTCAGGCTTGGTCACTCCGGTTTTCTGGAGAAAGCTGATTGTGTTATGCCTGAATCTGATCAGCACAGGCCGGGCAGGTAAGCGCCTCCAATAAATTTTATCCTTTGTTTCAACTGGATAAGATCCGGGAGATATCTGAAAAAGTGGAGTCAGACATCCGGAGTATCCAGACACAGCCTCAATCAGTTTTACCCCCCCTGTTCTCGTTCAAATACGCTTCCGGTCATCAGGAAAAAAATTCTGCATTTCCTGTCTGTTGGCTACATTTCTGTTCAGGCAGATCATGCCTGCGACAAATTGACGCGCGACAATTTGTCACATTCTCAACTCCGATTTTTTAGTTTAAATTTTGCGAATACTGATTTTTATGTAATCGGAATACAAATTAAAAGCGTGAGCTATTTCCCTTCGCTTATCAAAAGGGTGATCAGTGATACGAGTAATCGGAACAAACACGTGGAATAAACAACAGGGAGTTTATATGCGTTTGCCACCGTTAGTTAATCCTGCAGAAGAACTGAGTAAGGATGAGATTTCACGTTACAGCCGCCATCTGCTGATTCCTGAAGTAGGTCTCATGGGCCAGCGTCGGCTCAAAAGCAGTAAAGTGCTGGTGATTGGAGCGGGGGGGCTGGGTTCTCCAGTGTTGTTATACCTGGCTGCTGCGGGTGTGGGTACGATCGGGATTATTGATTTTGATGTCGTCGATGAATCCAATCTGCAGCGCCAAATCATTCACGGACAATCCGATATCGGCCGGCCAAAGTCGGAAAGTGCGTGTGATGCAATTAATGAATTGAATCCGTACGTCAAGATTAATCTTCATCGTGAACGGCTTGAGGTAGTCAATGCACATGCGGTTATATCGGGGTATGACCTGATAGTCGATGGCACCGATAATTTTGCAACACGCTATCTGGTGAACGATGCCTGTGTGCTGGCTGATAAACCCTATGTGTGGGGATCCATTTTCCGGTTCGAAGGCCAGGTTTCCGTATTCTGGGAAAATGCTCCAGGCGGAAAGGGCCTGAATTACCGGGATTTATACCCTGAACCACCACCGCCTGAAATGGCGCCCTCGTGTGCCGAAGGAGGCGTACTGGGGATTTTGTGTGCTTCCATCGGGGCAATGATGGCAACCGAGGCCATCAAGCTCATCACCGGCATTGGTGAGACCATGCTCGGACGATTGGCTGTTTACGATGCACTGGAAATGAGTTACCGCTTCATCCCATTGCATCGTGCTCCGAACAGGACTGCGATCGATGGGCTGATCGATTATCAGAGGTTTTGCAGCGTCAATCCTGTTTCAGCTACTTACGCGGATACGATTCCGGTAATCAGCGCACGTGAACTGAAAGCAATTAAAGAGAACGGTACGGATGTCCAGCTTATCGACGTTCGTGGAATCGAAGAGTGGGACATTGTGCACATTGAAGGCGCAAAACATATTCCCAAGAGCCGCATCATGTCAGAAGAGGTTCTGGCCGCGATGAACAAGGAGGATTTCATCGTGTTGCACTGCAAGATGGGGATGCGTTCACGTGATGTGCTGCTCGAAATGCAGAAGCAAGGTTTCACCAACGTCAAAAGCCTGGATGGCGGGATTCTCGCGTGGATCAGGGAAGTCGACCAATCGCTGCCGATCTATTAGCAACGGATCACAGAGTTAGTTTCAACCAGTCAAATCGAATTTCTCCAGGTTACAGGGAAAGCGGTAACAATGACCAACAAACTAAGCGGGAGACAAAAATTATGCTGACGATTCATACCAAGCTGATCAGTGCCATGATTACACAGTCATTAAAAGATCACCCCATTGAAACCTGCGGCATTATTGCCGGTCTTGCTGGCTCCAATCTGCCTCTACGCCTGATTCCAATGCGTAATGTCGCACAGTCAGAGAATTTTTTTATGTTTGATCCCCAGCAGCAGTTGCAGGTCTGGAAAGAAATGAGTGCACGTCATGAAGAGCCGGTTGTTATTTATCATTCCCATACCGGCAGCGAGGCATACCCGAGCCGCAGTGACGTTGAGCTGGCTGCCGAGCCGCAGGCCCATTACGTCATTATTCCAACCTGTTCTCCGCATAAGGAAGAAATCCGCAGTTTCCGCATCGTTGATCAGATGGTGATCGAAGAAAGGGTGCAGATCGTCCGGCAATATCAGCCTGAACTGGAATTCCAGATGATGGTGGCTTGATCAACACCGTCTTTAAACCTGAAAACCTCAGTTGATCGCTCCGGATATCGTTCAAAAAATTTTTACTTTTTTGATTACGCGTCGAATGAGAACGTTACATGCTGGATTGCACGGTTTTTCAGGAGCATGGCTACGTTACTCCTCTTAAAACAGCCCCCCCGTTACAAAACCATTTACTGAAAGGGTATTGCGCTTATGTCCATCACAGTCATTATTCCAACCATATTGAGGCCACTCACCCATCAACAGAAACACATTGATATGGAAGGCAGCAGAGTTTCCGAAATCATCGATCACATGGATCAGCAATATCCTGGAATCAAGGAAAAACTTGTTGCCAATGGCAATGCCCATCGCTTCATCAATATATACGTCAACGACAACGACATCCGCTTCCAGGATGGTCTGGCAACCAGCCTGCGTGATGGTGATGTGTTGACGATTCTGCCTGCGGTAGCGGGAGGTTGAATTTATCTGTCTGCTGTTGAGCACCAGAGTGATGATCATGATCAAATCACTGAAAGATTGTACGGTTTCGGGGCCTTTCAGAACGCCCCCGTCTCCTTTTGCCGCAGTGGGATTTTCCCTGAATTACCAGTCCGGCCGGCTGGGGTTGAAAGTGGCCGAGGCTGATGATTACGCTGATCAGGGGACATTCTCTTTTGTTTTCAGGGCACCGCAGGCCAGGCTCGTTAATTGTGTCATAACCGGGTGGAGTGATTGCGATCAACCGGGCGCCATCACCGAAAGCATGATGCAGGCGGCCTGTGGTTTGATGTCGGTGCATGGGCGATCAACCGGGGCAATTCAGCCGTTCGGACTTCAGTATGTTTCAACCGTTACGACTGCGCTGGCATTGCAAGGTGGCATGGCCGCAGCACTCGGTAATTTACGTGGCCTGGCTGTTTCAGATAGCCATATTTCCATGGCGGCTGCAGCCTTGCTCAGTACTTCGCAATACATTGCCGATGCAACGAGCACATCCTCATCGGAAAATCTGTCATCCGCTGATACCGATCATTTCCCGGCCCCTCCATTCATATCAGCGGATGGCATCGTTTTCGAACTCGAAACCCTCAATCCGGATCCCTGGCTAAGGTTCTGGACGCAACTGGATATCAGCAGAACGCTGGCTGGCAAGGGCTGGACCGCTTTTCTGCTGCGCTACGCAAAAGCCATCGCACCCATTCCGGGTGAACTTACCCGTGCGGTATCGAAGCTGGGATATGCAGATATTTCCAGGCTTTGCGCGGATGCCGGTATGGCGATATGTCGTGTCCGCACGCTTGATGAAAGGATGGATGACGAACATTTCAAATCAAACTGGCTGAAAGGCCCGTGGGTATTCGATTGTGCGGTACCTCAACCAGGATTGCCGTTAACATCCGCCAGTGGTTTACTGCCGCTGAGCGGACTCACCGTAATCGAATCCTGTCGGCGTATTCAGGGGCCGCTGGCCGGGCATTTGCTGGCACTGCTCGGTGCCCGGGTGATTCGTATCGAACCTCCCGGGGGAGATCCGTTGCGCGGGATGCCGCCGGTATCAGAAGGATGCTCGGTACGGTTTGATGCATTGAATCGGCTCAAGGTCATCCGTGAAATTGATATCAAATCTCCCTGCGGGCAGGAGGAAATCACTGAAATGGCAAGACATGCTGATGTGTTCCTGCACAATTGGGCACCTGGCAAGGCGCTTGAGCTGGATCTCGATTACGCTGATCTGAGTCGTGTAAATCCTGCCCTGATTTATGCACACGCATCTGGCTGGTTTACCGATGGCGGGGAAATATCATCACGATCCCCGTCGCTGCCGGGAACAGATTTCATGGTGCAGGCGTATTCCGGCGTTGCACAGAAAATTTCCCGAACTTGCGGCATACAGGGGGGAACATTGTTCACGGCGCTGGATGTGCTCGGTGGAGTCATTGCGGCGCAAGGCATTACTGCTGCCTTGCTCAATCGTCAATTGAATTGTGCAGGGGCTAAGGTGACTTCCTCGCTGCTGGGTGCGGCAATATTGTTGTGTAGTGATGATTTTCAGAACCGGCACGATTTCTTCGACTGTGTTCCGCCCGCGCAAAGTGTGCTCAATCGGGTTTTCAAGACGGGAAAGGGAAAAATTGCGATCGAATGTCTCGATGATGACACATTACTACGGCTGATGCAGACATTGGATTTGTCTGCTGGAGATAAGAGTGAATTATGGCAACGGCTGGGTAGATCCTTTCTGGGCAAGACTGCTGCAGAATGGCTGGTTGTTCTGCAGCAGGCTGCTGTACCGGCAGCCATCGTTATCGAAGATCTTAATGACCTGCATGGTGATCCCCGTCTGAAACCGTATCTTGAGATCGGTTCGTATACCAGAGTCACTTCACCCTGGAGGTTTCAATGAATCACGCCGGCATTATCGATCTGGTTCCTGCCGAGGTTCGCCAACAGTGGACAAATGATGGGATTTATCCTGATAAATCCTTATTTGACCTGTTTTGTGAGCATGCGCGGAAAAATCCTGAAAAACCGGCTGTGGTCACGCTGGACCACACCCTAACCTATCGGCAGTTGCTGCACAAAGTTACCTGTCTGGCGAACAGTTTACGGCATCTGGGGGTGGTTGCCGGCGATGTCATTGCTTATCAGCTGGCCAATAGCGCGCATCACTGCGCAATTGATCTGGCTGCGGCAGCATTGGGTGCCATCGTTGCACCTTTCCCGCCAGGGCGCGGACGCCTTGACATTCAATCGCTATTGCAGCGATGTGATGCGCGCGTAATCGTGGTTGAACCCTTGTTCCTGCAACAGGATTTATGTGAACTGATCGAATCACTGCGGCCTGCGTTACTGTCGCTGCGGATACTGGTGGTGGATGGTGTGGCACGAACAGGCTGGCACACGCTGAACGATCTGTTTCAATCCCGGCCGATTGCTACCGAAGAACTGCCTGATGTCGATCCTGATTCACCCGCACGTTTCCTGATTTCTTCCGGAACTGAAGCAGATCCCAAATGGATTGCTTATTCCCATAACGCACTGGCGGGCGGGCGTGGACGTTTCCTGCAGCATATTCACACGCGGGACAAAGATTTCCGTGCACTTTATCTGGTGCCACTGGGAACGGCTTTCGGCTCGTCAGCGACATTCGGTGTGTTGTCCTGGCTGGGGGGAACCCTGATTATGTTGCCGCGGTTTGATGTTGTGGCAACGATTCGGGCGATTGGGCAACTCAGACCAACGCATGTTTTTGGTGTTCCGACCATGTTTCAGCGCATTGCAGCTGATCCGGCCCTGGCGCAGACCGATATTTCCAGCCTGGTTGCAATCGTCAGTGGCGGTGCAAAAATCGATGAAACCTCGATCCTGCGTTGCTGTGGCGCATTCGGATGCAGTTTCATCAATCTGTATGGTTCAGCTGATGGCGTGAATTGCCATACGATGCTGGACGATAATATGACTACCGTTCTGCATACAACCGGCCGTCCTAATCCCGAGGTATGCTCGATCAGAATTGTCGATGATCGGAAGAACGAACTGGCGCAGGGCCAAACTGGTGAAATTGCTGCGCGCGGCCCCATCACGCCTATGCAATATGTCAATAATCCCGAGCTGGATGCGTTGTACCGCGATGCCGAGGGTTGGGTGTATACCGGAGATCTCGGATTTATCGATGAACAGGGTAATCTGGTACTGACCGGCAGGAAAAAGGAAATCATCATTCGTGGTGGTATCAACATCAGCCCGGCGCAGATTGAAGATATTGCCGCATCCCATCCCGCTGTCGTCAGCGCAGCCTGCATCCCGGTAGAGGATGAAGATCTGGGACACCGTGTCTGCCTGTGCCTGGTGATGAGCGAAGGTGCCGAGCGGCCATCGCTGGTGCAATTTACCCGTTTTTTGCTCGATCGCGGTCTGGAGCAAAACAAACTACCCGAGTATTTGCGCTATTTGAGACAACTGCCGCTCAGTCCGGCAGGAAAAGTCGATAAAAAGCAGTTGATTGCCGAACTGGAAAATACGCAATTCAAGAGTAATGCTGCGGTGGTCAGTAGAGTGGATTTTTCAGCAAGGATGCACTGATGTTACCGGCATTCAGCAGTGGTCACAGAGAAACAGCCAGGGCATTGGCGCAGAAAGTCAGGGAATTTGTCGACGAGATCATCATTCCGAACGAGCCGCAACTTTCCCGGCCGGGTGCACAGGCGTTGCAGTTGCAATCCGATCTGGCACTTGAAGCCAGACAGGCCGGTTTGTACGGTTTGTTCTATCCGCTATCGCATGGTGGAAAAATTGCCTCTCTGGAAGATTATTTGCTGGTTGCGGAACAGGAGGGACGTACAGAATTTTCCCAGGCGATCTTTGCCAGTCATACCGCCCTTGATGCGCATATGTTGTCGCGATTCGGAAACGCAATCATCCGGCAGCAGTTTCTGCAACCGATGGCAAACGGGGAGGCATTACCCTGCTATGGCATGACCGAGCCTGGCCAGAGCGGTTCGATTCCAGGGCTGATCACGACCACAGCGCATCTGTCCAATGGCCGCTGGCATATCAATGGCAGGAAATGGTTTATTTCCAATGCGGATCGTGCCACGTTCATGACAGTCCTCGCGCGGACAGCCGGCAAAGAAACGGTCCTCGATCATGCCTTGTCGATGATCATAGTACCTGCCGACACGCCGGGTTTCAGAGTCGAGCGCCAATTGATGATGATGGGACATGCCTGCGGCCAGGGAGAAGTTTCCCTGGCTGATGTACAAGTTCCCGAACATTATTTGATAGGGGTGTGTGGTGGCGGTCTGGAGCTGATGAACAAACGGCTTGGCCTTGGCCGGCTGCTGCGCGCGATGAACTGGATTGGCCTTGCCCGGCGGTGTATGGATTTGATGGGCGGGCGTGTTCATTCAACCCGGGGAAAACTCGGGCTTCTGGTAGAAAAACAGCTTGTACGCCAGCATTTCTTCAACACCTATCAGGCGATTGCCGGTGCACGTGAGCTTGTTCGCATCGCTGCGCGCGGCGTTGATGCCCAGTGCCCTGATGAAATCGCGATCAACGTTGCCAAAATGGCCGCTTCAAGGGCTTTATGCATTGCTTCTGATAGTGCAATGCAGCTGTATGGTGCAGAAGGGCTGAGTGACTTGACACCGCTTTACGGTATTCATCGCATTGCACGGACTTCCCGCATTCTGGATGGCAATGATGAATCACTGATCAGCTCGGTGGGGCGCCGCCTGATCAGTCATTATGAACATCACACGGTTTATCCGTTTGATTGAGTTCTGATCTTTCACGAAATCGAATACTTTCCAGAGGATATTTCATGTCGGTCGATTACAGGCAATTACCGCGATCCGCGCTGACCGATGTTTTGTTGCAAGCAGTCCTGGTGTTCGCCATGACACTACCGATGCTTGTTTTGTATACCACCAGTACGCTGGGGCCGTTACTCAGCCACGATCTCGGTTTCGAACCGGTTGCCATTGGCTATCTGATCATGAGCTCATTTGGTCTGGCGGCCATCCTGTCGCTTCGAGCTGGCGCAATTGTCGATTACATCGGTGTACGTGCTGCATTGATCGTTCTTTTTTGTGCTGTTGCTGCCGCTTTTGCACTGATTGCAATAACACAAGCATTTTTCAGCCTGATCATGGCAACAGCCATTTGCGGTATCGCACAGGCACTGGCAAATCCGGCGACCAATTTGCTGATTGCACACCAGATCCGGCCGGAACAAAGGGCATGGATAGTGGGATTGAAACAGTCCGGTGTCCAGCTGGCTGCGCTTTTCGCCGGATTGGTATTGCCTGCCATTGCATTCCAATACGGCTGGCGTATCGCGTTTGGTGTTATCGTGCCGGTCGCTGTGCTGTTCAGCCTTGCGGCATGGCTTGTGACGCCCGCACAGCACGTCAGGAAAAACAGGCAACTGATTTTTACGCGCCCGAATATGTTGCTGTCGTGGCTGATGGCGATCCAGTTCAGTGTTGGTCTGGCCTTGTCCGCATTTGTGACATTTCTGCCGACTTTTGCCACATTACAGGAGATGCCGCTTGCACAGGCAGGTACGCTGATCGCTGTATTCGGCATTACCGGAATGCTGTCGCGAATCATATTGACGCCGCTGGGCAATAAGTTCAGTGATGAATCCCATTTGCTGTTTGCGCTGATTGCCATTGCTGCTGGCGCGATCATGCTGACGATGCAGGCTGGGCCTGGCAGCCACGGGTACCTGTGGGCCGGGGCGATCGGAATGGGTATGTCTGCAGTTGCAACCAATGCGATTGCAATGAGTATGCTGATCAGAGATTCTGCATTCGGGCGGGTGACCGAAACTTCCGGCTATGTTTCTTTTGCATTCTTCTCCGGGTTTGCGCTGGGTCCACCGCTTTATGGACAGTTGTTCAGTCAAACCGGCAGCGTATCGTTTGCGTGGAGTCTGTTGACCGGTGTGTTGTGCCTGGCCTGCATCATGACATTGCGGTTGACCGCAGTGCGCAAGCGTCGCTCGCATGTATCGGTTTGAGTACGAAAAGCCGATAGCCCGGGTTAATCTGCACTTTGAAGAAATTCGAGGACATGGTGAACAAACAGATCGGGTGCGGTTCGCATGGCACTGTGTTGCTGACCGGCAATAATACCAACACGACAATCAGGCAAGCCCTGTTGCAGTCTTTCTGCGGTCATGAAGCGGCGCGGGTGGCTATTCCCGCCCACCAGCAGGAGTACCGGGGATTTCAGGGTCTGGAATCGTTGTGGTGTGAATTGATAACGATCGATACCTTGCAGTTCCCGCAGGATGGTGTGGGCGGCAGCAAGCCGTATCGCCCAGTTTGATCCGGCTTGCAGTGCAACCAGCTCCGGATTGGGGGTGTTCAGCAGATCACGAAAAAACAGCAGCAGTGTTTCTTCACGCGCATTTTTCTCCAGCAAAGCCTGCATGCGAGCTTCAAATGTTGCCGACCAGTCGCTGCCAGCCAATGAAATGGCCGGTTCATATAAAACAACCTTGTTGATGTTTGCAGTCAGAAGTGAAGTTTCCAGCGCACAAAGCCCGCCAAAAGAATGACCGAGCAGGTTGACGCTGCTGCCGATGGTATCGATGACGGCAGCGATATCTTCGCTTTCATGCTCCAGCGAATAGTTGGCAGCATCTCCGCTGTGACCACGACCGCGCCGGTCGAGGGTCCACACGGTGTGATGCTGTTGCAGACCGGCAAGTACCGATCCCCAGGTGGAGTGGTCACCGGTGGTGCCATGTACCAGCAGCAGGGGTGGCCCGCTGCCTTGCCGCCAGCAGGCAATGGGCGTGCCATCCCGGGATGTAATACGTTCCATCATGATGTGTATTTTGAAATTGAGAAGTCAGTTATACCAAAAATGATTTGAGCAGGCTCATGTTATTAAACCGGGTGATTTTCCAGAAGCAGTCAGACCGTTTGCTGTTTGGCGCATCGTTGTCGAGTACCGTTCTGAGAATCCTGTTTTTTTACTGTTTTCCGGCGGTAAGTTTATTCGTGAGCAGTATTGCTGCTACTCGTGCCGGGCAGCCGCCGGGACAGATAAATCAGTATCTGCGTATCAATGGCGAATTTCTTGGCAGTTATGAAAACTGGAATTACTTTCGCCC
>JAANMX010004174.1_pt1 | contig 11734 bp, 8 predicted proteins | sample 7279681 | NCBI WGS metagenome assembly JAANMX01 (sample SAMN14094542, study PRJNA606508) | bioreactor metagenome | isolation source: A lab-scale SPAN reactor treating ammonium-rich wastewater day 351 | place: Ireland: Galway | collected 2018-01-01
TTGTTGCCGGTCGTCGTACGCTTGCCGGTGACTTGGCAGACTTTGGACACTGTGCACCTCGATGGTGTGTGGTTGTCGCCCGTAGCCCGGGTGACGGCGGCCCCGGCGTGAAATCCACGACGGGAGGCGCTGCAGGACGCAGCGAGCCGCGCATTATGCGGGGATTTTCCTTGTGGCGCAAGCAGTTGGCTTGCCGCGCCGGTGCGATCAGTCGGTGGCCTGCTGGGGCAGCGACTGCGCCACCTCCCGGAACGCCAGCAGCGCCGTCTCCAGATGTTCGATGATCTCCTGCTGCAACACCGCAGGTTCCGGCAGGTTGTCCAGGTCATCCAGGCTGTCGTCCTTCAGCCAGAAGATGTCCAGGCTGGCCTTGTCGCGGGCGATCAGCGTGTCGTAGTCGAAATACCGGAACCGTTCCGATTCCGTGCGCTGGTGCCGGTTGGCGGGGTTGTAGGCTTGGATGAACGCCTGCAGGTCGTCGAAGCGCAGCGGTTTGGTCTTCAGGGTGAAGTGCATGTTGGTGCGCAGGTCGTAGATCCATACGCCCCGGGTGTGCACCCTGCCGTCCTTCGGTTTGTTGTCGAAGAACAGCACGTTCGCCTTCACGCCCTGCGCGTAGAAGATGCCGGTGGGCAGCCGCAGCAGGGTGTGCACATCGCAGGTTTCCAGCAGCTTGCGGCGGATCTTCTCGCCCGCGCCACCCTCGAACAGCACGTTGTCCGGCAGCACCACCGCCGCCTGCCCGCTGGTCTTGAGCATCGAGACGATGTGCTGGAGGAAGTTCAGCTGCTTGTTGGAAGTGGTCTGCCAGAAATCCTGGCGCTCGTAGGTCAATGCATCGCGGTCTTCCTCGCCGTCGGCATTGGTAATCGTCATGCTGCTTTTCTTGCCGAAGGGCGGGTTGGCCAGCACGTAATCGAATGTCTGCTTCGGCTCGGAAATCAGCGCGTCGGCGCGTTCCACCGTGGGTTCACCGTCCAGATCGCCGATGTTGTGCAGGAACAGGTTCATCAGGCACAGGCGGCGGGTGGCGGCCACGATCTCGTTGCCGAAGAAGGTTTCCCGATGCAGGAAAGCCTTCTGCTTCTTGTCGAGCGTGGAGCCCTTGCGGGTCAGCCAGTCGTACGCGCCGAGGAAGAACCCGCCGGTGCCGCAGGCGGGATCGGCAATCGTCTTGCCCGGCTGCGGCTGCACGCATTCCACCATCGCCCGGATCAGCGGGCGCGGGGTGAAGTACTGGCCGGCGCCGCTCTTGGTGTCCTCGGCGTTCTTCTGCAGCAGGCCTTCGTACAGCTCGCCCTTGACGTCGACATCCAGTCCCACCCACTGCTGCTCGTCGATCATCTGCACCAGCCGCGCCAGCTTGGCCGGGTCCTGGATCTTGTTCTGCGCCTTGAAGAAGATCGCCCCCAGCATGCCCGGCTGCTCGCCCAGCCGGTGCAGCACCTTCAGGTAGTGCGCTTCCAGCGGCTCGCCGGTCTTGCTGCGCAGGCTGGCCCAGTCGCAATTTTTCGGGATGTGGGTATCGCGGCTGTAGAGCGGTTGCGCGTATTCGTGCGCCAGCTTCAGGAACAGCAGCGCGGTCAGCTGCTCCAGGTAGTCGCCGTAGCCCACCCCGTCGTCGCGCAGGGTGTGGCAGAAGTTCCAGATCTTCTGGACGAGGGTGGAGGCGTTCATGGGGTCGTCTTTGCCGTATAGGCCTGGCGCGGGTCGGAGCTGGCTGGATGCGCCTGCTTCAGGCGGTTGCTCTTGACCATCGGGTTCAAGGTGCGTTTGAGCAAATCGTCGGGATTGCGGTTGAGCAAGTGCGCCAGCACGTGGCGGCCCAAGTAGCGCCCCGTGCACAACGCGGTCACGGTTGTCTGCAACAGTTCAGGCCGAGCGCGCTTCACCCCACGTACCGGCATGGCCAGTTCCAGCAGCCTGGCCTGAACCGGTTCCGGAACCTCCGCCCAGTTCAGGTAAGCGGCAACGTCCGCAGTACCGTTATCAAGCTCCGGAGGTATCCCGGCCTGCTCTGGAGGTATGGAGCCTAGCTCTGGAGGTATCCCGGGAGGGCGAGCCCCCCCAGTGGTGTCCATGGTCTCGAAAAGCCGCGTGGACGCTTGGGTCGCCCACGGCAGGTGGTACACCGTGCCGCGCCCCACGCCAGCGGAGACCAGCAGGCCATCTCTGACCAGCCCGGCCAGTCGCTTGGTGATGTCTGCCGGGTGCTCGGTCGAAATTTCCTTCAAACGGGTGTGGGAAACCACGCCTTCGGTATGGGCGGTAATCAGGGCCAGACGCTCCAGTTCGGGCAGAACACTGAACCTGGCACTCAGCTGGGCTTGCAGCTCGGCCACGGCTTGTTCCGGTACCAGGCTGCTCATGCGCAGTTCCATCAGGGTCTGCTCTGGCTCCCGCAATTCATACAGTTCCGGCCTGCGCCAGTGCTGGCCCGTCCAATTGTTGTAGATCTTGGGCAAACCGGAACCGGCGTGGTCGCCGTAGCCCACCAGCTGGAACATGGTCTGCAAGCGCCGATTGCGGCAATCGCTGTTGCCGCCGAGCACGGCCAATTCCGGCGGAATGCGCATCCGTCCGGGGTTGCGGAAGCCGAACATGTCCGGCCGTTTCACCACCAGCACGGAAACGCGACCGCTGTAATCGGCATGGATCAGCGTGTTGGCCAAGGCTTCGCGCAAGGCCTCGTGCACGGGCGTATCGTCGATGCGCTGGCCTTCCTGCAACTGGAACGGCACTTTCAGGTCGGCGGTGAGCTTCTGGTAAACGCGGCGGAAGAAGTCGTACAGGTTGCCTGACCACGCACCGTCGGGAACCAACCTGTCCACCCAGCGCTTTTCGGTTCTGGCTTGCGGACGTTCCTGATAGTCCACCATGTAGTGCGGAAGCACGTCGCGGATGATTTCCGCTCGTCCGAACATCAGCAAACCCGCAATGCGCAGGCCGCTGTAGCCCTCGTCGCGGTTCCTGCCATAGGCACCGATTTTTTCCAGAAATTCCGGCATCGACAAATCCAGCCAGACGTGACCGGGTTTGGCCGCAGCCAGCCGGTTGCGGTAGGCGGACACGGTATCCATGTCCAGATCGTCGAAGCCGTAGTTGCGCAATACGCGCTCGTCGCGGGAATCCTCCACGCGTTCGGCCAGCATGCGCCGCACGGTTTCATCGTCGGCACTGTAATCGCCTTCGTAACGGCGCAGGTAGGTGCCGCCCATCGGGTTGCTGCCCAGGTGCACCGGGCGGCGCTGGCGGGAAGCGCGCGGCACATGGATCTGCAGAATCGTCCTGCCTGCCACGGTGACCGGCTGGACATCGTTCTCGGTCAACAGGTTTTCACTGATTTTCTGCCGGTTGTGCAGGGTGTCCCACAGCGCCTTGCGCATGCGTTCCACATCGGCCAGGCCCAGCACGTTGAACTGCCCGCGCGGCTTCTCCTGAATGCCCAGCAGGATGTAGCCGCCATCGGTATTGGCCATGGCGCTGTAGCTTTTCCAGAAATCTTCCGGCACTTCGCCACGGCCATCGCGCCCCTGCGCCGCCTTGCATTCCAGATCGTAGGCTTCGGCAAGGCTGTTGATGTCGTCGTGATTCAACAGGGCGGTCATGCCTGCTTCCTTCTTGGCCTCTGTGCATTGTCCACTCGCGCCGCGCGGATGCGTTCCAGCAGCGCGCTGGCGGGTTCATCGCTGGGGTCCTGCGGCACCAGTTGGCCGGCGAAGGCGGCCTTGAGAATGTTGCGGCGCTGGGCGGCGGCCTGCTTGAGGCTGTGGGTGATGGCGGTTTGCTGGGCGTCGCAGGCGGTCAGGGCGGCGTCGAGGTGTTCGATGATGGCGTGTTGTTCTGCGAGGGGGGGAAGTGGGACTGTCATCGTCAGCAGTGTCGAAAGACTGACGTTGTGTTGCCCCGCAGAGGATGCGGCTCGCAGCTCCAACCAGTTCCGACCCGTGGGAGAGGAAAGTAGAATTTGAATCCAGTTGTGCGTGCAGGTGCGTTCTACACAACGGAGACGCAAAAGATACGAAGCAAAGTAGTGCGGTGCTGGCAATGGCGACGTGACAACAGCGGCCCGCCCCACCAAGCCAATGCTGCCGTTCGTGCGAATGACCAATATGTCGCCCACTGCCAGCGCGCTGTCGTCGTCGAGTTGCAATGTGACCTGAGAGAACTTCATGTCACGCAAATCAAGCGTTCCACTACCCACGTTTGGGATACGGAGAACAGGCGTCCCGCTGGCTTCGTAACCGCATTTCTCGGATGTTCCGTAAGAAGATTCAGTGACGATCTGGTCTAGGCTCGCCCACACCCACCCCTCCGGCAGCGCCGGCAAGCCCGTGGTGTCCGGCGCGACGGGTTCGGGGTATTTGGCTTGCCAGCCTTTCGGCGGGGGCTTGCCTTGGGTGGCGAACTTGGCGCGCTGCTTGTCCTCCCAGCGCGCGCGGCGTTCGTGCAGGATGCGTTGCAGCAGCTCGGCGGCGGGCTCTTGCCCCCTCCCTTTCGCCGCAGGCGAAGGGGAGGGTTGGGGAGGGGTGCTTTTTTGTGATGAGAGCAACCCCCTCCCAACCTCCCCCTGCCCGCTGCGCGGGCAAGGGGAGAGGCAAGAGCGCCATGCTTGCGTCAATGTGCCCTCCACCGCCGCCTTCAGCAGCGACTGCCGATACAGGGCGAGCTTGCGCTGCGCGGCCTGCAGTTCGGCCACGGCGGCATCCAGCCCGCCCAGCAGTTCTTCGAGTTTTTCGACGATGCGGGTTTGTTCGGCGCGGGGTGGCAGCCGAAACTGGAACTTGTTGATATCCGCAGGGCGAACTGCCGGATACAACGCGCCTTGCACGACACTCGACATAGCTTCGACGAATGTGCTGGTCTGAACGAGGTAATACAGAAAGCCGGGTTCCATCCAGCGCGTGCGCAATACATGGAAGCCAGTTGAACCGACGGCACCATCCAGTTGCGGTTGAACAATCGCCACGGCATTGAGATTCGGCCGTGTCATGGAAACGAGCACATCGCCTTCACGCAACCGTTGCTTTGCGCGGCTAGGTGCATCCTCAGCCGTTAGTTCCTTTGCGTCGCCAATGGTTTTTGTCTCTTTGTCAACGCTGCCAATGTCAACGTACACAAAGGTGCGTTTTGTGAGTGGCCCCGATTGCTCAATCGGTTCGTTTGCGACTTCACCAAGCGATGCCATCACTTCAACATCCCTCACGCCACCAACTCCTCATTCATCCCCGCCATCAACCCATCCAACTCTTCGCCGAACACCGTCCACGCGCGCTGCAAGCCGCCGCGCGCGGCCAGCTGGGCGTAGTCGAAATCCTCGCGCTCGATGCTGCAACTGCTGGCGATGTGGTCTTTCATCAGCCGCAGCCAGTCCATCTGCTCCGGCGTGAAGGCGGTGGTGCGCTTGCTGTTGTGGCGCCAGATCCAGTCGGCGAACTTCTTGTCCACGGCCTCGGCAAACGGGCGCAGTTCGTCGTCCAGCCCCAGCGCGAAGCGCACCAGCGCCACCAGGTCGGTCAGCTGGCGGCGCGCATCCACGCCGCGCACGCGGTGTTCCTGCACGCGGGCGTAGGCGTTCCACAATTTCTCCGTGGTCAGCATCAGCGGCGGGCGGCTCAGGGCGTCGTGCAGCTGTTCCACCATCTCCAGCGTCAGCGCACGGCGGCGGTAGGGCTGGGCGTGGAAGAACGCCAGTGCGGCGATTTCGTCGCGGTGCTGGCGCAGGTAGTCCTCGAACTTTTTCACGGCGGCTTCGGCATTGGCCTGCGCCTGCGCAGCAAATTCGCTGCGGGTGACGCTGTCGGCATTGAGGAGGTCGATGACCTGCTCGCGTTCGCGGCGTGCCGATTCGATCACCTCGCGCAGTTCCGGTTTGTCGAACGGGCGGCAGGCGGTGCTGACGCGCGCGCGCTTGGCGGCCGTCAGCTCCGCTTCGGTCAAGCTGTCCTCGCTGCGGGTAATGCCGGCGGCCTTGGCGGTATCCAGCGCATCGGCGGCAATGCGGTCGGGGTCGAGCGCCTGCACCAGTCCGCGCGCCAGATCCTGCAGGCCGATGCCGCCGCTGGCCTGTTTGATTTTCGCCAGCGCCCTGTCGTCCAGCTGCTTGCCCAGCCGCACCAGTCGGTTGCCCAGGCTTTGCACGGTGTCGTCGTCGCCCATCGCCACCGCTTTCAGCAGGGCATCCAGGCTGACGCCGGGCTTGCGTTCCAGCGGGCGGCTGTCGGTCTTCAGCGATTTCTCCACGCCCACCGCGTCGATCAGCACGAAGCGCTGCTTGGCGCCGCTGGCGGAGTTGCTGACCTTGCGCAGGGATTCCTCGTCCAGGCTGCGCACGCCGCGGCCTTTCATTTGTTCGTAATAGCCGCGCGAACGCACATCGCGCATGAACAGCAGCACTTCCAGCGGTTTCACGTCGGTGCCGGTGGCGATCATGTCCACGGTGACGGCGATGCGCGGGTGGAACTCGTTGCGGAAGTTGGCCAGCACGCCGTCGGCATCGGCCTCGGTATAGGTGACCTTGCGGCAGAAGTCGTTGCCCGCGCCGTACACCTCGCGCACGCTGCGGATGATGTCGTCGGCGTGGCTGTCGGTCTTGGCGAAGATCAGGGTTTTCGGGGTTTCCTTGCGGCCCGGGAAGATACGGGTTTCCACCGCCGTCTTCATCGCCTGGATGACGGTGCGGATCTGGTCGGGGTTGACCACGGACTTGTCGAGGTCGGCCTTGCCGTAGTCGATGTCGTCTTCGGTCTGCGCCCAGCGCTTGGCGCGGGTCACGCGGTCGCGGTGGTCTACCCATTCGCGGGCTTCGATCGTGCCGCCCTTGCTGGTGACTTCGGTTTCGATTTCGTACACGTCGTAGCCGACGTTGACGCCGTCGAGCACGGATTGCTCGTAGTTGTACTCGGCCACCACGTTCTGGTTGAAGAAGCCGTAGGTGCGCTTGTCCGGGGTGGCGGTGAGGCCGATCAGGTAGGCGTCGAAGTAGTCCAGCACCTGTTTCCACAGGTTGTAGATGCTGCGGTGGCATTCGTCGATGACGATGAAGTCGAACGTCTCCACCGGCACGTTCGGGTTGTACTGCACCAGCCGTTCGCCCTTGATCGCGGGCGCGGCGTCTTCCGGCGGGATGTCCTCGCTGGCTTCGGGCAGCTCGGTGCCGGACAGGATGGAGTACATGCGCTGGATGGTGCTGATGCAGACCTGCGCATGCGGGTCGATGCGGCTGGAGGACAGCCGCTGCACGTTGTACAGCTCGGTGAACTTGCGGGCGTCGTCCGGCGGCGTGTAGGCCATGAACTCCTGGTGCGCCTGCTTGCCGAGGTTGCGGGTATCGACCAGGAACAGGATGCGCTTGGCGCCGCCGAACTTCAGCAGGCGGTAGGCGGCGGTGATGGCGGTGAAGGTCTTGCCGGCACCGGTGGCCATGTGGATCAGCGCGCGCGGCTTGTTGTTCGCCAACGATTGCTCCAGCCCGGTGACGGCGCTGATCTGGCAGTCGCGCAGGCCACGGGTGGGCAGTTCCGGCAGGTGTTGCAGGCGCTGGCGCAAGGTCTGCGGCAGCGCGGCCCATTCGGCCAGCGTGTCCGGGCGCAGGAAGTGGAACAGCTCGCGCGCACGCGGTGCCGGGTCGGCAGCATCGGTGAACCACAGGATCTGGCCGGTACTTTCGTACAGGAAGCGCAGCGGCGGTGCGTCCTTGCGCCATTTCAGGCGGGCATTGGCATAACGCCCGGTTTGTGGCTCGTGGGCACTGAGCTTGTGGCCTTCCTCATCGCGCTTGGCCTCGATCACGCCCAGCGGCTGGCGATCCACGAACAGCAGGTAATCCGCCGGGCCGGTGTCGGTGGGGTATTCGCGCAGAGCCACGCCGCGACCGGCACCGAGGTCCGGGCGCTTGGCGTCCTGCACCAGCCAGCCTGCGGCTTCGAGTTTCCGGTCGATCAGCAGGCGTGCCTGTTGCTCTGGCGTCATGCCTTCCCCCTGCGGTTTGCGCCAGTTTACGGTTTGGCGACCTTGGCCCGGGCCACCCACGCGCGGATCTGCGCTTCCAGCACCGGCAGCGGCACCGAGCCCTGCGACAGGATGGCGTCGTGGAAGGCGCGCACGTCGAACTTCGCGCCCAGCTCGGCTTCCGCCTCGCGGCGCAGCCGCATGATGGTGATCTCGCCCAGCTTGTAGCTCAGCGCCTGGCCGGGCCAGCTGATGTAACGATCGACTTCGGTGGTGACCTCGTGCTCGGACAGCGCGGTGTTGTCGCGCAGGTAGGCCAGCGCCTGTTCGCGCGTCCAGCCCTTGTGATGCACGCCGGTATCGATGACCAGCCGCGCCGCGCGCCACATCGCGTAGGTCAGCCGGCCGAAATCGTCATAGGGCGTCTCGTAGATGCCCATTTCCTTGCCCAGCCACTCGCTGTACAGACCCCAGCCTTCGCCGTAGGCGCTGATGTATTCCTTGCGGAAACCGGGGACTTCGCCCTGTTCCTGCACCAGTGAGCCCTGCAGCGCGTGGCCGGGGGCGGATTCATGCAGGGTCAGCGCCGGCAGGTTGTACAGCGGGCGCGAAGGCAGGTCGTAGGTGTTGACCCAGTAGGTGCCGGCACCGCCGCGGCCGGCGGTCCAGAACGGCGCGATCGCCGGCGGCACCGGCACGATGGTGAAGCGCCCGCGCGGCAGGGTGCCGATGATCTTGCCAAGTTGCCCGTCCACCCGCTTGCTGATCCACGCGGCGTGGTTGAGCAGTTCCTGCGGGGTCTTGGCGTAGAACCGTGGGTCGGTGCGCAGGAACTCGAAGAACTCGGCCATGCTCCCCGTGAAGCCCGACTTGTCCTTTACCTGTTCCATCTCTGCCCGAATCCGTGCCACCTCTTGCAGCCCGGTCTCGAACACTTCGTCGGGCGTCATGCCTGTCGTGGTGTACTTGCGGACGAAGTGCCGATAGATGTTTTCACCATCGGGCATCTGCCAAACGCCGACTTCCTCGTAGCAAGCAGGCAGGTACTCCTCGTTCACGAAGGCAAGCAGCTTGCGATAGGAGGGCACCACACAGCCAGCAATCGTGTCTCTTACTGCCTTGCGGAGCCTCTGGCCCTCGGTATCGGAGAGTGCTGGCATGGTGCCGAAAGGGCGATAGAACCGGCTCTGCTCCGCATCCTCCACGATCTGGCTCTCGACTTGCCTAGGAACGCGCTGCATCACCACGCGGGAGTGCTTGATGCCGCGCCGAAGCCCCTCTCGCAACAGGGAGATGGTCTGGTCCATCAGCGTCGGCAACGCTTCCAGCCGCGCGATCCACTGCCCGAAATGCGGGCAGGCGGAGCGGAGGGCTCCAGGCCGATCCTTCCCGCGATGGAGGGCCGTGAAAGCGCTTGCTGTATGTCGGCACGATGTCCAGTATCCGCCTGGACGGACAGGTGGCCCAGTGATCGTTGATGGCCTCGGACTGGCCGGCCTGGACCCGGAGGGGGAAAGGACCTTCCATGCCAATGCCGAGGCGCATCTGGCCGAAACCGAGGTGCACGAGTGCCTGCGCCCACTCGAAGCCGGCCCGGTCGAGAGCGGGGTCCGAGGCGATCATCACCGGGTTCGGCGCCTCGGGCAGCACCGTCAAGCGGCCGTCCTGCAGCAGTTCGACCGAGATGCCATCGGGCGATCGGACGAACGCCATATGGCCATCGCGCGGCGGGCGGATTCGTTGAGCGGGACGAGCCGCTCCTTGCCGCCCTTGCCGCGCACGATCAGCATGCGCTGGTCGCGCTTGGCGGCAGAGGCCGGCAACGCGACGAGTTCGGACGCGCGCAGGCCGGTGGCATAGAGGACTTCCAGCAGGCAGTTCAGGCGCGCCGCGCGCAGCCGCTCCGGCGGCGATTTCGTCTCGTCCACGGCCAGTGCGGCGGCCGTATCGAGCAGGCGCTGCACGTCTGCGACCGACAGCAATTTCGGCAGGGCGCGGCCGCGTCTGGGACCTTCCAGGATCGCCGCCGGATCGTCCGCGCGCATCCCCTCCGCATAGAGGAACCGGTAGAGCTGGCGGATGGCCGAGAGCTTGCGCGCGACCGACGCGGTCTTGAAGCCGTGGCCGGCAAGTTCCGCGAGGTAGCCGCGGATCGCTTCGCTGCCGGCATTCTGCAGCGTCAGGCTCTGAGTGGTCAGGTGATCGCGAAAGCCGCCCAGATCGTTGGCATAGGCCTGCAGCGTATTGGCGGCAGCACCGCGCTCGGCGGCGATCATGTCGAGAAAAAGCGCGATCAGCGTCTGGTCGGACGTGCGTTCCGGTCCCGGTTTGGCCGCGGCAGGCACGCGGCTCATCGCTGTTTGTGGAAACGGTCGTAGGGGACCGTTACAGTGATCTCGCGCGACCCGGGCTCGACCATGGTTGCGAGCGCATACAGGCCCCCGTAGATCAGGCCGGCAATGATTCCGAGAACGGCAAGGAATCGGAACAGCGTCGGCATGGTGGGACTTGCTGCCGCTTTTGCGCTACTAGTCGGGTGAATCTGGTCGATTTTTTAACATGCCGGACCCGGTATTGCACAATATTTCCGAACTCCCGCCCGTCGAGGCCGCGCTGATCCGGGCGCTCGGTCATCGTTCGATCGTGTTGATCGGGATGATGGGCGCGGGCAAGTCTTCGGTCGGCCGCAAGCTCGCCGTGCGGCTCGGGTTGCCGTTCGTCGATGCCGACAGCGAGATCGAGCAGGCCGCCGGGATGTCGATCCCCGATATCTTCGAAATCCACGGCGAGGCGGAGTTCCGCGCCGGCGAGGCACGCGTCATTGCGCGGCTGCTCGAGGGTGGGCCGCAGGTGCTGGCGACCGGCGGCGGTGCCTATATGAACGTGGCAACTCGCGCGCTCATTCGCGAAAAAGGCATCTCAGTCTGGCTGAGGGCCGATTTCGAGGTGCTGCTGCGCCGCATCCGGCGGCGCAACGACCGCCCGATGCTCAAGACCGCCGATCCCGCCGCCACGTTGCGCCAGCTTATCGATGTCCGCTATCCCGTCTATACGGAGGCTGACATCACGATCGAGTCGCGCGACGTGCTGCACGACGTGATCGTCGGCGAGATCGTCGAGCGGCTGTGCGAGATCGTGCCCGGGCGCGCGCCGTGACGGCAACCGGACCAGAATCAAGATGACATCATGACGGCTCCCGTACGCAATTCCGCTTCCTCGATCATCCGCGTCGCGCTTGGCGCGCGCGCCTACGACATCGTCATCGGCCGCGGGACGCTGGCCTCGCTCGGTGCGCGCATGGCGGTGCTGCGGCCCGGCGCGCGCGCGGCCATCGTCACCGACGAGAACGTGGCGGAGCATCATCTTGCCGCCGCGCGTCACGCGCTTGCCGGCGCCGGCATCGAGGCGACGACGGTGATGGTCGCGCCGGGCGAAGGCTCGAAATCGATGGCGACGTTCGAGCGCGTCTGCGAGGAACTGATCGCCGCGCGCATCGAGCGCAACGATCTGGTCGTCGCGCTCGGCGGCGGCGTGATCGGCGATCTCGCCGGCTTTGCCGCCTCGACGGTGCGGCGCGGCCTCGATTTCATCCAGGTGCCGACGACGCTGCTGGCGCAGGTCGATTCTTCGGTCGGCGGGAAAACCGGCATCAACTCGCGGCATGGAAAGAACCTGATCGGCGCCTTCCATCAGCCGGCTTTGGTGATCGCCGACACCGCATTGCTCGACACGCTGCCGCCGCGGCAGTTCCGCGCCGGCTATGCCGAGGTGGCCAAGTACGGGC
>JAANMX010004181.1_pt1 | contig 11720 bp, 12 predicted proteins | sample 7279681 | NCBI WGS metagenome assembly JAANMX01 (sample SAMN14094542, study PRJNA606508) | bioreactor metagenome | isolation source: A lab-scale SPAN reactor treating ammonium-rich wastewater day 351 | place: Ireland: Galway | collected 2018-01-01
AGTCCCCAACGGAAACGAATTGATGGTCCATAATTTCTGAGTGTAATTGGAAACCAGAAAGCGCATAACGCTTCCTAAACCACCACCAATAAAGATATAGAAAAGGTTTCTCATCGCTGTTTGGAGTCAGTAGCTCTTATGTTAGGCTAATTCTGCAAGGTACTTTTCCGCGTCCATTGCAGCCATACAGCCGCTTCCTGCCGCAGTAATCGCCTGGCGGTAAATATGATCCTGAACATCTCCCGCAGCAAAAACTCCCGGCAAATTCGTTCTTGTAGAACCCGGAACCGTTTTTATGTAGCCGTTCTCGTCGAGGTTTATTTGTTCCGCAAAGATATCTGTGTTAGGTTTATGACCTATCGCGATAAAAATACCGTGAACATCGATTTTAGACGTTTCCTGGGTAAGATTGTTTATGACTACAGCTCTTTCAACCAAAGCATTTTCACCTTCAATTCCGATCAATTCGTGATTAAATTTTACTTCGATATTCGGCGTGTTTTCTACACGGTGAATCATTGCTTTAGAAGCCCGGAAGGTATCTTTTCTTACCAACATGGTTACTTTATTCGTAAGTTTTGCCAGATATGTCGCTTCTTCGGCTGCGGTGTCGCCCGCTCCTACTACAACAACATCTTTTCCTTTATAGAAAAATCCGTCGCAGGTTGCACATGCTGAAACTCCGCCTCCTGAATATTTTTTCTCATCATCCAAACCAAGATATTTCGCCGTAGCACCGGTTGAAATAATCACCGATTTGGCCAGAATTTCTTTGTTTCCCGCCCAAAGTTTATGGATTCCGCCTTCTTCATTAGAAAATTCGGCTTTTGTGATGAGTTCGTAATGAACTTTCGTATCAAATCTTTCGGCCTGTTTCTGAAGATCCATCATCATTTGAGGACCTGTAATTCCGTCGGGATAACCCGGAAAGTTATCTACTTCTGTGGTAGTGGTCAACTGTCCGCCGGGCTCCAGACCAGTGTATAATTCGGGTTTAAGATCGGCTCTGGCGGCATAAATTGCAGCGGTAAATCCTGAAGGTCCTGAACCTACGATCACACAGTCTAAAATATTCTGTTCCATTATTTAAGTTGAAGTTTTAAGAGTTTGAATTTTCAAAAATCGTTAATTATTTTGGGTTGGGGTCTATTTTATGATGAATTTTTTCAATGCGTGAAATATCATCTTTTTCTTTTTCTGATGTTACTTTATTTAATCATCTTTGTTTTACAACTGAAACCGCGACCCGACCTGAGTGGAGCTCTTTTTGAGCAACGCAGTGAAGCAAAAAAGCGGGAACGGAGGGCGGAAAAAGTCGCCCAAAAAATTACACTTTCACTTTTAAGCGGTCCACATGCAGAATTTTGTACACCATTTCTGTGAGCAGTTCACTTTCCTCCATATTTACAGCGCCCAATCCTTTGTTTTTAAGATCGGTTTCGCGAAGGATCGAGATAATTCTCGTGCAGTGTTTCAGGTTGTAAAACCTTGCTGCTTCTGCAAAATCTTTCATAAAATACGGATTCACATTCATTTGACCGGCCAGGACATTGGGAGGAACGCCCGGCGAAGTATGATAAATAATAAGGTTTGAAAAAAAGTTATACAGGTTGCCCATCATCATTGGCAAAGGATTCGTCTTCGGCGATTTTCCTATGAAATGAGCAATTCTGAGCGCACTGCTTTCATCCTTTTTACCCAGTGCCTTGATGAGTTCAAAAACATTGAATTCTTTGCTGATTCCGATGTGGGTTTCGATGGTTTTTTCATCCAGGATTTCATCGTTTTTGAGGATCATTTTGAGTTTGTGCAGTTCGTTTGAAATCCGTGATAAATCGGTGCCGAGATATTCTGAAAGTAGAGCCGGAATATTAGGTTTTGCTTTTAGACCAGCGTTGCGTAGTTCCTGCTCGATCCATTTCGGAACTTCGTAATCACGCATTTTAGCGCTTTCGAAAAGCATTTTGTTTTTGGAAAGAATCTTGGCAAAACTTTTACGTGAATCGACTTTTTTATGTTTGTGCGCAATGATTAAAAGTGTGGATTCTACAGGATTTTCGGCGTAAAATTTCAACGCTTCTGCTTCTTTTTCGATCATCCGGATTTCCTGAGCTTCTTTCAGAATAATGACCTGTTTTTCGCCCATCATCGGGAATTGTCTTGCGAGAGAAAGTACCTCAGAAAAAGTGGTGTCTTTGCCGTAAACTACGGTTTGGTTAAAGGCTTTCTCATCTTCCTCCAACACATCGTTTTCGAAAGCTTTCACAGCAACATCCATAAAAAAAGGTTCTTCGCCGTGGAAAAAATAAATGGGCAGAAACTCTTTATTTTTAATATTTTTGAGGACTAAATCTAATTCTTTCATACATGCAACTTCCGGAACTGAATTTTGAGGCTACTTTTGATCTGCAGATCAAGAGAGACAAAGATAAGTTTTTTATTTATGATTTGGTCCGGAAAACGTGGCTTCTGCTGACGCCTGAAGAATGGGTAAGACAGCATTGGGTGCATTATTTTCATACCGTTAAAAAACGAAATTTATCCTCGCTGATTTTAGAAAAAAAACTGGAACTTAACGGAACAACCAAACGGATTGACCTGCTGGTAACCGAAAAAACAGTTCCAAAAATTCTCGTCGAATGTAAAGCTCCGAAAATCAAACTTACCCAAAAAACATTCGAACAGACCGCGAGATACAATTCCATTATCGGGGCTGAAGAAATTATTCTGAGTAACGGTTTGCACCATATTTACGCGAAATTTTCCGACAATAGTTATGTGTTTTCGCCTTTTGAAGAGTAATTTTGCCGCATGGTTCAAATAAATCCTCAGTTCATTGCAGTTTTCCCACTTCTGATTTTCGTTTCTGTATTTCTAGGTTTTGGGATTTACTATGATGATTTTTATGCTTTACCTTCTCCGGTGGCAGCGGTAATCGGTATTTTTTCTGCATTCGTTCTCTTAAAAGGAAAAATTAACGGGAAAGTCGATACTTTCTTAAAAGGCTGTGGCGACGGGAAAATCCTCACCATGTGTATCATTTACCTTCTGGCAGGAGCTTTTGCCACGGTAACAGCAGCTACCGGAAGTGTAGATTCCATTGTTAACCTCGGTCTTACCTATATTTCGCCGGCTTACTTTCCTGTAGGGGTTTTTGTCATGGCTTCGTTTCTTTCATTTGCGTCGGGAACTTCGGTTGGATCAATTGTAACACTTGGACCAATTGTTATCGCCCTTGCTGAAAAAAGCGACTCACCTTTAGGATTAATCGGTGCATGCTTACTGTCAGGCGCGATGTTCGGTGATAATCTGTCTTTGATCTCCGACACCACCATTGCAGCTACTCAAAGTTTAGGCTGCCAGATGAAAGATAAGTTTCGGTTTAACTCGAAAATCGCGATTCCTGCAGCGGTTGCAGCCATTATAATTTTAACGGTAATGGGTTTCAGTCAGGAAAACACAGCTGCTTCAGCCGCCACAGCAAAAGACTTTAATCTGATGTTGGTTCTGCCCTATATTTTGGTTATTGTGCTTTCTTTATTGGGTTTAAATGTATTTGTGGTACTGTTCGCAGGGCTTATTTTTGCGGGACTTCTGGGTTTCGGTTACGGAAGTTTCGATTTTATTGGTTTCGCAAAGAAAACCTATGAGGGCTTTACCAGCATGACCGAAATTTTCCTGCTCTCGCTTCTTACAGGCGGTTTAGCCGCGTTGGTTGAAAAAGCCGGTGGAATTTCGTTTCTTATCGCAAAAATCAGCAAAGTCATCAGTTCAAAAAAAACAGCATTACTGGGAATCGGTGGATTGGTAACAGCAGCAAATCTTTGTGTAGCAAACAATACCATTTCCATCATTATTTCCGGGAAAGTTGCTAAAGAAATCAATGACAAATACGGCCTGAGACCGCAGCAAAGTGCTTCAGTGCTTGATATATTTTCCTGTTATGTACAGGGTTTAATTCCGTACGGCGCCCAGATTCTGATCCTGATTTCACTCAGCAGCTTTAAGATGGATTATTTGGAACTCGTACAATATTCATTTTATCTCCATATCCTTTTACTGTTCACGCTGATCAGTATTCTGTTCGGCAAAAAATAATTCAATAAAAAAATGCAGCAAAATTCAACAATAAAAAATATAATTTTCGACTTCGGAGGCGTGGTGATGGATTGGAATCCGCGCTATTTCTTCAAAGATTATTTCAACGATGATGAACGAATGGAATATTTCCTGAAACACATTGCTGAAGATGAATGGAATGCTGAACAGGACCGCGGCAGAAGTTTACAAGAAGGGACCGAGATTCAAGTCACAAAATTCCCCGAATGGGAAAAGGAAATCCGTGCGTATTACGACAACTGGACAACAATGCTGAAATCTGATATTCCCGAAAATGTAGAGGTTTTAAGAAAACTAGAGCATTCGGAATATGAACTGTTCGGGCTTACCAACTGGTCAGTGGAAACTTTTCCTTACGCTTTGGAAAACTATGATTTCTTTAATGCTTTTAAAGGAAAAATAGTTGTTTCGGGCACTGAGAAAATCATTAAACCTGATCCGAAAATCTGGGAAGTTCTGCTCGAAAGATATCATCTGAAGCCTGAAGAATCTGTTTTCATAGATGATAATCCGAAAAATATTGAAGTGGCAAAAACGTTAGGTTTTATAACGGTTCATATTACTGAAGAGACGAATCTGGACGAAGAATTACGAAGTTTAGGTCTTCGCTTTTAAAGACAATTATTATTCGCGGTTCACCAAATCCATTGAAAAAGCAGGCAGACAAATTGCTAAATATTCGCAGGAATCTTCAAACGGATTGCTGTAAAGGATTCTGGCTCCTTTTTCAATCACAATGCTTTGTCCAGCCTCTAAAATCACGGTTTCACCATCGATTTCGAATTGCTTCTTTCCTTTGATAATGTAGGTAAATTCATCAAATTCGGGTGTCTGATGCGGTTCACTCCATTTCGGTGGTGCAACCATGTGCGCGATTGAAATTTCAGGGTTTCCGGTGGAGTTTCCCCAGATTTCTTCAATCAGTTTCCCGTCGGTTGTCGGGACAATGAAAGGCGATTTCTGAATTTTAAATTTTGGCATCTTCTAAATTTACTTCAAAAGTAAATAAAAAAAATCAGGAATAATTTCCTGATTTAAAAAGTAAATTTTGTATCATTTTTAATGACCGAAAGTACGATATTGCTGTGATACTGACCGATATTTGGGATATTTGCCACGACAGTCGTCATAAAATTATTATAATCCTTTATGTTTTTTGCTACAACTTTGATCATATAATCATATTGTCCCGAGAGACTTACAACCTCCAGAACCTGTGGTTCATCCTTTATTTTCTGTTCAAATTCCTGTAGCTTTTCATTCGACTGCTCTTTCAAAACGATATTACAATACGCCATAATCTCGAATCCTGCGAGTTCCGCATTAATCAGCACGACATTTTTTCTGATAATGCCGTGATGCTTCAGCGATTTTATCCTTTCGTAGGTCGCAGTGAAGGAAAGCCCGATCTTTTCCGCCAGATCTTTTACGGAAACGGTGGAATCTTCCTGCATGAAATTAAGAATTTTATGGTCTGTACTGTCTAGTGTCTTCATATATTTTTATTGAATTTCCTGAAGATTTCCTCAAAATTCTGAGTAATCTCGTCGAGGCATAAATTCCCGATACTCCCTTTGTGGGTATGCTTTAAATCATCGTTTCGGTAACTGTACGAACCGTTTTCAATGGAATTTCCGACCTCGCGGTAGGCCTCCCGAAAACTTGCTCCGCTCATCACCAGTTCGTTGATTTTTTCGACGCTGAAAAGATAATCATATTTTTCGTCCTTCAAAATATCTTCCTTCACATTAATGTGTTTCAGCATAAATTCAAAAATTTGCAGACAGTCTTTCAAATCCTGGATTCCCGGGAAAATAATTTCTTTTGTCAACTGAAAATCCCTGTGATAGCCTGATGGTAGATTGTTTATAAGCAGTGTAAGTTCATTCGGAAGACTCTGAATTCGGGCAGATTTTGCACGGATCAGTTCAAAAACATCAGGATTTTTTTTGTGAGGCATAATGCTGCTTCCGGTCGTTAGTTCAGATGGAAAACTGATAAAACCGTAATTCTGATTGCTGAACATGCAGATATCGTAAGCAAGTTTGCTTAAAGTCGCAGCCACCGTACTCATTGCCATCGCTGTGATTTTTTCTGATTTTCCGCGCGTCATTTGTGCGTAAACACAATTGATGTTCATTTTTTCTAGATTCAGCTCTTTTGTTGTAAAATCCCGATCCAGTGGAAAAGAAGATCCAAAACCGGCACCCGAACCTAAAGGATTTTTCTCAACCACGGATAAAGCTGCGGCTAAAACCTCTAAATCTTCGGATAAAGATTCGGCGAAAGCAGAAAACCACAATCCAAACGAAGAAGGCATTCCGATCTGAAAATGCGTGTAACCCGGCATTAATGCAGATTTGTGAGTTTCTGCGAGGTTAATTAAACGTTCAAATAAATTCTTTGAAAGTTGTGCAATTTCTTTGATTTCTGACGCTAAATATAATTTGATCGCCAATAAAACCTGATCGTTTCGTGATCTTCCTGTGTGAATTTTCTTTCCGGCATCTCCCAGTTTTTGAGTTAAATTAAACTCAATCTGGCTGTGAATATCCTCTACTCCCTCGTTGATTAACAACTTATTTTCTTTTGCCAAAAGGTACATTTCGTCCAGCTCTTTTTGAATAGCACTATTTTCTTCCTCCACTAAAAAACCGATTTTTGCAAGCATTTTACAGTGTGCCTTTGTGCCAAGAATGTCGTACTGTGCCAATAAAATATCGAAATCTTTGTCTTTACCAACGGTAAATTTTTCAATAATTTCCAAATGATTCCGGTTTGCTGAATCTTTTGCCCAAAGTTTTTTGTTTTCCATTTTTAAAGGATATGAGAGAGAATTTTAATGTATTTTTCGATGCCTTTATCGAGTTCATGCTGATGAATAAATTCGTTCGCTGTATGGGAACGTGTAGAATCTCCCGGACCAATTTTCACCGAATCGAAAGGCATTAAAGCCTGATCCGAAACTGTCGGTGATCCGTATAAACAGCAGTTTTCTTTTTGCGCTGCAAGAACAAATGGATGATCCAAATCAATTCTTGAAGAATTCAGAGCGAGCGATCTGGGCTCAATTTCAGATTCTAATTCATTCTGGAAGATCTCCACAATTTCAGCGTTTGTATAAAGTTCGTTGGTTCGGACGTCAACCGTAAAATGTGTTTGGTCCGGAACCACATTATGCTGCGAACCCGCATTCACCATCGTTACCGTTGCTTTCACTTTTCCCAGGACTTCAGAAACTTTCTCAAACTCAAAATTCTGTATTTTCTTAATATCACGAACAGCTTTATAAATGGAATTATCGTCATTAATATGAGCCGCGTGAGAGGCCGTACCTTTCGCGACACAATTCAAAACGACCAAACCTTTTTCCGCGATGGCCAAATCCATTTTGGTAGGTTCGCCCACAATTGCGAAATCAATTTTTCCTAAATCTTCCAAAATCGATTTCACTCCGTTCTCACCGGAAATCTCTTCTTCCGCCGTGGCTGCGTAAATAAAGTTATACTTGAGTTTCTGCGCATAAAAGTGCGTGAAAACCGCCCATAAACTCACCAGACTTGCGCCTGCATCATTGCTTCCCAAACCGAAAATCTTGCCGTCTTTTTCTATCGCTTTAAAAGGGTCGAGTGTATACGCCGAATTTGGTTTCACTGTGTCGTGATGGGAATTAAGAAGGATTGTCGGCTGACTTTCATCGAAATGTAGATTCTTAGCCCAGATATTATTTCCTTTTCTTTGAAACGGAATATTTTTGAGGTTTAAATATTTTTCGATAATCAGCGCAGTATTTTCCTCTTCTTTACTGAAAGAAGGCGTTTCGATCAATTTGATCAGAAAATTTCTGGCGTCGTCTTTTAAAATTTCCATTAATGTAAGCTGATATTAGTTCCCGGTTTTTCGTTGGCGAAATAGCTTTCCAGGGCGTCACTTTTTAGAATTCTTGCCTCTTCAACGCCGTGATACAGCGCTCTGAAAGCAGTCTGCAGTTTCGGAATCATTCCGTCGGCAATCTGTTTTGTTTCTTTCATGTGCATAAAATCTGATTTAGAAATGTCCGGAATTACTGAGTTTTCCTCCGTAATATCTTTTAAAACGCCGCTTTTTTCGAAACAGTACAGGAGATGCACTTTGTAATTCGCCGACATTGCTTTTGCAATTTCCGCCGCCATTACATCAGCGTTTGTATTCAAAAGTTCTGCGTCCTCACTGATGCTGATGGAATTAACCACGGGGATTATATTTTGAGTGATAAAATTTTCAAAAACCATCTCATCCACCTTCACGATGTCGCCTACAAAACCATAATTAATAACTGAAGCATCTCTTTTTTTCGAAACAATACAGTTCAGATCAGCTCCTGAAAGTCCTATTGCCACATGCTTTTTCGCTGATAATCCGGCAACGATATTTTTATTGATCAGTCCTGCATAAACCATCGTACAAAGTTCCAGAGTTTCCAGGGAAGTTATCCGTCTCCCTTCCACCATCTGTTGCGGAATGAAGAGTTTCTGCGCGAGTTCGGTTACTTTTTTTCCGCCACCATGTACCAAAATCACCTTTTTTCCCGACGTCGATATTGCTTTCAGACAGGCTTTAAGTGAATCTTCGCTGTTGATGGTTTCGCCGCCGATTTTTATGACATATAAATCTTCCATTTTAAAAAGAATTTTCAAGGATTTTCTTGATGATTAACTGCGCGGAAAGCGTTCTGTTATTGGCCTGCTGATAAATCAGAGAATTAGCAGAATCTAAAACAGCGTCGCTCATTTCCAGATTTCTGCGAACCGGAAGGCAGTGCATAAATTTAGTTTCAGGGTTTGTTTTTAAAAAATCTTCGCCTAAAAGCCAGTTTCCTTTCACTTCCGGCATTTTTCCGTACTCATCGAAAGACGACCAGTTTTTCATATAAACGAAATCGGCATCTTTTAATGCTTCTTCGTGATTATGATAAACTTTGGCATCTCCTGTAAAATCTTTGCTTAAATCGTACCCTTCAGGATTTGCGATACAAAAATCCACATCCGCAGCATTCATCCACTCCGCAAAAGAATTTCCAACTGCCTGCGGAAGCACTTTGATGTGCGGCGCCCAGGAAAGAACGACTTTCGGTTTTTGTGGTTGAGTCCAGTTCTCACGGATGGTAATCAAATCGGCGAAACTCTGCAACGGATGCCGGGTCGCAGATTCCAGAGAAATCACGGGAACGGTTGCGTATTTTATGAAAGAATTCAGCACAAACTCGCTGTAATCTTCGTCGCGGTCTTTCAAACCGGGAAAACATCTTAAACCAATCACGTCGCAATATTCGCTTAAAACTTTTGCAGCGTCTTTAATATGTTCAACGGTAGAACCATCCATCACGGCATTTTCTGCAAATTCCCAGTTCCAGGCATCCTGTCCGGCGTTAATGACCTGAACCTGCATTCCGAGGTTCATTCCGGCTTTCTGGCTGCTCATTCTGGTTCTTAAACTTGGGTTCAGAAATACTAATCCGAGCGTTTTATTTTTCCCTAAATCACCGAAACCGTAGAGATTTTTTTTAAGTTCCAATGCTTCCTGAACAAGGATTTCAGGATTTGATATATCGTGTACTGAGGTGAAATTTTTCATTTTTAAATAGAATTTAAGACTGAGTTTAAAGAAGAAATGAAATAATCCATTTCCGGATAAGAAATTGTAAGTGACGGCAAAAGCCTCATGGTTAAAGGATTTGAAGCGCTTCCGACAAAGATTTTAAATTCTTCCCTTAATTTTTTGGAAACCTGAGCCGCCGGAATCTCAAAATCGATTCCGATTAAAAGACCTTTTCCGCGGATTTCCTTGACCCGTGGAATTTCATTTAATTTTTGGACTAAATATTTTCCTTTTTGAAGAGATTCTTCAACTAGATTTTCATTAGAAATAATCTCTAAAACCGCGATTGCAGCTGCACAAGCCAAATGATTTCCACCAAAAGTAGTTCCAAGCATTTTGTGTTTTGCAGGAATTTTCGACGAAACCAAAACGCCACCGATTGGGAAACCGTTTGCCATCCCTTTTGCGGTTGTAATGATATCGGGTTTTACGCCGAAATACTGATGGGCAAAGAATTTTCCGCTTCTAGCGTAACCCGACTGAATTTCATCTGAAATAAAGAAAACGGAATTTTCAGTACACAATCTCGCGATTTTTTCCATTAACTCCTGAGACGGAATCTGTATGCCCGCAATGCCCTGAATTCCTTCAATAATAACTCCGGCCAAATCCTGAAGATTTGCAAAAAAAAGCTTTTCAAACTGATCAACATTATTCCATTCACAGAAGATAAAATTATCAGTTTCGTTTACAGGAGCGACAATAGAAGGATCATCAGTTGCCGCCACTACAGCAGAAGTTCGTCCGTGAAAAGCGTTTCGAAACGTGATAAATTTCTTTTTTCCCGAAGAGAACGACGCAATTTTCAGCGCGTTCTCATTGGCTTCCGCGCCCGAATTACACAGGAAAAGGCTGTAATCTTCGTAACCGGAAAGTTTTCCGAGTTTTTCCGCCAGTTCTTCCTGAAGTTTATTGATTACAGAATTGGAGTAAAAGCCAATCTGATCCAACTGATTTTTAATTGTTTCCACATAATGCGGATGCGTGTGACCGACAGAAATTACCGCGTGACCACCGTAAAAATCGAGATATTCGTTTCCGTTTTCATCCCAAAGTTTACAGTTTTCTGCCTTTACAATATTTATGGGCATCAACGGATATACATCAAATAATTTCATGACTAAAAAACGGAAGGTTTAAGGTTAAGTCCGGCCTTTTCGTTAAAACCGAACATCAGATTCATATTTTGGATCGCCTGTCCAGAAGCGCCTTTCAACAGATTATCAATCGCAACGTGAACTGCAAGGTTTTTTCCTACTTTCTCGATATAAATTAATGCCTTATTCGTGTTCGCCACCTGTTTCATATCAATGGGACTCGCGGAAACGAAAACAAATTTCGAATATTTGTACGCGTATTTATAAATTTCCTCGATTTCAATTTGAGACAAGTCACTTTCCATCATCAGAGATACAAAAATTCCGCGCGTGAAATCGCCTCTCCACGGGATAAAATTAATTTCCGTTTTAGTTTCAGAAATCAAAGAAATACTTTTCTCAATTTCCGCGATATGCTGATGGGTAAAGGTTTTGTAAGGAGAAATATTATCGTTCCGCCAGTTGAAATTCAGTGACTGATGCAAAGCTTTTCCGGCTCCGGTTGAGCCCGTAATTCCGACACAATGGATTTTTTCAATCTTCTCCTGTTTCAGAATCGGAAGAATTCCCAGCTGAATCGCGGTTGCAAAACATCCCGGATTCGCAATGTATAAAGCCTTTGCGATTTTTTCTTTGTTGAATTCTGAAAGTCCGTAAATGAATTTCTTTTCGTTCCATTCTTCATCAACACGGAAATCGTTCCCGAGATCGATGATTTTGGTTTCTGGAGCAATGCCTTTTTCGTTTTCGATGAGCCAGTTTTTGCTTTCCCCGTGCGGAAGACAAAGGAAAATAATATCCGCAGGCTGTGCTAAATTTTCGAACTTCAGAGAAGTTTCTCCAACAAGATCTTTGTGAACATCTGTA
>JAANMX010004189.1_pt1 | contig 11694 bp, 14 predicted proteins | sample 7279681 | NCBI WGS metagenome assembly JAANMX01 (sample SAMN14094542, study PRJNA606508) | bioreactor metagenome | isolation source: A lab-scale SPAN reactor treating ammonium-rich wastewater day 351 | place: Ireland: Galway | collected 2018-01-01
AGATCAAGTACCTGTGCATGGGCGACATCCTCAAGTGAGTTGCGCAATGCACTATTGGTTTGATAGCTGACAGCGCTTACCAGGTAAGCGATAGAGGCCGAAAACCCTTGAAACCAATGCTTCCATAAGTCCAACGCTGCTGGTTGAATATCTTATGAATCAATCTAATCCAGACATAGGCAGCGCCGAACTCTGGCAGACTCCCGGCGCGGTTCAGCCGAACCGGTCTGTATCCAGACACCGTCGCCCATAGGCACCAGGCTATCCGCCTGGCGCCCAGGGCTTTTTTCCGCAACCCTCACCGGAACCTTCGCTATGCAATACCCCTCCCTGAAATCCACCCTCGTGGCCGCCGCAGCCATCGCCTGCGCCGCTTCGGCCTTTGCGCAGGAACAGATCGTCAAGATCGGCCACAGCGGCCCTCTCTCCGGCCCCAACACCTTCGCCGGCCGTGACAACGACAACGGCGTGCGCCTGGCCGTCGAGGAACTCAACGCCCGCAAGATCAGCGTGGGCGGCAAGACCCTGAAGTTCGAAGTCATCTCCGAAGACGACCAGTGCGACGCCAAGTCCGGCGTGGCCGTGGCACAGAAACTCGTGGACTCGGGCGTGAAGTACGTCATGGGCCCCTACTGTTCGGGCGTGGCCATCCCCGCCTCGCGCGTGTACGACGGCGGCGGCACCATGGTTTCGACCGTGGGCACCAACCCCAAGGTGACGCAAGGTGGCTACAAGCACCTGTTCCGCATCATCGCCAGCGACTCGCAGATCGGCGGCAACATGGCAGCCTATGCCGCCAACGTCATGAAGGTGAAGAAGGTCGGCGTGATCGACGACCGCACCGCCTTCGGCCAGGGCGTGGCCGAAGAGTTCGCCAAGGAAGCTCAGAAGCTGGGTCTGACCATCGTGGGCCGCGAATTCACCAACGACAAGGCCACCGATTTCATGGCCATCCTCACCAGCCTCAAGGGCAAGCAGCCTGAAGCCATCTTCTACGGCGGCTACGCGCCCCAGGCCGCACCCATGGCGCGCCAGATGAAGCAACTGGGTCTCACCGCCAAGCTGCTGGGCGGCGACACGCTGTGCAGCCCCGAAATGGGCAAGCTGGGCGGCGACGCAGTGAACGACCTCGTGTTCTGCGCCTACGCCGGCATGCTGATGGACGCCAACGACACCACCAAGGCCTTCCAGGCCAAGTTCAACAAGCGCTTCGGCATGAACCCCGACGTGTACGGCCCGGCCTACTACGACCAGGTCATGTTCATCGGCGAGGCGATGCAAAAGAGCGGTTCCACCGACCCCAGCAAGGTGGGCGACTGGATGCGCAAGAACCCCTACAAGGGCGTTCTGGGCGAGTACGGCTATGACGACAAGGGCAACCGCCTGAAGGCCCCCACGGTGGTCAACACCTTCAAGGGCGGCAAGCCCGCCCCGGTGGCCAGCCACTAAAAGCGACTAACAATACGCTTCTGGCGTCGTTGCTGCGTCTTGTCGTACTACCCGTACTGTCTGCGACGCAGCGCCTAGACCGCTAGGCTGAGTTTTGTTAGCCGCTGCCCATGGCCCCCCGGCGGGCCATGGGCACACCACCGATATCGGGCACCCAACCCTCAGGGACTCCCCATGAAACGCATCCAGATCATCGACTCCCACACCGGCGGCGAGCCCACGCGGCTGGTGGTGGACGGCTTTCCCGACCTCGGCACCGGCAGCATGGCCGAGCGCCGCGCCCTGCTGGCGCAGCAACACGATGCCTGGCGCGCCGCCACGGTGCTGGAGCCGCGCGGCAACGACGTGATCGTCGGCGCCCTGCTCTGCGCGCCGCAGGACCCGGCGAACACCGCCGGCGTGATCTTCTTCAACAACACCGGGTATCTCGGCATGTGCGGCCACGGCACCATCGGCCTGGTGGCCTCGCTGGCCTACCTGGGCCGCATCCAGCCCGGCACGCACGGCATCGAAACCCCCGTGGGCACCGTCACCACCACCCTGCACGAAGACGGCTCGGTCAGCGTGCGCAACGTGCCCGCCTACCGGCTGCACCACCGCCTGCAGGTGCAGGTGCCCGGCCATGGCACCGTGACCGGTGACGTCGCCTGGGGCGGCAACTGGTTCTTTCTCGTCACCGAACACCAGCAGCGCGTGGAGAGCAGCAACATCGAGGCCCTGACCGACTTCGCCTGGGCCATCCGCCAGGCGCTCGAAGCCCAGGGCGTGCGCGGCGACGATGGCGGCATCATCGACCATGTGGAGCTGTTCGCCGACGACGCGCGCTTCGACAGCCGCAACTTCGTGCTCTGCCCCGGCCGCGCCTACGACCGCTCGCCCTGCGGCACCGGCACCAGCGCCAAGCTCGCCTGCCTGGCCGCCGACGGCAAGCTGCAGCCCGGCCAGGTGTGGCGCCAGGCCAGCATCATCGGCAGCCATTTCGACGCCAGCTACCAGCTCGTGGACGGCAAGGTCATCCCCACGCTGCGCGGCCGCGCCCACATGAGCGCCGAGGCCACGCTGCTGATCGAAGCGGATGATCCCTTTGGCTGGGGCATCCGTCTGTGACCCCTGCCGATGTGATCGTCATCGGCGCCGGCATCGTGGGCGCCGCCTGCGCCCACGAGCTGGCCGCTGCCGGCCTCTCGGTGCATGTGATCGACGCGCGCAAGGGCGGCGCCACCAACGCCGGCATGGGCCACCTCGTGGTGATGGACGACAACCCCGCCGAACTGGCGCTGAGCCAGTCGTCCCTCGACCTCTGGCACCAATGGGGCCCGCGCATGACGGCCGACCAGCCGGCCTGCCAGTTCACGAACTGCGGCACGCTGTGGGTAGCGGCCAACGCCGAGGAAATGGCCGCCGCCGAGGAAAAGCAGCAGCGCCTGCGCGCGCACGGCATTGCCTGCGAGCTGCTCGGCCCCGCCGCACTGGCCGCCGCCGAGCCGCTGCTGCGCCCCGGCCTGGCGGGCGCGCTCAAGGTCACGGGCGACAGCGTGGTCTACGCTCCCAACGCCGCCGAATGGCTGCTCACGCACGCGCCGCGCCCCATCCACTTCGAGCAAGCCGAGGTCACGCGCATCGCGGGCCGCACGGTGCACCTGGCCGATGGCAGCCAACGCAGCGCGGGCGCCGTGCTGCTGGCCGCTGGCATCGAGGCCCCGCGCCTGTGCCCCGGCCTGCCCATCCGTCCCAAGAAGGGGCATCTGGCCATCACCGAACGCCACCCCGGCCTGCTGCGCCACCAGCTCGTGGAGCTGGGCTACATCACCAGCGCGCACCACAGCGACGGCACCTCGGTGGCCTTCAACCTGCAGCCCCGGCCTACGGGGCAGTTGCTGCTCGGCTCGTCGCGCCAGTTCGACACCACCGACCCGGCCGTGGAGAACGCCATCCTCGCGCGCATGCTGCGCCGCGCGCTCGACTACGCGCCCGGCCTGGCCGATCTTTCCATCATCCGCACCTGGACGGGCTTTCGCGCCGCCACGCCCGACAGCCTGCCACTCATCGGCGCGCACCCCGGCCAGGACGGCCTGTGGCTGGCCGTGGGCCACGAAGGCCTGGGCGTGACCACCGCACCGGCCACGGCCCGGCTCATCGCCGCGCAGATCACGGGCGCCACGCCGCCCATCGACCCCGCACCCTACGCCGCCACGCGCTTCGGTCTGTGAACATGACTTCCTCCGTGCACATCCACATCGACGGCCAGGCGCTGACCGTGCCCACGGGCAGCAGCGTGGCCGCAGCGCTGGCCGCCACGCCCACGGGCTGCGCGCGCCTGTCGGTCAGCGGCGAGCCGCGCGCGCCGTTCTGCGGCATGGGCATCTGCCATGAATGCCGCGTCACCATCGACGGCCGCCGCCAGCTCGCCTGCCAGACGGTGTGCCGCGACGGCATGCGCATCGACACCGCCACGCAACGCCCATGAACAGCGCACCGCAATCCCCCGCCGCGCCCATGCAGCGCTGCGACATCCTCATCATCGGCGCCGGCCCTGCCGGCATGGCGGCGGCGCTGGCCGCCGCGCCCAGCGGCGCTGCCATCGTGCTGGTGGACGACAACCCCGCCCCCGGCGGCCAGATCTGGCGCGACGGCCCCGGCGCCCACCTGCCGCCGCTGGCGCGCACACACCGCGAACGCCTCGCCGCAGCCCCCAACGTGCGCGTGCTCACCGGCACCCGCGTGGTCGGCCTGGGCGATGGCGCACAGCCGGGCGACGCGCCCGCGCTGCTGCTGGAAGACGGCGAGCGGGGCTGGACCCAGCACTGCGGCCGCCTCATCCTGTGCACTGGCGCGCGCGAGCTGGTGCTGCCCTTCCCCGGCTGGACGCTGCCCGGCATCACCGGCGCGGGCGGCCTGCAGGCGCTCATCAAGGCCGGGCTGCCGGTGCGCGGCCAGCGCATCGTCATCGCGGGCACCGGCCCGCTGCTGCTGGCCGCCGCGCACACCGCGCGCGAAGCCGGCGCCCAGGTGCTGCGCATCGCCGAGCAAGCGCCCTGGAGCCAGCTTGCGGCCTTCGGCCTGCAATTGCCGCGCTGGCCTGCCAAGGCCGTGCAAGCCCTGCCACTGCTGCACCCGGCCCTGCGCGCCGCCAGCCATGTGCTGGAGGCCACGGGCACGCAGCAGGTGCAGTCGGTACGGCTGCAACGCGGCGCGGGCGAAGAGGTGCTGGCATGCGACCGCCTGGCCTGTGGCTTTGGCCTGGTGCCCCACACCCACCTGGGGCAGATGCTGGGCTGCGAACTCAATGACCGGCTGGGCCTGGCCGTGGACGCAGTGCAGGCCACCGCCGTGCCCGGCGTATTCGCCGCTGGCGAATGCACCGGCTTTGGCGGCAGCGAGAAGGCGCTCGTCGAAGGCGCCATGGCGGGCCACGCCGCCGTGGGCAACACCACCACCGCGCTGGCCCTGGCCCCACAGCGGGCGCGCTGGCAAGGCTTTGCCGATGCGCTTCACCACCACTTTGCCCTCTCGCCCCGGCTGCGCAGCCTGCCGCGCCCCGACACCCTGGTCTGCCGCTGCGAGGATGTGCGCCACGCCGACCTGAGCGAACGCGGCGGCTGGATCGACGCCAAGCTGCACACGCGCTGCGGCATGGGCCCCTGCCAAGGCCGCGTGTGCGGCGCCGCCACGCAATTCCTGTTCGGCTGGACGCCCGCACCCGCGCGCCGTCTGCTGGCCCCCGCGCGCGTCGCCACCCTGGCAGGGTGCGGCACCCGCAACGACGAAAGCACCCCATGAGCACCACCGCTTCCACCGACATGGTTCGCATCCCCATGCCCGAACTGCACGACCTCGCCTGCCGCGTGCTGCTGCGCCAGGGCCTGTCGCAGGCGCATGCCGAGGCCATGGCCCGCACCATCGTGGCCGGGCAGCGCGACGACTGCCAGTCGCACGGCGTCTACCGCCTCGTCACCTGCGCGCACACCATCCGCGCGGGCAAGGTGGACCTGCAGGCCGAGCCCGTGCTCGCGCCCGCCAGCGGTGCCGTGGTGCGCGTGGATGCGCGCTACGCCTTCTCGCCCCTGGCCTTCGAGCGCGGGCTTCCGGCACTTGTGGAAGCAGCGCGCACGCACGGCCTGGGCGCGCTGGTCATCCAGCACTGCTTTCATTTCTCGGCGCTCTGGCCCGAGATCGAGGCCATCACCGCCCACGGCCTGGCCGCGCTGGCGCTCACGCCCAGCCACGCCTGGGTGGCGCCCGCAGGCGGCCACCAGCCGGTGTTCGGCACCAACCCCATCGCCTTCGGCTGGCCGCGTCCGGGGCCCACGCCCTTTGTCTTCGACTTTGCCACCAGCGCCATCGCGCGCGGCGACCTGGAGCTGCACCGCCGCGCGGGCAAGCCGCTGCCGCCGGGCTGCGGCGTGGATGCCCAGGGCCAAGCCAGCACCGACCCCGTGGCCATCGCCCAGGGCGCCATGCTGGCCTTTGGCGGGCACAAGGGCTCGGCCCTGTCGGCCATGGTGGAGCTGATGGCCGGCGCGCTGATAGGCGACTGGATGAGCCGCGAGTCGCTGGCCTTCGACGCGGGCGACGGTGCCGCACCCTGCCATGGCGAGCTGATCCTGGCCTTCGACCCGGCCCGCCTGAGCGGCGGCGACCCCGCCGCGCACCAGCAAAGGGCCGAGGAAATGTTCGCGACCATCACCGGCCAGGGCGCGCGCCTGCCCTCACAGCGGCGCTACGAGGCGCGTGCGCGCAGCCTGGCCGAGGGCGTGGCGGTGCCGCGCCCGCTGTACGAAGAAATCCTGTTGCTGGCTGGCTGAACAGCGGCAGGTTCGCCAGTCGGTCCGCCAACGCGGCAATGATGCGCCAGCGTCTCGCCGCTGGCTTGGCGCATGCACCCGCCCTTGCCCCTTGCGAGCCGGGGCAAGGGAAGATGTCCCTGGTCGCCCGCCAGGGTGCCCAGGCCGTTGGGCACATCAACACGCTGTGCGTACGCGAACGCACAGACCCGGCGGCATGGCGTCCCTACGATCACTCCATTGCATTCAGCACAGCCCGCCGGATTGTCCGGCGCTCGGCGCGGTCGGCCTCGCTACACGCAGGGTGCCCACCAAGACGAACGGCTGTCGCACACCACCGCAATGAAAAAGGAAACCGCATGAACGAAACCAGCACGCACGACGGCGCATCCACCACCCCCTGGCCCACCGTCGATCACCGGGACGTGCCCAACACCTCCATGTTGCCGGGAAGCGAGAAGGCGCCGCCTGCAAGCGTGGGCATGCTCAAAAGCGCGGTAAAGGGGGCCCACGAAACCCTCGACCGTCTCGCCGACGGTGCCGCGCCGGCTGTGCGGCAACTGGGCGAAAGTGTCGCGGCCGCCGGAGAGGCGCTGCATGCCAAGACCGACCAGTTGCGCGAGACGCGGGACGAATGGGTCGCTGGCGCACGCAGCGCCGTCCGCAGGAACCCGCTGACCTGCATCGCTGCCGCTATGGCACTGGGCGCCTTGATCGCCCGCATGACCCGCTCAGGCCATCGGACCTGAGCCGGCATGAGCGCCACCACCGCACTGCTGCTCTTCATCGCCGTGGTCCTGCTGTCCGCACTCGGTCTGGTGGCCTGGGGCTGGATGGCCATGGTCCGGGTGGAAGAGGCCATGCGCTCCCTCAACGGCTACGAGGGAATGGATTTCGAGGTCTGGCCTCCGGGCAACGGAAAGTACTGAAGGAACGAGATGGCCAACCCCTGGTTGAAGAAAAACCCCTTCATGAGCATGTGGCTGAGCATGGCCAACCGTGTTGCAGGGCCCTTGCGCGGCCAGGCCACGGCACAGGCCAGGCGACAGATAAAAGCGGTGATGGCCGACGCCATCGCAACGCCTGTGCCCCCAACCCCATCTCGACGCAAGCGCTGAGCCGCTGGCCGATTGCGGGCTGATGCGTCACAGATTGCGTTGGGTGCGGATAGCAGCGGTGGTTGTCAGCCTCTGCCTGCTGGCCGGACTGCTGATTTCCAACTTCGTCGGCGGCGAGACGAAGATCGAGCGCCACATTGAACGTCTCTACACGCTCGATGACCCCCGTTTCACGCACGAGCTTGGCGTGCTGCTCGGGCCGCCATTCCTGCAGGGAACGAAGATTCGTGCACTGATCAACGGTGATGAAATCTTTCCTCCAATGCTGGCAGCAATCCGCGCAGCTCAGGTGTCGATCACCTTCGAGACCTACATCTACTGGTCGGGCGACATCGGTCGCGCGTTCGCCGAGGCCCTGGCGGAGCGTGCCCGCCAGGGCGTGAAGGTTCATGTGTTGCTTGACTGGGTAGGCAGCGCAAAAATGGACCCAGGCCTGCTGGCGACCCTGTCGGCTGCGGGCGTCGACGTGCACCAGTTCCATCCGCCCCACTGGTCCCATCTGGGACGCCTGAACAACCGCACCCACCGCAAATTGCTCGTGGTTGACGGCCGCACGGGGTTCACCGGTGGTGTGGGCGTGGCGCCGCAATGGACCGGCAGTGCACAAGACCCTGCGCACTGGCGCGACACCCACTTCGAAGTCGAAGGCCCCGTGGTCGCACAGATGCAGTCGGTCTTCATCGACAACTGGATCAAGGTCACGGGCAACGTCCTGCATGGCCCGGACTACTTTCCTGCGCTGGCCCCCGCAGGCCCGGGGGCAGCGCAGATGTTCAGCAGTTCACCCAGCGGCGGCAGCGAGAGCATGCAGCTGATGTACCTGCTGTCCATCACTGCAGCTTCGGAATCGATCGACCTGTCGGCATCCTATTTCGTGCCGGACGCGCTGACATTGCAGGCCCTGGTGGCGGCGATGCAACGGGGAGTGCGGCTGCGCATCGTCGTGCCGGGAAAGCACATCGACAGCGAGACCGTACGCAAGGCATCGCGCGCCGCCTGGGGACCGCTGCTTGAGGCCGGCGCTGTCATCGCCGAGTACGGGCCCACCATGTATCACTGCAAGGTGATGATCGTCGACGGGTTACTGGTCTCGGTGGGTTCGACCAATTTCGACAACCGCTCCTTCAGGCTCAACGACGAAGCAACGCTCAATGTCGTTGACTCGGTTTTTGCCCGCGTTCAAACGGCCACCTTCGAAGCCGACCTCGCGAAGTCGCATCAGGTGACCCATGCGCAGTGGCTTGCACGCCCGCTGCGCGAGCGGGTGGGAGAAATGCTGGCCTCCCTGCTGTACACCCAGCTCTGAGAGCCTGACTGCGTGGCCATCGCCGTCGCGGCGACGTTCGGTGGCGCACAGACACAAGCCCTGCTCTCCGATGATCATGGCCCCTCATCGTGCAGCGCTGCACCCGTGGCGCCGCACGCTCAAGCCGATCCGGCTCGATCCCGAGTCACACCCCCGAAGGAAATGACCATGAACAAAGACCAACTTGACCGCGACGCAAACCTGGATCCGATCACCGGCGCTCCCGGAGCACACCCCGTGGGCACCGGCATCGGCGCAATGGTCGGCGGTGCAGCCGCCGGAGCAGCCGCCGGAACGGTGGTAGGGCCGGTCGGTACCGTGGTCGGTGCGGCTATCGGCGCGGTGGTGGGCGGCCTGGCGGGCAAGGGAGTGGCCGAAGCGATCGACCCGACCCATGAGCGCGCTTACTGGAGCGAGAACTTTCACACCCGCGACTATGTCGCGCAAGGGGCGAGCTTTGACGACTACGGCCCGGCCTACGGCTTCGGGGTCGATGCGCGGGGCCGGTACCCGGGACGTGACTTCGACGAAGTCGAATCCGAGATGTCGGGCGACTGGGCAGGCAACCGCGGCGCCTCCAGCCTGAGCTGGGAGCGCGCCAGGCACGCAGCGCGCGATGCCTGGACGCGGGTCACCCCCTCGAACTGACCGTGCGCATGAATCAAGTTGCCGCCTTTCCCGTTCAACGCCCCTCCCTGGCATTGCTGGGCGCCGAGCCATTTCGTGCTGCAATGGAATTTGCCTGGCACAGGCTCGACAATGCGGAGCACACGAAGCCCGGTGACGGGCATCCTGTCGTGATATTCCCGGGGCTGGGCGGGGACGGACATTCCGTCGCCACCTTGCGCGAACATTGCCGCTCGCTGGGCTACGACGCATTCGACTGGGGCCAGGGGTTCAATACCGGCCCACGCGGTGATCTCGACGTCTGGCTGCACACGTTGAAGGCGCAAATCGTCGATCTGCTTGCCGGGCACACCCAGCCGGCCACACTCATCGGGTGGAGCCTGGGCGGGCTCTACGCGCGTGAGGTCGGCAAGCTGATGGCACCGCAGATCCGGCAGGTGATCACGATCGCCACACCCTTCAACGCCGAGGCGGACCGCTCCAACGTAGGCTGGCTCCTGCGCTTGCTGAGCGGCACGTCATCCACGATGGATGCGACGCTGAGACAACGCCTGCGCACGCCACCCCCGCTGCGAACCACCTCCATCTACAGCCGGTCGGATGGGATTGTGGCCTGGCAGACCTGCCGCCACGACGAGCGCTCGCGCCTTGTGGAAGACATCGAAATCGAAGGCAGCCATATCGGCATGGGCTGGAATCGGGATGTGCTTGCAGCGGTCGCAGACCGCCTCGACCAACCACCCGGACAGTGGCGCCGTTATGGGGGCGCGCAATGAGTCGGTCGCCAGACAGCCCCATGCACTGCTTTCATTGAACCTGCACACCCTTCACCCCATTCAAAGAACCAGACCCCATGAACCCAAAAAATAGAAACCCCGTCGGACGCCAGGCCGTCACACCGCCCCGTGGAACAAAAACGCCCACCGCAGCCCTTGAGTTGCCACTGCCCCACGAACGCGACGAATCGACCGACTCCACGGCCCAGGCGCCCGATCCCATGATGGTCCAGGCCAAGATCGACATCGACGCCGGCCTGGTCGATACCGACATGCGCGCAACCCCCGGTCTGAACGCCAAGCTTCGCTCTGCCATGGTTCCGGGCCCCGGTGGCAAGCCGCCACCCTCCGGCGGCTGAAGCCAACAAAGCGCAGTGCCCCCATGCGGGCTTTGTTTGGCGAGCCCATCCGGCGGCCCTATGCAGGCGGGGTACACCGGAATCATGGCGATCTGAAAACCCTGCGCACCCTGGAAGGGGCGTCAAACAGGCTCTAAGATGGCACATCTCGAAACCCTGCCTGACAGCCGGTATCCTTGGCGACCATGCCCGCCCATCTGATGAGCCCCGCCACCGAGGCCCCCCGCGCCGCCGCCCCGCCCAAACGCCGTGCGGCCGACATTGCCTACGACGCCATCGAGACGCTGATTTCCACGCTGGAATTGCGCCCGGGCAGCCCTGTGGCCGAGGCCGAGATCGTGGAACGCATCGGGCTGGGCCGCACCCCCGTGCGCGAAGCGCTTTTGCGCATGGTCTCCATCGGCCTGATCGTGCAGCAGCCCCGGCGCGGCCTGCTGGTTTCGACCATCGACCTGGCCGACCACCTTGACGTGATCCAGACCCGGCGCGTGCTCGAATGCCTGATCGCCGCCTGCTCCGCCCGCCGCGCCACCGCGCCCCAGCGCGCCGACATCCTGCGCTGCGCCGAGCACATGCTGCAGACCGCGCACAGCGGCGACCTCGACGCCTACATGCGCGCCGACCACGAGCTGGACCTTGTGAACCACCTGGCCAGCCAGAACCATTCCGCCGTCAAATGCGTGGTGCCGCTCATCGTGCAATGCCGCCGCTTCTGGTACGCCTACCAGCACGAGGGCGAGATCGCCGAGGGCGCCCGCGCCCACATGGCACTGGCCCAGGGCATCGCCACGGGCAACGAGGCCGCCGCCGTGGCCGGCGCCAACCAGCTCATGGACTACCTGGAGCGCTTTGCCCGGCGCGTCATCGACAACTGAGCGCGTGTTCCGGTGGAACGGACCACCTGCGGCGGTGAAGGCTAGCCGCTCCGCTGGCTCTGACTGGTAGAGATCAGCCAGTTCCTGACATTGGGTCGCACAACTTCAACAGCGGCTTTTGCCGGGAGCTGACATTAACTGCAGACAACAGAAACGTCGGAAGGCTGGAGATGCTTTCAGGTTCAAAAACCTGAACGGGCCTTATGAAATTGCAATGAGGTTTGCTGAAATTTTGTGACAAAAACGTGGCATGCAACTTTCTCTCGCAAACCCGAGTTGCTACGGAGAGCTCACTTTACTGTAGGGAACCTCTTAAAACCTGCCTCTCCCCGAGACCGCCCCAGCCAACGCGACAATCACCGCATGAGCAAGCCCCAAACGCAAGCGCGCAGCGCCCTCA
>JAANMX010004193.1_pt1 | contig 11667 bp, 12 predicted proteins | sample 7279681 | NCBI WGS metagenome assembly JAANMX01 (sample SAMN14094542, study PRJNA606508) | bioreactor metagenome | isolation source: A lab-scale SPAN reactor treating ammonium-rich wastewater day 351 | place: Ireland: Galway | collected 2018-01-01
GTTTGCATTTCATGTTTTTGCAGATCCACGAGATCGAGCAAGGCGACGGGGTCTTCCCCGGCTGGGAGCTGTCGCATGAACGAGGCTCGCACGCCTCGTTGTCTGTCAGATTCGTCGTAGAAGAGTTCATTCATTAGCTCGGCGAGCATCACGGGTCGGAACCGGCGCGCCAGGTCACACAGCGAACTGTCGCCCCTCGCGCGGGCTTGAAGGTAGCTCTTGTCCAGAATCAGCGCCTTCATCTGCTCAAATTACACCGGTGGGGAGGGGCGCACAACAGGCGGCCTCACCTCTAGGTGCCGGATGATGGGAATGACGACGTGCTCAGTCCTCGCCCTGGCGCAGCACCGGCACGACCGAGCGGGCGTTCCTGGGCAGCATGTCGGCCACCGGGCAGCCCAGCACCCGCGCCAGCAGCCACAGCTCCGCGTCGGTGACCTGCCGGAGCCCGGCCTCGATCTTGCCGACGGTGGGGCGGGAGAGGTTCCAGCCGGCGAGCTGGCAGCGCGCGGTGAGGGCCTCCTGGGTGAGGCCGCGGCCCACGCGCAACCTGCGCACCGCCGATCCGATGACGTTGAGCCGACGCATAGGGCCAGTACCGATGGCCCATTGTCGCCGCCGCGCGCGCCCGTTGTTGTTCTGCCAGTGGAACAAAAAGGCGTTGACTGCCGGGCCGTCTTTTTTTCATCCTTGTGCCGCGCGACCCGCCGGCGCGCGCCGCTTGGCGCGCGGGGCGGGGAGGCAGGAGGGAGGACGGATGGGAGACGGCGCGGAGGTGGCTGAAGATCTGGGACCCGGTGCGGGGGCAGGGGATCGGCCCGAGTGGTCCTACTATGACGGGAGCGGGCCCCGCGGCCCCTTCACGCTGAGGGCGATCGGCCAGATGGCGCGCGCCGGGGTGGTGGGCCCGGACGTGCCGGTGGCGCGGGACGGCTCGGGTGGCTGGCGGCCGCTGTCGGAGGTGACCGGGCGACCCCCAGAGTGTCGCGCGCCGGCGGTCCTGCCGGAGGAGGAAGCCGGTGGCACCGTATTCCGCGTGCACCTGGGCGGCCTGCGGGTGCCGTCGTCACGGATGGGGTTCGTGTGGGGCGGGACGCTGATGATCGAGGACGGTGGCACGCTTCTGGTCACCGGAAGGAAACTCTGGGGCGGCGGGATCCGTTTCCTTGGGGGATTGCTGTCGCTGATCGTGCTGGTGCCGATCACGATCGCCCTGATCGAGGCGGTCACGGGTGGGGTCGCGGGCCTGATCCGGGGCCTCAGTCCGGCGGAACCGGGGACCCTCACCCTGATACTGGGGTATCTGGCGGGCGTGGTACACGGTCTTGGCGCGGGACTCATGCTGATGGCCATCTTCGCGATCCCGCTTTTCGTCGCGGCCCTCTGCATGGCGTCTCGGGGGAGCGGACGCTTCTCGATCCCGGACGGCGCGGTGGTCTCGCGCAAGAGGGCGACGGTGACCATGCCGCTGGCCGATGGCGGCGGGCGGCTGATCAGGGCGGCCCGCATCACGTTCACGAGCGAGGCGGAGGCCGGGCGGTTCGTGGGCGCGATCACCGGAGATCCCGGGCAAGGGCAGGCGGTTTGAGGAGGCAAAATGGCGGGCGATGGCGAATGGATCTATGAGGACGGGGCGGTAGCGGGGCGCAGCTCGAAACGTCATTCGATTTGCGGATTCGTCTTGTGGCCGTTGGCCGCGAGGGATGCGGCAATGTCCATCAGGGTTCCATTTTTTCTCGCGACCACTTTGCCATCAGGCTAGACGAAGGGCATGGACCACGACCCATCCTCCGTGGATTTTAGCCCCTCCATCGAGCCACCCCCGGACGCAGGCTGGCTCGGCGACCTGATCGGTTCCGTTTTTGGCGAGAGCCATGGGCCTGCGCCGGCCCTGGTCGGGGACCCCGGCGGCGACGCCGACCACTGGCGGTTGCAGCAGACGCCCGCGACATGCGCGATCGTCTCGCAGCAGATGATCCTGGAGCAATTCGGTATTGAGGTCTCGGAGGCCCAGCTGATGTACGAGGCCATGTCCTACGGCTGGTTCACGCCGGCGGGCACGTCGCCGGAGGATGTCGGCGCCCTGCTCGAGCTGCACGGGGTCGGCACCCACACGGTGTACGGCGGCGACGTGGAGTCCCTCGCGATGGAGCTCGCCAAGGGCCACAAGGTCATCGTTGGCGTGGATTCCGGTGAAATCTGGGGCCAGGACTTCTTCTTTGAGGACTGGCTGAAGGGAGATGGGGTTGACCATGCGATCGTGGTGACAGGCATCGACGTGTCGGACCCCGACAACCCGATGGTGTATATCAACGACCCCGGCGATCCGAACGGCGCGGCGAAGGCCTATCCGCTGGCTGATTTTCTCGACGCGTGGGACGACTCGGGGCGGATGTACGTGGCCACCGACGAGGCCCCACCGGACCTCTCCGGCCAGGAACGCATCGGGACGAACTATAATGCCGAGACAGGGCTCTACATGGACGCGGCCTGGTGGAGGCACTTCTTGGCCAACTTCGTCGATGTCGCGAAAACGGTCGTGGTCGTCGCGACGCTGGCCCAGATAGGCATCGAGATGCTCGACGATGCCGGCAGGGATCAACTGCTCGCCGAGATCTGAAGGACACATGAAGCGACCCGACAGCAAAAAGAAGGCGGGGAGGGCTGTTGGCGAGGCCGCGCCGGCGACGGACCCCGAGAGCCTGCTGGTGCCCGCTTTCGAGGGCCTCGCGGCGCTCGCGAAGGAGTGGAGGCCCGACCTCGATCTGGGCGCGATCGAACAGAGGCTGAAGAACCTGCGACTGGGGATCTTCCGGCTGGTGGTGATGGGCGAGGTCAAGAAGGGCAAGAGCAGCTTCATCAACGCCCTCCTGGGGGAGCCGGACCTCCTGCCGACCGCGACGGACGTGGCCACGTCCACGGTGTACAAGATCCTCTATGGGCCCGAGCCCCGGTACAAAGTCTTCTTCTACCCCGACGCCCAGTCCGGCGAGCGCAAGGCCCCGCAGGTCATCCCCCGCGAGAGACTGGGCGACTTCGGCACGGAGACCGGCAACCCCGGCAACGTCAAGGGCGTGGATTTCATCGGCATCGAGCTGCCGAACCAGCTCCTGAAGGGCGGGCTGGTCATCGTCGACACGCCGGGCGTGGGCGGGCTGTTCCGGGCCCACAAGGCGATCACGTGGCGCTACGCGCCCAACGCCGACGCGATCGCCTTCGTCGTCGATTCCGTCGAGGCCGTGATGAGCCGCGACGAGGTGCGGTTCCTCAAGGACCTCACGGCCAAGTTCACCAAGCGGATCTTCTTCGTCCAGACCAAGACCGACGCGGCCGACGAGGAAGCCTGGAAGGCGTGGCGCGATCGCAACCTCAAGATCCTGCGCGAGGATGCCGGCTTTCCCGAGAAGGGCATCCTGTATTTCCCCCTGAGCGCCCAGACCAAGGTGCGGGCCGACCAGGAGAGGTCGGAGTTCGACCTGGGGGAGAGCGGCTACCTGCCGGTGCTCGACCTGATCCAGAGGCGGCTCCCGGCGGTCAAGCGGATCGCGCTCGGCGGGGACATCGCGGCGGCCCTCTTGGACGTGGCGGGGGCTGTGGAGAAAGAGCTTGGCAGCAGGGAGGCGATCACCTCCGAGGCATCCAAGGAGAGACTGGCGGCGCTCTCCGGAGAGTTGCAGCAGGCGCAGGCCAGGTTGCACGATTGGGTGGCCAACGATCTGCCGGCCAGACGCTCCGAACTCCAGGGGGCGCTCGACGGACTCAGGCGCAGGATCTCCTCTGGACTTCGTGATGATCTCGAGCCGGAGGGCAAGGTCGCCCGGGAGTTCCTTGAGGAGATCAGGCGGGACGCAACAAACTGGGACGCGGCGGCGATAGTTGGCCGCGCCAGGGAGCTGCAGCAGCAGTTGCTCGACAGGGCGTTCACTGCGGTTGCCGCGGCGCAGGAGGCGCAGAATGACGAGGCCCGGCGAATGATTGAGGATGGCCTCGGCGGTAGCTGGCGGGAGATGGATGCGTGTTTGAGGCGCGACGCGATGCTGGTGCCCGGGGGTTCGGGGGGCATTCAGGTTTCAGACATCATGGTGCTTTCGAAGGATTTCGACACCGTCAGGGGCGGGTTCTTTGGCATGTCGATGGGGGCGGGAATCGCGTACACCGGCGTAGCGTTGATTTCTTTGCTGATCCCCCCGCTCGGGGCGGTGGCGGTCTTGGCATCGGCGGTGGGGGGCTGGGTGGGCTTGACGGCGGGGTTCGAGCGGGAGGTCGAACGGCAGCGCGAGGAGGCGCTACGGGCGCTCGGCCAACAGTTCGCCCGGATCATGCACACCGTCTGCCGCAAGGCGGTGGAGGATTTTGAGGTCAGGGCTAGCGCGCTGGCCAGGGCGGCCAGCCTCGCACTCGATGACATGGCCAAGGCCAAGGCGGAGGAACTCAAGAGGGTGCAGGCGCAGATGCAGGAGCAGATGAAGGCATCGAAGAAGGATGCGGACCACTCGCTGGCTCGCATCCGGGAGGCCAAGAAGGGAGTCGATGGCATCCGCGACGACCTCCGCCTTCTGGGAGGCGGTGGGGCCGTCGCTGTCGCGGGGGGTTGACCACCATGGGGGATCTGGCGTTTTCCTTCGACGAGGTCGTCGAACAGTTCGAGCGCGAGCAGGCCGAGATCCGCGCCATCCTGCTGGGCCATCCGCTGACCGCGCCCTTCGGGGCCCGGCTGGAGCCGGGTCGGGGGGCCGATTCCGTGTTCACGCTGGCGGTGGTCGGCCAGATGCGGGTCGGCAAGAGTTCCCTGATCAACGCGCTCATGGAGCGGGACATGGCCATCACGGGGGTCAACGAGACGACCGCGACGATCAACTGGTTCCGGTACTCCCCGGATGGCGGGCGGGACGTGTGCCGCGTGCACTGGAAGGGCAGGCCCGCCGAGAATGTCCCCGTGGCCAGGATCCAGGAATGGGTGGGAGACAGCGCCAGGGCACAGGAGACCGAGTGCCTGGAGTTTTTCTCCGACAGCCCGTACCTCAAGGTGGCGGACGTGGTCGACACGCCGGGGGCCCGCAGCGTGATCGAGTCCCACGAGGACAAGCTCAACGAGTTCCTCGCCGGCAAGATGGCGGCGGCCAGCGAGCGCGAGGCCGGGCGCGCGGACGCGATCGTCTACGTGCTGCCTCCGGTCGCGAGGGAGAGCGACGAGGCTCTCCTTGGCGAATTCGAGCGGAGCACGAGGATCCCCGGATCGACGCCCTACAACAGCCTTGGCGTCTTGCACAAGTGGGATGCCGCCGAGTGCCCGGACCCGGTGGGCGACGCGCGGCGAAAGGCCGCGGGCCTCGCCGAAAGGATGTCCCGGTCGCTCTCCGGGGTGATCGCCGTCAGCGCCCCGCTGTACAGGGCGACGCTCTTCGACGAACCCTTCTGGGAGACCGCCGGGGACCTGGCGCGCGCCCCGGATGAGAGGGCATTTGGTCTGCTCACCCAGCGGGATGCGGATTTCAAGAGGCGGACGATCGAAGGAGTGCCCCTTGGCCCGGAGGCGCGGACGACGTTCTGGGCGGCGCATCCGCTGCCCTGGGCGAGCCTGCGGCTCATTCTCCGCATCGGGCGGGGCGGGGGACACGACAGTCCCGCGGCCTTGCGCGCCGCGGTGCTGGAAGCCAGCGGCATGGGGGCGCTCAAGGACGCCCTGCGGAGCCGCTTTTTCTCCCGCGCGAGGATCATCAAGCTCTTCTCCGCCCTGGCGAAGGTCCTGGAGCCATGCCGCAAGGCGTCGCTGGCATTGCACCACGAGCGAGACCGTCTCCACGCCCGCCTGCGCCGGGCCGAGAAGCTGCTTTCAGAATTGTCCGGGACCGGGGGAGGTTCCGCCGCGCCGCCCGTCCCGGGCCTAGCCGAGTTCATACGAGATGCCGCGGACGAGGACCGGCGCCATGGAGAGCAGATCCAGGCGATGATCAGCCGGGCGGACGCGATCATCGTGAACGTGCGCGAGCAGCATCGCCTGGCCGAGGCCGACATGAGCTGCCTGGAGGCGCTCGATGCCGGCGCCGTGGGGTTCCCCGGGGCGGCGGAGACACGGTTCCGCCGCCTCTTCGGCCAATGGGGGACCGGGATGCGCGACAGGCTCGCGTGGTCCGAGGGGTTCTCGGGCTCGAGCCTGAGCGCCGTGCGCGGATGGATCGGGGATCTCAGGGATGAGAGGCTCGGGGCGGCGGGCGAGTCCAGGCGACTCGTGGAGCACGCCATCGAGCGGCTCGAGATGCTCGCCCACCAACTGACCAAGATCGCAACCGAGGATCACCCAAACCATGAATAGCGAACCCGTCATTGCCATAGACTTCGGCTCCAGCCGGACCAAGATGGCGTACCGGCACCCCAAGAAGGGCGACGTGCGGCTGGCCCGCATCGACCGGAACAGCGCCGAGTTCATGCCGTCGCTCGTCCACGTACCGGATCACCCGAGCAAGCCGCGCCGGGTCGGGAGCGACGCGGAAGACGCGGCGCAGGACGATCCGGTGGGCCTCATATACGACATCAAGCGGGACATCCACAAGCCCAGCCCGATAGCCTTCGACGGCAGCAGGCCGGACGTGGGCAGGGTGGAGGCAGCCAGCCACATCTTTCAGCATCTGAGGGGGATCGCGGAAAGACAGGTGTTTGGCATGCCGATGGAATCGTGTCGGCTGACCGTCCCGGCGGCCTGCCCGGAACCGCAGCGCGAGGGTATGGAGAAGGCCGCCAAGAGCGCCGGGTTCGCGTCCGCCGAGTTCATGGCGGAGCCCGTGGCGGCGGCCTACGCGTGGATCCACGAAAGCGCTCGTGCGGTCGAGGACGGGCCGGTTGTAGTGTGCGACATCGGGGGGGGGACGACGGATTTTGCCGTGGTGGAAGTCCGCGATGGGCTCCCCGCCGAGCATCGTGGCGTCCTGCCGGAAGCCATACGTTCTGGAGGGAACGACTTGGATGACCGGATCATATCCCAGATCATCAAGTCGGCGGATCCGGAAAAGGGCGGGATGATGGACCGCATCAGGAATTTCTGGGTCAACAGGGTCAGGTCGATCCGGGAGACATTGAGAAACCGCGACCGCGACACATTTCGTTTGTCGGAGGGGCTGCCAGAGGTGACGCGCGAGCAGGTCGAGCGGGTGCAGGGCAGCTTTGTCGAGGAGGTGGCCGAGAATCTCAGGCGGTACGTGGCGCGGAACCGCGATGAGGTAGGAACGGGGCGTCCGAGGATCTTGCTGGTGGGAGGCGGCGCCAGGATCCCAGGCATGTACGAGGCCATCGAGGCCCTCGATCTGGGCCAGGTGATCCCCTGGGACCAGGGGGATTTCGCGGTCGTGCGGGGAGCGCTACTGAAGGATGCGGGGCAAGGCGGGAAGATTGAGAACATCGAGAGGGATGGCGGTGTGCTGGAGGCGACAGCGCCGAGAGACGCGAGATTAGAGAATCTGTCTCGGTATCGCGAGATCCTCAAGGAGGCGTTCGCCGACGGGGACATATCGGGGTTGGAGGCGCAATTTATCCTGTCGAAGCGAGCCGAGCTGAAACTCGTGGAATCCGAGGCGATCGCGATGGAAGTTCAAATTCTTGGACTGCCGATGGGAGATTTCCTGTCGTCGGCGAAGTATCGTGTGGCGGTGCAGCGGTTGGTCGGCGGCGAAATCAGCGACGGCCAGTGGAAGGGGATGATCGATCTTCGCGCCCGGTTGGGGCTGTCCATCCAAGACGCTCAGTCAATCGAAGCTTCTGTGTGGGGCGAGACGCTCGAAGAGATATTCAAGCCGGAGAGGGGGGAAGACTGCCATGTGGAGCATCTTTTGACCGAAGAGGAGCGGACGTCTGGGACCGCCTGCCTTCGGTTTGAGGGAGGGAGGGGCTGTTGGCTTCGGGATTTGGATATGGTGGGCGATGGATTCGTGAAGACCATTGACGGGTACGGTAAGCCGGGTCGTTATGGGGGATCGGCCGGGGACTTGGTGGTTACTTTTCGAGTGCCGCATTCACACGCGGACGTCTCTAGCCAAGGAGGCACGAAGGAGCCCGGAGGGTCGGCGCCAAGAAGCGGATCAGAGGTTCAACATCAGAAACTGCCACCGCTGCTGCCAACACCCGGGCTTGGTGCGGCGGATGATTCGCCAAGTGCTGGAGTTGAATCGCGAAATTATTCGGCTCGTGAGAGGCATCAGGCCGGAGTAGCCACAGCCAAGAAGTTCTGCGTGATAGGATATTTTTGCCACGTGGGGGTCATATCCATGTTGGGAATGTTAGACCTTTCTCGGACTGAGTCTATTATCATGTCGGTGTTTCTAGGACTGTGCTTGGGTGCCCTTTCAGGACTTGCGACAGGAGTTATAATGTGTCTGATTGGTTATTTGGTTGGATTTGGCAACCCGGCCAAGGCGCTTGATCGAATGTCTTTGAAAAAGGGCAGATAAGAATCAGTTAGGGAAAAGCCCCCGCGCCCTGGGCGCAGAGGCTCTCCCGCCCTCACGACATCCCGACGACCGCGTCGAAGAGCCCGTGGAGGGCCTCGCCGCGTCGGAGTGCCGTGTGAGGATTCACGCCGCGCAGCACGCCCGTGAACGCGTTGAACAGGCTCCAGGCGTTGCGCGGCCGGAAGGCCTCGTGCTCGGGGTGCCGCCAGCCCTGGAGCACGTTGGGGATCTGCGACGCCGTGATGGCGCGGCAGTCGGCGGCGCGCACCACGATGTCGTGGGCCAGCCAGTCCGGCACGCGCGCCTCGCGGTACGCGGCCACGCGGGCGTCGAGCGAGCGGAAGCGCTCGCCCAGTTGCCCGACGGCGCGCGCCACGAGGTGGCGCAGGTCGCGCAGGGCGAAGCGCGTGTGCTTGCGGCTGATCTTCACCTCGCCCGCAAACGCCTTATTGTCGCAAACGAGGACGCGCGTGCCGGCCACGAGGCCCGCGGGATACGACTGGTCGTGCGAGTTGCGCAACCCCACGATCCACTCGTACTCCTCCTCGGTCCTGCCGGGCAGGCTGACGCTCAGCACGCCGAAGTAGCGCGCCCCGGCATGGCTGAGCGCGTGGCGCTCGCCCTCCAGCGTGAACCCGGTGGCCGAGAGCTGCCCCTCGACCTCCTCCAGGATCGCGCCGTGGTCCAGCGGGTACCACGTCTCGGTCCCCGACGGCGTGGGCACCGCCAGCAGTTCCTCCCGTTCCACGACCCGGCCGCCGCAGTGCAGCAGCAGGCCCTGGGGCGTCCTCTGCCGCACGGGAGCCGGTTCCATTTCGATCACATTCATGATGTCTCCTTTCGTTGGTGTTCGTTGTAGCGGGTCTCCAAGGTTCCATTACTCACGGCGCCCGGATCCCACTACGGGTGTTGGTCAAAATGGCGGGATCGCCCGCCGAAGTCTTCGGGGCCGATGGGATCGCTCCCACCGGCCCCATGTGCCGCCTACAGGTATCCGGCCGCCTTGAAGGAAAACCAGCCCTCCGGGTACGCCACCGATGGCGCGCCGAGAATGACGTGGTCCAGCAGCGGGATGTCGAGCACCTTGGCGGACTCGCGCAGCGCGCGGGTGATCCGTATGTCGGCCTCCGAGGGCGTCGGATCCCCGGACGGATGGTTGTGCGCCAGCACCACCGCGTAGGCCCTGCGCGCGATCGCCGGGGAGAAGACCTCCCTCGCGTGCACCAGCGCCTGGTCCACCAGCCCCTCGGAGACCGGCTCGACGCCGATGAGGTGCAGCTTGGCGTTGAGCAGCACCACCCGGGCGCTCTCCTGGGGCAGCAGCCGCATCTCGGGCCCCAGCAGGTCCGCGATCCTGGACGCGTCATCCAGCTTCACGGCGCTGGCGTTGCGCCGCGCCAGCCGCACGCCCAGCTCGACCGCGGCCCGGATCCCGGCGGCACCGGCCTCGCCGATCCCGGCGACCTGGGCCAGCTCCGCCACCGGCGCGCGGGCGACGCCAGCCAGCCCGCCGAAGCGGGCCAGCAGCTCCCCCGACACGCGCAGGGGGCAGTGGCGCGTCGCGGTGCCGCGCAGCAGGCAGCAGAGCAATTCCTCGTCCCGCAGCGCGCCCGCGCCCCGCTCGATCAGCCGGCCGCGAGGCCGCTGGTCGGGGGGCATCTCGCGCAGCGTCAGGGGCGGGGGGTCGCCGCCGTCATTCACCGTCGGCCTCCCGGGCGGCCTCGGCGCACCGCCGCGCCGCGGCGGCGAGGTCGCCGGCCTCCCAGTTCTCGGCCACCGCGCGGCAGGCGGCCAGCAGGGCCGGGGCGGCGGCGAACAGCCGCGCGTTGGCCGCGGCGAACGCCACCTCCCCGGGGTCGTCGTCCTCGGGGTCCGCGTGCGCGATGCGCGGGTGCACCTTCGCGTGGGGCATGTGCCCCGGTTGCTCGATCGCCCAGCGGTGCGGGAGATACTCCCGCGACTGCCAGGGGCCGGGCAGATGTGTTGCCTTCTCGGGCATGATGGACTCCTTTCTGTTTGGTTTGGTGGCCGCGGGAACCGCGACCGGTTTGCCTACGAGTGGCGGGGCCGCGGCCGACGTTGCGGCGTTCGCATCTCCCCCCCACGAATCTTCGGGGCCGGCAGGTGACTCCCCGCCGGCCCCGTGCTCACGTTTCCGTCTCTCGTTCGCCCCGTCAGTAGCCGCCCACGCGGATCCTCGCGATCTCCCTGCCGCCCGCGTCCAGCGCCCGGAACTCGCAGAAGTCATCGCCGGGGTCACCGAACCCCGAGGCCCAGACCTCGACGGTCTCCACCCTCGCCACGACATCGTCCCGGAATCCCGGTCCGAGGGGCGGGGGCGATGCCGCGAGCTGGCGGGCCTCCTTGCCCGCGCATCTCTGGTGCAGGTGCATGTCGATCACCTCCATGGGTCGTCGGGGTGGGGGTACGGGCCGCCCGGGTGGGGCGGGGGACGGTTCGGCGGGCGCCAGCGCCGCGCGATGGGCGGCAGCAGCCACGCGGCCAGCGCGATGGCGGCCACGATGGCCAGCGGCACCAGCGCCGGGGTCAGGACGATGAGGAGCAGCATGCCGGCCGTCAGCACCAGCAGGACGACCACCGCGATCGCGGCGGGCTCCAGGATGGGCCACAGGTCACGCATTCCGTCCTCCTTCCCCGTCGTCGTCGCGGCGCATCGCGGTCGCGACGGCCCGGATGAACGCGGCCACCACTATCCCGAGCCCGATCACCGAGAGCCCGCCGCCCACGGGTCCCATGTCGGGCGCTCCGCCGGAGCTGCACCCGGTGAGGAGCGCCACCATGAATACGCACCACGCGCGTTTCATGCGGCACCCCCGGTCCAGGCGGCGCACTCGTCGCGATACCCGCACCAGCCGCACTGCATGCCGGGGGCGGGCTGGAACCGCTTCTCCGCGATGCCGGTGACCGCGGCGTCCAGCATCGCGACAACGCGGTCCTTCCGCGCGTCGTTGGCGGGGGGCACCTTCACCCGGATGACCTGCGGCGTCTTGGTTTTCACCAGGTACACCAGGTCCAGGGATGGCGGCGTCCTGCCCGCGGTCGCCTCGATGAGCAGCTGGTACGCGACCAATTGCAGCTCGTTCTCGAAGGCGGCCTGATCCGGGTCGGGCCTGCTGGCGGCGGACTTGAAGTCCACCGGGGACAGGTCGGCCTGCACCAGGTCGATGGCGCCAGCCAGGGGCACGGGCAACCCCGGGATCTCCTCGGT
>JAANMX010004195.1_pt1 | contig 11657 bp, 12 predicted proteins | sample 7279681 | NCBI WGS metagenome assembly JAANMX01 (sample SAMN14094542, study PRJNA606508) | bioreactor metagenome | isolation source: A lab-scale SPAN reactor treating ammonium-rich wastewater day 351 | place: Ireland: Galway | collected 2018-01-01
GTGCGTCGCACTGTCCACGAAATGACTCTAGTCCGCAACCTCATCTGGACAGTGCGACGCACCAAAACGGGAAGTTATTCTTTGACAAGCCCTAAGTGAATTCCACTTCGTCCTGGTCGATAACATCGGTGACCTCCACAGCCATTTTGCCCCGGTGGGTGCCCAGATGGCCGTGCAATTTTTCCTTTTCCTGCATCGTCAAAATCACTTTTTCGCTGATGTGGCGTTGCAGAGGAATCACATCGCCAACCTCCAACGCCATCAACTCCGAGAGGAGCAGATCGCCCCCTTCCAGCAGTGCGGTCAGTTCCACGTCCATATTTTCCACGTGGCGGCGTATGTGGCGGCGCACAACGCCCAGGTCTTCTTCGTCGTTCTGCTGGCCCGTGCCTGCAATCCAGGCCTGGGGGCTGAGTTTGGGCGTGACCGGTTTCAGCACCGAGGCGGGGATACAAAAATTGAGCGCAGCGCCGTGGCCGTTGACGGTCATCTCGAAGGATATCCAGGCACAGGTGTCCGAAGGCAGGGCGACCTGGACGAAATAGGGATTGGTGAGCATCTCCTCCAATTTGCAGGTAAGCTCGACGGTGCCCAGCCAGGAATCCCGGATCGCGTTCATCACATCGTCGCTCACCGAAGTGAGCAGGTCCATCTCCAGATCGGTCAGCTCCCGCTCCTCGTTATTGCTGGGCAGTCCGCCCCCGCCCAGCAGACGGTCTACCAGCATATCCCCCAGTCGGTTGTCATATTGGAGAAGAAAGCGACCGGGCAAGGGTTTCATACTGATCAGGTGCATGGCGCTGGGCGTGCTGGAAAGGATGTGGACAAAGTTGACATAGGGGCCGGTTTCGATATAGGCCAGTTTTACATCTACAGAGGTGCGCAGCTTTGTAGAAAGCTGTAACGAGAGCCGACGGGCCAGGTTCTCGTGGATCATCCGCAGGGTGCGCAGATGCTCTTTGCTGAAGCGGTCCGGCTGGTGAAAGTCGTAGCGGCGTACCAGGTCCGTGGTAACATCCAGCCGACTTACCGGGGATATATCGATCTCCTCCGGCGCGTCGGCAAATATCCCCATTATGGAATCAACTTCGTCTTGACTTAGCAGACTCCCGGCCAATGCATCGGTCACGGTGTGCTCCACGGCAGATGGGTACGGGGGCTATTGTACGACAAAATCTGTAATCATCACCCGCTGGACGTGGCGATTGGGCATACGCCGGTTCAATTCTTCCCGCAGTTGTGCCCGCAACTGCTCTTTGCCTTCCACTGTAAAAATCTCGTCGAATTTTTTGCTGGTCAGAACATTCAGAATCACATCATCGATCAGCGGGCGCTGGCGGTCGACACTGACCCGGAAGGTGTCCTGGGCCGCAGCCAGTTTATCGTCTTGCAGACTGTAGTAGTCGGGCGCATCGGGCAGAAATTCCAGCACAATGGCAACCCGCAGATAGCGATAGCCGCCGGGATCGGCCAAATTGACAATGCGTTGCCCGGTCTCGTAATAGATGCCGCCCACCATTGCGAATTGTTCGGGCACCTGGTAGTAGCCAAAATTTTCGGCGACCTGGGCGGTGGCCGGCGCGGCCGAGACACCGCTCTCTGCTGTCGGGTCATCGCCGTTGCTCAGTTGGATCGAGAAGGGCAACAGCCCGCTGAGGAGCAGGCCAATGCCCAGACCGACAGTGACAAGCACGGCTACAATTGGCACCAGTATCTTTTTAAGAATTCCCATAACTGCGCTCATTGCTCTTCCTTTGAAAAGTACGTGGCACTTGTGGCTCTCGCAGGCAGTAACTGCTCACCCCCACCCAACCTCCCCCACTGTGGGGGAGGAGTCGATCCGGTTCCTTCCCTGAAATGGAGAGGGGTAGGGTGGGGTGGCTGAACAGTTATCGCAGACAGAAGCCGGTTCTGGCTTGACAGAGGGCTAGGGGCTGGCCGAAGGGAAGCCCAGATCGATGATCGGCGCTTCTTCTTCGGGCGGATAGAGAATCAAAATATCGGCTCGGCGGTTCAGGCGGCGGTGTTCGGGTGTGTCGTTTGGGTAGAGCGGGTGATACTCGGCCAGACCCACGGCTGACATACGCTGGGGATCCACAGCGCCGTTGTCGGCCAGAAAGCGCACAACAGAGACCGCCCTGGCCGACGACAAATCCCAGTTGGTAGCATAAATCGGGCTGCCTGTGGCTGTATCGTCTGTGTGGGCTTCCACCCGGATATTGTTGGGCAGCTCATTGAGCAGGTTTGCAATAGTAAGTAATGTCTGCTTACCACTTTCGCCCAGCTCTGTGCTGCCCGATGGATAGAGCAGCGCGCTGGAAAGGCTGATGTATATGCCTTCCTTACCGATATTGATTGCGATCTGATCTTCCAACTGATTGGTCAACGCGTGCTGGTTGATCTCATTTGCCACTTTCTGAAAAGTCTTGTCCCGGGTGGGGAGCGCGCCCAGGTTGAGCATATTGGCGTTGGCTTCCTGGTTTCCTGTAGAATCAAAACCTTCGCCAAAGCCCAGGCCACCGGAAAAGACATCCACCCCGCTAAAGGCTGCCCGCAAACTGCCGGAGAGAAGGCGAAAGCGCTCCAGGTCGGCCTGACCAAAGGCAAAGAGCAGGATAAAGAAGACCAACAGCAGGGACATCAGGTCGGAGAAAGTTTCCAGCCAGCGTTTGGATGTATCGAACTCTTTGATTACCTGCGGTTTGCGACCCATTGCCGTCTCTTTTCTGTTGTCTGGCCTACTTCTCGCCGGCCGGTCTGTTGCGTGCGCCCACGGGCAGGAAGGCTTCCAGCTTCTGTTTGACGATCTGGGGGTTGTCGCCGGCCTGCACAGCCAGCATACCTTCCAGGGCCAGTTCCCGCTCGGATACTTCCAGCTTGCTGATCTGCTTTAGCCGGCCACCGATGGGCAGAAAGAGGAAGTTGGCAAAGAGCGCGCCATAGAGGGTTGTAATGAAGGCGATAGCCACTTTTGCGCCGATCTCATCGGGTGTGGTCAGATTGGCAAGGGTGAAGATAATACCGATAACCGTTCCCAACATACCCATTGTGGGTGCATAGCCACCCATCAGCTCCAGCACGCCATAGCGTTTGGCGTGGCGATTGGAGAGCTGTTCAATGTCCATCTCCAGCATCTCCCGGATCAGATTGGGGTCTGTGCCGTCAACCAGTAACTGCATTCCCTTCTGAATAAAGGGATTGTCGATGCGCGAGATGCGCTCCTCCAGGCTGAGCAGCCCATCCTTGCGGGCCTGTTCAGCCAGCTCGACAAAGAGATTGATCGTATCCTGATATTTGGCATCGGCGTTGGCAAAGGCCTTGCCCATCAGTTTGAGCGCGATAATCACATCCTCCGAGGGCAGGGTCATCATCGTAATTCCGACGGTGCCGCCCAATACCAGGACAAAGGAGGAGAGGTCCCACAGAGCAGCCGGGCTGCTCCCGGCCACGATAATCACAAAGACGATACCACCAAAGGCAATCAGCAGACCACCGAGGGCTAAGGGATTCATTGTTGCCTATACCTCACTTTGTCGCTTCCGACAACGGCTGGTTCTCGACGGCGGGACGCATTCCACACTGAAAAATCCTGCGCCGGAATGCGACAATCCGCCCCACCACTTCAGTTCTGGATTCGCGCACCACAAAGCTGTTTCCGTTGAGCAGGCGTACGAAGGTATCCGGATTGGATTCGATAATCTCAATCAAATCCGCATTCAGCGTAAACTCGCGTCCATCGAGTCGGGTCACAGAGATCACAGGTTGCCACCTTTGGAATTCGTACGAATGGGGTTACTGCTCAGGTGCGACGCACCCGAATCACCGAATGGGTACGATTGATTGGTCGTGAACCCACTATAACTTCCATCAAAGAGAATGTTCATTCCTGGACAGTATGTTCGCCGTAAAAGGTGCGTAACCAGGGAGAAGAGGCTCTTTACAAACAGAGACCGGTCAGTGGGGGACTTGACCGGTCGGGCTGTTTTGTCTTGCAAAGCATCGACTGTCAGCGCTGGTTCTCCAGGCTGCCCACCAGACGATAGCCGTGGCGATAGACCGTCTGCAAAAAACTGGGGTTGCTGGGGTCCTGCTCGATTTTGTGGCGTAACTTCATCACCTGCATACGCACAATCGCCGGATCACCCGTGCCGGGGTAGTAATTCCATACATCCCGCAGCAGATCTTCGGAGCTGAAAATGCGTCCGGGACTGCTCATCATATGGTTGAGAAGGTTGAATTCGCTGGGGGTCAGTTGGATCGAGCGATTCTTGACATAGACCATACAGGCTGTGCGATCCAGTGTCAGGCAGCCGACGGAAACCCGATCCTGCAGGGGTTCGGCGTGGGGTACCCGGCGCATCAGCGCCCGCAGGCGCAGGTGCATTTCGGTCAGATTCATAGGTTTTGCCACAATGTCATCCGCTCCGGCCTTGTAGGCGGCCACCCGGCTTTCGGAGCTTTGATCTTCCTGCAACAGGACCAGCAAAGAGGGCAGTTGCAGATTGTGGCGCAAGTATTCGCAGAGGCTCAGCCCGTCCAGGTCCTCGGCTCTGTCCGAAATAAAGACGATATCCGGCATAGTTTCCTGGGCCAGCTTCACCCCCTGCAGACCGCTGCCCGTATGACTTACGTAATGGGATTCGCCAATCACGGCGGCCTGCACAAAGTGGAAATCTTTGGCATCGCTGGAGATGACAAGTAATCGGGCCATTGGAAATCGTCTCCTGAAAAAAATGAGGATAAGTGCTTTGGGTCGGGCGGTCTTGCTATCCAGTTATGATGATAACAAAAAAGTTACGTGTTGATTATGGGACAATAGTCATATTAGAACGAAGTACCCTCAGCCCATTCCAATCAACAGTCATTCCTGCTGGTGAGGATAACAGAGCTTTTACGTGTTGATTATGGGACAATAGTCCTGAATTTGTGGGGTACTTCTGGTAAGGCATCAGTTTGAGGAAAAACAAAAGTCCGGCAGGAAAGCTGTGCCGGACTTGTCTGCTGGTATAAATGTCAGCCACCCCACCCTACCCCTCCCCATTCCAGGGAGGAAAGTGGATCGACTCCTCTCCCAAAGTGGGGGAGGTTGGGAAGGGGTAAGCCACCCCACCCTACCCCACCCCATTCCAGGGAGGGAAGTGGATCGACTCCTCCCCCAAAGTGGGGGAGGTTGGGAAGGGGTAAGCAGTTGCGTCACAGTGTGGCCGCGGCTCCCCCCCTGCGTAACCCTGACATCGCGTGTCCGCCTGTTTCGCGCAAAGCAATGTGGATTGACATATGCCCCAATTCCGTGATCAGGGGAATCACCATCCGTTTGAAATCCAGGGTAGAGAGCATCGTCCCTTTGCCAATGACAAGGGTGGGGACAGAGATAGAGCAGCGATAGCCCGCTTCGGCCAGATAGGAGGTGACAACGCCGGTAATCACATTGCCCATTTCGGCAATGCCGCTCTGGGCCAGCTCATCAAATTCTGCCTGCTCTTCGCCCAGCATCTGCGAGACCATTGCCAAGGCCATGCCGATATCCATACTATACAGAACAATTCCCTGAATATCGCCAATCACACTCAGCAGCACAGTGACATCCTGAGGTGTGTAGCAATTGCTCTCTAAAGAGACCGCGCCTCTGTCAACGTGGGCACCCACCTCGGCGGCCAGCACAGATGTCGCAGCTTTCAAGAAAGGATTCATAAAATTCACGCTCACTGCGGCTTCTCCTCGCGTAATCTCATCCGTACAGAACGTTCAATGGCCGATCAGAGCGCCCGCCGGTAAAAAGAGGGTGCGCAATACTCAAATCCATATTGTCGGTAATTCGTAATGGTTTCCGTGCTGCCGATAAACAGAATGCCCCCCGGTCTCAATGCCTGCATCAGGCCCCGGAACACACGCTCTTTGATGGCTGGCGGAAAGTAGATAACCAAATTGCGACAGACCACCAGATCGTAGAGACGCTCCGGTTTATTCTGAAGCAGGTCAAACCGTTCAAAGGTCACAAAATTCCGAATCTCGCCGCACACATGATGTTGATTGCCATTCTGGGGGGTCATATACTTTTCCAGAAATTTGCTGGGCATTTCCCGTAGATCGTTGGCTGTGTAGGGGCCGGCTGCCCGGGCCCGGTCCAATACACTCTGGTCGATGTCTCCGGCATAGATTCTGTGGCGCCGTTCGGGAGCCAGCTCTTTCAGGAGCATTGCCAGGGTGTAAGGCTCGGCCCCGATAGAGCAGCCTATACTCCATGCCTGAACCCCCCGGGGGGCTGTTCTTTCAAGAACGTCGGGCAGGACTGCATCGACCATCGAGTCCCATTTGTCCGCATCCCGATAAAAGGAGGAGACATTGATTGTCATAAATTCAATGAAGCGTTGCAACTCTTCGGGCCGGGCATAGAGAGAATGGGCATAGCCTCGCCAATCTGTATAGCTGCTCCGCTCCAGATAGGTGGTCAGTCTGCGCTCCATCTGCTGTGTGCGATAGCAAAGCAGATCGATAGATGCCAGTTCGAGCACCGTATCCCGCAAAATCAAATAATCGTTGTCATCTATATGCCAGCGCTCCGCATCCGAATTAGGGTTGCCTGGGCTGCTCATTGGCCCTTTTTCGCTCCCCCAATTAGTCATTTTGAACACACTTTTTGGCTGTGTATCCTTTTTATTTGTTTGGGCCTTCATTGGCGCGCTCGTTCTGCCAGGAAGGCACCCAGTAACGCGGGTGTAGCTACATATTCAGTCAAATTGGCTTCGACAACCTGGCGCGGCATCCCATAGACAATGGAGCTTTTTTCATCCTGGGCAACGACTTTTCCTCCAAATTTATGAATTTCCAGCGCTCCGCTCAACCCATCGCTGCCCATTCCTGTCAGAATGACAACCGTAGTCTGTCCGCCAAAGGTCCGGGCCAGACTGCGAAAGGTCACATCTGCCGCGGGGCGCACACCGTTGACCGGCGTTCCTTCATTCAGCGCTGCAACCCCCTGGTTGTCGAATGTCAAATGATAACCGCCTGGCGCAATCAGAAACTGTCCACGCATCAACCGGGAGCCTTGAGCGGCTTCCAGAATTTTATAGCTGCTGTTGCGGTTGAGACGCTGCCCCAAAATAGTCGTAAAACCCACGGGCATATGCTGAACAATCACACCAGCGATAGGCAGACCTGGCGGAATGGCAGCCAAAAAATCGGTGAGCGCCGACGGCCCCCCGGTGGAACTGGCCACAGCCAGCAGGGTATCCGTGGCCTGTAATGGGGCAATCCGTTTGGGTAAAAAAAATGCGTTGTTCCCGCCATCCTGAATCTTATTTCTTTTTTCCGCTGATTCCTCCACCTCCCGGTGACGAAAAGTTACCCGCGCCTGCGCGACGTGTCGGATCTTCTGCACGAGAATATCGACAGTCTCCGCCATTGTGACGCCTGGCTGGGGCTTGACCACAAAGTCAACTGCGCCCAGTTCCAGCGCCTGCAAGGTTACTTCCGCTCCACTCCAGGTCAGATTGCTTAGCATAATCACCGGCAGCGGGCGGACGCACATCAGTCGTCCCAACGCTTCCAACCCATTCATCACAGGCATTTCCACATCCAGCACAACGACATCAGGACGCAACTCTTCCACCAGTGTTAACATTTCCTGGCCGTTGTTTGCCTGTCCCACAACTTCAATATCGGCAAACTGGTTCAGATAACGATTCAGGGTGAGCCGAATTAATGCCGAATCGTCTATTGTGACAACCCGGATCGTTTTTTCTTTTAATGGGGACTTCTTTGCCAGCAGAGATCCAGTGATGGAATAGTCCTGTTGAATCATCTTTCCCTTTGTCCTCTGGCTGTTCGGTATCGCTACATCAATAGTTTTGAGAGGGATTTCAGTACCCGGTCCGGCTCAAATGGCTTGACAATGAAATCCCTGGCCCCAGCCTTAATGGCCTCTATCACCACATTCTGCTGGCCCATAGCCGTCAACATCGCCACCCGAGCCGTCGGGTCCAACTCTCGAATCGCCCGCAACGCATTCAGACCGTCCATCTCTGGCATACTGATGTCCATCAGTACCGCGTCGGGCGCCTCATTCTGGTACTTCTCAATGGCCTCTACTCCATTTTCTGCTTCGACGACGGAAAAGCCCCTGTCCGTCAGAATGCGCGCACAGCGCACCCGCATGAACTTGGCGTCGTCAACAATGAGAATTTTGTGCGACATCGTACGCTCCTCTGCATTACGACACTAAGAAAGATCCAATCTCTCGGGTCTGTAGCAAATATCCGGAAACTGTACTGATCAACGAGATGATAAAACGTAGGTGCGGTTTGTAACCGCACTTTCACTTTCACCCGGAGAGATGCGGTTACAAACCGCACCTACAGATTCCACGATCTTCTTGATCAGTATAAAAAATATCCGAAAACCGTATGCGTTCTACTGCCCAACGGGACGGGTAGCAAAGGAGCTGCCCACCCGTTCTGTCTGTGATACCAGCGCCTTTAATTCCAGCGACAACGAGACAAGCGCCGCAATGTCGGCAATCAGGCCAATCCTGCCATCCCCCAGCAGCGTAGCCCCTGTTAATCCACGAACATTGTTGATCGGATAGCCAAGCGGTTTGATGACCACATCCTGCTTGCCCAATAAAGCCGAAACAATTACCCCCAGCCGAATCTCCCGATACGAAACAGAGACCACATAACCTGCTTCCTGCTGGTTTACTCCCCTCTCCGTTTTGGTTACAGGGGTGGCCTCTGCCTGGCTTTGGGCCGCGCCGATCTCCCAGGCAAACAGGTGTTCCAGCCGAACCAGCGGCAACACTTCTCCCCGTACATATGTCGTCTCCCTGCCCCGCACATAATGCACATTCTCCGGGTCCAACTTGAAAATCTCTACCACATTGGGCAAGGGCAGGGCGAAAACCTGCTGGCAGACCTCAACCAGCAATGCGGGGATAATAGCCAGCGTCAGGGGCAACTGAAGCTCGAAGGTCGTGCCCACCCCCGGTGTGCTATAAACCACCACCGACCCATTGAGCCGCTGAATGTTATTGCGCACCACATCCATACCCACGCCCCGGCCTGACAGATCGCTGATTTTTATTGCTGTACTTAAACCAGGAGCAAAGATCAGATCAATCGCTTCGTGATAGGTCAGGCTGCTTGCCTGCTCTTCGGTAATCAGCCGCAGGGATATGGCTTTGCGTTTTACCTTTTCCGCATCGACCCCCTTGCCGTCATCCGAAATCGATACAATGATATTGCCTTCCTCGGAACGGGCGCTCAATGCAAGCTGTCCTCTGGCCTCTTTGCCCGCGGCCAACCGGTCGGCCACTGTTTCAATGCCGTGATCGATGGCATTGCGCACCAGATGCAGGATTGGATCGCCGATCTGTTCTATAACAGTCCTGTCGACTTCTGTCTCTTGACCAGTCACTCTCAATTCGACCTCTTTGCCCACCTCCTGGCAAATCTGTCGGACGAAACGGGGGAATTTGTTAAACACATATTCAATCGGCTGCATACGCGCTTTGAACACTTCGTCATGAATTCGATCCGTTACGGCAGACAGGTGGGTAACGGTGTCATTCAGCACTGCCAGTTGCTCGTCATTGAGCAGATGGCTCAAATCCTCATAAATCTGGAAAAGGCGGTTGCGATCTGTGACCAACTCGCCGGCCAGGTTCATCAGGCTATCCAGCCGCTCTACGCTGGTGCGGATGGTACGCGACGAAGCACCCATCTGTTTGGCCGCCCCTTTCATTGGGCGATCGGTATCGTCACTTCTGGGTCGAGGATAGGGTTTTGTGGCTTTTGCGAAAAGCCTGCTCTGATCGGCCTCATCTTCCTCCCCTTTCCCTTTGGCCTGCGAAACAGGCATTAATAGATGGCTGACATTGGACAGGTCGGCAATACGCAGGACGGAAATCTCGAAAATGCTGGACAGCTCTGCCTCAATCTCAGCGTTCTGAAGATCGGTCAGCGCGACGGTCACCAGCGTCTTGGCCCCTTCGCCCCGTTCCAATTCGTCGCTGCTGGGTGTCGATACAACAATCTGCCCAATCTGCTCAATGTGCATGTACATCTGGAGAAGTCGGGCGAGTGGTGCAATGCCAGTACTATCCGCCTCTGCATAGATCACCATCAGACTCAGACCGCTTTGCAGCCCCTCTTCCACAGCAGCGTATTCCGAATCGGAAAGGAGGGGCAGTTGGGGCAGCGCCTGATCGGGAATCGGATCATCCGTTATAAGCATCCTGCCCAGATGCTCGATTACCTCTTCCACTTGTGCCGACGCAGGTCTATCTTCTGCCACATCCGTCAGGAAAATGCGAAGATTTCCCACCACGCGAAAGAGCAGGTTCGCCATCTGCGTAGACACACCGATCTCGTGATTGCGCACCTTCTCCAGCAATGTTTCTGCCGCGTGGGCCAGCAACGCCATAGGATCGTGCCCGATGCTGCCCGCGGCACCTTTCAATGTGTGAATCGAACGAAAAATCCGATGAATCAACTCATCGGTGGCTTCCTGCTCTATTGTCACCAGGTCCCGGTCCAACGACTCCAAAAGCTCGTTGGCCTCTTCAAAGAAGACGCCGGCTTCATCGCTGGTCAAGTCATAATTTTTCATTCCGTGACCTTTCCAGTCATTATGCCAATTCCATCATTTCGATTGTTTCCTCTTCCTCATCCCTCAACAACCGCTGCAAGTCAATCAGAACAATGAGTTGATCATTGCGCTGGGCCACACCCCGCACAAACTCTTCGTCGATGAGCGCGCCCAGTTCCGCAGTAGGCTTGACCAGCGAACTGGGCAATTTGACCACCTCCTGCACGCCATCCACAATTAGCCCCAAACGGTTGCGCGAGGATTGGGTAACCATTACCCGGGAGTTGCGGTCATGCGCCCGCACCTCCAATCCCAATCGTTTGCGCAGGTCCATCACAGGAATAATCTCTCCCCGCAGATTGATAACACCTTCGATAAAGTGGGGGGCCCGGGGAACGTGGGTGATCTTCTGCATCGTATTGATCTCCCATACATCCCCGATGTTCACCGCATAATTTTCGTTCCCCAATGTAAATATCACCAGATGTTCTTCTGGTGCGGGGGCTGTGCTGGGCGCCGAGCGGCCAGCACCCAGACCCATCTTCGCTCCATTCACGCGCGGGGAACCTATGACAACGGCCATAGAATGCACTCCTTTGTAGGATGGCTACCGCCTGGAAATCAGGGCCGGATTTGTGTATTACTATTTTCGTGATATTCCGGCGATTTGTGCATGGGGGATTTGGCGCATCCTGCGCCGGATCTCCCAACGTTTATCGGATGGTAGTTTTCTGCGCAACGCATTGCGCCGCGGGGGATGAAAAGTCCCCGGCGCTTTATGAACTTCGTTGCCTGGATTGTCTTGCGCAGAGTCGCTTGGAGAGGTAAGTGACGGGGACTTTTTTCAGGGCAGTTCCCCATGCGACTTCGTTGCGCCACGGGGGATGAAAATGTAGGTCGGACTGTCAGTCCGACTGGCCTGCACGGTCGCTGGTCGGACTAACAGTCCGACGTACGAATGGCTATTTTCAGGGCAGTTCTCCATGCGACGGGTTGCGCCACGGGGGATGAAAATGTAGGTCGGACTGTCAGTCCGACTGGCCTGCAACGTCGCTGGTCGGACTAACAGTCCG
>JAANMX010004199.1_pt1 | contig 11653 bp, 10 predicted proteins | sample 7279681 | NCBI WGS metagenome assembly JAANMX01 (sample SAMN14094542, study PRJNA606508) | bioreactor metagenome | isolation source: A lab-scale SPAN reactor treating ammonium-rich wastewater day 351 | place: Ireland: Galway | collected 2018-01-01
TCGAGGTAGGCGGCCGCGTCGGCGGCGGTGGTTTCGGTGTGGCGATCAATGAACGGCACATCCATTCGACCGGCGTGTGCGGCTGCATTGGCGCTGCGGTTGCTGCCGGTCTTCTCTACGGGCTTGATGCCGAGAAAATGAAGCGCGCTGTCGGTCTGGCGGCGACGCAGGTCGCCGGCCTGACTGGTTCCTTCGGCACGCCCGGTAAGCCGTTCCATGCCGGAAAGGCGGCGATCAACGGCGTGCTTGCGGCGCAGATGGCGGGCGAGGGCTTCGAGGCCGGCCTCGACCTGATCGAGCCCGGCAGCGGCCTCGACCGGGCGCTGGTCCAGGACAAGTCGGTCCGGATCCATGATTTCGATTTCAACGAGGGCTGGGAAATCACGCGCAACACCTTCAAGCCGTATGCGTCCTGTCTGTTGACCCATCCGGTCATCGACGCCGGCCGCAGGATTTCAGGCGATGTGGACTTGGCCGCGATCAGCCAGATCAAGGTTCGCGTTCATCCGCTCGCCATCCAGCTCGCCGGCAAGCCGGACCCGCAGACCCCGTTCGAGGGCAAATTCAGTCTCGCCTTTTGCATTGCGCTGGCGCTCGCCGGCCGCGGCCTGACGCAGCTCGATTTCACCCCGCAGACGGTCGGCGACGAGACGGTCCGAGCAACCGTCCGCAAGGTGGCACTTGAGCCGGTCGCGACCATGGACAAGACGGCGGGCGAGATCGAGGTGACCTTTGCGGATGGCCGGTGCCGGGTCGAGACCACGACGCTGGCGCTCGGCAATCCGGGAAATCCAATGAGCTGGCAGGACCTCGAGCGGAAATTCCTCTCGCTCACCGAGCCGATGATCGGAAGGGAGGCGAGGCCCCTGTTCGAGAAACTGGCGCGTTTCGACAGCCAGCCGGAGCTGCCCCGGATCGGATCGAATTGATTGCGGGCCGGCAGGCGGAACGCAACCGCGCTTCAGGGAAGGCAGATTCGAGACCGATGGCGGGCGCCGCCGTCCGGTCAGCGTCCCACGAATTTGGGCTTTCGTTTCTCGACAAAGGAGCGGAATCCCTCCTTGGTGTCCTCGGTGTCCTGGATGTCGGTCAGCACGGTCCAGGTATAGGGAATCCCCTCGGTCGGACCGCGATCCAGCGCTCCGAGGATCGCCTTCTTCGACCCCTGCACGGCCAGGGGGGCCGCTTCGTCAGCGATATGGCCGGCGATCTCCCATGCCTTGGCCATCAGCCTGTCCTGCGGCAGGACTTCCGACACCAGCCCCCATTGCAGCGCCTGCTGCGCGTTCACCCGGAAGTAGCGGCCTTCGACCACCATGCGCATGACGATGCCGAGCGGCATCTTGAATGCGAAGCCGGCCGATTCCACGCCGTTGATGAGGCCGATATTGACGTGCGTGTCGAGAAACACGGCATTGTCGGAGGCGATCACGATGTCGCTGTCGGCGACCAGGTGCCAGCCGCCGCCGACGCATGCGCCGTTCACCGCGCAGATGAAAGGCTTGTGGATCGACTGCATCATGTCGGTCCACGGCTTGAAGATCGTGTAGCCCTCGGTGCGCCCCTTGGCCGCGGTCTTTTCGGCGGCTTCGGTGACATACATGCCGCTGCAAAACGACTTCTCGCCGGCGCCGGCGATGATCATCACCCACTGTTCCGGATCATCGCGGTATTCGGTGAAGACCTTCAGCAGTTCAGCGGATGTCGCGACGCTGATGGCGTTCGCGCGCTCCGGCCGGTTGAGCGTGACGCAGACGATGCGTCCGCGGCGTTCGACGGCGATATCCTTGTACATCGTGACCTTCTCCAATTTGACCGGTGCGATGAGGCATTCATGCGCGCAGCAGCGCGCGGCCGATAATCATGCGCTGGATTTCCGACGTGCCTTCATAGATGCGGGTGACGCGGGCATCGCGATAGAAGCGGCCGACTGGATTGTCCGCGATGTAGCCGGTGCCGCCCTGGATCTGCAGCGCGGCGTCGGCGACGAAGGCGAGCGCCTCGGAGGCGAAGAGCTTGGCGATCGAAACCGTCTGCGGGCGCAACTGGCCGGAATCGGCCTCGACCGCGGCATGATAGGTCAGCCAGCGCGCCGCTTCGGTGCGCATCGCCATGTCGGCGAGCATGAACTGGATAGCCTGGAAGTCGCCGAGCGCGCGCTGGAATTGCCGGCGCGACCTGGCGTACTCGGTCGATATCTCGATAAGCCGTTCGCACGCGCCGACGCAGCGGGCCGCCACCAGCGGACGCCCTTCGTTGAGCGTCTTCATCGCCGCGAGCCAGCCGTCGCCTTCCGGCCCCAGACGGTTCTCTTCCGGAACCTCGCAATCCTCGAACACCAGCTCGACGATGGGATGCCCGCGGCTTCCCATGGTTTCGTAGACCTCGCCGACGCGGAATCCGGGAAACGACGGCTCGACCAGGAAGACGCTGAACTGTCTGGCGCTCTGGTCGGCATTGGTGCGCGCGACGACGGTGATCAGTCCCGCGCGCGCGCCGCCGCTGATGAAGCGCTTGACGCCGTTGATGACGTAGCGATCGCCCTTCTTGCGTGCGACGGTGCGGATGCCGCCGGCGTCGGACCCCGCCTCCGATTCGGTGAGCGCGAACGCTGCGCGCAACGCGCCGCTCGCCATCCGCGGCAGATAGCGTTGCTTCTGCTCGGGGCTGCCGATCGAGACGAGCGCGTCGGATCCAATGCCGGTGTGCGAGGCGAGTGCGCCGGCAAAGCCGAAGCCGCTGCGGCCGAGCATCTGGTGGACCAGCGTGCGCTCCAGGCGGCTCAGGCCGCTGCCGCCGTATTCCTCGGGTATGCTTATCCCATACAGGCCGAGCGCCGCCGCCTCGGCGAAAATCTCGTCGGGAATGCGGTTCTCGATCTCGATCTCGCGCATGCGCGGTTCGACACGGTGATCGACGAAGCTCTTCACCGTTTGCATCAGCGTGCGCTGTTCGCCCGTCAGTTCAAAATCCATCTCAGTCCGTTCTCTGCGCTTCCAGTTCCGCCAGTTCCGCAAGCACTTCGCCGCGGTGCTGATCGAGCGACGGAACGCCCAGCAAGGGCCCTTCGATCTGCTCGTCCATCTTGACCGGCACGCCCCAGGTCGGAACCGTCCTGCCGCTCGGCAGCGCCGTCGGTTTGACCATGTTGCGGGCGATGACTTGCGGGTCGGCCGCCACGTCGGCGATCGAGCGGACATGGCTCGCCGGCACGCCGGCCTGCATCAGGGCCTGCTCCCATTCGCTCGCCGGGCGTTCGCTCAACCGGGCCTGGAGGAGCGGTCGCAGCGCATCGCGATTGCGCACGCGCGACGGATTGTCCGAGAAGCGGGCGTCGTCGGCGAGTGCGGGCGCTCCCAGCAACTGGCACAGGCGTTTCCACTGGCGTTCGTTGCTGACCTGCACGAACAGGTAGTCGTCGCCTTTTGCCGTGAATGGGCCGACCGGATAGATCCCCATCGTTTCCGAGCCGAGCCGGCCGGGGATCGCGTGTCCGGCAAGCGCGCTCTGCAGATAGGCGTGCATGAAGCCGAGCGCCGATTCCATCAGCGACACTTCGAGCAGCGTTCCCTTTCCCGTCGTCCGCAGTACGTACAATCCGGTCATGATCGCGCCCCACGCCAGATAGGAGGTCGCGATGTCGATGGGGGAGCCGGCGCAGCGCACCGGCGGGCGGCCGCCTTCGCCCGTCAGGCCCATGATTCCGGAAAACGCCTGGATCATCGAATCGTAGGCCGGCGCCTCGGCGCGCGGTCCGCTGCGGCCGTAGCCGCTCACCGAAATCCAGATCAGCCGCGGATGCGCCGCGCGCTGCGCCTGCCAGCCGAGGCCGAGCTTTTCGAGCGTTCCCGGCCGGTAGTTCTCGATCAGGATGTCCGCCGTTGCGAGCAGGCGACCGAACAGAGCGCGGCCTTCGTCGGTCTTGAAGTCGAGCACGATGCTGCGCTTGCCGCGGTTGCAACTGATGAAGTAGGCGCTCTCGCCGTCGATGAAGGGCGGCCATTGACGCATCTCGTCGCCGCCCGGCGGTTCGATCTTGATCACCGTGGCGCCCATTTCCGCCGCCAGCATGGTCGATACCGGCCCGGCAATGTTGCGCGTGCAGTCCAGGATCCGCACGCCTTGAAGCAGCGAGGCAAAGACATTGCTGGTCATGCTGTGGAATCCCCTGCGGTGCGATGCCCGATCCGCGCGCGCCGTCCGGCGTCGCTCCGGCCTGCGGCGGCTAATCGGGCGACGCCAGCGTCACCTCGTATTCCAGCCGCGCGCTGGGCGCGTTCGACGGCCGGTGGATCGGGACGATCGTCGTCGGCGGCAGCGTCGCTCCGAAATAAAGCGACGCGATCCTCTCGAGCGCCGGAAAATCCTCGGGGTTGGTCAGATACAGCGACTGGTGCACGACATCCTGAAACGAGACGCCGTAATGGGCGAGCGTCGCCTTGAGTTTCTTGAGCACGAAATCCGCCTGCGGCATGATCAGGGCCTCCGCGTGATAACGGCCGAAATCGAGCGCGCGCATGTCGTCGGTCAGGTCGACGGCGGTACGGATGGGAAGCCCCGCCTCGGTCTGCACCGGCACTTCGCCCGACGTGAAGATCAGTCCGCCGCCCTGGACCGCGCCGACATAGGCGCCGGACATTCCGTGATCGGCGACCTTGATCGTCTTCGGCCGCTTGGCATCCGGATAGACGGCCACGATGCGGCCTTCGACCAGCGCATCGGGAAACCGCAGTCCCGCGGCCGGGAAGGTGGTCAGGCAATGCTTGCTCCCGGTCGCCTGCAGCAGCGGGCGGTTCGTGTAGCCGTCCGCCATTTCCCGCATGGAGCGGCGCACCCACATGAAGTTGAGCAGGAGGTCGGTTTGCGGGATTTTTTCGTGCCGCAGGATGGCGTGAAAGTGTTCCCAGATTTTCAGTTGCTGCGCGAGATAGCCCTCGACCCGCGGCGTGACCGGCCCGACGGCCTTGTCGGCAATGCCGCGCAGGGCGGCCGGGATCTGCGTCAGCCGCGTTGCCAGCCCGTCGTCCTGCGTATGGATGCCGGCGATACAGGACGAGAACAAGAGGTCGCCGCCGCGCGTGGCCAGCGCAAACGGCGCACTCAGATGATCGATGGCCGGGATTGAAACGTTGCGGCGCGCGGCCGTGCCGCAGAGCGCAATGGCGTCGATCTGGATGTCGAAGCTCTCCGGCGCTCCCGGATTCCAGGCCTGGACGATCTCGCCGGACGGCAGCTCGCCGACCACCTTGCGCAGGACGTCGAGCACGGCCGGCTCGTCGCGGATGTCGCGCAGGAAAACGCGCAGATGCACGAGCTGGTCGAAGGATGCGCTCATGCGGTCCAGCGCGTCCTTCAGGTTCCGCAGCGTCTGCCAGGTCTGGCTTTTGATGCGTGCGAGCTGCGAGTCGACGAAATAGATGCCGCTCTGCAGCCTGCCGGCTTCGTCCGCAGGCACGGCGCGCATGTCGCCGATCACCGCGCCGGTGAGCGGATCGTGCGGCGTCATGCCGCCGACGAACACGAACTCTCTTGCGCGCCCGACATGATGCATGAGGCGCGGACCGCTGCCTTCGGCACCGAGACTCTGAAACTGCGGAGATTGGCCGGCCATCGCTTCGTCACTCCTGCTCAAGCAACTGTACTGACAATTGCGCGTTCGACGCCGATGATTGTTTCATCGAAATCGCGACGACTGCAAATGCTTTCGTGCAATCGGCGCGAAGATGCATTGCTGCATCGACAAAAGAGAATTTGCCGGGAAAATTTCAAACAGCGAAAGAAAACGCGCGAAGCTGTTATGCGTGCTGAAAAATCATGCGCATGCGCGCGCGTATCGCGCGACATGCGTCGCCGCGCACGCGGTCGCAGGCCGCACGCGCACGCGAGCAGGAGCGCGACGGCGGTTCGGCCAGAAGGAGCTGGCGTCGACGTGATAAGACCTGTGCGGCGTCAGGCCGGATTGTGTGCGGCGACGACGCGGTTGCGAAGAATGCCGATGCCTTCCACCTCCAGTTCGACGATGTCGCCGGGTTTGATCCATCGGTCGAGCTCCAGTCCGCATCCGTTGCCCACGGTGCCGGATCCGATGAACTCGCCCGGATAAAGCGTTTCGTCGCGGGAGATGTGCGCGATCATGTCCTCGAAGCGATGGTGCATGTCGCGGGAGTTTCCGCGGCCCCATTCCTCGCCGTTGACGCGAACCGCCATCGCGAGATTGTAGGGTTCGACCAGCGCATCGGCCGTCACGATGCACGGACCCATCGCGTTGCCGGTGTCGAAGTCCTTGCCCTTGGCCGGCCCCAGCCGGCCTTCCGTCTCGCGGTACTGCGCATCGCGCGCACTGAAATCGTTGAAGACCGTGTAACCGAAAATGTAGTCGCGGGCCTCCGAGGCCGGAATGTTGCGGCCCTTGCGCCCGATGAAGATGCCCCATTCCAGCTCGAAATCGAGGTAGCGCGAATAGGACGGCCAATGGACGTCGGCGTCGGGGCCGACCACGCTGAAGCGGTTGCCCTTGTAGTAGAGCGGCTGCTGATACCAGACCTGCGGGATCGCCGCGCCGACGCCGGAGGCGCTGGCGGCGATGGCTTCCTGGCTGCTGTCGCCCAAGAGGCGCGCTTTCAGGACCGCGGCGTTGGCGCGCGCCTGCAAAAAGTGCTTCTCGAAAACCAGGCAGTCGCGCATCTGCTCGGGCACCGGCACGGGCGCAAGGAGCCGGCAATCGGCCTGCGGCACCAGCACGGACGGCTCGGCTGCGAATTTCCCGGCTAGGGCGCGCGCGCGCTGCAGGGCCTGCGGGCCGCCGCGGATGAGGTCGAGCATGCTCGAAAACGCGGGCACCGCATGGCCTTGATCGCGCAGCGCGGCCGTTTGCAGATCGAGGATGCGCCCGTCCGGCTGGAGAACGCCGATACGGGCGTCCTGCTGCGGTTTGTGGAAAGTGACCAGTTTCATGATGCTCCACTTACTTTTTGCGCAGACGCCGCAACCGCGGCGGCGCTTTCGCCGGGCCGTTCGGGGGAGGGTCGCCGATATCGTGCGATATCGGATAGCGCGCCCGGAGCAGGGCGGAGATCCGCTCCGCGGTGATCTGAACCGGGCCGCAATAGCGCTCGATCACCTGCGCCACCGTCAGCCGCTTGCCGGCGCACACGATCGCGACGGCGGCCACGCATTGTCCGTCCCAGTCGAATATCGGCGCCGCGATGCCGCGCGTTCCGACGACAAGCTCGTCGTCCGTGACCGCGAAGCCGGCAAGCCTGGCTTTCTCGAATTCCTTTCTGAGCTGTGCCGGGTCGACGATCGTCTTCGGCGTGAAGGACATCCATCGCGTGCCCGTTAGCAGGCGCTCCTGGTCGCGAGCCGGCAGGTGGGCGATTAGCATCTTGCCGTTCGGCGTCGCGTGCGCGGGGAACCGGTCGCCCAAGGCGCCGAAGCGCTCGGACCGCAACAGCCGCACCGTCGAGATGATGTCGGCGCCGGCCAGGATGCTCAAAAACACCGACTCGTGCGTTTCGTCATGCAGCTTCTGCAGGTCCGGAAACGCGATCTCCGTCAGTTCCAGGCTGACGGTCGCGCTATAGCCAAGGCTCAGGCAGTGATAGGTGAGTTCGTAGTCGCCCGAACGCTTGTCGTGCTCCAGATAGCCGAGATGACACAGGGTGCTTGCGACGCGGAATGCCGTCGTGATCGTCCAGCCGCTCTCCGCCGCGATCGCCGATACCGTCATTCCGCTGCGCCGCGCCGCCAGCATGGCCAGCAATTGAAGGCCGCGTGCGAGCGCGGTGATGTGATAGCGGGAGGTTCCGGCCGCCGTCTCGCCGCTCTGGATTTTTGCGATGACGGTCACGGCGCGCCTCCGGACGACGCGATCCGGCGGAGGTCGGCGCTGATGTACTCGGCCGCTTCCCGCACGCCGTCCGCGTAAGGGCCGCGCAGCATCTTGACCGGAATTGTCCGGCTCGATCCGACAAGCGTGACCGCGGCCACGACTTCGCCGTGACGATCGCACACGGGTGCGGACACCGCGCGCAAGTCCTCGGCCATCTCGCAATCGGCGATCGCGAAGCCCGCTTTCCTGACCGCGCGCAGTTCGCGCAGCATGGCCGTCCGGGAGGTTATCGTGCGGGCCGTCAGCGGAGCGAAACTCTGCGTCCGCAGCGTGCGCGCGCGCTCCTGCGACGACTGGAAGGCCATCAGCAGCTTGCCTGGTGCGGTGCAATAAGCGGGGAAAAGGCTGCCGATCCGCACGGCGGTCGGAAGGATGTCTTTTTCCTTGAAGCGCTCGACGTGACAGATAGAGCCGTCGAGCAGCACGTCGAGATTGATCGAATGGTGCGAGCTTTCGTGCAGCGCGCGCAGATGCGGCAAAGCGGCGCGGTGCAGCCGCGCGTTGACGATCGACGATTTGCCAAGCCCGATGGCCGCGATCCCCGGGCGATAGAGCGTTCGCCCCTGCATTTCCTGAAGAAAGCCGAGGTCGCACAGGGTGCGGACGAGCCGCAGCGCCGTGGACGGCACGCAATGCAACCCCTGCGCGATGTCGCGCAGCGAAAGCACGTGCCGGCTCGGCGTGAAGAGGCGCAGCACGCCCAGTCCGCGTTCGATGACATCGATTTGATAGGGCGTGCGCTTTCCGCTTTTCGACGTTCTCGGCATTCCGCACCCGTTCCTCCGTCCTTTCCTTGTTAGCGGAGATGCGCCGGAACGGTCAATCCATATTTTCATTCAGTGAAATGGCGTTTTATTCCTATTGACGCGGGTCGCTTCCACGATAAGCTCGGGGCGTGGTCGGGTATTGCGCGACAGCGCAGGTGCGTGTGCGCACCCCTTGAGCGGGAGCTGAATATGATTGCGTACATTGATGCTGCATTCAGAAAGACAGCGATTGCCGTCGTCGCATTGGCGGCGCTCACTGCAACGGCCTTTGCACAAGGTCCGATGAAGCTGAAGGTCGCCTATTGGGGACCGAAGACGACGCACTATTTCGCCGGCGTCGATCTGGCGCTCGAGGAGCTCGAGCGCAGGACGGGCGGGCGCCTGCAGTTCGAGCGCTATTATTCCGGGTCGCTGGTCGGCGCCCGCGAGATTCCGGATGCGCTGGAGAACGGTATCGCCGACATCGGCACCGTTCTGTCGGCCTATTATCCGGCCCGGTTTCCGCTGGCCAATCTCGGTTCTCTCGCCGGCCTGAACTATCACCTGTGGCCGGTGATCATGGCCTATTACCAGACCTACCGTGACATTCCCGAGTTCAGGCAGCAGCTCGAGAAACGCGGTATCCGCATGATGATGCCGATGGGCTACGGTCCCTATTATGTCTGGTCGAAGAAGCCGATCGAGACGCTCGACGATCTGAAGGGCCTCAAGTTCCGCGGCGTCGGCGACCAGGCGAAGATGCTGGCCGAGCTTGGCGTGACGCCGGTCGGCATGACGCCGCCGGAAATCTACGACGCGCTGCAGAAGGGGACGATCGACGGACTCCTCGGCGACTGGGATATCGCGCACGGCTACAAGCTCTACGACGTCGTGAAGTATCACAGCCTGCTGCCGGTCGGCACCAGCGCGGCCTTCCTTGCGATCAGCACGCGCACCTGGAACAAGCTGCCGGCCGACATCCAGAAGATCATCGAGGATTTCGTACCGGAGGCGGCGCGCATCTACGCCAAGGACTACGAGATCACCGGTTTCGGAGAAGCCAAGGAAGCCGCCTTCAAGGCCGGCGCCAAGGTCGTTCCGGTGAAAGCCGGCGTGGCCGACAAGGTGCTGGAGACCGCGCGGCGCGTGTCGTGGGAGCCGTGGGTCAAGGACATGGAGTCCAAGGGCATCCCCGGCCGCAAGGCGCTCGACACCTATCTCGCAAATATCAAGCGCTTCGTGGCCCAGGACACGTTGAAATACGATTGATCCGGGGCGAAGCCGCCTCGCGCGTTGCATGGTTCCGGTCCGGAAGATCGTGAAGAAATTCCGGACCGGTTTCCCCGCCATAGATGAAGGCCGGCGATTGCGGCGATCCCGCGCGCGACGGCGTGCCGGGCACGGTTGGATCTCATGACGGTCGCAAAGTCATCCCGCAATGCTCTCAACGGCCTCGACCGCGGTCTTGCCTGGGTCGAGATGGCGCTGAACGCGGTCGGCGGCGTGATCATGGTTCTGCTCGCCGCTGCCGTGCTTGTCGATGTGATCGCCCGGTATTTTCTCAACTATTCGATACCCGGTCTCTACGAGCTGATGCAGCTCGGGCTTGTGATCATCGTCTATTTCGGCATTGCCTATGCGCAGCAGAAGGGCGATCACGTCCGCATTGAGCTTCTCGACCGCGACACGTGGCCTGGTCTGCAGAAAGCGCTCCTCACCATCGGCGAGGCTGCCGGCGCCACGTTTTGCGCGCTCGTGTTCTGGCGGGCGGGGCAAAACGCGCTCGTCGCCTGGGAGACCGGCGATACCATGAGCGGCCTGATCCCGTGGCCGACATGGCCCGCGGTCGCCGCCGTGCCGCTCGGCTTCCTGCTGCTCGGGCTGCGTCTGTTGTTTGACATGGTCAAACGGCTGAGGGGAGAAAGCCGATGATCGAGCTTACCCCCTGGGCGATCGGCTGGATCTGCATCGCGGTCGTTTTCGTCCTGCTGATCATCGGGATCCCGGTCGCCATCGCGCTTGCGGTGGTCGGCTTTCTCGGCTTCTGGGCGATCAACGGGCTTGAGCCTGCGCTCGGCATTGGGGAACAGCAGGTGGGCGGCCTGCTCGATGCGCAGGCCCTCACGGATGCAGCAGAGCAGGTCCTGAAGGGGCTTGCGCTCGGCGCTGTGGAAATGGACGTCATTGACGGCAGCCAGCGGCACCCCAAGCTCGGTGCCGAGGGCCGCGGCGCGCCGAACCGCCGCTTCATCCTGGGGTTGCAGATGCCGCATTACGGCCACGGAAAGCCGCGAGCCGAATACGTCGCAAAGCATGCGGGCCGAATCGCTCGTAGACCTGGGGCCTGGCAGCAACAGGGCATGAAGGCCCGCGGCAAAGGAGGTCAGGTCGTCTGGCTGCACGCGGCACTGGCCCTTGGCCGCGCGGCGCTTGCCCGCGGTCAGCAGGCGGCAGAGGTGGCCATAGCCCTGACGATTCATGGCATAGAGGCAGATGTCGGGCCCGTCAACGAGAGCGATGCGGGTGCCGACCAGGAGCTTGAGGCCGCAATCCTTGGCGGCTTCATGGGCGCGAACCATGCCGCCCAAGGTGTGCCAATCGGTGATGGCCAGCGTGTCAATGCCCAGCGTGACGGCCTGCCGCACGAGTTCATCGGCATGGCTAGCGCCCCGCAGAAAGCTGAAGTTGGAGCAGCAGACCAGTTCCGCCCAGGGCAGGGCATGGGCGGGCCTCGCCGGCGGACCCAGGGCGGCCTTTGAAGCCGGGCCCTCCTGTTTGCGGGCGGATTGGGGGCCGTGCGGGTCGGAGAAGTGCGACATCAGAACGCCCCCACGATGAACCAGCGGCCGCCCCTGGCCATGAGCCACCAGCGGGCGCCGGAGTCGTCCTGCACGGCTACATAGTCGCGCTCTGCGTCGTCTCCCACCCACCAGCCGAAGTGAACGCGCTCAGGGCGACTGCTGACCAGGCGCGTCGAACGCGGTCCGTCGCGCATGAGCACGGGGCTGCCGCCCCC
>JAANMX010004207.1_pt1 | contig 11631 bp, 5 predicted proteins | sample 7279681 | NCBI WGS metagenome assembly JAANMX01 (sample SAMN14094542, study PRJNA606508) | bioreactor metagenome | isolation source: A lab-scale SPAN reactor treating ammonium-rich wastewater day 351 | place: Ireland: Galway | collected 2018-01-01
CCGCTTTCTGCAACACCCGTTCATAGGCACATCTGGGTTCACCAATGGGCTTGCCCTGACATCGAATATGCTGGCTCGCGAATACATAGGGATTACCGGCCAGGGCGAGATCGTGAACATTTTGTTAAAAATTAAAAATAGTTTTTTGCCTACAAAACAAATACTTATAGGCCTGTGATATGCAGTTAACTTTATAGTCAGGATCGCCTTCACACTTTTTAATCGTCACTGCACGTCATTTCAGCTCAAAAAATGCGCATGAAATCCAAAAAATGATAATTTCCATGATTTCCATAGTTAACAATTTGCTCACATCCTCACCCTGAAATTTGACCTGGTGATCCGGCTGTGATCTCATGCTCCTTTTCAGGAGTGCTCTCATGTCTATTGATGCCGTTTTCGCTCAGTTCTTCGACAATATTCACGACCCTCGCCAGCATGCCAAGATTTATTATCCCTTCTACGATGTCCTGTTTCTCACCGTCTGTGCCGTGATCGGCGGGGCTGAGGGCTGGGAAGATATTGAGGATTTCGGCGAGGTTCATCTTCCCTGGTTTCAATCCAAGGGACTGTTTAAAAACGGCATTCCTGTCCATGACACCATTGCCAGGATCATCTCCGGCATCAAACCAGAGCCGTTTCAGGCCGCCTTTGTGCGCGATCTCCGCGAGGCCTGCGATGTCGGCCGGCCGGTAGAGCGTACCGGCCTCCGTCGCCTGCGTCAGCGAGAGCGCCGCGGCGTTGACCTGGTGCGGACGGTGCCCGGAATAGCGCGCGATCGCGGCCTCCACCGTCGCCGGCGACAGCTTTCCGTTCTCCCCGGGCAGCCCGATCAGCTTCAGCCCGCCGCCGAAAAATTCCGGCGCGCCGCATTCGTCGGTCATGATGTGGGACTGCTGGTGGCAGAGCACGCTGGCCCAGGGCGGGGTCAGATGCGCCAGCGACAGCGCGTTGGCGGCGGTGCCGGTGGGAACCAGGAAGACCGCGACCTCCCGCTCGAACAGCGTCGAAAACTGCCGTTCCAGCGCGCGCGTGGCCGGATCGTTGCCATAACCGAGCGCGAAACCCGTATTGGCCGCCGCGAGCGCGTCGAGGATATCGGGCGCGATGCCGGCGGTATTGTCGCTTGCGAAATTCATGCGTCCTCGGAAGGCGGTGGTCGGAAGGCGGCAATAGTCTTACGGCCGGCGGGACCCCAGATTCCTCTTGTTTCGCGCCGGCAAGGCGGCGAGAAATATAAGGCAAGAAAAATCCGGCGGCTGCAGCCGGGCACTTGTATCCGTGGCCAAAATTTGGCAACGTCAATTTAGGACAGTATTGCTGTCCCAGTTTGCAAGTCGCGGCGGCGGGGGTGAGCCACCCGGTCGCCAGGGGCGAAGCGATGCGGCTCGGCATCGGATAGCCCTGACCAAAAGCGCTTTCCGGCGGAGCGAAAGCCGGTTCGCCTGGAGAAAGCGCGACAAACTGGCAGCTCTGCAACGGCGCACAGTCGCGCCGGAGACAGCTGACCGTTCCGGGCAGGGTTCTCCGGGCAGGGTTCTTGGCAACACGCAGCGCCTTGCCGGCGCGGTGAACGCGGCAGGTGTGCCGCCGGGTGGGCGAAATGGGTGCTGGGTTCGAGAGGCCGAACAAGATCAAACCGCTGACGGCGGCGGATTTTTCCGATTCTGCGGATCCCGGTCTGCCGTCCGCCACAGGCCTCTATGATCCCGCACGCGACAAGGATTCCTGCGGCGTCGGCTTCATCGCCAACATCAAGGGACAGAAGTCGCACCGGATCGTTGCCGACGCGCTGCAGATCCTGTGCAATCTCGAGCATCGCGGCGCGGTCGGCGCCGATCCGCGCATGGGCGACGGCGCGGGCATCCTGGTGCAGATGCCGCACAGGTTTTTCGCCAAGAAGGCGAAGGAGCTCGGCTTCACGCTGCCCGAGCCCGGCCAGTATGCGGTCGGCCACCTGTTCCTGCCGCGCGACAAGGACTGGCGCGAGACGATCCGCAAGACCTACGAAGACACCGCGCTCAAGGAAGGCCTCAAGGTCATCGGCTGGCGCGATGTGCCGACCGACAATGCGACGCTCGGGGAATCGGTGAAGCCGACCGAGCCTGTGCACATGCAGGTCTTCATCGGCCAGGTGACGCCGTCGAAGGACGAAAGCCATTTCGAGCGCCGCCTCTACATCCTGCGCAAGGCGATCTCCAACACCATCTACCAGCAGCGCGAACGGCGGCTGTCCGGCTATTATCCGGTGGCGATTTCCTGCCGCACCGCAATCTACAAGGGCATGTTCCTCGCCGACCAGCTCGGCGCCTATTATCCCGACTTGCACGATCCCGATTTCGAGAGCGCGCTGGCGCTCGTGCACCAGCGCTTCTCGACCAACACTTTCCCGACCTGGTCGCTGGCGCACCCCTACCGCTTCATCGCCCATAATGGCGAGATCAATACGCTGCGCGGCAACGTCAACTGGATGGCGGCGCGGCAGGCGTCGGTGCATTCTGATCTGTACGGCAAGGACATCAGCCGGCTGTGGCCGATCTCCTACGAAGGCCAGTCCGACACGGCCTGCTTCGACAACAGCCTCGAATTTCTGGTGCAGGGCGGCTATTCGCTCGCGCATGCGGTCATGATGATGATCCCCGAGGCGTGGGCCGGCAATCCCTTGATGGATGAGCAGCGACGCGCCTTCTATGAATATCATGCGGCGCTGATGGAGCCGTGGGACGGTCCGGCGGCGCTCGCCTTCACCGACGGCCGCCAGATCGGTGCCACGCTCGACCGCAACGGCCTGCGTCCGGCGCGCTATCTCGTCACCCGCGACGATCGCATCGTGATGGCGTCCGAGATGGGTGTGCTCAAAATTCCGGAAGACCAGATCGTCACCAAGTGGCGGCTCCAGCCCGGCAAGATGCTGCTGGTCGACCTCGAGCAAGGCCGTCTCATCCCCGACGACGAGATCAAGGCCGCGCTGGCGAACAGCCATCCGTATCGGGAATGGCTCGGCCGCACCCAGATTCAAGTCGAGAACCTGCCGGACGCGCCGGCCAGGGCGACACGCTCCAACCTGCCGTTGCTGGATCGCCAGCGGGCCTTCGGCTACTCGCAGGAAGACATCAATATCCTGATGACGCCGATGGCCTCCATCGGCGAGGAAGCCTCGGGCTCGATGGGCAACGACACGCCGCTTTCGGCGCTGTCGGACCGTCCGAAGCAGCTTTTCACCTACTTCAAGCAGAATTTCGCGCAGGTCACCAACCCGCCGATCGATCCCATTCGCGAAGAACTGGTGATGAGCCTGGTCTCGATCATCGGACCGCGGCCGAACCTGTTCGATCTCGAAGGTCTGGCCTCGACCAAGCGGCTTGAAGTACGGCAGCCGATCCTGACCGACGCCGACCTCGAAAAGATCCGCTCGATCTCCGATGTCGCCGAATCACACTTCGTCTCGCGCACTCTCGACATCACTTTCGAGGCCAGCATCGGCCCGGCCGGGCTGGAGCAGGTTCTCGACGAACTCTGCGCGTGCGCGGAAGCCGCGGTGAGGGAAGGTGTCAACATCATCATCCTGTCCGACCGCATGATGGGTGTCGACCGGATTCCGATTCCCGCGCTGCTCGCCTGCGCCGCCGTGCATCACCACCTGATCCGCGTCGGCCTGCGCACGTCGGTCGGCCTCGTCGTCGAATCCGGCGAGCCGCGGGAAGTGCACCATTTCGCCTGCCTCGCCGGTTATGGCGCCGAGGCGATCAACCCCTACCTGGCGTTCGAGACCATCATCGCGATGAAGGAGCGGCTGCCGGGCAGCCTCGACGACAAGGAAATCGTCAAGCGCTACATCAAGTCGATCGGCAAGGGCCTGCTCAAGGTGATGTCGAAGATGGGCATCTCGACCTATCAGTCGTATTGCGGCGCGCAGATCTTCGACGCTATCGGACTGAAGGCCGACTTCATCGCGAAATACTTCGCCGGCACGCATAGTCGCATCGAGGGCGTCGGCCTGGCGGAGATCGCGGAAGAAACCGTGCGCCGCCATGCGGACGCGTTCGGCGACATCCAGATCTACAAGTCCGCGCTCGATGTCGGCGGCGAATACGCCTTCCGCACCCGCGGCGAGGATCACGCCTGGACCGCCGAGTCGGTATCCAACCTGCAGCACGCCGTGCGTGGCAACTCGCAGGAACGCTATCGCGCGTTCGCGAAGATTCTCAACGAACAGTCCGAGCGGCTGCTGACGCTGCGCGGCCTGTTCCGGTTCAAGACCGCGGAAGACGACCAGCGCAAGCCCGTCCCCCTCGACGAGGTCGAGCCGGCGAAGGAGATCGTCAAGCGCTTTGCGACCGGCGCCATGAGCTTCGGCTCCATCTCGCGGGAAGCTCATACCACGCTCGCGATCGCGATGAACCGGATCGGCGGCAAGTCGAACACCGGCGAGGGAGGCGAGGAGGCTGACCGCTTCAAGCCGATGCCGAACGGCGACTCGATGCGCTCGGCGATCAAGCAGGTCGCCTCGGGGCGCTTCGGCGTCACCACGGAGTATCTGGTCAACTCCGACATGATCCAGATCAAGATGGCGCAGGGCGCAAAGCCCGGCGAGGGCGGGCAATTGCCCGGCCACAAGGTCAACGCGACCATCGCCCGCGTGCGCCATTCGACGCCCGGCGTCGGCCTGATCTCGCCGCCGCCGCATCACGACATCTATTCGATCGAGGATCTCGCCCAGCTCATCTACGACCTGAAGAACGTCAACCCGGAGAGCCTGGTCTCGGTGAAGCTGGTCTCCGAGATCGGCGTCGGCACGGTCGCCGCCGGCGTCGCCAAGGCGCGCGCCGATCACGTCACCATCGCCGGCTTCGAGGGCGGCACCGGCGCCTCGCCGCTGACTTCGATCAAACACGCCGGATCGCCCTGGGAGATCGGGCTTGCCGAAACCCACCAGACGCTGGTGCGGGAGAAGCTGCGCGCGCGTGTCGCCGTCCAGGTCGACGGCGGCTTCCGCACCGGCCGCGACGTCGTGATCGGCGCACTGCTGGGCGCCGACGAGTTCGGTTTCGCCACCGCGCCGCTGATTGCCGCCGGCTGCATCATGATGCGCAAATGCCATTTGAACACCTGTCCGGTCGGCGTCGCGACCCAGGATCCGGTGCTGCGCAGGCGTTTCACCGGCCAGCCCGAGCACGTCATCAACTATTTCTTCTTCGTCGCCGAGGAAGTGCGCGAGATCATGGCGCAACTCGGCTATCGCACCTTTGACGAGATGATCGGCCAGGTGCAGATGCTGGACCAGACCGCGCTGGTGACGCACTGGAAGGCCAAGGGGCTCGACTTCTCGAAGCTGTTCTACCGGCAGAAGGAAGCGCCGGGCCAGAAGATCCATCACGCCGAGACGCAGGACCATCACCTCGACAATGTGCTGGACCGCAAGCTGATCGCACAGGCAAAGCCCGCTCTCGATCGCGGCGCGCCGGTGACGATCGAGACCGGGATCGACAATACCGACCGCTCAGCGGGCGCGATGCTGTCAGGCACCGTCGCGAGGATCTACGGCCATGCCGGCCTGCCGCTCGACACCATCCAGGTCCATTTCAAGGGCACGGCCGGTCAGGCGTTCGGGGCATGGCTCGGGCGCGGCATCACTTTCGACCTTGAGGGTGAAGGCAACGACTATGTCGGCAAGGGCCTTTCCGGCGGACGAATCATCGTGCGGCCGCCGGCGGATTCCGGCATCGTGCCGGAAGAATCGATCATCGTCGGCAATACCGTGATGTACGGCGCGATCGAAGGCGAATGCTACTTCCGCGGCATCGCCGGCGAGCGCTTCGCGGTGCGTAACTCCGGCGCGGTCGCCGTCGTCGAGGGCGCCGGCGACCACTGCTGCGAATACATGACCGGCGGCATCGTCGTCGTACTGGGCAGGACCGGACGCAACTTCGCGGCCGGCATGTCCGGCGGCGTCGCCTACGTGCTCGACGAGGCCGGCGATTTTTCGAAGCTGTGCAATCTCGCGATGGTTGATCTGGAGCCGGTGCTGTCGGAAGAGATGATCAATGCCGGCACCTATCATCACAGCGGCGACCTCGAGGCGCACGGGCGCGTTGACGTGTTCCAGAATCTGCTGGAATCCGATGTCGAGCGGCTGCACGTGCTGATCACGCGCCACGCCAAGCTCGCCGGGTCCAGACGCGCCGCCGACATTCTTGCGAACTGGAAGGCTTACCTGCCGAAATTCCGCAAGGTGATGCCGGTTGAATACCGCCGCGCGTTGAAGGAAATGAAGACCGACGCGGACGCCGAACCGAAGATCGCGATCGGAGCGTAATACGAATACCGTCATCCTGAAGGACGCACGCCTCGCGCTGATCTCGACGGGTGGCAAAGCATGGACGACTTAGTCGTCATTGCGGACGGAACGAAGCAATCCGGAGCGGCAAGCAGAAACTGGATCGCGCCGTCGCTTCGCTCATCGCAATGACGGACAAAAGCAGATTCAAGGGCATCAGGTCCGATGGGCAAGATCACGGGTTTTCTGGAAATCGAGCGGCATGACCGCAAGTATGCGCCGGTCGAGGAGCGGGTGACGAACTTCAAGGAGTTCGTGATCCCGCTCAGCGAGAAGGAAACGCGCGATCAGGCCGCGCGCTGCATGAACTGCGGCATCCCCTATTGTCACGGCACCGGTTCGGTTCAGCCCGGCACGCCCGGCTGCCCGGTCAACAACCAGATCCCGGACTTCAACGATCTCGTCTATCAGGGCAATTGGGAAGAAGCCTCGCGAACGCTGCACTCCACCAACAACTTTCCGGAGTTCACCGGCCGCATCTGCCCGGCGCCATGCGAAGCCTCCTGCACGCTGAACATCGATGACAACCCGGTCACCATCAAGACGATCGAATGCGCCATCGTCGATCGCGCCTGGGACAACGGCTGGCTGAAGCCGCTGGTCGCGGCGCAAAAGACCGGCAGGAAAGTCGCCGTGGTCGGTTCGGGTCCCGCCGGGCTCGCCTGCGCGCAGCAGCTCGCGCGCGTCGGCCATGAGGTGCATGTCTATGAGAAGAATGCCAAAGCCGGCGGGCTGCTGCGCTACGGCATTCCCGACTTTAAGATGGAGAAACACATCATCGACCGCCGCCTGGAGCAAATGCAGGCCGAAGGCGTGATCTTTCACTACGGCAAGCCGGTCGGGGGTGACACAACAGGCGCGATCGACGCGGCGCAACTCGTCAGAGACCATGACGCGGTGGCTTTGACCGGCGGCGCGGAATCCCCGCGTGATCTGCCGATCCCCGGCCGCGATCTCGCCGGCATTCACTTCGCGATGGATTTCCTGCCGCAGCAGAATCGCCGCAACGGCAACGAAACCTTCGACGCGCCGGACATCCTCGCGACCGGCAAGAACGTGGTGGTGATCGGCGGCGGCGACACCGGCTCGGACTGCATCGGCACCTCGTTCCGGCAGGGCGCCAGATCGGTGACCCAGCTCGAAATCATGCCGGCTCCGCCGGAGCATGAGAACAAGGCGCTGACCTGGCCCAACTGGCCGCTGAAGATGCGCACGTCATCGAGCCAGGCCGAGGGCGCCAGGCGCGACTATGCGGTGCTGACGCAGAAATTCTCGGGCACCGACGGCAAGGTGACCAAACTGCACTGCGTCCGTGTCGACGGCCGGTTTCAGCCGATCGCAGGCACCGAATTCGCGCTGGAAGCCGATCTCGTGCTGCTGGCGATGGGCTTCGTGCATCCGGTGTATGAGGGTCTTCTCAAGACGCTCGGTCTCGACCTCGACCAGCGCGGCAACGTCCGCGCCAATACGCAGGATTTTCAAACCTCGCTTCCGAAAGTGTTCTCGGCCGGCGACATGCGGCGTGGCCAGTCGCTGGTCGTGTGGGCGATCCGGGAGGGACGCCTGTGTGCCCGCGCCATCGATCAGATGCTGATGGGATCGACCACGCTGCCGTTATGAAGCCGCGCGGCGTGCTCCGCCGCGCCGCCGGTTACTGTCGTGATCATCAAGGGCGCTCCGGCAATCGATCTTCCTGGAGCATGTTCCGGCGACGCTGACGATCTCTTCGTCGCAACAAGATGAGACTCTGAACTAGAATTGTTGCAGGCTCGCATTGACACTCATCCACACGCTTAACCTAACCGTGCACAGAGACAATCTGTGAATTGATCGTCGTCCTCCGCACGTTACTGTCGTAACAAAGTGGGGGAGCGGCGAAGTGGCGGCATCGCGTTGGATGGTTTTCTTGATCGTCGTTTTCCCGATCGCTCCGGCACAGGCGATGTCGCGTCACGTCGCCATCAGCGCCGGCTCATTCTTCGCGGCAGCCGCGCGCTGCGAAGAACAGAACCTGATTACACCGGGTCAAACCGGGCATCTCCTGGAAGCGCTCGATCCCTACCTTTCGACATCCGACAAGGCGAACATGGCGGCCGGCGACGCGCGCGCTAAAAAGATCTCCAAGGTGTTCGTTGAGTCGGAGAAAAAGTGGGTGAGCTTCGCGCCGGATGCAACGAGCTGCTACCGCGTGCAGGGCGTGCTCGACGACTACCGGGCGCAACTCGGGCATTGAGATCGCAAAGCTCAAACCGCCATCATCGGCAACTATCGCGTTATCGATGAGAGCGGTGATCTGTCCGCGTGAAGAAACGCGTCACCACAACGATCCAGAGCTTCGCTACTGATCCAGTCCGAAGCAAAGCTCTATCGCGAGAACAGGTCCGAGAAGAATCCCGGCAATCCGAAATCAGCCGGCGGACGCGAAGGCGCCTGCGATCGTCCCGCCTGCGCGGGCGAAAAAGCGCGAGACCCCGATGGTCCGTTCGACTGCGCCTGCTGAGCGGAAGGAGCGAGCCGCGGCTTGTTCGGCTTCGCTGCGGAAGCTGCACCAGCGGCTTCCGGCGCCGCCGCGACCGGCGGATCGCCCTTGGCCGGCTCAAGGCCGACCTCCCGCCGCGGCCAGGCGAAATCGTCAGCACGCCCGGCGGGCGCGGATAACGGTTCACCCCGCACCAGCGTTCGCGCCGCCAGCGCGTCGATCGCTGCGGGATGGCTGCCGGGACCGCCGAGCAAGCGGTCGGTCCCGAACGAGGAAGCCACCAACGGCACGATCGGTCCAGCCAGCGGACGGGGGGCCGGCTGCCCCGGTTTGACCTCGGTATCGGGCGTGTCAGGCTCGACGGGGATCGCGACCGGCCCCGACCGCGCCGCCATCACGCGCGTGATCTCGCGCTCGACATAGTGTGCGAGCTTGCGCGAGCCTGCCTTGGTGAAGAACACGCCGTCATATGAACGCAGACGGCGGATCTGGCCTTCGAAATCCGGCCCCTGCTGGATATAACGGCCAGCCTCGTCGACGAACCCATCCCAGATATCGACGTAGGTGATGCCCGCTTTGTCCGCGGCATCCCGATAAAGCGAGTTGAGGAACAGCATATCGGCCGTTGACTTTGCACCGCGCACGGCAGGCAGGGCGACCCAGAACACCGGAACGCCCTTCGACTTGAGCACCGTGATCATGTCGTCGATCTTCCTGCTGTAGAGTTCGACCCAGCGATCGCTGCGGAACTCGGCAACCCCGTTCGGCGAACGCGCGCTTTTCGTCCTGGAAACGGCGGGCTGATCGGCGGTCTCGTCCGGAGATTGTTCGGAATCAGCCGGCTTGCCGTCAGAGTCAGCAGCGGCTTCATCCACCTTGCCGGTTTTGCTTCCCTCTTTCGGGTCCGGATCGGCCTTCTTGTCGTCCGCCTTGCCGCTCTTGTCCTTTTCCGGCGCTTCCCGAATCGACGTGCGGTCTTGCAGGCCGAGCATGACCACGATGGCATCCGGGCTTTCGGTCGCGAGAATGGCTTTCGCCGCGGCCACCCAATCCGTCGGATCACCCTTCGGCTGATAGCGGATGAGCCCGGAGACGGTCTTATGTTTGCGGATCACGCCCATGTCGGACGTCTCGCTGAGAGCATCCTCCAGGCCATAGGCAAGCCAGTCAGCCATGGCGTCGCCGAGCACCAGCACATTGCGCTCAGACACGGTGTCCCGCTTTTCAGGCGGTGGCGCGTGTGAGTAATTTTCGGCCGGCCGTTGTTGCTGCTGTTGTGGTTGCCTCTGCTGCGGTTGTTGAAAAGGTGCGAAGAAAGGATTGTCCGAGCCGAACCAGCCTCCGCCTCCTCCGCCACCACCTCCGCGGCGCGCGGGGGCCGGACGGTCAAAACCGAAATTGAAAAGCTGCGCCGATGCCGGCGCGGCGACCAGCGTGGCGATAGCAATCGCCAGCGCAATCCATGGTCCGCGTTGGGTCAGTCGGCGAAGCAGCGATCTGGGTCCGGACATACGCTCAATCGCAAGGGAAAGTCTCGCAATCCTATAATAGCGAAATCGGGCCGCAAGCGGGCGATTTTCCCGCCACCAGCGAGGCGGCGGCTTATGGCCTCAAAAGTATGCCTTTTAGCATCACTCTTGACGCCTTCTCCCCTTGCGAACTTCGACGGGCAGCCTACCGCCGCCGCAGCCGTTCCAGCACGTCGGACGATGCGAAACCATCGGCAGGCGCCCCAACGGAAGCCTGGAAGCCGCGCAGCGCCTCCCGCGTCCCGCTGCCGATCTGACCGTCGGGAGTTCCGCGATAGAAACCCTGCCGCGCCAGAAGCTGCTGCAACTCCAGCCGCTCGGCACGGGACAGCACCCGCTCCTGCCGCGGCCACGGCTGCACGAAGGGGCTCCCGCCGCGCAACCGATCGGCAAAGTGGCCGATCGCCAGCGCATAGGCTTCCGCGGGGTTGTACTTCATGAAGACCCGGAAATTCTGCAACATCAGGAAACCCGGTCCGCCGGCGCCCGCGGGCGCGAGCAGATAGGCGCGGTCAGAGGAATAAGGAAAGGCCTTGTTGCCGGCGCGCCGAATGCCGAGCTGCTCCCATTGCGCGAGCGTCATCGCCTTGGCGCGGTCCGCCAGCATGTAGTTGAAGTCATTGGGCACGACCACCTCGTACCCCCAGGCCCTGCCGGTCTGCCAACCGTCCTTCTTCAGGTTGTTGGCGGTGGATGCGATCAGGTCGGCGGGATTGTCGACCACGTCGCGACGGCCGTCGCCGTCACCATCAACCGCGTAACGCTTGAACGCCGTTGGCATGAACTGCGTCGGGCCGAACGCACCCGCCCATGAGCCGCGCATCTGCTCGGGCCGCAGATCCCCCCGATTGAGGATCTCAAGCGCGGCCAGAAACTCGTCCCGGAAATATTTCTGGCGGCGGCCGACACATGCCAGCGTCGCCGTCGATTGCAGCACGCTGCGGTCGCCCATCTGCGTCGAATAGTTTGATTCGATGCCCCAGATCGCCGCGATCGCGTAACGATCGACGCCATAGGCCTTCTCGACGGCGTCGAACTGCGGCTTGTAGGTGGCGAGAATTTCGCGGCCGCGCGCAAGACGCGCATCCTTGACCAGAATATCGAGATAATCCCAGATCGCCTTGGTGAACTCCGGCTGCGAATCCATCAGGTCCATGATACGGAGATCGGGCGACAGCCCCGCCGTGAAGCGCTCGAAGTTCTCGCGGGTGATGTGCCGCCGCGCCGCATCGGGCCACATGGCCGCGACGCAGTTCGAGAAATTCGCCGCCGCCTGACGAATCGCG
>JAANMX010004209.1_pt1 | contig 11628 bp, 11 predicted proteins | sample 7279681 | NCBI WGS metagenome assembly JAANMX01 (sample SAMN14094542, study PRJNA606508) | bioreactor metagenome | isolation source: A lab-scale SPAN reactor treating ammonium-rich wastewater day 351 | place: Ireland: Galway | collected 2018-01-01
TGCGCTGTGCTGCAAACACCTTTTGCCCGGCCTGGAGCGGCCTGCGCTGCCCGAGCGGGAGCTGCGCGGCATGCTCATGGGATTTGCCGATCTGGTGTTCGCGCACAACGGCCGCTACTGGGTGCTGGACTACAAGTCCAACCACCTGGGCGTCAACGGCAGCGCCTACACCGCGCAAGCGCTGGACGCGGCCATGGCCGCGCACCGCTACGACGTGCAGGCCGCGCTCTACCTGCTGGCACTGCACCGCCTGCTGCGCGCGCGTTTGGGCGCGGCCTATGTGCCCGCACAGCACCTGGGCGGTGCCCTGTATTTCTTTTTGCGTGGCATCGACGGCCCCGTGCAGGGCGTGCACCCTGTGCCGCCGCCGCTGGAGTTGCTCATCGCGCTTGACGACTTGCTCGCCCCCGCGGAGGACCGCGCATGAAGACCACCCTGACAATCCTGCGCCAGTGGAGCGACGCAGGCTGGCTGCGCCGGCTCGACAGCGCACTGGCCGCCCTGGTGGCCGAACTGGACCCGCAGGCCGCGCCCGAGGTACTGGTCGCCACGGCCCTGCTGGCCCACATGGAAGGGCGCGGCCACACCTGCCTTGCACTGGCGCCCCAGCTGCGCGACCCCGGCGCGCTGCTGGGCTGGCCGCCCGATGCGCAAGCCGCCTTGCAAGACTTCTGGCACACCCTGCCCGATGGGCTGCAAACCTGGGTCGCTGCACTGCAGGCCAGCCCTGCTGTGCGCCAGGCCGGGCTGCAGGCCGATGCAGGCCAGCCCCTGGTGCTGGGCGGCAGCCCTGATGCACCGCTGCTTTACCTGCGCCGCTACTGGGTCGACGAAACCCGGGTGGCCCAGGCCCTGCGGGCGCGCACCGCCGCACCCTTGCCGGTGGACGAAGCGCTGGCGCGCCAGTGGCTCGATCGTCTCTTTGCCTCTGATGCACTGGTACCCGATCGCGGTGTGGACTGGCAGAAAATCGCCTGTGCGATAGCGCTGCGTTCGCGCTTGTCCGTCATCACCGGGGGGCCGGGTACGGGCAAGACCTATACCGCCGCACGCCTGCTGGCGCTGCTGGCGGCGGTCGACGCACAACCCGAACGCTTGCGCGTGGCCCTGGCTGCGCCCACGGGCAAGGCAGCGGCGCGCCTCAAACAGTCCATTGATGCAGCCCTGGAGGAATTGCAGCAGCGCCTGGGCGATACCCTGGACCTGCATGCTTTTGCCCGGCGCATGGGCGCGGCGCGCACCCTGCATGGCCTGCTGGGTGCGCGGCCGGATACGCGGCGCTTTCGCCACCACGCGGCCCATCCGCTCGATGTGGATGTGCTCATCGTGGATGAAGCCTCCATGGTGCACCTGGAAATGATGGCTGCGCTGCTCGACGCACTGCCCGCCCGTGCGCGTGTGGTGTTTCTGGGCGACAAGGACCAACTGGCCTCGGTGGAGGCCGGTGCGGTGCTGGGCGACCTGTGCCGTGATGCGCAGGCCGGACGCTACAGCCCGGAGACCGCGCGCTATGTGCTGCAGGCCGCAGGTGAGCGCATTCCGGCGCCGTGCCTGCAAGCCCAGGGCACGCCGCCCGCGCTGGCCCAGCACACCGTGATGCTGCGCGAGAGCCGCCGCTTTGGCGGTCCCATCGGCCAACTGGCACTGGCGGTGAACCGGGGCGATGGCGCTGCGGCCCGCCAACTGCTGGCGGGCGACGCCACCCTCGCCGTGCAGGCGCTGGAGGGGGTGGATGCCGTGGCGGTGGTGCGGCTGGCGCTGCAGGGGCGTCCCGGCGCACCCGCCTGTTACCGTGACTACCTGGCCTGCATGGCGCAGCCGCCCACGGATGCCTCAGCAGGCCTTGCGCACGAGGACTGGGTGCGCAGCGTGCTCACTGCGTTTGAGCGCTTTCGCCTGCTGTGCGCCGTGCGCGAGGGCGAGTGGGGCGCCGCTGGACTCAACCGCGCTGTCGAGGCTGCGCTGCGCGCTGCAGGCCTGCTGGGTGGGCGTGGCGAGTGGTATGCCGGGCGGCCCGTCATGGTCACGCGCAATGATGCGGCGCTGGGGGTCTTCAACGGCGACATTGGCATTGTGCTGCCTGGCGCCAGCACGCAGTCGGGTCTGCGCGTGTACTTTGCCGACGGTGCGCAACTGCGCTCGGTCGGGGTGGCGCGCCTGGCGCATGTGGAAACGGCCTTCGCCATGACGGTGCACAAAAGCCAGGGCTCGGAGTTTGAACACACCGTGCTGGTGCTGCCGCCGCGCGCGGGTGCGGTGCTGGGGCGCGAACTGGTCTACACCGGCATTACCCGCGCACGCCAGGCCTTCACCCTGGTGGCCGCGCAACCAGGCCTGCTGGCCCAGGCTGTGCAGGCGCGCACCTATCGTGCCAGCGGGCTGCGCGAGCGGCTGGAGCGACCGCTGGAGCCAGACGGCGGATGCTGACCGCGCAGCGGTGCCGTTGCGGTGGGTGCACAACGGCCTTCTACAATGGATCTATGCAATCCCTGCGCCGCTCCCGTTGGCTGGCCTGTCTTGTGCTGGCATGGTTCGTCCTGTCTGCCGGGGTGGCCACGGCGTCGCCTTGGCTGGCGATGGCGTCACTGGAACGCATCTGCTCGGGCACGGGCGAGGCCCGGTTCGTGCTATCTGGGCCCCCTGCGCTGCCGGCCCTGGGCCATGCGCTCGATTGCCCGCTGTGCAGCCCCGCTGTTGCGCCCCCGCCGTCCGCAGTGGCCGCCTTGCCCCGGCTGGCGCCCCCTGCGTACGCCAATCCGCCCCGGGTGCTTGCGCATGTAGCCGCTCCCACGGCGGTACCCCAGCCTGCGCGCGGCCCGCCCGTCCGCGCATAAGCTCCTGAAACAATAGCTGCTGGCGCTTGATGGTAAAGCGCTGCAGCCTGTTTTGTCTCTATTTTTTGCCTGCGCCGCGTCTGCGGTGCCCTTCGTTGCTCGTTTGTTTATTGGGAGAAATCCATGTCACTGTCACGTATCACCACCCCCTTGTTCCTCGCTGCGGCCTTGCTGAGCGGCGCTTCCCATGCCCAGACTGCGGCTCCTGTCGCCGTGGATGGCGCCTGGGCCCGTGCCAGCGTGCCGGGCCAAAAAGCCACGGGCGCCTTCATGCGCCTGACCGCTGCCCAGGCCACCAGCCTGGTGCGCGCCGAATCGCCCGCCGCTGGTGTGACCGAGGTGCACGAGATGAAGATGGAAGGCGATGTCATGAAGATGCGTGCTGTTCCTTCCCTGGAACTGCCCGCAGGCAAGGCTGTGGAGCTCAAGCCCGGCGGCTACCACGTCATGCTGATGGATTTGAAGGCCCCGCTGGCCAAGGGCGCGACAGTGCCCCTGACCCTGGTGTTCAAGGATGCCCAGGGCGCTGAGAGTCAAATGCAGCTGCAGCTGCCCGTGGCGGCACAGGCCCCTGGGGCCGCCGCCGGCCATGGCATGGGCATGAAGCACTGAGCCTGGATACCGGTCGCTGCGCGCGAAAGGGCATGGTGTTTGCACCATGCCCTTTCGCGCTGGGTCGCCGTTGGAGTAAGCTGCGGGCATCCTTGTTCACATCCAACCCAGCGGAGCGGCCATGAGCGATACATCAACCACCGGTTTCGGTAAATTCGTGCCAGGTTTTGACTTTCTGCAGAACCTTGCCAAGGGCGCATCCAGCAATATTCCGCAGATGCCCAATCTGTCCAGCTGGGTCGCGCCGACCATCAACGTCGAAGAGCTGGAAAAGCGGGTCGATGAACTCAAGGCCGTGCAGTTTTGGCTGGAGCAAAATTCGCGCGCGCTGGCGGCCACTATCCAGGCCCTGGAGGTGCAGAAGATGACCCTGGCCACGCTCAAGGGCATGAACTTCAGCATGGGCGACGTGGCCAACGCTTTTAAACTCAAAACGGCCGATACCGTGATGGATGGCGTGCACAAAGCATCATGCCTGATTCTATTTTCATTGCGTATTTCTTCACTTTATTTTTATTCTTTGACCATATTGTTGCACCAAGACCAAAATTTAAATTATTTGCTTTTTCAATAGCCTCTTCCGGAGTTTTAACCTTTTGGATACAAATTACAGGTCCGAATGTTTCAACGTTCATTATATTGTGTTTGTCAGCAAGATTTGTAATGACCGTCGGCTCGAGCCAGAACCCTTTACCATTGAGTCTGTTACCGCTGTAGATTATTTGCGCGCCTTTTCTCTGCGCTTCTTCTATCTGTCTCACTACATGAGAGCGCTGCTCTTCACTGACCATTGGTCCCATATCGTTATCTCCATAACCATCCCCAACCTTAAACTTTTTCACATTTTCAATTACGAGCTTTTCAAATTTATCTGCGATCTTCTCTTCTACAAATATTCTTTCGACCGAAACACATACCTGACCGGAATTTCTCAGTGAACCTACTACAGCGTATTTTGCCGCTGCTGTTAAGTCTGCATCTTTCAGAATAATCATCGGGTCTTTTCCACCAAGTTCTAACACTAATCTGTTCAGTCGCTTTGAAGATGCTTCCATGATTTTTTTACCTACTGCCTGAGAACCTACAAATCCAACCATATCAATCTCTGAATTGACTAATTCTTCACCTACTTCCCCTGCACCAAGAAGAAGGTTGATTACTCCTTTAGGCAAATGGCGATTGTAAATAGTGTACAGCATTTTCCCTGTCAAAGGGGTTAATTCCGATGGTTTGAAAACAACGGAATTACCGGCTAATATTGCGGGTGTAAGCAGGGATTCCGGCATTCCTACAGGGAAATTCCAAGGTGTTATCACCGCAACAACACCTATTGGAACGCGATATAACTCCGTTACCAGATTACCCTCCTGATACTTTTCCATCTGGAAAGCTTTCTCGGCTAATTTTATGTTCTCCAGAATAGCATTTGCAGTACCCACAACTTCACCGACAGCTGATTTATAAATCTTACCCATTTCGTCCGTAATCAGTTTCCCCAACTCTTCTTTCTCTTTCATCAAATCTTTTGCGATTCGCTTCATCGCTGCTATCTTTGACTTTATCGGTGTATCTGACCAAGTTTTAAGGGCTTTTCGTGCAAGTTTAATTGCAGAAGCAATTTCTCCGCTGGAGGAGCATTTGATTTTTTCAATTAGTTCACCTGTGGAGGGGTTTATGTCTAAAATAAATTTTTGACGCATTTGAATGTTGTATTAATTATAGAGACTTTTTAAATAATCCGAGTACCCCCTGTTTCCAGGCGATACGGTGTGTTACTCCGGTACCTTGTTGAATTGTATGTTTATTATCAATGTACCATTGATATGATCTAATTAAGGCTTCAGCATTGGAATATTTCGGTTGCCAGCCTAACCGGGATTCAGCTTTTTCAATTGATACAAATGAATCAGTATCAGCAGTTCCGTAAATCCATTTGTATAAAGGTGATACGCCTAAGAGTTCAAAAAATCTGAGGGCGGGTTTTACTAATCCAGCCGGAGTTCTCATTATTCTTGATCCGGTGCCGGCATATTCGCACATTGCTCCGACATCCTCTTCTACGGTTTTAAATTCCTTTGCGCCGACATTGAACGTATCGTTAATTTCTTTTTGTGGTAGTTTTGCTGCAAGGTAAATCGCATCAACCAGATCTTCAACCTCCAACAACTGATATCTGTTTTTTCCGTTTCCGATTATAGGAATTTTTACACCGGATTCTACCCAATCGTATAAGATTTGAAATACACCGAGCCTCGCTGTACCTATAAAACTCTTTGGTCTCAGTACACAAATATTTAAACCTTTCTTTCTGTATTCCTCACATACACCTTCGGCCAATACTTTACTCTCACCATAAGGACCAACTCCAATCATCTCGTGATGTTCGTACAGCGGGTGAATATCCGGGACACCGTAAACCGCAGTTGAAGAAATGTGAATTACGCGATCAACTCTATTTTTAAATGCTGCCTCAAGAACGTTCCTCGTACCGTCAACATTAGTTTCAAAAATATCTTTCTTTTTCCACAATGGAAGTGCAGCTGCACAATGAATAACTACATCAACATTTTTCATCATTTCATCCATTTGCTTTGCATCTCTTACATCTCCATATTTACAAATAATTTCTTTATTATACTCCCCTTCTTCAAATGGCGCTATATCAAAAAATACTGTGTCCCTGTAATCAGCAATTTCATGAATTCTCTGTGCTATGTGGTAACCGAGAAATCCGGCTCCACCTGTAACAACAATTTTCATCTTTCAATTTTAATTTTAAAATGAACCATAAACTTTAATAATACTTTCCCTAACAGAATCGTGATCCGGTTTCAGAAAATCTACGATTATATTTGCAATATCGGTTGGTTTAACCCATTTTTTAACCTCATCTTCTGAACCCCATTGTCTGTTTGCAGGAGTATCTATTATACCCGGAACGATTGTATTTGCGCGGATATTCAAATCTTTATTTTCACTGGAAATCGTATTCATCAGATTAATCACCGCTTGTTTGGAAACTGAATAGGCAAATTTTCCAACTGTTGTTTGCAAGGCTGCAATTGCTCCGATTGAGACTATCCGACCGTAATTATTCTTTTGCATAATTTTCAATACTTCGCGTGAGAAAAAGAATGTACTGAAAAAGTTCAAAGACATAAATTTATTGAAGTCATCCGTACTCAATGAATCAATACTGATATTCCCATGTATTCCGCCGACAGTGTTTATAAGAAAATCAATTCTGTCTTGCTCCTGGACAGAAACTGATTCAACGAAATCCTTTACTGAATTCTCGTTAGTTGCATCGCAGACGAATGAAAAGATTTTTTTAACTTTAAATTCGCCTCCATCATAATTTTGTGAATTATCGAATACATCATTAAAACTTTCCAGAGAAGTGGAAGGGACGTAAACTTTAGCGCCTTCATCAACAAATTTGTTTACTATATGCCTCCCCAGTGCTCCCGTTCCGCCGGTTACGATAGCAATTTTATTTTCTAATTTGCCGGACAAATTTTACCTAAGATTGTTTTTTTTATTGCCCCGGTCGCCGATGGAATATTGTTTTTTACACCTTTTAAAGTCTGATATGCCAAAAGCCCGAATAGAACCGCTTCTTTATTTTCAGCGGTAACATTTCCGGGGAAATCACATACAAATTTTGCATCAGAAAATTCCTTACCTAACCTGTCAATTAAATAATTATTGTTAGCTCCGCCACCACTTATTAGAAACTCAAATTCATTTGTATCTTTCAAAACGTAACTTACACCATTCGTAATCCCGTAAACAGTGTATTCAGATACAGTTGCAATTATATCAACGGGAGTAATATTATTATCGTACGAAAAATTTAAAATCTGTTCAACAAACTCTTTACCATACAACTCCCTACCGGTAGATTTCGGCGGCGGTTGATTAATGAAATCATCTAATGATTTTATGTATTCAAATAAAATTTCTGACACTTTACCTTTGGAAGCGATTTCGCCGTTTTGATCGAATTCAAGATTGAAAAGTGCTTCGGAAACAGAATCAATTATCATATTTCCCGGTCCACAATCGAAGGCAATAACATCTTCTACTTCGCAATCTTTTTTAAGGTATGTTAGATTTGCTATTCCACCGATATTAAGCAAAACTCTTGGATTTTCAGATTTGAATAGTATATAATCGAGATACGGAACGAGTGGCGCACCATGTCCGCCAATTGCAATATCCGCAGTTCTGAAATCTGCAACTGTATCAATTCCCGTCTTCTTTGCAATCAGACAAGGCTCTCCTATTTGTAAGGTTGATCTTCCGTTATAATTTAGGAAATTTTCTATAGTTGGGATGTGGTGTATAGTCTGACCGTGTGATCCGATACAATATATATCAGATGCGTCAATGTTGTAATTATGTAAAAAACTCAAGATACAGTCACTAAATAAATTACCGACAGCGAAATTCAATTTACAGATTAAATCAGTTTGTATTTTATCTTTTGAAGAACAAAGGAGCAAATAGTCTTTCAGTTCTTTATTTATCGGGTATGAGTCAAATTTTTCAACATTGAGTTGTAACTTTTCCCCGCCTTTTATCTTTATAAGCGCAATATCTACAGCGTCTGCGGAGGTTCCGGATAAAATCCCCAAAACCAACTTTTCATCGTCGCTTGGTTCAATCATAATTTGAAACAAATATAACTTATATGCGAAAAATATACTATGAAATTAACCTTTCATGTTGTTTGGTTAAAATTTCGACACTAATGTATTTATTTTAGTTTTAAAATTTGAGATTTTGTAATAAAATTTAAAATATGGATGAATTCAAGATTATCCGTGAAGAGATAGACGGAGTTTCAATTTTAAATCTCGACGGGTTTCTCGATGCGCATACTTCTGTGGAACTTGAAAAAGCTTTTGAGGAACTGAAAAAAGAATCAAACTTTAAAGTTATAGTAAACTTTTCCAGACTTACTTATATCAGTAGCGCTGGCTTGGGAGTTTTCATGGCATTTATTGAAGATATGAGAAGCAATAAGGGAGATATTAAACTATCTGAAATGTCGGAGAAAATTTACAATATTTTCGACATGCTAGGATTTCCGGTACTTTTTGAAATCTATAAAGATCAGGATACTGCTTTAAAGAAATTTAATGAGAGTGAAAATTGAGCAAAGATGAAAAAATAATAGTTCACAGTTCAACGAAAAATCTTGTGCTCATCAGGAAATTTATTGAAGAGCAAGCATTGAAACTTGGGTTTGATGAAAATGTGATAAATCAAATCATATTAGCGGTGGATGAAGCCTGCACCAATATTATGAAATATTCTCACTCCTTTAATGAAGAAAATACCATTCAGATCTGTACTAAACTAATCGGCGACGATTTTAAAATTCAGATTAAATATAACGGGAAAAGTTTCGACCCGAACAATATACAAAATCCTGACATGGATGAATATTTCAAGTCGTTCAGAGTTGGTGGACTCGGAATCCCGATGATGAAAAAGTTTATGAATAGAATTGAATACGATTATAAAATCCCAGACGAAAACTCACTCACCCTCATAAAATCAATTTCCTGATGGAAACTTCCCACAGTGAAAAACTTGTCGAACTCGATTCGCTTATTGAGTTTTCACGACTGGTAAATAGCAGTTACGACCTCAGGTTTATTCTCGGTAATATTCTCTTTACGATTATGGGAAAAATGATGATTACTAAAGGATTGATATTCCTGAAAAACGAAAAAGCAGATGTACTCAGACTTGAGATTGCCAAAGGGATTAAAGACGGCTCAGATGGTGATACAATACCAAACCGATTTCCTGTCGATGCAAATTTTACGTTGAGTGATTTTGATAATGCTCCGGACATTTTCATCAAGAATAAAATAAATTTCTTTTTTAAAATTTACTTCGACCGCAGGTTGTTAGGTGTATTATGTCTCGGAGATAAATTTGTAAATTCGGATAACTCGCTTTCTAAAAGGGATGTGATTTTCATTGAGTCACTCCTGAGTATATCAGCTTCTGCAATCGAAAATAGCATTCGTTTCAACGAAATAACTAACTTGAACTCCAATCTTTCAACTAAAATCAGACAGCTGAATTCACTGTTCGAGTTATCGAAAGAATACAATTCTGTTTTACTTGAATCTTCGAAAATTGTGAGATTGCTCGGTTATACCTTGAGAGGTTCGTTTGCCGTAAAGGATTTCTTCATTCTGAATTTTTCATCTGATAAAATTGAGTTTCTTTCTGAATCTAAAATAGACCTGACAGATGACGAAATCCGGTTTCTATCAGAGATAAAACATAACTATAAAACCGATGAAGTTAAACTTGAAAAACTGCAAGAGAAACTTTCATCAAAAGAAATAATCCTTCTCGTACCCATATTCAATCATGGAAAGTTATCAAATATCGTTTTCCTTAGTGAGAAGCTGAACAAGCTTGATTTCACCAATGAGGATTTGAATTTTCTGGAATCAGTTCTGAATTTATCCGCAATTTCGATAGACAATTCGGTATTGGTAAAACAATATCTGGAGAAACAAAAAATCGAAAAAGAATTAAATATAGCACGTGAAATTCAATTAGGTTTATTGCCTGACGTTCTTCCGGAAATGAGTGGCTACGACCTGCACGCACTCAACATTCCCGCGAGGTTTGTTGGTGGCGATTACTACGATGTCATTAAACTCAATGAATCCGAATGCGCTTTTATAATCGCGGATGTCTCTGGAAAAGGGATGCCCGCTTCCCTGCTGATGGCTAATATTCAATCCGCAGTTCATTCATTCCTTAGCATTTATTCTGATTCAAATCTTGAGCTGACAGAAGTTACCGCAAAATTAAATTCAATCATTTACGATAACACTGCTTCTGATAAATTCATCACGTTTTTCTGGGGTATCCTTAACAAGGAAAAGCATACTTTCAAATATATTAACGCAGGTCACAATCCGCCGTTTCATATATCAGGCGAAAACATTTCTGAACTTAAAGAGGGAGGATTAATGATTGGTGTGATGAAAGATATGATTCCCTATGAAAGCGGGGAAATAAATATCGGAGTTAACGATATTATTGTTTTGTTCACTGATGGAGTTTCTGAAGCTAAAAATGTAAACGATGATGAATTCTCTGAAGAAAGTATTCTAAACGTGATTAAGGAAAATAAAAATTCCGGTTCAAAGGAAATCACCGATAAACTTATTGAAGAGATTAACAACTTTTCAAGGGGTACTGCACAGTTCGACGATATAACCACAATCGTAATTAAGAGAACGGATTAATCCATCCAGACCTGATCTGCGCTTTTAAGAATTATCTGAAGTTTCCCTTTATACTCAGTCAATTTACCCTTCGCGTAGATATTGTAATTTTCAAGCGTCTCAAAATCCAACTCATCCATGAGTGATTGATATTCTTCAAAAATCACCAATTCAAACGATTCATTTCTTGTAACAGGAATACGAAGTAAATAGGGAAATTTTGATTTTTTAATTTCTGAAATGCTTCCGAAAACAGTAACGATTTCACCTAAATAACCTTTGAGCCGCTCATATTCGCTTTGTTCGAGTAAATTAAAGCAGAGTAGATTGTCACGGTAATACGTTTCGTAGTTCTGGAGTTGGTCTGCCCGCTTGTTCCACCAAACCAATCTTTCTTCGTAGTCGGGATAGGCTTTATTTTTTTCCGCATCCCAGATACCAAGTTTATTTTCACGGGCGTAATTTTGGGCAGCAACGAATTCATCATGGAACCTTTCACTCCTGCCGTATTTATCGAAATATGGGCTGTATCCCTGTCGAACACATTCAATATTGTAGTTGACTTCTGAACCATCAGGAAAAATTGCAATTACGTAAACAAGGTATCTGCCGTACATATCCCTGTCGCGTTTGAGGTTCTCCCTTTCCAGTCTGACAATTTCAACATCTTTAAAAAATTCTTCAGCCCATTTCCAAGCAGCGTAACCCATTGGAGAATCCGTCTTAACCGGAAATTTACTGTCACCTCTTTCAGTAGCATAAAATTGCTCCCAAATTTTAGCAATTTCATTTGTCTTCTGAAGCGCATCCTGATCTTTGAAAGTTTCTTCAGTGTCAATTCCGAGCAAGCGGGTTGAAGTGTCAAGACCTTCAAACCTGAAAGTATCACCGTCAATTATTTTAGTTAT
>JAANMX010004211.1_pt1 | contig 11623 bp, 9 predicted proteins | sample 7279681 | NCBI WGS metagenome assembly JAANMX01 (sample SAMN14094542, study PRJNA606508) | bioreactor metagenome | isolation source: A lab-scale SPAN reactor treating ammonium-rich wastewater day 351 | place: Ireland: Galway | collected 2018-01-01
CTACCTTGCGATGGCGGCGGTGATCATCGTGGTGAACATCGGCCAGGTGCCGCAGGTCTTCGGCTCGATCTTCGCCAATGCGTTCGGCTTCGAACAGGCGGTCTCCGGCGGGATCGGTGCGGCAATCGCACAAGGCTTGCGGCGGGGCTTGTTCTCCAATGAAGCGGGCCTCGGATCAGCGCCTAACGTCGCGGCAACGGCCTACGTGAAGCATCCGGTCAGCCAGGGCATCACGCAGTTGCTGTCGGTATTCATCGACACCTTTCTGGTCTGCTCCGCCACCGCGTTCGTGGTGCTGCTGGGCGGGGTGTACCGGCCGGGTGCCGAGGATATTGACGGGGTCGTGTTGACCCAGCAGTCACTGGTCTCCAGCCTCGGTGGTTGGACGCAGTACGTGCTGACGTTCTCGCTCCTGCTGTTCGCATTCAGTTCGGTGATGTACAACTACTACTTGGGCGAAACCGCCCTTGCCGAACTCACGGAGAGCAAGATCGCGGTGCATGTGCTGCGGATTGCCGTGATCGGTATCGTCCTGGTGGGCGCCTCAGCGAGCGGAGCCACGGACGTGTTCTTCTTCTCTGACCCGATGATGGGTCTCTTGGCCCTGTGCAACCTGCTGACCCTGATGATGTTGCTTCCCACGGCAATGCGGATCATTGATGACTACCGCAGTCAGCTCAAGGCGGGCGTCGCAATGCCGGTGTTCGATCCGGAGAAGTTTGCCGACTTGGACCTGGATCGGGACGCGTGGAGCGACGCCAACGCAGAGGTCAGTACGGTTTAGCCAGGGGGCGCGACAGCGGCCAGCAGCCTAGATGGTCAATTCCAAGGGGTCATCGGTGGTCGTAGGTCGAATTGTCGATCATGACCGTCCTGGCACTGGCCGACGCCGGTGTCGACGAGATCTGGGCGCGGGCGGCCACCAAAGCCCATGGCGCCATCCTGGAACGGATCGGTGCGCACCACGTCATCTACTCCGAGGCTTCCACCGGACGCCGGGTTGCGCATGCCATCTCGGGCTACATGATCGACTACTTCGAGTTCGAGGACGGCTTCGGGATCGCCCGGACAGAGGCCCCTCGCAGCACCTGGGGGAAGCCCTTGAGCGAATCGCTGGTACGAAGCCGGAGCAACGTCACCGTGGTGGGCGTGAAGCGGACCGGTCAGAACTTCATCTACGCGGTTCCGGAGACCGTGATCGAGGCCGGCGACGAGTTGATCGTGTCGGGTCGCACGGCCGAGGTCGACGCCTTCTGTCAGTCCCGCTGAGCCGCTTCAGGTGGCGTTCAGCCGGCGCCACTGAGCGGTCACCGCGACGAGAGCGAGTGGCGCCAGGACCGCGGTGGCAACGATTGATCCCGGACCGATCTCCGCGGCGGCGTCCGGGCCGCCCATCCCGGCCAGCAGGGACGGCACCGCGTAGGGGAACCAGGCGCCCGCGCCCAGGACGACCATGATCTGGGTGAGCATCACGATCGCGATCAACACGCCGATGGTGCCCAGTTGGCTACGGGTCAGGGTGGCAACCCAGCCGAAAGGCAGCGCGAGTGCGATGGCGAGCAGGCCCGCGACCATGGCAATCACAGCCTGGAGCCCTACCTCGCCGGCCGGTCGTCCTCCGACGGCCAGGGACAGCAGAACGGTCACCACGAGTGCGGCGGCGTGGCACGCGATCAGCCAGAGCGCGAGCAGCAGCGCCTTCACCAGGCCCACCGTCCAGCGCGGCGCGGTGAGTCCGGCGAGCGCGCCCGCCGTGCCGGCCACGAACTCCCGTCCGTAGCTCCACGCCGCCGCGAACCCTCCGGCAGTCAGCACTGCGACCGACATGATCTGCCCGACCACCAGCAGGTGATTGGTCATCAAGTCGCCGACGGCATAGGGCGCGAACTTGGCCGCGGCCGAGCCCGGCAAGCTCGGCGAGCGGGCCAGCGCCACCGCCCCGACCGAGCCCAGCGGCACCAGCACGATGAGCAGGGGGGTGATCAGCCGGGCCATCGTGGAGCGCCTGAGTTTGAGCAGTTCCAAGCTCCACACCGCACCCATCTCGGTCCCCCTCATGCGTCGGCCCTCCCCTGGGTGTCGGCGGCGAGGACCATCGCAAAGAACCTCTGTTCGAGGTCGCCCTCGCCGGGCGGCAGGGTGCCGATCACCCGGCCGGCGTGCACCGCGACGATCCGGTCGGCGACCCGGGCGACCTCGTCCAGGTGGTGGCTGGAGACCAGGACGCCAGACCCGCATCCGGCGAGTTCGCGGACCACGTCCCGGACGATCACAACACCCGCGGGATCGAGCGCGCTGGTCGGTTCGTCCAGGATCAGCCCGTCCGGGCCGTGCAGGGTGACCGCAGCCACCCCGAGTCGTTGCCAATTGCCCGCCGACAGGCTGCCCGCCCGGGCATCGGCCCACGACGAGAGGGCGAACCTCTCGACCGCCTCCGCGGCCGCACGGACGGCGTCCGAGCGGCTCAGTCCGTGCAGGCGCGCGGCCGCCATCAGATTCTCGTTCACGGTGAGTTCGGGATAGGCCAGCGGCGCACCGACGCACTGGCCGAAGCGCGACGCGACCGGGCCCGGCAGGTTCAGCGGATCGTGACCGAGCACGGACGCCGCCCCGCCGTCAGGACGCAGCCTTCCGGCCAGCACCCGCAGCGCCGTGGTCTTGCCGGCGCCGTTGAGGCCCACCATCGCCACCACCTCACCGGCCCCCACCTCGACGCTGAACCCCTCCAGCGCCACCCGTCCACCGAACGCGTGCCGAACGCCGCGCAACTCCAGAGCCGTCACCGGTTCCCTCCGATCTTCAGCTGATCGAGCGCGTGGCGGACGACGGCGCCCAGGGTGACCTCCGGTGGCATCGCCGGCCAGGCGAGCAGTGCCGCCGTCACCCCGCCCAGGCAGGCGCCGGTCGTGACCGCCGCCTCCAGCCGGTCCACGCCCTGACCGACCAGCCGGTCGACGATCGCGTCATGAGTCGCCTGGGTCGACGCGGCGAGCGCGCCACGCAACTCCGGAAGCCCGGTCGCGATGGCCACCCGGCGGCGTGCGGTGGCGTCCTCGGTGGGGGTGATGCCGTCCAACGCAGTCAGGAAACCGAGCCGGACCCGCTCCAGGGCGGGCAACCCCAGCGGCTGGGCGGCCACCGCCTCGGCGATCAACGGATCGTAGGGGTCGGTCACCAGCACCGCGTCCTTAGTGGGAAAGTGTCGGAAGAACGTCATCGACGTCACCCCTGCGGCATCGGCGATCTGCGCCACCGTGGTCGCCCGGTATCCCTGCCGCTCGAACAGGTCCAGCGCGACCGCCAGGATCCGTTCCCGGGTGCGCAGTGTTCGAGAGGTGACCATCACAGCACAATGTTAGTTTCTAACATCTAGCTTTCCTAGACCGCCTCCTACCTCAGGAGTCGCTGACCAGCGCTGGTCGAGCTCGTCGAGACCTCCGTGGCCATCAGCGCTTCGACGAGCTCAACGAACTTCGGGTGTTGATTCAGCGTCGTCGAAGCCGGTCGGCACGGCAGGGTCGTGGCGTGGCCGGCACGCACGAGCGCATCGGCGAGGGCTGCGGAAGGCTGGACGTCGCCGCGGGTGCCGGAACCGGTGATGAGGATGCGCATCAGGATCTCCTCGATCCGGACGAGCCGGAACCCCGGATGAGACGGCCTCGTCGCCGACCAGACTTCCCGGTACCCGCACGCACCATTACTCCTGGTCATAGTCGGCCGGCCGCGCCTACTGTCGGAGCGTGACGGTCGGCGATCCACTGCCGCTTCCGCTGGGGTTCCAACGATTCCACCGGACTGCGTTCATCAACTACCAGCTGAACCGTGCCCATTCGCTCGGCCCGGCCGACGCGGACGACCTGCGCCGCGGTGCCGCACGGGTGTCACGGCCCGGCGACGTCCCGGCGGTGTTCGAGGAGATCGCCGAACAGGCCGCGAGCCAGCGACGGCATCGCGCAGCGATCGGCGCCATGCGGATCGCCGAGTTCTTCACACCGGGCCGCGACCGGCGGAAACACCGCCGCTACGGCCGCTTCCGGGAGATGGTGGACCTGGCCTTCCCCGACCTCGCCGCCGCCCGGGTGGACATCGCCTACCGCGACGGGTTCCTGCCCGCCTACCACCTACCCGGGGGACCGGGGGGCGGTGCTCGTCCACGGCGGATTCGACTCGCTGATCGAGGAGTTCCTGGGCATCTGGCAACGTGTCGCCGCCGCCGGATTCGACGTGGTCGCCTTCGACGGCCCGGGCCAGGGCGGCGCGCGCCGACTGGCCGGACTGCCCTTTGAGCACGACTGGGAGCACCCGGTCGCGGCCGTCCTGGACCGGTTCGAACTCGAACGCGCCGGCCTGGTCGATGGGCGGCTACTGGGCGCTCCGGGCGGCCGCTCACGAGCCGCGGATCGATCGGGTGGTGTCCTGGCCGCCGGTCTACGACTGGCTGCTGCGGGTGCCCGCCCCCCTGCGTCCGATGACCAGAGCGATTATCCGACGGCAGGGTTTCATGCGCTGGAGCATCCGGGCCCGCACCCGCCTCGTCCCCACCCTGGCCGCCGTGGTCGACCAGCCGCAGAGCCAGGGGTCGGGCAGCGCATCGACGGGCTCGGCCGCGGGTGCAAACGACCGGAGACCGGCTCCTGTCTCCCTCCGTTGCGGCACTCGAGCCGGGTGAGTAACCGCGTCCCGCGGGCCAGCTGTCGGGGTGGTCTGCGAGAATCGGCCGGATGGAGCCCCTCGCCACCCCGTTCACGGCCACCTACCGGCTGCAGCTGCACCGCGGCTTCACCCTCGACGATGCGTCCGCGGCCGTGCCCTACCTGGCCGCCCTGGGCATCAGCCACGTCTACCTCGCCCCGATCCTGACCGCGGCGCCCGGCTCGATGCACGGCTACGACGTCCTCGACCACACCGCCATCAACCCCGAGCTGGGCGGCCGGGACGCCCTGGAGCGGCTCGCCGAGCGCTGCCACGCCCACGGCCTCGGCATCATCGTCGACATCGTGCCGAACCACATGGCGCTGGTCGAGGGCCAGTGGCGCAACGCCCCGCTCTGGGACGTGCTGCGCAACGGACGCGACTCGGCCTTCGCGCACTGGTTCGACGTCGACTGGGACCAGCTGGACGGCAGGTTCGGGCTGCCCATCCTGGGCGGCCCGCTGGCCGACACGCTGGACGATCTGCGGCTCGATACCGGACGTCCCGACGAGGGCCCGGCGGCTGGGCAGCCGGTGCTGCGCTACTACGAGCACGTCCTGCCGCTGCGCCCGGACGGCCCCGCGACGTCCGAGTTGACCGAGCTGCTGGACGCCCAGCACTGGCTGCTGGCCTCGCACACCGAGGCGGCCGCCGTGCTCAACTACCGGCGGTTCTTCGAGGTGGACCAGTTGGTCGCCGTCCGGGTCGAGGAGCCGGACGTCTTCGACGCCACCCACGCGCTGCTGCTGGAGCTGCATCACGCCGGGGTCATCGACGGCTTCCGGATCGACCATCCCGACGGGCTGGCCGACCCCGAGGGCTATCTGGCCCGGCTGGCGGCCGCCTGCCGCGAGGGCACCCCGATCTGGGTGGAGAAGATCCTGGAGGGGGACGAACGCCTGCCCGCCTGGGCCTGCGACGGCACCACCGGCTACGACGCCGCCGCCGTGATCGGTGCCGCCCTGGTCGACCCGGCCGGCGCGGACGCCGTGACCACGGCCTGGGTGGCGACCGGGGGCGAGCCGTCGCTGGAGGAGTGTGTCGAGGCCAGCAAGCGGCAGGTGCTGGCGCAGTTGCTGCAGCCGGAGCTGAACCGGCTGCACCGGGCGGCCGTTGCGGCGCTGACCGGTTTCGACGACGCCGCGCTGCGGGAGGCGCTGGCCGAACTCCTGGTCCAGTTGCACGTCTACCGCGCCTACGTCACCCCGGGGACCCCGCCCGACCCGGGACTGGTCGCCCCGCTGCACCACGCGCTGGAGCGGACCCTGAGCTCGCGGCCCGACCTCGCCGAGGTCGCGACCGCGCTGGCTGGCGTCCTGGAGCGGCCGGAGACGGCCCCCGGCGACGCGGACGCCGCGCGCGACCTGTGCGTCCGCTTCCAGCAGACCACTGGTCCGGTGATGGCCAAGGGCATCGAGGACACCGCCTTCTACCGCTGGCATCGCCTGGTCGCTCTCAACGAGGTCGGCGCCGACCCATCGTGCGGCGAGCACCCCGGGGTGGCCGAGCTGCATGCCTGGGCCGCCCACCAGGCGGAACGCTGGCCGCTGGGCATGACCACGCTGTCCACCCACGACACCAAGCGCAGCGAGGACGTCCGGGCGCGGCTGATCGCCCTGGCCGGCGACGCCGCGGCCTGGACGGCGATCGCGGCCCTGGCCGAACAGGCCGCGGCCGGCCATGGTGTCGATGCCCCGACCGGTCACCTGGTCTGGCAGACGGTGGCCGGCACCCCGGGCCTGACACCCGAGCGCCTGGACGCCTACCTGACCAAGGCGCTGCGCGAGGGCAAACAGCGGACCAGCTGGCTGCGACCCGACGACGACTACGAACGACGCGTGCTGGCGCTGGGCCGGGAGTTCCTCGCCGGAGGCCCGGTCACCGAGGCGATCGACCGCGCGGCACAGGCCAACGCCGACGCGATCCGCACCGTCACCCTGGCCCAGAAGCTGATCCAGCTGACCCTGCCCGGCATCCCCGACACCTATCAGGGCGCCGAGCTGCTGAACGTGCACCTGGTCGACCCGGACAACCGCGCCGACGTGGACTTCGCCGCCCACGGCGTCCGGCTCGACGCGCTGGACGCCGCCGGCGAGGGTGAGCCGGCCGGACTCGATCTGGACGACGAGGTGCTGCTGGTCACCTCCCGCGCGCTGCGGCTGCGCCGGGAGCGGCCCGCCGACTTCGCCGCCGACTACCGTCCCCTGGAACTCGGTGCGGGCCTGCTGGCCTTCGGTCGCGGTGAGAACGTCATCACCGCCGTCCGCCGGCTGCCGCGCACGCCGCCGCCGGCGTCCGTGCCGCTGCCCGACGGCGAGTGGCGCGACGTGCTCACCGGTGCCCGGCACAGCGGCGCGACGGACACACTCCTCGGCGTCCTGCCCGTCGCGTTACTGGTCAGGGAGGCATGATGCTGCAGCACTACTCGGTGTGGGCCCCGGAGGCCGAGCGCGTCGATCTGCACCTTGACGCCGACGGCGCGCGGGTCGAGCCCATGGCGCCCGCCGGCGACGGCTGGTGGACGGTGGACGCCGAGCCCGGCGACGGTCGCTATGCCTTCGCCCTGGACGGCGGCGAGCCGATGCCCGATCCGCGCGGACGCCGGCTGCCCGACGGCGTCCATGCCGCCAGCGCGCTGGTCGATCCGGCCTCCTTCACCTGGACCGACGGCGACTGGAAGGGCTGCCCGCTCAAGGGGTCGGTGGTCTACGAGCTGCACATCGGGACCTTCACCGAGGCCGGCACATTCGAGGGCGCCATCGAGCGGCTCGACCATCTCGCCGAACTCGGCGTCGACGTCGTCGAGCTGATGCCGGTGGCGTCCTTCCCGGGACGCAACGGCTGGGGCTACGACGGCGTCGCCCTGTACTCGGTGCACGAGCCGTACGGCGGACCCGAGGGGCTGCAGCGCTTCGTGGACGCCGCGCACGCCCGCGGCCTGGCGGTGTGGCTGGACGTCGTCTACAACCACCTGGGCCCGGTCGGGAACTACCTGCCGCAGTTCGGTCCCTACTTCACCGACCGCCACCAGACGCCGTGGGGCGTCGCGGTGAACCTGGACGGTCCGGGCAGCGACGAGGTCCGCACCTACTTCATCGACAACGTCCGGCAGTGGTTCCTCGACTACCACCTGGACGGCCTGCGGCTGGACGCCGTGCACGCGCTGCACGACGAGTCGGCCATCCACCTGCTGGAGGAGCTCGCGGCGGTCGCCGAGGACATCGGCGCCGCCACCGGAATCCCCCGCGTGCTGGTGGCCGAATCCGACCGCAACGACCCCCGGACGGTGACCGCACGCGGCGCCGGCGGGGCCGGTGGGCAGGGGTTGGACGGCCAGTGGGCCGACGACATCCACCACACCCTGCACGTGCTGCTGACCGGCGAGACGCAGGGCTACTACGCCGACTTCGCCGACCCGCAGGCGCTGCCCAAGGTGCTGGCGCACAGCCCGTTCTTCCACGACGGCACCGTCTCCAGCTTCCGGGAGCGCCGCCACGGGCGTCCGATCGAGCCGGCGATCACGCCCGGCTGGCGGTTCGTCGGCTCGCTGCAGACCCATGACCAGATCGGCAACCGGGCCACCGGCGAGCGGCTCGGCCAGCTCGCCGGGCGGGGCCGGGCCGCCATCGGTGCCGCCCTGCTGCTCACCTCGCCGTACACGCCGATGCTGTTCATGGGAGAGGAGTTCGATGCGTCCACTCCGTGGCAGTACTTCACCGATCATGAGGAGGAGTGGCTGGCCGAGTCGATCCGAGAGGGCCGGCAGGCCGAGTTCGCCGAACACGGCTGGTCGGGTCACGTCCCCGACCCGCAGGATCCCGGCACCGTGGAGGCGTCCACACTGAACTGGGCCGACCTGGACGACCCCGGCCGCCGGGAGTTGCTGGACTGGTACAAGACCCTGCTGCGGCTGCGCCGGGAGCTGCCCACGGTGCGCGGCGCCACCCTCGGCGACGGCGCGGTCGCCCGCGAAGGTGACCTGCTGCTGGTCCGCCGCGGCACCATCGAGGTGCTCGCCAACCTCGGCGACGAGCCCGGCCGCCTGCCCGTCCCGGACGGCTCCGAGCTGCTGGCGTCGTTCGGCGAGGTCGTCCTCACCTACGCGGGCGAGGTGGCGCTCGGCCCGCAGAGCACCGCCCTGCTGCGGGCGCCCCTGCCCGAGATCACCGGCGAGATCCCCCGAGTCGTGGTGTAGCCGCCGCGGCATCTGGGCGGACTTCGAGATCCCGGGTCGAGCCCGGGATGACGAGACGCTCCACGTCATGACGAGACCGCTCCACGTCGTGACGAGACGCTCCACGTCATGACGAGACGCTCCACGTCATGACGAGACCGCTCCATGTCATGACGAGACGCTCCACGTCGTGACGAGACGCTCCACGTCGTGACGAGACGCTCCATGTCATGACGAGACGCTCCACGTCGTGACGAGACGCTCCACGTCGTGACGAGACGCTCCACGTCGTGACGAGACGCTCCACGTCATGACGAGACGCTCCACGTCATCCCGGCGAACGCCGGGATCTCGGGTCGACGCGCCACGGGAGCCGTCAGGCCTCGGCCAGCCCCGGCTCCTCGGCGACGGCGCGGGTGACCTCGCGCAGCTGCAGCCACCAGGGCCGCTTCGGACGCCGGAACTCGCGGTCCATCAGGCTCATCATCGACCCCATCGGCACGTCCTTGATCTTCGACTCGGTCAGGCCGACCAGGTAGCTGCCGTCCGCGTCGTCGGCGAACTGCTCCGCGATCAGGTCGAGGGCATGGCCGACCAGGCGGGTGGCCAGCAGGCGATCGAACGGGGTCGGCGAACCACCCTGCTGCTGGTGCCCCAACACCCCCTGTCGGACGTCGTACAGTCCCTTCCCCTCCTCCTCCAGCAGCCGCGCGATGAAGTCGGTCGTGTAGTGGTCGTTCGCCCGTTCATTGCGGACGGCGAGGAAGAGCGAACGGCCGGCACCGAACGAGCGCCGCAGCCACTTCACGTCGTCGTTGAGCTGGTCGAGGGTGATGCCCTCCTCATGCAGGTAGACCCGCTCGGCCCCGCCGGCCAGCCCGCCCATCAACGCCAGGTAGCCGCAGTAGCGGCCCATGGTCTCCACCACGTACGACCGCTTGGTGGCCGACGCCGACAGCTTGATCCGGTCGATCGCCTCGACGATCACGTTGAGCGCGGTGTCCGCGCCGATCGCCAGTTCGGAGCCGGGCAGGTTGTTGTCGATGGACGCCGGCACGCAGATGATCGGGATCCGGAAGGCCGGGTACCGGTCCCGCTCCTGGTACAGCAGATGCGCGGCCTGGTAGGCGTTCCAGCCGCCGATCACCAGCAGCGCGTCGACGTGGTGGTCCTCGAGCTGGCGGCTGATGGCGTACAGCTCCTCCAGGCTGGGGATGGTCCGGCGCAGGCCGAGGTTGGCCCCGCCGTCGGCCGTCCAGGCCTCGACATCGCCCCAGCTCAGTTCCCCGATCAGGCCGTCGCGCAGGCCGGGGAAGCCGTCGCGGATGCCGAGCATGGTGTGGCCGCGGCTGATCCCCAGCCGGACGGCGGCGCGGGCCGCGGTGTTCATGCCCGGTGCCAGTCCCCCGGCGTGCAGGACGCCGATCCGCCGCGAGCCGTCGCCGGGGGCGATCCGGGACGGCTCGGACAGCTCGCCGAACAGCTTGTTCATGGTGACGAAGGACCCGCCGCGTTTGGCCATCGCGCCGGCGTAGTCGCCGGCCTCGATCAGCACCGGCACCTCGCGGGTGTTGCGCACGGCCTCCATCAGGTCGACGGCCGCGACCCGGTTGCCGCGGAAGCCGAACACCTGGCCGGGCGATCCGGCGTCCGCGCTCAGGACGGCGCGCGCCGCCTCGTAGCCGAGCCAGGTGGAGCACCAGCGGTCGAAGGCGCTCGGGGTGCCGCCGCGCTGCACGTGGCCCAGGATGGTGACCCGGGTGTCCTCGCCGATCCGCTCCTCGATGATCCGGCGCACCTGCTCGGCGGTGATCGGCTCGCCCGCCCGGTCGGTGGCCCCCTCGGCGACCAGGACGATCGAGTCCCGGCGTCCGGCCAGACGGCCGCGGCGCAGCTCGGCGCACATCCGGTCCTCCCAGCCCTCCGCGGGCGGGTTCTCGGGGGTCAGCACGTAGTCGCAGCCGCCGGCGACGGCGGCCATCAGGGCCAGGTAGCCGCAGTGCCGGCCCATCACCTCGACGACGAAGCTGCGCTGGTGGCTGGCCGCGGTGCTGGCCAGGTCGTCGATCGCCGAGACGATGCGGTGCAGGGCGGTGTCGGCGCCGATGGTCATGTCGGTGCCGACCAGGTCGTTGTCGATCGAGCCGACCAGCCCGGCGATCATCAGCGCCGGATGCGCGTCGGCCGTGGCCCGGTCGAGCTCGCCGGACGCCGCCAGCTCGGCCAGCAGTTCGGGCCATTCGGTGCGGAACGCGTCCAGGCCGGACAGGCTGCCGTCGCCCCCGATCACCACCAGGCGGTCGATGCCGGCGGCCAGCAGGTTGCGGGCGGCGATCCGGCGTCCGTCACGCTCCCGGAACTGCTTGCTGCGGAACGTGCCGATCACGGTGCCGCCGCGATGCAGGACGTTGCCGACGTCGTCCCAGCCGAACCGGCGGATGCCGTCACCGCCGTCGATCATGCCCTGGTAGCCCTCGAAGATCGCATAGACCTCCGCGCCGAGGGTGATCGCCGTCCGGACGACCGCGCGCACCGCCGCGTTCATGCCCTGGGCATCGCCGCCGCTGGTCAGGATGCCGATCCGCTTGCCGGCGCCGATGAGTTCCACCATGCCCCCAATCCTGGCGAAGCCGCCCCTTGTCCGCGAGGGATTCCAGAAGAACGGTCGCCGAACGGACCACCGTCATCCCGGCGAACACCGGGACCTCCCTCCGGCCGACCCCAGATCCCGGGGCAAGCCCGGGATGACGAGAACGC
>JAANMX010004212.1_pt1 | contig 11617 bp, 8 predicted proteins | sample 7279681 | NCBI WGS metagenome assembly JAANMX01 (sample SAMN14094542, study PRJNA606508) | bioreactor metagenome | isolation source: A lab-scale SPAN reactor treating ammonium-rich wastewater day 351 | place: Ireland: Galway | collected 2018-01-01
CATCGCCCGGCCAATCTGCATCGCCGCCATGCCGACGCCACCAGCGGCACCGAGCACCAGCAGGGTCTCGCCGCGCTGGAGCGCCCCGCGCTGGCGCAGCGCGTGGTACGCGGTGGTGTGGCCACCCTGGAAGACTGCCGCCGAGAGCATGTCCATTGAGTCGGGAACCGGCACCACCGCCGCCACGGGCGCCAGCACTTCCTCGGCCAGGCCGCCCCAGAAGATGGTGGCCATGACCCGCTGCCCAACCCGCAGCCCGGTGACTCCGGGGCCCAGCGCGCTGATGGTTCCGGCGACTTCGCCGCCCGGGAAGAATGGCAGCGGCGGTCGCACCTGGTACTTGCCCTGCACCAGCAGGATGTCCGGGAAGTTGATGCCGCAGGCGTGCACCTGGATGCGGACGCCCTGGTCAGCAGGCGTGGGCACCGGCACCTCCTGCACCCGCAGGTCGTCTATCGGGCCGAAGGCATTGCAGACTAGCGCTTTCATGCGGGCTTCTCCTGGACCCTTGCCCGGGAAAAAGAAGGGCGGGCAATGCCCGCCCTTCGGCTGGTTGATCCCTGTCTGCCGGGTTCTAGCGGAACCTCCAGGTACCCTGCAGGGTGACGTATCTCGGGGTGGATACCGAGGCCGCATGGGCCCGTCCGACCTGGAAGGCGTGGTTGATCGTCTCCTGATCGGTGATGTTGCGGCCGACGATCGCCGCTTCCCAGCGGTCATCGACATCGGCAAGTGCCAGCCGCAGGTCCACCTTGGTGAACTTGTCCTGCTGGTACAGCGGTGACATGTCCTGGGTGATGAAGTAGTCACCCGAGTAGGAGACGGCACCGTTGATCAGCAGCCGCAGTCCCGAGGTGATCTGGCTGTCCCAGTCGGCCGTCAGCGTGCCCTCGACCTTCGGTGTCCGCTCCAGCGGTTCGCCGGAAAGGTCACCGGTGCCGTTGGTGCAGCCCGGTACCGCCAGGGTGCCATCCTCCTTGATGACCTTGCAGAAGGTGTTCTTGTATTCGTCATAGGTGGCGTCGACGTAGCCACCATTGAACCCGAGCGTGAGATTGTCGGTCGCCCGCCACTGGATGTCGGTTTCGATGCCCTTGCTGGTGGCCTGGCCGGCATTACGGGTGATGAAGCGGATGCCGTCGTACTGGGACGACTGCATATCCTTGAACTCCGTATGGAACAGCGCAACGTTCCAGCTCAGGGCGCCGTCCAGGAACTTCATCTTGGCACCGAGTTCCCAGCTCTCAGCCTTCTCCGGCTTGTAGTCCCAGACGCCGTTGTTTTCCTTCAGCCAGACACCCTGCTGCAGCTGGGCCGGCGTGATCGTCGGCATGTTGGCGAATTCCATGGCCCAGGAACTGACGCCGCTTCCATCCGTGGTGGCGGCAACCTGGGCCAGCACGTTCGCGCCGACCGTCTGGTCGTTGGCAATGAAACCACCCGCCTTGAAGCCTTCGGCGTAGGAGACATAGCTCATGATCTCGTCCGTCAGGTCATACTGGACGATGAACGATGGCAGCGTGTAGCGCTCCTCGCGGTTGCCGAAGAGGTTGAATTCCTGGTAGTTGGCGCCGAGCTGCGGCACGGCCGTCGGCGTGATCGTATCGGTGACGCGGTTGTAGGTGCTGTTGTCGATCCAGGAATGCGCGTCCATCGTGTCCTTGCCGAGCCGCAGGCCGAAGATGGTCCGCAGGCGGTCCTCCATGAAATGGAAGGTACCGCGGCCGTAGACGGAATAGCTGTCACCCTCGCCACGATAGGACCGTGGCGTGGCGCCGAAGGTCAGACTGTCGAGGTTGGCCGGGTAGCTATAGAGTGCGGCGCCCGGCATGTACACGCCGACCTGCTCGATCTTCGAGTTGTCCTTGGAGTAGTAGGCGCCGACCACGTAATCGAAGACGCCACCGGTGGGCGACAGCAGGCGCAGTTCCTGGCTGTACTGCTCGTAGTCCTCCGAGATCTGGCTGTCGATTGCCAGCACGGTGGCGACCGTCGCCGCCGTACGGCGCTTGAAGTCGAAGCCGACCGCGCCGGTGATCGACGTCAGCGTAAAGTCACCGATGTCCCAGTCGACCTGCAGCGAGTAGTTCGAATTGTCGGTGTTGTCATACTGGCCATCCGGCCAGATCACCAGCGCCGAGGTCTTCCAGTCGAGCTTCTCGACCTTGGAAAACGGCACACCGATCGTCAGCCCGTTGTAGTAAGCAGTCCCGGGATTGCCACCCCAGGCGATCAGCTGCTGCGTGTAGCCGTCGTAGTCCCGGTTGCCGAATTCGGCCTTCAGGCGCAGGTGCAGGTTGTCTGACGGATCCCAGTCGAGGATGCCCCGGACCAGGTCGGACTCGACGGCATTCTCGTCCTTGCCGGTAACGGTGTTCTTGACATAGCCGTCGAGGTCTTCGCGCTTCGCGGCCAGGCGAAAGCCGAGCTGGTCGGTGATCGGCCCGGACATGATGCCGCTGACGTTGTAGCCGCCTTCCGCAAACTCGACACCGGCGCTGGCCTCGGCCTCGAATTCCCTGGTGGGCCCCTTGGAGATGGTGCTCACCGCGCCGGCGATGGTGTTCTTGCCGAACAGGTCACCCTGCGGGCCGCGCACCACCTCGATGCGGTCGATGTCGAACAGCGGGTTCTGGAAGCAGCGTGGGCGACCGCAATAGACGCCATCGGTGAACGTGCCGACCGCGCTGACGAACGACAGCTGGCTGGCGCCCGAGCCGATGCCGCGGATGCGGATGTTGTAGCTGCCGAGGGTTTCCTGGATGACCAGGTTGGGGACGTAATTCTGTACGTCTTCCAGGCCCTTCAGGCTGAATTCCGATATCTGGTCGCCGCCGACCACGCCCACCGAGATCGGCACGCTCTGCAGCGTTTCCTCGCGCTTGGTGGTGGTGACGATGATTTCGTCCAGTGCGCTTTTGGCTCTCGGCTCCTGGGCAACTGCCGCGCTGCCCATGCCGGTGCCCAGCACCATAGCCGCGCACCCGGCTACCAGCAGACCCCGCCCCTTCGATACGAATCCTGCGGCCATTTCGGGCCCCCCTGAAATGCTCGTTGCGACTCCCTGTACCTGTCCCCGTCACGCCAGCCGGCATCGTCAATGCCGGCTTCCCGAATGTACCCCAGCATTGCTACTTTGTGCAATCTGGTTGACTATCGCCCCAGCTGCCGCCCGGGGCCCTGGCGCCCGGCTGGCTGCAGCTCCCGGCCCTGCGATGCCGCGCCTGGCGCGCATTGCTGGCGTACCGGGTGAACACTAGAATCGATTGGTTCCAGCAATCACGCCCATTCATCCGGGAATCACCGGGCAAGAGCAGGCATCCGCAGGGAGACACCATGACTGACAGCCGCGCCGAGCAGGAACACGAGTACGAACGCATTCCCTACCTGATCCGCTTTGTGGAGAAGTCTGCATTCAAGGACACCTACGCAGGCGAAATCGACCGTGTGGTGCTGGAAGCGCATCTGCTCAGGGCGAAGGGCGTGAAGTCGAAGACGTCGGTGATCTTCATGCACCCCATCGGTGGCGGGCAGTACCTGCCACTGCCGCTGGCGATCGCCAGGACCGGGGTCGATGTCATTGTCTGCAGCAGCCGCTATCGCGGCATCGACTACTCGCTGATCATGGAAAAGGTTGCGCTTGATCTCGGCGCCTGCGTGCGCGACGCGAAGGAGCGGCTCGGCTACGAGAAGGTGCTGCTGGGCGGCTGGAGCGGCGGCGGCTCCCTGTCGCTGTTCTACCAGGCTGAGGCCGAGGATCCGCGCGTGCGCTGCACGCCCGCGCAGGAGCCACCCGACCTAACGGCTGCAGGCCTGATTCCGGCCGATGGCGTCATGCTGCTGGCGGCACACCTTTCCCGCAACCTCACGCTCACCGAATGGCTCGATGCCTCGATCATCGACGAGCACGATCCATCCCGCCGCGACCGCTCACTCGACCTGTACGACCCGCAGGGTCCGCAGCCACCGTACGACGCGCAGTTCGTGGCCCGCTACCGCGCCGCGCAGGTCGAGCGCAACCGGCGCATCACCGCCTGGGTTCGCGGTGTACTCGACGATTACCGGTCGAAGGGCCTGGCCAACCAGGAGCTGTCGTTCGTCGTCCAGGGCACGATGGCCGACCCTCGCTGGCTCGATCCGGCGCTCGACGCCAACGACCGCAAGCCGCGCTGGTGCTTCCTCGGTGAGCCGCGCATCGTCAACAGCAGCCCGATCGGCCTGGCGCGATTCTGCTCGCTGCGCAGCTGGTTGTCGCAGTGGAGCTATGACGAATCCAACGCCAATGGGCCGAAATGCGCATCCCGCCTCGGCGTACCGGTGCTGATCGTCGCCAACTCGGCGGACGACGGCGTTTCGCCAAGCCACAACCAGATGCTGTTCGACGCCGTACGCCACAAGAACAAGGAACTGGTGACCATCAAGGGTGCCAACCACTACTACTTCAACCAGCCGGACAAGGCGCGCGAGTCGGCACTGGTATGCCTGGACTGGATGAGGCGCAACCGATTCGTAAACTGAGCGGCGCAGGGATGGAACTGACCCAGAGCCTGCACCGCGCCTGCCAGATCAACCCGGACGGCCTGGCCATCGTCTATGGCCAGGTACGCCGGACCTGGCGCGAGTTCCACGCGGCCGTCGCCAGCAGCGCCGGCATGCTCAGGCAGCTGGGGGTGCGCGAGGACACCAAGGTCGCCATCGTCTCGATGAACAGCGACCGCTTCGTCGAGTGCCTGTACTCGGTGCCCTGGGCGGGCGGGGTGCTGGTGCCGGTGAACTTCCGCCTGCAGTTCGAGGAACTGGCCTACGTCGTCGAGCACTCCGAAGCCGAGCTGATCCTCTTCGAGGAACAGTTCAGCGCCCTGGCCGGCGAACTGCTGCAACGCAACCCCCGTCTGCGCCATGCCATGGTCATGGATGCGGAGCGGTCGGCCCTGCCCGGCGCCCTGTCCTACGGCCATGAGGTCGCCAGGGCCATGCCGCTGCCCGACACACGACGCGGCGGCAGCGACCTCGCCGCCATTTTCTATACCGGCGGCACCACCGGGGTGCCCAAGGGCGTCATGCACACGCACGACAGCCTGTTCCAGTTCCTGCTGACCTTCCTGATCTGCGAGCGCATCGATTCGTCTCTGGTCCACCTGCACGTCACGCCGATGTTCCACATGTCCTGCATCGGCGTGCTGGTGACCACCGCGGTGGCCGGCACCCACATCATCCTGCCGAAGTTCGAGCCGGAGGAGGCGCTGCGCGCCATCGACGCGCACGGCGTCACCACCTGCCTGTCGGTGCCGGTGATGTTCGAGCGCATGCTGTTCCATCCGAACATCGATGCCTACCACCTGTCGAGCCTGCGCATGCTGGGCTATGGCGCCTCGCCCATGCCGCCACGCATCCTCGAGGAGGCACGACGCCGCTTCCCGCAGCTGCAGTTCGCCCAGGGCTATGGCATGACGGAGGCGCCTGGCCCGGTGTACCTGGCGCCGGAGTACCACAGCCAGGAAGCGGTCGACGCGGGCCTGACCCGGGCCGCGGGGCGCGCGGTGCCCACCTGCGAGGTCCGCATCGTCGACAGCGAGGACCACGAGGTCGAGCCCGGCAGCGTCGGGGAGATCGTCATCCGCGGCCCCGTTGTCATGGCCGGCTACTGGAAGAACCCGGAGCTGACGCGTGAAGTGATCCGCGACGGCTGGCTGCATACCGGCGATGGCGGCTACATGGACAGCGCCGGCTTCATCTATATCACCGACCGGATCAAGGACATGATCATTTCCGGCGGCGAGAACGTCTACTCCACCGAGGTCGAGGGCGTCGTCTCGCGGCATCCGGCGGTGGCGCAGTGCGCGGTCATCGGCATCCCCAGCGAGCAGTGGGGCGAGAGCGTGCACGCCATCGTCACGCTGCACGATGGCGCGAGCGCCACCAGCAGCGAGATCACCGCCTTCTGCCGCGAGCGCATCGCCGCCTACAAGTGCCCGCGGTCGGTGGAGATCCGCACCCAGCCACTACCGATGACGGCGGCGGGCAAGATCCTCAAGGCGCAGCTGCGCGAGCCCTTCTGGGCGAACCGCAGCCGCAGGATCTGAGGCCGGCAACCGGCATTGCCTGCACATCCGCCACAGTGCCCGGCCACCCCGGGTTGCGGGGCGCCGTGCTTCGTTGTCCAATTGACCCAGTCCTTCTGCCTCCGGGCACAGCGCTTCGCGCAGGAGCAACCAGATGAAGAAAAACGCCGCCGGACTCGAACGCCCCCATGGCATCAACCATGTTGCCTATCGCTGCCGTGATGCCGAGCAGACCCGCTGGTTCTACGAGGATGTGCTCGGGTTGCCGCTGGTCACCGCACCGGTCTTCGAGGAAGTACCGGGAATCGAGGCGCGGATCCCCTACATGCACCTGTTCTTCCAGCTGGGCAATGGCGAGACGGTCGCCTTCTTCGACCAGCCGGAAACCGCCGACGAGAGCAAGTTCGCCAGGGCCGACAGCTTCGACCGCCACCTCGCCCTCGAGGTCCGCGATGAGGCCACGCTGCTGGCCTGGCAGAAGTACATCAACGACGCCGGTGTCAGCTGCCTCGGCCCCATCGACCACGGCTTCGTGAAATCGATCTACATGTACGATCCCAATGGCCTGCAGGTCGAACTGACCTGCCGCACCAGCGCCTACGAGGAAGAGATGTCGGATCCCGCCAGGGCACATGCGAGCCTGGCCGGCTGGGGTCGGCGCATGCGGGCGCTCAAGGAACAGAAGTTCGGCGCCGCGGCCATCGATCGCCGCAGCCGGCGCGCATCGCGCCCGGGGTGAGCGGACGCCAGACGAATCAGCCCTGGCCGCCGGCTGGCGGCCAGGGCTGATGACTTGCAGAACCCGATGCCCGCTGGCGCCGGGTCAGGCGCAGGCAGTGATCAGGCAGCGTGGGCCTTGCGGTACGCGTCCTTCCTGGCCTTGGTCTTCTCGTTCCAGGCCTTCATGCTGCGCTCGACGTCGCCCTTGGCGCCGGCGAGGATTTCCCCGTACTTCGGCTCCTTCCACAGGATCTCGACCTGGATCCCGTTGGGATCGTAGGTGTACACCGAACGGACGAAGCTGTGATCGAGGTCGCTGGTGACTTCCAGGCCGGCATCGCGCCAGCGCTTGGCAAAGGTCTCCAGCTCCGCTTCCGTCGCCACCTCGAAGGCAATGTGGCGAACGAAACCGCTGCGGATCTTGAACAGCTCGGGACGCATGTGGTCGGGCAGATCGAAGAAGGCAACGAAGTTGTCATCGCCCATCTTGAAGAACAGATGCATGTAGTCCAGCTTCTCGTCCGTTCCCGAGATCTTGTCGAATGACAGCGCCGCAGCCAGTTCCATGCCCATGATGCCTTCCCAGAAACGCCGGGTTTCCTCGGCATCGAAGCAGCGATAGGCGCTGTGGTGAGTGTGGAGGATCTTTGGTGCGCGCTCTTTGCTGGTGGCCTGTGGACTCATGTCGGTTTGCTCCTGTTGATGACCCTTGGATACGCTGAGATTGTCAACACAGTTGTCAATTATGCCGTCGCCCAGCGTGTGCCGCAACTGTGCGGCAATAAGGGAAAACCGACTTGATCCTGGTCAAGTCAGCAGTGCCGGCCATGCGCCTCAGGCCACGCGATGGGCCAGCGAATGACCGTCCCTGATGGCCCGCACGTTATGCAGCGCGACGTCGATGCTGCGCTGCCAGGTTTCCAGAGTCAGCCATGCGAGGTGCGGTGACACCGCGACATTTGGCAACTGCAGCAGCGGATTGGCGGCGGCCGTCGGCTCTTCGTGGAACACATCGAGGCCGGCGCCACCGAGATGGCCGCTGGCTAGTGCTTCGTGGAGGGCACCCTCGTCGACCAGCGCACCACGTGCGGTATTGACCAGGATCGCGCCCCGCTTCATGCCCGCCAGCCGCTGGCGGTCGATCAGGCGGGTGGTCGCCTCGACCAGCGGCACGTGCAGGCTGACGATGTCGGCTTCGGCGAGCAGCCGCGCCAGCGGCAGGAACTCCCAGCGCACCGCCTTTGCCGCCGTGGCGGTGTAGACCACCCGGGCTCCCATCGCTTCCAGCACCGGTGCCAGCAGCTGCGGTACGGCACCGAAGCCCACCAATCCAACCGTGCGCCCGGCCAGTTCGCCGAAGGATTCCCGCGTCGCCTCGTCAACGATCCACTGGCCGGCGCGCAGTGCGCGCTCGACGCCGTACTGGCGACGCAGCACGTTGAGCATGAGCAGCAAGGTCATTTCCGCGACCGCGCGGCTGTTCGTGCCCGGCATGTTGCAGACCGCAATGCCCCGCTGCTTCGCCGCAGCGAGGTCGATGGTGTTGACCCCGACACCGATCTTCTGGATCAGGCGCAGCTTCGGCGCCCTGGCGATCACCGCCGCGGTGATCGGCCAAAGTACATGCCAGATGACCTCGCTGTCGGCCACCTCGGAGTAGAACGGCTCCTCCGGACCCTCCGGGCAATACACCAGGCGGGTGTCCCGGTCGCAGCGCGCCTCGACTTCCGCCCGCAGCCGGGGACCTGCCGCATAGTGAAATAGGACCTTCATGCGCTCCTCCACGGCCGCACCCGCATCGCCGGGGCAAATCTTATGTTGAATTCAATGAGATGCCAGCCTCCCGCACCTCACCCAGATGGGGTATGGACGGTTCCCGGCGAAATGTCTAGAGTGACCCCGAGGCTGCCTGGCGGCCCCGGGGAAACGACTATCAACAAGCGGCAGCAGCCGCGGGCGGGGGAATACAGAACATGCGAGCCAACCGCAACAGTGCCGTCCTGGCGGCATCCGCAACGTTGATCCTGTTTGCCGGCAGCCTTGCGCAGGCAACACCGATCTATACCAGCTGGGGCAGCCTGCCCGGCGCAACCTTCGGCGGGACGGGCATCCCGAACACCTCGGTCGCCAAGACCGATGTCTTCGTCAACGGCTCGACCACCGTCACGCTGGCCCTGACTGCCCACCAGCGTTACTCGAACCCCACGGTGACCGACAATGGCGCGGGCGACTACTACGCCGGCACCGGCAGCAACTGTGGCATCGCCACCGACCCGGTGGGCTGCCCGAGCGCCCTGCAGGGCGCGCTGTGGAACGTGGGCTACTACATCAGCGTGTCGGGCACCGATCCGAACTTCAACGATTTCGGTGATTTCAGCTTCACGATCTACTACGACTTCGATCCGGGCGCGGGCACGGCCTTCGGCAGCCTGGGCACCATCAACGTCAACAACGCACTGATCGCCAACAGCATCAGCCCGTCGAGCGTGACGCTCTCGCAGGGCTCGGAAAACATGCTGTTCTCCTACCTGGCGGCGCCAGTCCCCGGCGTCATCGCGCCGCCGGCCTATGGCGCCTTCAACCCGAATGCCACGGGCGAATACAACTTCTACATCGGCTTCACGGCCAACAACCTGCCGGCCTTCAGCGGCGCCGTGGGCATCGATGTCAACGTGGTGCCTGTACCTGCCGCCGCCTGGCTGTTCGGTTCGGGCATTGGCCTGCTCGGCTGGATGCGCCGCCGCTCCCGCCAGGTGATCTGACTCCACTTACTGCAAGCCGGCCGCCCTCCAGGGGGCGGCCGGTTTTTTTTCGCCTGCAGCTTCGCGGCCCGGCCGCTCGCGTCGCAGCCTATAATCCCGGCTCCTCATCCAGCCCGGGATACCCAGCCATGAGCCAGAAGGAGCGCGCCGGAGCCCCGGTCAGCGTGGTCGTGATCGGTGTCGAGAACCTCGACACCTCGCTGAAGTTCTACGCCGGAACCCTTGGCCTCACGGTCATCGAGAATCGCAACTGGCAGGGCCCCGAATTCGAGCGCTACTGGCGTGTGCCACCCGGCACCACCTCACGCTGTGCGTTCCTCGGCCATGGCGCGGATCCGGTGGGACGCGTGCAGCTGATGGAGTTCAGCGGTACCGGCCGGCGGCAGGCCCGCCCGGCGGACATCCGCCGCGCCGTCGGCCTGTTCAACATCAACATCTACGCCAGCGACATCCGCCGCGACCACGAGCGGCTGGCCGCGCAGGGTTTCCGGTTCTGGAGCGAACCGGCCCGCAACAATTTCGGCCCCGCCATCGGCGAGACCCTGGAGGCCGCATTCGACGGGCCGGATGGCGTCGTGGTCAACCTGATCCAGCTGCTGACCGACGACCCGAAGACGGTGATCGGCCACATCACCCGGTTCATCGCCCGGTACGGGCGCACGCCCACCGGCTTTACTTCCGTCGTGACCACGGCCCATACCGTCGCGGACATGGAGAAGGCGCTCGCCTTCTATTACGGGCCGCTGCAGATGACCCTGTTCGTGGAGTCGATCCTGCAGGGTGCCGTCACCAACCGCGCACTGAGCCTGCCGGAGGATGCCCGCACCCGCAGCGTGATCGTCCAGGGCAGCCACGAGTACGGCAAGATCGCGCTGGCGGCGGCACTCAACTACGAGATTCCGTCGCTGGTTCCCGCCGCGGTACCGCCCAACATCGGCTACCTGGCGCAGTCCTTCGAGGTGGCGGACCTGGCAGCAACGGCGCACGCCTGCGCTGCCATCGGTGCCGAGGCTTTTGCCGACCCGGTGGAAATCGACCTGCCGGGCCGCGGCCGCTGCAAGGCGATGGTGGTCCGCAACCCGGGCAGCGGTGCGTTGCAGGAGCTGTTCCAGCGCCTGTAGGCGCAACGATCCGCGGCCAGTCCGGGCGTTGATATTTGCCACCGGCCCGCCACGCCTGAAAAAGTAGAATCGGGCTCACCAGTCCCAGGAGAAGGTCATGAAGCTGTCAGTGCTGCTGTGGGGCATTCCGCAGGCGATGCGGGCGGCGGCAGCGGTGTACCCGGAGTACGCCGCACGCCTGAAGGAACGCAATCTGGTGGCACAGTTCCGGCTGCGGGACAGGCCGGTGGGACGCTGGATCCAGCTCGAGAATGGCCGTATCCGCACCCGGGCCGGGATCCACCCGAAGCCGGACCTCGACATCCATTTCAAGAACCAGGCCATCGCCGAGAGCTTCCTGACTCCACCCGTCGACCTGCTGGAGCGCATCGACGCGGCGAAGAACTTCAAGATCGGCCTCGAAGGCCCGGACGACCTCGCGGTGTGGTTCATGGCCACCCTGACCCGCCTGGAGACGGTGACCTGGAAGGCCGGCACCGACGTGGGTGACGGCGTCACCCGCTACACCAACGGCACCAACGGCGGCCCGATCTTCGTCTACGTCAAGGACGGCAAGATCCTGCGCACCACGCCCATGGACTTCGACGCCGACGACGCGCCGTCCTGGACCATCGAGGCCCGTGGCAAGAGCTTCACCCCGCCGCGCAAGGCGACGATTGCTTCCCATGCCCAGTGCCAGAAGTCGATGGTCTACTCGAAGAACCGCATCCTGCATCCGATGAAGCGGGTGGACTTCGACCCCGACGGCAACCGCAACATCCAGAACCGCGGCAAGTCGAAGTTCGTGCGCATCAGCTGGGACGAAGCGCTCGACATCGTCAGCAAGGAGATCAAGCGCGCCAAGGCCGTGGGGCCCGGTGCCATCTGCGTCTCCAACGGCTCGCACCACCAGTGGGGCAACCTCGGCCACTACCTCTCCGCCTTCAACCGGTTCTGGAACCTGATCGGCGTC
>JAANMX010004214.1_pt1 | contig 11610 bp, 10 predicted proteins | sample 7279681 | NCBI WGS metagenome assembly JAANMX01 (sample SAMN14094542, study PRJNA606508) | bioreactor metagenome | isolation source: A lab-scale SPAN reactor treating ammonium-rich wastewater day 351 | place: Ireland: Galway | collected 2018-01-01
CGGTCATCGTCGCCCTGGTCTCTAACCCGCCGGTCGGCGACGCGGTGCGGCAGATGGTGCTGCCCGAGATCGTCGATTTCGCCACCATCACCACCATCGTCGGCGGCACCGTCGGCGGCTATATCACCTATTCCGGCGCGCATCGCCTGCTCGACAAGGGACTGGTGGGCGAGCAGAACCTGGCCGCTGTCACTCGCGCCTCGCTGACCGGGATCGCGGTCACGGGGGTCATGCGCTTCATCCTGTTCCTGGCCATCCTGGGCGTCGTCGCCTCGGGGGTGACGCTGGACCTGTCGGGCCAGGCCGCAAACCCCGCCGCGCAGGCCTTTGCCGTGGTGCTGGGCGAATGGGGGATGCGCATCTTCGGCCTGATCTTCTGGGCCGCGGCCATCACCTCGGTCATCGGGGCGGCCTATACCTCGGTCAGCTTCCTGATTGCCTTTCGCACCATGGGCGACCGCGACCGCAACATCGCCACGGTGATCTTCATCGCCATCTCGCTGGCGGTCTATCTGTCGCTGGGCACGGCGCCGGCTGCCATCCTGGTCTTTGTCGGCGGCTTCAACGGGCTGATCCTGCCCATCGGCCTGACCATCTTTACCTATGTCGGCTTCGCGCGGGCCGACCTGATGGGCGGGCATGTCTACAACCGCCCGCTGCTGATCGCCAGCGCCGTGGTCTGTGCTCTGACCTGGTATATGGGCTTCAACTCCATCGGCCCGATCTTTGCCTTCCTGGCCGCCTGAGCCATGATCGCGGCAGGCCCCCGCGGGCCCGCCGCCCCAACGTCCCGGAGGAACACATGACCCGCAACATCGACCTGAACAGCGACCTGGGCGAGGGCTATGGCGCCTGGAAGATGGGCGACGACGCCACCATGCTGGGCATCGTCAGCTCGGCCAACGTCGCCTGCGGCTTTCACGCCGGCGACCCGCTGACCATCCTGGCCACCGTGCGCGAGGCGGCGGCGCGGGGCGTGGCGGTCGGGGCGCATGTCTCCTATCCTGACCGGGTGGGCTTCGGCCGCCGGCCTATGGACGTGACCCATGCCGAACTTGTGGCGGACGTGATCTATCAGATCGGCGCGCTGCAGGGCATCTGCGCCGCCGCCGGCACCCGCGTCCGCTATGTCAAGCCGCATGGCGCGCTTTACAACACCATCGCGGTGGACCCGAAACAGGGCGCGGCGGTGATCGAGGGCATCCGTGCCGTCGATCCCTCGCTTGCCATGATGGGCCTGGCCGGGACGCAGATCCTGGCCCAGGCGGCCGAGGCCGGCCTGCCCACCATCGCCGAGGCCTTTGCCGACCGCGCCTATCGCCCCGACGGCCAGCTGGTCTCGCGCCGCGAGGCCGGCGCGGTGCTGCACGACCCCGAGGCCGTCGCCGCCCGCATGCTGCGCCTGGCGACCGAGGGCAAGATCGAGGCGGCGGACGGCTCGACCCTGCACCTTCAGGCCGACAGCATCTGCGTGCATGGCGACAGCCCCGGCGCGGTGGCCATGGCCGCCCGCATCCGCGAGGCTCTGCTGGCGGGCGGCGTCGCCATCGCCCCGGCCACGGGGGGCGCGGCATGACCCTGTTGCCCGATCCGGCCGGGGCCCGTGCCGCCCGCCTTGCCTGCCGTCAGGAAGCCCCGCGTCCCACCGCGGGCATGGCGCCGGGATTCACGCAATGCAACATGATCTCGCTGCCCAGGGACTGGGCCTGGGATTTCCTGCTTTACGCGCAGCGCAACCCCAAGCCCTGCCCGGTGCTGGACGTGACCGACCCCGGCAGTCCCCGCACCGCCCTTGCGCCCGATGCCGACCTGCGCACCGACATCCCGCTGTATCGCATCTGGCGCGACGGCGTGCTGGCCGAGGAAACCCCCGACGCCACCGCCGCCTGGGCCGAGCATCCCGACCTGGTGACATTCCTGATCGGCTGTTCCTTTACCTTCGAGACGCCCTTGCAGCAGGCGGGGATCGAGGTGCGCCACATCACCCAAGGCTGCAACGTGCCGATGTTTTTGACCGACCGCGACTGCCGGCCGGCGGGGCGGTTGCATGGCAAGATGGTGGTTTCCATGCGGCCGATCCCGGCGGGGCGGGTGGCCGAGGCGGCGATGATCTCGGGCCGCACGCCGGCGGTCCACGGCGCCCCGGTGCATGTCGGCGCGCCCGAAGCCCTGGGCATCGCCGACCTCATGCGTCCCGATTTCGGCGACCCGGTGCAGATCCGGCCGGGCGAGGTGCCGGTGTTCTGGGCCTGCGGCGTGACCCCGCAAGCGGCGCTGATGGCGTCGAAGCCGCCCTTCGCCATCACCCATGCGCCGGGCTACATGTTCATCACCGACGTGCCCGACACGCATTGGCAGGTGTGACCATGCGCTTCCTGCCCATCGGACCCCGCACCCTGCTGGCGGAACTGGACGACCTGGACCAGACGCTGGCGCTGTTCGACGCTTTGCTGGCCGATCCGGTGCCGGGCGTGGCCGAGATCGTCCCGGCCGCGCGCACGCTGATGATCCGCACTGCGCCCGGCGTCGCCGCCGACGGCCGGCTGGCCGGCGCGGTCCTGGCCCGCCAGCCCGCCCCCGGCACCCCGCCCAACGCCCGTGCCAGCGAGACGGTCGAGTTGCCCGTGACCTATGACGGCGAGGATCTGGCCGATGTCGCGGCCCATATGGGCCTGACCGAGGCCGAGGTGATCGCCGCCCATCAGGAGACCACCTGGCAGGTGGCCTTTTGCGGCTTCGCGCCGGGCTTCGCCTATATGACCTGCGACGATCCGCGCTTCGAACTGCCGCGCCGCCCGGCCCCGCGCACCCGCATCCCGGCGGGTTCGGTGGCGCTGGCCGGGCGTTTCTGCGGCGTCTATCCGCAGGAGACCCCCGGCGGCTGGCAATTGATCGGCCGCACCGAGGTGCCGATGTGGGATCTGTCCCGCGACCCGCCGGCGCTGCTGCGTCCCGGCGTGCGCTGCCGTTTCGTGGCGCGCCGGGCCGAGGTTCGCCCCTCGGCCGCCATCCCGCAGCCCCAACCCCGGCAGGGCTTGCGCGTGCTGTCCACCGCCTTTCCCATCGTCTTTCAGGACGAAGGACGGCCGGGGCAGGGCGGGCAGGGCGTCTCGGCCTCGGGTGCGCTCGACATGGGCGCGGCGCGGCGGGCCAATCGCGCCGTCGGCAACCCCTCGGACGCGCCGGTGCTGGAGATCACGCTGGGCCCGGTCCGGCTGCGGGCCGACCAGCCGATGACCCTGGCCCTGACCGGCGCGTCGCCGGCCAGCGTCGCCGGCCATGCCGTCCCGCGCGGCGCGGCCTTTGCCGTGGATGCGGGCGACGAGATCGCCATCGACCCGCCGCAGGCCGGGATGCGCAGCTATCTGGCGCTGCGCGGCGGCTTCCGGGTCGCGCCGGTGCTGGGCTCGGCCGCCACCGATACGCTGGCCCATGTCGGGCCCGAGCAGGTCGCGGCGGGCGCGGTGCTGGCCCCCGCGAACCGTCCCGCCACCGCCGCGGCTGCGGCCGAACCCGAACCGGCGTTGCCGAAACCCGGCGATCTGGTGGAATTGCCGGTGACGCTGGGCCCCCGCGCCGACTGGTTCACGCCCCAGATGGTCCAGCATTTCCTGACCCAGGAATGGCTGGTGACGCCGCAAAGCTCGCGCGTCGGCATCCGCCTGCAAGGCGATGCGGTGACGCGCGAGGACGCAACCGAACTGCCCTCGGAAGGGACCGAGACCGGCGCGATCCAGATCCCGCATTCCGGCCAGCCGGTGCTGTTTCTGGCCGACCATCCGCTGACCGGCGGCTATCCGGTCATCGCCACCCTGCGCCCCGAGGCGCTGGACCTGGCCGGGCAGGTCCCGCCCGGCGCCCGTATCCGCTTTACCGCCAGCGCCGATTTCGCCCCCATCACGCCAGAGAGGCCCGCATGACCATTTTCGCCACCGGCCCCAGCCGCCCGATCCGCCGCCTGCTGATCGCCAACCGGGGCGAGATCGCCGTCCGCGTGATCCGCGCCTGCCGCGACGAGGGCATCGAAAGCGTCGCCGTCTATGCCGATGCCGATCGCGACGCGATCTTCGTGCGCATGGCCGACCAGGCCCATGCGCTGGGGGGCGACAAGCCCTCGGACACCTATCTGGATGCCGGCAAGATCATCGCCATCGCCCAGGCCGCCGGGGCCGATGCCATCCATCCGGGCTATGGCTTCCTGTCCGAACGCGCCGATTTCGCCCAGGCGGTGCAGGATGCCGGGCTGATCTGGATCGGCCCCGACCCCAAGGTGATCGAGGCGCTTGGCGACAAGATCGAGGCCCGCCGTATCGCCGAGGCGGTGGGCGCGCCGCTGGTCGCCGGCACCCCCGGCCCGGTCGAAAGCGCCGCCGAGGCGCTGGCCTTCGCAAAGGCACACGGCCTGCCCATCGCCATCAAGGCGGCTTTCGGCGGCGGCGGCCGCGGCATGAAGGTCGCCTGGCGGCTGGAAGAGGTCGAGGAGCTGTTCGAATCCGCCACCCGCGAGGCGCTGACCGCCTTCGGCCGCGGCGAATGCTTCATCGAGCAGTTCCTGGATCGCCCGCGCCATGTCGAGGCGCAGGTGCTGGCCGACAGGCACGGCACCGTCAAGGTGATCGGCACCCGCGACTGTTCCCTGCAGCGTCGCAACCAGAAGCTGGTCGAAGAGGCGCCGGCGCCGTTCCTGACCGACGAGCAGCGCGCCCGCATCCACGATTCCGCCCGCGCCATCTGCGCCCATGCCGGCTATTCGGGCGCGGGGACGGTGGAATACCTGCTCTCGGCCAATGGCACGATTTCCTTTCTCGAGGTGAACACCCGGCTTCAGGTCGAGCATCCTGTGACCGAGGAAACCACCGGCATCGACCTGGTGCGCGGCATGATCCGCGTGGCGCAAGGCGCCAAGCTGGCCGACGAGACCGTGCCCGAGCCCCGCGGCCATGCCATCGAGTTCCGCATCAATGCCGAAGACCCCGCGCGCGGCTTCCTGCCCACGCCCGGCCCGGTCGAGGTCTTCGATGCGCCCTCGGGGCCCGGCATCCGGCTGGACAGTGGCGTTGCCCAAGGCTCGGTGGTGCCGGGCAGTTTCGATTCGCTGATGGCCAAGCTGATCGTGACCGGCGCCACGCGCGAGGAAGCCTTGCAGCGCGCCGACCGGGCGCTGCGCGAGTTTCACATCGGGGGCGTGGCCTCGGTCCTGCCCTTTGCCCGCGCCGTGCTGGCCCAGCCGGATTTCCGCGCCGAGGACGGGGATTTCCGCGTCCATACCCGCTGGATCGAGACCGATTTCGCCGAACCGCTGGCCGAGGCGGTCGCCCCCCATGCCCGCGTCGCGCCGGCCGCGCAGGCGCCGCTGCTGCGCCTGGCCATCGAGATCGACGGCAAGCGGCACGAGCTGGGCCTGCCCGCGAGCATGCTTGCGGCCTTGCCCTCGGGCGGCGCCCCCGCGGAGGCTGCGCCCGAGACGGATGAGGCCCTGCTGGCCGCCCCGGTCCCCGGCACGCTGACGCTGTGGCAGGCCGAGGACGGGGCCGAGGTCGAACAGGGCCAGGTCGTCGCCGTCATCGAGGCGATGAAGATGGAGACCCGGATCGAGGCGCATCGGGCGGGCCGGCTGACCCGCATCGCCGCGCAGGGCGAGGTGCTGGGCTTTGGCGCGGCCCTGGCGCGGATCGGCTGAGGCGCTTTGACATTTCCCGGCGGGCCGTGCCAATTCGGCCCGCCGGCCCCTGGCCGCCGGATACCTGCCGGGAAAGACGATGAGCCTGCTGAACCGCCGCCTCCTGACCTTTGCGCTGGCCGCCCTGGGCGGCGCGGCCTTTCTGCTGTTGCACCTGCCGCTGCCCATGCTGCTGGGGCCGATGCTGGCCTGCCTGGTCGCGGCGCTGGCCGGCGCGCCTTTGGCCGGGGCCGGGCAGTTCGGCATCTTCATGCGCACCATCCTGGGGGTGGCGGTCGGCGCCTCGATCACGCCCGGCGTGCTGGCGGAACTGCCGGACGTGGCGGCCTCGCTGCTGTTCGTGCCGGGCTTCATCGGGGTGATCGCGCTGGTCGGCTATCCGCTGTTCCGCCGCGCCTTCGGCTTCGATCACGCCACGGCCTGGTATGGCGCCATGCCCGGCGGCTTGCAGGACATGCTGGTCTTTGGCGAAGAGGCGGGCGGCGATGTCCGCGCGCTGTCGCTGATCCATGCGACGCGGGTGCTGGTGATCGTCACCGTCGCGCCGCTGATCCTGACCGGCTGGTGGGGCGTGGACCTGTCGCAGCCGCCCGGCGCGCCGATGCGCACGACCGGCGCGGCCGAGATCGCGCTGATGGCCGCCGCCGGGCTGGTCGGCTGGAAGGGGGCCGAGCGGCTGGGCATCTTTGGCGCCTCGATCCTGGGCCCGATGGTGCTGACGGCGGCGCTGTCGCTGTCGGGCCTGATCACCCAGCGCCCGCCGGCCGAGATGATCCAGGCCGCGCAATTCTTCATCGGCATCGCCGTCGGGGTGAAATATGCCGGCATCACCCTGCGCGAGCTGCGCCTGCATGTGACGGCCGGGCTGGTCTATGCGCTGCTCTTGGCGGGGATCAGCCTGGTCTTCATCGAGGGGATCATGCATCTGGGGCTGGCGCCGGGGCTCGACGCCTTCCTGGCCTTCCTGCCGGGCGGGCAGGCCGAGATGGTGGTGATCGCGCTGATCGCCGGGGCGGACATGGCCTATGTCGTCAGCCACCACCTGCTGCGCATGGTCATCGTGATCGTGCTGGGTCCGGTGGTGGGCAAGGTGCTGGGCCGGCGCCGGGGCTGAGGCAACCGCGGCCCCGAGGGGCCGGAACCAAGGGGAGGAACCGCATGAGCCATCGCATCCTGAAAGCCGCCGACCATCGCCGCATGCCGTGGAAGAACGGCCGCGGCGAGACGGTCGAGATCGCTGTCCACCCCGCGGGCGCGGGCCTTGCCGATTTCGGCTGGCGCGTCAGCATGGCCGGCGTGACCGAGGACGGCGATTTCTCGATCTTCCCGCAGATCGACCGCACGCTGGCGGTGCTGACCGGCGCGGGGATCGCGTTGCAGGTGCAGGGGCAGCCCGCCCAGCGGCTGACGCCGGAGAGCGCGCCGCTGGCATTCCCGGCGGATGTGCCGACCTCGGCGCGGCTGCTGGCGGGGCCGATCACCGACCTGAACGTGATGACCCGGCGCGGGGCCTTCACCCACCGGCTGGCGCGGCTGACCCAGGCGGCCGAGGGCGCGCCCGGCTGGCGGCTGTTGCTGGCGACCGCGCCGGTGGTGCTGGATTTCGCCGGCGGGACCGTGGCGCTGGACCAGCTCGATGCGCTGTTCTGCGAAGGGCCGGAGGCCGCGCTGCCGGTCGGTCCCGCGCCGGATGTCTGGCTGATCGAGATCGCCCGCGCCTAGTCCCGGCGATTGCCGAGCAGCAGGTCGCGGCCGGCGAAGATGCCGCCGACGCGTTCCATCTCGAAGCGTTCCATGTCGCGGCCGCGGATCTCGGCCATGACCTCGTCGACCTCGTCGGGGTCGTCGCCAAGCTGAAGCAGCGCCTCGCGGCCCAGGGCGAAGGCGCTTTCCAGCGTCTCGCGCAGTTGTTAGTCGGCGCCGGCCTCGACCAGTTCGCGCGCATGTTCGCGGTCGAAGGCGCGGGCGATGACCGGGACCAGCGGGAATTCGTGCTTGGCCAGCTCGACGATGCGGGTGGTGGCCTGCCGGTCGCCGGGCACGGCGACGATCAGGCTGGCGTTGCCGGCCCCGGCGGCGTGCAGGATGTCCAGCCGCGCCCCGTCGCCATACCAGACCTTGAAGCCGAACTCGTCGGCATCGCGGATGGTCTGCGGATCGCTTTCGACGATCGAGATGGAATGGCCGCGCGCGATCAGCGGCTGGCTGACGATCTGGCCCATGCGGCCGAAACCGATCATCAGCACCCGCGCTTGCAGCCCCTGCGCCGCCTCGACCCCGTCGAGCGAGGGGGCGGGCTTGGGCGCCAGCCGGTCGTGCAGGATGATCAGCAGCGGCGTCAGCACCATCGAGACGATGACGATGGCGGTCAGGATGGCATTGTCCTGGCCGCTGATGATGCCGAACTGCATGGCGCTGGAATAAAGCACAAAGGCGAACTCGCCGCCCTGCGCCATCAGCACCGCGCGCTCCAGCGCCTCGGCCCGGCTGGCGCGCAGCACCCGGCCGACGGCATAGATCACCAGCATCTTCAAGAGCATGTAGGCCGGCACGCAGATCGCGATCAGCGCCCAGTTGGCGGCGATGACGGTCAGGTCCAGCGCCATGCCGACGCCCAGGAAGAACAGGCCCAGCAGCAGGCCGCGGAACGGCTCGACATCGGCCTCGAGCTGGTGGCGGAAGCTGGATTCGGACAAGAGCACCCCGGCCAGGAAGGCGCCCATCGCCATGGACAGCCCGCCCCATTGCATCAGCAGCCCCGCGCCCAGCACCACCAGCAGCGCGGCGGCGGTCATCACCTCGCGCCCGCCGAAGCGCGCCAGCAGGCCGAACATCGGGTTCAGCAGATAGCGCCCGGCCGCGACCAGCGCGGCGATGCAGCCCAGCCCGATGGCGATGCCGGCCAGGCGCTGGGGCAAGGTCACTTCCTCGCCGCCCGGCGCCAGGAAGGCGACCAGCGCCAGCAGCGGCACGATGGCCAGATCCTCGAACAGCAGGATGGCGATGATGCGCCGGCCCTTGGGCAGGGCGATTTCGCCCCGCTCGGCCAGCATCTGCATGACGATGGCGGTCGAGGTCAGCACGAAGCCGGTCCCCGACACGAAGCTGGCGGCGACCGGAAAACCCAGCGCCAGCCCGACGCAGGTCAGCGCCGCGATGGCCAGCAGCACCTGGGCAAAGCCCAGCACGAAGATCTCGCCCCGCATCGCCCAAAGCCGCGAGGGCTGCATCTCCAGCCCGATCACGAACAGGAACAGCACCACGCCCAGCTCGGCCACATGGATGATCGCCTGCGGGTCGTCGAAGAAGCCCAGGCCGAAGGGCCCGATCGCCAGCCCCGCCGCCAGATAGCCCAGCACCGAGCCCAGCCCCAGCTTGCGAAACAGCGGCACCGCCAGCACTGCGGCCGCCAGCAGCACGACCACCCCCACAAGCGGCATCCCGCCGCCGCCATGCCCCGCCGCCTCGGCGGCGGCCGTCATCTCTGTCGCCATCCGGTCCCCGTTCGCGCTGGTTTCCGGGGGTAAGCCTATACCCGGCGCCCCCGATCACAAAGCGCCGCGCTCAGCGCCAGCCAAGCGCCGGGGCGACATGGGCCAGAACTGCCTCGATCACATGCAGGTTGTAATCGACGCCCAGCTGGTTCGGCACGGTCAGCAGCAGCGTGTCGGCCTCGGCGATGGCCTCGTCCTCGCGCAGATCCTCGACCAGCCGGTCGGGCTCGCCGGTATAGCCGCGGCCGAAGATCGAGCGGGTCTCCTCGATGAAGCCGATCTGGTCGGCCTCCTTGCCGCCATGGCCGAAATACATCCGGTCGCGGTCGTCCATCAGCGGAAAGATCGAGCGGCTGACCGAGACGCGCGGCTCGCGCTCATGCCCCGCCGCCGCCCATGCCTCGCGATAGGCGCGGATCTGCTCGGCCTGCTGGACGTGGAAGGGCTTGCCGTTCTCGTCGGTCTTGAGCGTCGAGCTTTGCAGGTGCATGCCCAGCTGCGCCGCCCAGCGGGCGGTGTCGTTCGAGGCCGCGCCCCACCAGATTCGCTGGCGCAGGCCGGGCGAATGCGGCTCGATCCGCAGCAGGCCGGGCGGGTTGGGGAACATCGGCCGCGGGTTCGGCCGCGCGAAGCCATGCCCCTCGATCACGTTCAGGAACACCTCGGCATGGCGCCGCGCCATGTCGGCGTCGCTTTCGCCCTCGGCCGGGGAGTAGCCGAAATAGCGCCAGCCCTCGATCACCTGCTCGGGCGAGCCGCGCGAGATGCCCAGCTGCAGCCGCCCTCGCGAAATCAGGTCGGCGGCGCCGGCATCCTCGGCCATATACAGCGGGTTTTCATAGCGCATGTCGATGACGGCGGTGCCGATCTCGATACGGCTGGTGCGCGCGCCCACCGCCGCCAGCAGCGGAAAGGGCGAAGCCAGCTGGCGGGCGTAGTGATGGACGCGGAAATAGGCGCCGTCCGCGCCCAGCTGCTCGGCGGCGACGGCCAGCTCGATGGATTGCAGCAGCGTGTCCAGGGCGCTGCGGGTGTGCGAGGCGGGCTCGTCCGACCAATGGCCGAAGGACAGGAAACCGATCTTCTTCACGGGACCACCTTTGGGATTGCGGGTTCCTGGGATATGGGATCGCTGCGGCCCCCACCCCAGCCCGCCTGCCACGAGGGCTGGCGCAATTCCGCCGCCACATGGTCGATGAAGCGGCGCAGCTTGGCGGGCATGGGCAGGACCGGCGGCCAGACCGCGACGATGGGCAGCGGCCTGGTGCCAAAGCCGGGCAGCACCCGTTCCAGCCGCCCGTCGGCCAGCGCCGGCGCGACGATGAAGCCGGGCAGGATGGCCAGCCCCAGCCCCTCGACGGCCATGTCGCGGATCGCCTCGCCATTGTTCATCGACAGCCGCCCCTGCACCAGCGGCGAGACGAAGCGGTCGCGGTCCTGGAACTGCCACAGCTGGCTGTTGGGCAGGTGGCTGTAGCCGATCACCTCATGCTCGCGCAGGTCGGCCAGGGTTTGCGGCCGGCCCTTGCGGTCCAGATAGGCGGGGCTGGCGCAGGCGACGCTGGCGTCCTCGCACAGCTTGCGCTGCATCAGCGCCTTGTCGCGCATCTTGCCGATGCGGATGCCGATGTCGAAGCCCTCGCGCGCCAGGTCGCGGCTGCGGTCGTCGTAGTCGACGCTGATCTCCAGCTCGGGGTTCTGGGCGGCGAAGCGGGCGATGATCGGCCCCAGGTGCAGCACGCCAAAGCTCATCGGCGCGGCGACGGACAGGCTGCCGCGCAGGGGCGCCAGCCCGTCCATGTCCCAGGCGGTGCTTTCGGCCGCCGCGACCAGTTCGGCCAGCGCGGGACGCAGCCGCTCGGCCAGGCGCAGCGCCGCCTCGGTCGGGGTGATGCGCCCGGCATTGCGGCGAAACAGGGCGGCGCCCAACGTCGCCTCCAGGTCGGTGATCCGCTTGCTGACCACCGATTTCGACAGGTTCAGCCGCGCGGCGGCGGCGGTGACGGTGCCCAGTTCCATCACCGTCAGGAAGGTTTCCAGGTCGTTCAGGTCATAGCGCATGGCCCGAGCTTACCCGTTCGTCGGCGCCGAACACAAGGTTCGCAGCCGGCGCCGTGGCGCAAAAGCCGCCCATGGCCGATATTGGTGCCGACAGAAAGGAGGCCCATCATGGAGCTGACCGGAATTCACCACCTGACGGCGATCACCGCCGATGCGCCCGGCAACAAGCGGTTCTATACCGACACGCTGGGGCTGCGGCTGGTCAAGAAGACCGTCAACCAGGACGACACCAGCGCCTATCACCTGTTCTATGCCGACGGGCTGGCACGGCCCGGCACCGACCTGACCTTTTTCGACTGGCCGGCGGCGCGGGAACGGCGCGGGACGCATTCGATCAGCCGCACCGGGCTGCGGGTCGCGGGCGACAGCCTGGAC
>JAANMX010004216.1_pt1 | contig 11608 bp, 9 predicted proteins | sample 7279681 | NCBI WGS metagenome assembly JAANMX01 (sample SAMN14094542, study PRJNA606508) | bioreactor metagenome | isolation source: A lab-scale SPAN reactor treating ammonium-rich wastewater day 351 | place: Ireland: Galway | collected 2018-01-01
GTCAAGAAGCTGATCGTGGTCGCCCCCACCGAGCACCTCAAGGTGCAGTGGGCGGACGCCGCGGCGAAGGCCGGCATCCAGCTCGATCCGGGCCTGGCCGGACGCCGCAAGGGCCGGTCGAAGCAGTTTGACGGGGTGGCCGTTACCTATGCGGGCGTCGCGGCGGGCATGCTCAGCTACGAGGCGATGGTGGCGCGCGATGACACCCTGGTGATCCTCGACGAGGTGCATCACGCGGGTGACTCGCTGTCCTGGGGGGAGGCGGTGGCGGAGGCGTTCCGGCTTGCCAAACGCCGCTTGGCGCTGACCGGGACGCCGTTTCGCAGCGACGCCAACCCGATTCCGTTCGTGGCCTACGACGAGCAGCCGGGCGGCACCCGGGTCTCCCGCGCCGACTACACCTACGGCTACGCCGAGGCGCTGCGCGACCACGTCGTCCGGCCGGTGGTGTTCATGAACTACGGCGGTCCGATGCGCTGGCGCACCAAGTCGGGCGAGACGCACGCCGCCAACCTCGGCGAGCTGCTGACCAAGGACGTCAGCGCGCAGGCCTGGCGCACCGCGCTCGACCCGAAGGGGGAGTGGATCTCGGCGGTGCTGTCCGCGGCCGACCGGCGGCTCACCGAGGTGCGCCGCCACGTGCCGGACGCCGGGGGCCTGGTGATCGCCACCAACCAGACCCAGGCCCGCGCCTACGCCAAGGTACTGGCGTCGCTGACCGGCGAGCAGCCGACCCTGGTGCTCTCGGACGACCCCGGCTCCAGCAAGCGCATCGAGACCTTCGCCGAGAGCGAGGACCGCTGGATGGTGGCGGTACGCATGGTGTCCGAGGGCGTCGACGTGCCCCGGTTGGCCGTGGGCGTGTATGCCACGGCCACCTCGACGCCGCTGTTCTTCGCCCAGGCCGTCGGCCGCTTCGTCCGGGCCCGGCGCCGCGGTGAGCTGGCCACGGTCTTCCTGCCCACCGTGCCGATCATCCTGGCCCACGCCTCCACGCTCGAACGGCAGCGTGACCACGTCCTCGGCGCCCCGGCGGCCAAGGAGCTCTGGGAGGAGACCGACGCCGAACTCGCGCAGGCCAACCGCACCGAGAAGGCCGCCGATGACCTGGAGGGCAGCTTCGAGGCGCTCACCTCGGAGGCGACCTTCGACCATGTGCTGTTCGAGTCGCAGCAGTTCGGCATGCACGCCGTCCCGACCTCCGACGACGAGGCCGACTACCTGGGCCTGCCCGGGCTGCTGGAGGCCGACCAGATCACCCAGGTGCTGCGCGAGCGGCAGCGGCGTCAGGTGAATCGACACGACCGGGCGGACGAGCGCGCCAAGGTGCCCGCCGAGGTCTCCCTGCACCGTGCCCTGGAGGCCCGCCGCAAGGAACTCAACACGCTCGTTGCGCAATACGCCCGGGCCACCGGACGCCCGCACAGTCACGTCCACGCCGAGCTGCGCCGGCAGTGCGGCGGCCCGCCCCTGGCCCGGGCCACCACCGAGCAGGTGGAGCAGCGGATCGAGATGATCCGCCGCTGGCGCTGAGCCGCACGCGGGGACGGTTCCTTCCGTTCGAAACTCGCATGAGAAGAACCGTCCCCGAACGTGCGAATCTCGAACGAAAAGGAACCGTCCCCGAGCTGCGAGAGTCGCACGCCGGGGACGGTTCCTTCCGGTTCGAATCTCGCGACGTCGGGGACGGTTCTCGGGTGTCAGCAGGTGCCGAACTCGCGGTTCAGCCGCTGCTGCAGCTCCGACCCGCCGGTCAGGCAGCCGCCCACCAGCACCTCGACGGCGGCGGTCCGGTCGGCGCGCACGGTGTAGCTCACCGGGAAGCCGAGCGTGCTTATCCGGGGGAGGTGGGATCGGGCGGTCGCCTCCAAGAGATCCGGCGTTGGCGCCCAGACGGCGAGGCGCAGGGAGGGAACAGCCGAGGGGTCGTAGATCGCCGACCACTGACCCGTCGCGGCCAGCTCGGCGATCAGCGCCGCGATCCCGGGGGAGGGATACCGCGGACCCATCAGGTCGAGCCGGAGCTTGCGCCAACGGACGATCCACTGCCGATCGGCCAGGTCGGACGCCCGCGCGGCGAGCAACTCGGGCAGGCCGGCCAGCACGGCGGGCTCGCCGTTCATCCCCGGCCTGTCCAGCTCCCACGAGATGCTGCGCAGATCGGCGCTCGGATCGGGACCGATGGCCCACACGATCGCGCCCGGGACGGCGTGGATCAGCGCGAACCAGCGTCCGGCCTCGGGGCTCGGCGAGTAGCGGTGACGATCGTTGCCGAACACCCGGATCACGTCGTCGCCCAGCTGCAGGGCGAACCGGGAGGTGTGCCGGGAGAAGTCCGCACCGACCAGGCCGGCGTGGTACCGGTCGGCCACGGCACGCACCTGGTCGGCGGTGGCGTCCGGACTCATCCGGATGTCGGCGTTGTAGGCGTACCCGGCGCTCTGATCACGGCTGTAGCGTCCGTCGACCGATTCCACGCCCGGCAGCGCACGCAACGCCGCCGTGATCGCGGACGCCTCCGCCGACCGATCGGGCACGCCCGAGCAGGCCGCCAGGATCGACCCGATCAGCGCCATCAGACCCGCCATCGCCATGCCCCCGACTCCGCGCACTCGCCCCCTGCTCACGCGACGATGATGCCCGCGGGCGGTGTCCCTCGGGTGCGACGACCTACTTGCCGTCGTCGGGCGGACGCGGGACGACACCCTCGGCCATCGCCCGCTGGATGTCGTGCGGCAGCGCCTTGCCGGTGGCCAGCCGGGCGTTCCGGTAGCCGTAGACGGCATAGATCGCGAAGCCCAGCGCCATCCAGACCAGGAACCGCAGCCAGGTCTCGATCGACAGGTTGAGCGTCAGGTAGAAGCAGATCAGCGCCGAGGCGATCGGCAGCACCGGAGAGAACGGGACCTTGAACGCCCGCTTCAGGTCGGGACGCTGCCGGCGCAGCAGCACGACCGCGATGGAGACCAGGATGAACGCGGTCAGCGTGCCGATGTTGACCATCTCCTCGAGCAGCCCGATCGGGGTCAGCCCGGCGAACAGCGAGCAGGCGATGGTGACGGCGAGCGAGATCCGCCACGGGGTCCGGAACGTCGGATGCACCCGGGCCAGGCCCACCGGCAGCAGGTTGTCGCGCGACATCGCGAAGATCACCCGGGTGGCGCCGATCATCAGGGTGAGCACCACGGTGGTCAGGCCGGCCACCGCACCGGCGGCGATCAGCGTGGCCATCCAACTCTGGCCGTGATAGGCGAAGGCGTTGGCCAGCGCGGCGCTGGGGTCGATCTCCTTGTAGTTGACCATGCCGACCACCACCAGTGCCACGGCGCCGTACAGAACGGTGCAGATGGTCAGCGAGGCGATGATGCCGACCGGCAGGTCCTTCTGCGGATTGCGCGCCTCCTCGGCCGTGGTGGCCACCACGTCGAAGCCGATGTAGGCGAAGAAGACCAGCGCCGCGCCGGCGAAGACGCCGCTCCAGCCGAAGGCCGCCGGTGCGGCCCCGGTCAGCCACTGGATCAGCGGCTGCGTCCAGCTGAAGCCTGCGGACGCCTCGGCCGGCGCCGACTCGGGGACGAACGGGGTGTAGTTGGCCGGGTTGATGAACATGATGCCGGCGACGATGACGAACAGGACGATGAACAGCTTCACCCCGACCAGCACCATATTGACCCGCATCGACTCCTTGATGCCGACGGTGATCAGCACGCCGAGGGCCACGATGAGCAGGATCGCCATCAGGTCGATGCCCTTGGTCTCGCTGAACGGGCTGGCCCCGTAGGCCAGGGCTTCGGGTAGCTCGATGCCGAACTTCCCGAGCAGGACGCCGAGGTAGGCGCTCCAGCCCTGGGCGACGACGCTGGCGCCGAGGAACATCTCCAGGATCAGGTCCCAGCCGATGATCCAGGCGAACACCTCGCCCAGCGAGGCGTAGCTGAACGTGTAGGCCGAGCCGGAGACCGGCACGGTCGAGGCGAACTCCGCGTAACACATCGCGGCCAGCGCACAACAGATCGCCGCCACCACGAAGCTGATCACGATCGCCGGCCCGGTCATCTGGTGCGCGACGCGTCCGGTCAGGGTGAAGATGCCGGCGCCGATCACCACGCCGACCCCGAACACGGTCAGGTCGAGCGCGGTCAGCGACTTCTTGAGCTGGTACTCCGGCTCGTCGGTGTCGGCGATCGACTGCTCGATCGACTTCGTACGGAACACGCTCATTCGGGATCCTCCGGCTTCGTGTCGAGTTGCCCCCACAAGCTATTACGTGACAACCCGCGCCGGAACCCGTTTCGCCGCGAGTCGGAACCGTTGGTCGAGCCTGCCCCCGGCGGCGTGCCCCTACCCTGGAGCGCGTGACGCAATGGTTCACCGACGCCTTCCGGAGCGAATTCGAGAAGCAGGCCGCCCTGATCGGACGGTTCAACCTGGCCATCTTCGGCAAGACCGGCGTGGGCAAGTCCACGCTGATCAACGCCATCTTCGGCCAGAGCGTGGCCGCCACCGGCATCGGCGACCCGGTCACCCTGGACGCCCACCTGTATCTGGACACCCGCGGCACGCTCGGCCTGGTCGACACCCGCGGGCTGGAGATCGGGCGTGACGACGCCGAACTGATCAAGGAGATCGCGAGTTACGTCAAGAAGATGCGTTCCAAGCCGGTCGAGGAGCAGATCCACGTCGCCTGGTACTGCGTCCGCGGCATGGACCGCCGGTTCGAGGAGGTCGAGGCCGCCTTCATCCGGAAGCTGCACGAGCTCGGCATCCCGGTGCTGCTGGTGTTCACCCAGGTGCCGATGCGCGAGGGCCAGTACCATCCGGACGCCGTCGAGCTGGCCCGCAAGGTGGAGGCCAAGCAGCTGCCGATCGTCGGCGGGCGCCCATTCATGACCTACGCGATGAGGGACCAGTTCACCGGTCAGCCGCCCTACGGCTTGATGGACGTCCTGCAGGCGACCTTTCACGTTGTTCCTGAGGCGGTCCACGGAGCTCTCGCCGCCGCCCAAACGATCGATCTGGAAGCGAAGGCCAGGCAGGCGCAGCGACACATCGGGGCGACGGTAGCGGCCGCCGGCGCCGCCGCCGCGGTGCCGATCCCGTTCTCGTCGGCGGCCCTGCTGGTGCCGCTGCAGCTCGGCATGATGGCCCGCATCGCGCACCTGTACCAGTTGCCGATCAGCAAGGCCTCCCTGCTCGCGGTGGCGTCCACCTCGGTCGCCACCACCCTCGGACGCACCGCCGCGGCCAATCTGCTGAAGTTCCTGCCGGGTGCGGGCAGTGTCGCGGGCGGTGTGATCAACGCCTCGGTGGCGTCCGGCTTCACCATGGCGATGGGCCAGGCCTGGCTGGCGGTCTGCCAGAAGGCCGCCGGCGGGGCGCTGCCGAAGTTGAACGGGGTGGTCGATGCCGAGGCCGTCGGCCACCTCTTCGAGGAGGAGTTCCGCAAGCGGATGCCGACCATCCGGCAGAAGCGGGACTGACCCGAGCCCTCCTCGTCCACCACCCTGGTCGTCCCGGCGTACGCCGGGATCCCGGGTCGAGCCCGGGATGACGATGGCGTGCCGAGCCCGGGACGAACGGGCGCGGGCTGGCGCAGGTCCGGCCGATCTAGAGTTGAGTCGTGCAACTCAGTTTCGACGATCTGTTCAGCATCGGCATCGGGCCGTCGTCGTCGCACACCGTCGGACCGATGCGGGCCGCCCACCGGGTGCTCTGCGACGTGGACGCCGCCGGACGTCTGGGCGAGGTCGTCCGCGTCCGCGTCGACCTGTACGGCTCGCTGGGCTCCACCGGACGCGGCCACCACAGCGACCGGGCGGTGCTGCTCGGGCTGCTCGGTGAGCAACCCGAGACGATCGATCCCGCGCGGGTCGAGCCCACCCTGCGGGCGGTGCTCGCCGATCGCCGGATCGCGTTGCTGGGCCGGCACCCGATCGACCTGGACCCGGCGTCCGACGTGATCCTGCACCGCCGGCGTGCCCTGCCGCAGCACCCCAACGGGATGCGCTTCCGCTGCTACGCCGCCGGCGGGCGGCTGCTCGCCGAGCGGGTGATGTTCTCGATCGGCGGCGGCTTCGTGGTGGACGCCACCGAGGCGGACGGCGCCCCCTCCGAACCGGATCCCGACGCGCCCCACCCGTTCGGCACGGCCGCCGAGTTGCTGGCGATCTGCGAGGAACAGGGGCTGAGCATCGCCCAGGTGGTGCTGGCCAACGAGACCGCGGCCCGCTCCCGCGAGGAGGTGCGCGACGGCGTCCTGCGGGTGTGGCGGGTGATGCAGGAGTGCGTCCGCAACGGCTTCGGGACCGACGGCCGGCTGCCGGGCGGGCTGAACGTGCTGCGCCGGGCGCCGCTGCTGCACCGGCAGTTGACGGTCGACCCGCCGGACAACCTCACCGACATGGACTGGATCATCGCCTACGCGCTGGCGGTCAACGAGGAGAACGCCGCCGGCGGCCGGGTGGTCACCGCCCCCACCAACGGCGCCGCCGGGGTGATCCCCGCGGTGCTGCACTACTACCGCAACGACATGCCCGGTGCGGACGACGACGGGGTCGTTCGGTTCTTGCTCACCGCGACGGCGGTCGGGGCGATCATCAAGACCACGGCGTCCATCTCGGGGGCCGAGGTGGGCTGCCAGGGCGAGGTCGGCTCGGCCTGCGCGATGGCCGCCGCCGGGCTGGCCGCGGTGATGGGCGGGACGCCGCGGCAGGTCGAGAACGCCGCCGAGATCGGCATGGAGCACAACCTCGGCCTGACCTGCGACCCGGTCGGCGGGCTGGTCCAGGTGCCGTGCATCGAGCGGAACGCGATCGCCGCGGTGAAGGCGGTGGCGGCCGCTCGCACGGCGATGCACTTCGACGGCACCCACCTGGTGTCGCTGGACACCGTGATCAAGACGATGCGGGACACCGGGCGCGACATGCTGACCAAATACAAGGAGACCTCCCGCGGCGGGCTCGCCGTGAACGTCACCGAGTGCTGACCGCCATCCCGGCGCCCCCCCGGTCATACACCGTCGTCCCGGCGCCCACCTGTCGGCACCCGTCATCCCGCCGGCACCCGTCATCCCGGCGGCACCCGTCATCCCGGCGGACGCCGGGATCTCTACCCGGCCCTGTGACGGTGGCATCGGGAGGTCCCGGGTCGAGCCCGGGACGACGGAACGGTCGAGCGGGACGACGGCGGCATCTCTACCCGCGAGACCTGACGTCCCAGGTCACAGGAATTTTCCGATCTACGACACGCGGTAGTAGATCCGGTGCCAGGATTGGCGTCATGAGTCAGCGAACCATTGGTGTGACCGAGGTCGCTCTCCGGGACGCCCACCAATCCCTGATGGCGACCCGGATGGCGCTGGAAGACATGGTGGACGCCTGCGCCGACATCGACGCGGCCGGCTATTGGAGCGTCGAGTGCTGGGGCGGAGCCACCTACGATTCGTGCATTCGATTCCTCAACGAGGATCCCTGGGCCCGGCTGCGGACCTTCCGCGAGCTGCTGCCCAACAGCCGCCTGCAGATGCTGCTGCGCGGCCAGAACCTGCTCGGCTACCGGCACTACCAGGACGAGGTCGTCCAGCGGTTCGTCGACAAGTCGGCCGAGAACGGCATGGACGTCTTCCGGGTCTTCGACGCACTGAACGATCCCCGCAACATGGAGATCGCGATGAAGGCGGTCAAGGCCACCGGCAAACACGCCCAGGGCACCATCTGCTACACCATCTCGCCGCTGCACACCGTCGAGGGCTACGTGAAGCTCGCCGGGCAGCTGCTCGACATGGGTGCGGAGTCACTGGCGCTGAAGGACATGGCCGCGCTGCTGCAGCCGCAGCCCGCCTACGACATCATTCGCGGCATCAAAGAGACCTACGGCGAGGACACCCAGGTCAACGTGCACTGCCACGCGACCACCGGTGTCACCCTGGTCACCCTGATGAAGGCCATCGAGGCCGGTGCCGACGTGGTCGACACCGCGATCAGCTCGATGTCGCTGGGCCCGGGCCACAACCCGACCGAGTCGCTGGTGGCGATGCTGGAGGGCACGCCCTACACCACCGAGCTCGATCCCGACCGGCTGATCCGGATCCGCGACCATTTCGCGGCGATCCGGCCCAAGTACGCCGCCTTCGAGTCGGCGACCCTGGTCGACACCGACATCTTCTCCAGCCAGATCCCGGGCGGCATGTTGTCCAACATGGAGAGCCAGCTGAAGGCGCAGGGCGCCGGCGACCGGACCAAGGAGGTGATGGCCGAGGTGCCGCTGGTCAAGGCGGACGCCGGCCATCCGCCGCTGGTCACGCCGTCCAGCCAGATCGTCGGCACCCAGGCCGTGTTCAACGTCCTGATGGGCCGCTACAAGGTGCTCACCGGCGAGTTCGCCGACCTGATGCTCGGCTACTACGGCGAATGCATCGGCGAGCGGAACCCCGAGGTGGTCGAGATCGCCCGGGCCCAGGCCAAGAAGGACCCGATCACCGTGCGTCCGGCCGACCTGCTGGAGCCCGAGTGGGACAAGCTGTCCGCGGACGCCGCCGCTCTGCCGGGCTTCGACGGCAGCGACGAGGACGTCCTCACCTACGCGATGTTCCCCGGTGTCGCACCCGGCTTCTTCGAGAACCGGGCCGACGGCCCCAAGAACGTCGGCAAGACCGCGGACGAGCTGGCCGCCAGCGCGCAGGCGAAGTCCGATTCCGCGACCGCGGTGACCGGGCCGATCAAGTACAAGGTCAGCATGGGTGGCCGCGAACACAGCGTCACCGTCGAAAGGGCGTGACACCGAGATGGCAAAGACCAAGGACATGAAGACCCGGGTCGCCGATCTGCTGGAGAAGCGGATCACCACCCGCGCCGGCGGCGGGCAGAAGCGCGTCGACAAGCAGCACGCGCAGGGCAAGCTCACCGCCCGTGAGCGCATCGAGGCGCTGATCGATCCCGACAGCTTCCAGGAGATCGGGCTGTTCCGGCGCAACCGGACGGTCAACTTCGGCATGGACACCGCCGACATGCCCGCCGACGGCGTGGTCACCGGCACCGGCGCGGTGCTGGGGCGTCCGGTGCACATCGCCAGCCAGGACTTCACCGTGGCCGGCGGTTCGGCAGGCGAGACCCACTCCAAGAAGGTCGTCGAGATGATGGAGTCCGCGCTCAAGTGCGGCACCCCGTTCGTCTTCATCAACGACTCCGGTGGCGCCCGCGTCCAGGAGGGCATCGACTCGCTGTCGGGCTATTCGCAGGTGTTCTACGCCAACGTGCTGCTGTCGGGCGCGGTGCCGCAGATCTCGATCATCGCCGGCCCGTGCGCCGGCGGCGCGGCCTACAGCCCGGCGCTGACCGACTTCGTCATCCAGACCCGCAAGGCCCACATGTTCATCACCGGGCCGAACGTGATCGAGCAGGTCACCGGCGAGAAGGTCACCCAGGACGGCCTGGGCGGCGCCGACACCCACATGGCGGTCTCCGGCGTCAACCACTTCGTGGCCGAGGACGACGAGCAGGCGATCCTGATCGCCAAGAAGCTGCTCAGCTTCCTGCCGCAGAACAACACCGAGGATCCGCCGGTCATCGACCCCGACCCCTATGTCGAATACGACCCGTCGCTGCACGACATCGTCCCGGCCGAGGGCACCAAGGGCTACGACGTCCGGGAGGTGATCGGCAAGGTGATCGACCACGCCGACTTCCTGGAGGTGCAGGCCGGCTACGCGCAGAACCTGGTCGTCGGCTTCGGCCGGATCAACGGCAAGAGCGTGGGCATCGTGGCCAATCAGCCCAGCGTGATGGCCGGCGTCCTCGACATCAACGCCTCCGACAAGGGATCGAAGTTCGTCCGGTTCTGCAACGCCTTCAACATTCCGATCGTGACCTTCGTGGACGTCCCCGGCTTCCTGCCCGGCGTCGCCCAGGAGCACGGCGGCATCATCCGGCACGGTGCCAAGATGCTTTACGCCTACGCGGCGGCCACCGTGCCGAAGATCACCGTGGTGCTGCGCAAGGCCTACGGCGGCGCGTACATCGCGATGTCGGCCAAGGACCTGGGCGCCGACCAGGTGTTCGCCTGGCCGACCGCCGAGATCGCCGTGATGGGCGCCGAGGGTGCCGCGTCCGTGGTGTTCAAGCGCGAGATCGACGCCGCCGACGACCCGGTCGCCCGGCGCGCCGAGCTGGTCGAGGAGTACCGGGAGACCTTCTCCACACCGTTCGTGGCCGCCGCGCGCGGCCTGGTGGACGACGTGATCGATCCCGGCGACACCCGGCGCAAGGTCGCCATGGCGCTCGAGATGCTGATCGCCAAGCGGCAGCTGCGGCCGGCCAAGAAGCACGGCCTCGGCCCGGTCTGATCGGAGACACGATGAGCGACCAAGACGCCGAACTGCTCGAACTGGTCAGGGCGTTGACCGACCGGGTCGAGCACCTGGAGGTCGAGATCAAGCAGCTCCGCCTGCTGAACGCCGACGTCCCCGAGGAGACCATGGTGGCGATCGCCGCCGCGGTGGCCGCCTACCTGGGGCATCGCGCCAAGCGGCGGGCGGCGCACTTCACCACGTCCGCCATCTGGCAGAGCGGCACCCGCCGCCGGCAGCACTCCCACGATCCGCTGCATCTGCGTTGAGACTTCGAGGAACACACGATGAAACTGAAGGTCACTGTCAACGGCATCGCCTACGACATCGATGTCGAGGTCGAAGAGCAGGAGCGTCCCACGCTCGGCTCGGTCGTCATCGGCGGCGGCGGCGCGTCCGCGGCTCCCACCACCGCCTCGGTGAAGGCCGCCTCGGCCAACGCCGTGGTCGCACCCCTGTCGGGTGCGGTCGCCCGGATCCTGGTCGCCGAGGGCGACGAGATCGCCGAGGGCCAGGTGCTGCTGGTGCTCGAGGCCATGAAGATGGAAACGGAGATCACCGCCCCGCATGCGGGAAAGGTCGCCCACATCCTGGTCGGCGAACGGGACGCCGTGCAGGGCGGGGAGCCGCTGATCGAGCTAGCCTGAGGCTCTAGCGGAGCTCAGGAGGCCTGATGCCGAAGCCCCAGTGGGGATGGTTCGCCGTCAGCGTGATCGCCATGGTCACCGGCATCTGGCTGGTCGGTGCCGGCTTGGCCACGCCGACGGCGGGTAACGGCCCGCCCGGGGGGTGGCTGGTCGCGCTGCTCGGGCTGCTCGCCGTCTGGGCGTTCGGTAAGGCGTTCTTCAACTTCCGATTCCCCCGCCGCTGACCTGCTGCCGGGTGTTGCGGCCGGACCGGCGGCGCGACGCGGCCAGCCAGGTCCCGGCCAGCAGTCCCGGCAGCAGCAGGACGGCGGCATGCGCCCACCACAACGGCCTCGGGGTTTCGATGCCGGGACCGGCGTCCCCGACCGGGACACCCCGGGCCCAGGCGACGAAGGCGTCCCCGACCGGCAGCAGGCCGAAGGCGAATCGGCGCCGGCCGGCCCACTCAAGCGGGATCCCCAGGTACTCCGCCTGGTGGTCGAGATCCGCCGCCAGTTCGACGGCGCCGTTACGTCGGGCGGCGGCCAGGGTGACCGCCGACGCGGACGCCGACACCCCGAACAGCAGGGGACCGGAGTCGACGTCACCGGCGGTGCCGTCGCCGGCCGGGTACTCGCGG
>JAANMX010004217.1_pt1 | contig 11608 bp, 6 predicted proteins | sample 7279681 | NCBI WGS metagenome assembly JAANMX01 (sample SAMN14094542, study PRJNA606508) | bioreactor metagenome | isolation source: A lab-scale SPAN reactor treating ammonium-rich wastewater day 351 | place: Ireland: Galway | collected 2018-01-01
CGACTGGCGGGATCAGGTCGCCACGCTCGAGCAGCGCCAGGCCGAGGAAGTCCAGTTACGCGAAAGCTGGGTTGCCAAGAAGCGCCAGGCGGTCAACCTCGAGGAGCATCGCCGCCAGCTCGCCGAGATCGACCGCCAGTTCGGCGCGCTGCTCAAGCAGCTGCCCAACCGCGCGGAGATGGATTCCCTGCTGTCCGACATCAACCAGGCCGGACTCGGACGCGGGCTGCAGTTCGAGCTCTTCAAGCCGGGCGCGGACGTGGTCAAGGAGTTCTACGCCGAGATGCCGATCGACGTGAAGGTGTCGGGCGTGTATCACGACCTCGGCGAGTTCGTTGCCGATGTCGCGCGCATGCCGCGTATCGTCACCCTGAACAACGTGGGTATCGAGACCGACAAGGACGGGCGCCTCAAGCTCGACACCAAGGCGACCACCTACCGCTACCTCGACGAGGAAGAACTCGCGCAGCAGCGCCAGGCAGCCCAGGCGGCGCAGGCCGCGAAGCAGGGGAACAAGAAATGAACAGGGCTGCAATCCTTGGCGCCTGTGTGCTGCTCGCCGGTTGCGCGGGCGGCAGCGAGGACGATCTCCAGGCCTGGATGAACGAGCAGGCGAAGACCATGCGCGGGGCCGTGCGTGCGCTTCCCGAATTGAAGCCCTTTCCGGTGGTGGCCTACGCCGGCACGCAGGGCGACGACCCGTTCCGCTCGGCACGCATGGAGCCCGAGCGGCGCGCGTCGGCGGGTACGCTGCGTCCGGACATGGACCGCCGCCGCGAACCGCTCGAGTCCTTTCCCCTCGAGTCGATGCAGATGGTGGGCGTCCTGATGCAGGGCCGCAACACGCACGCGTTGATCAAGGCCAATAACGCCCTGCACCAGGTGAAGGTCGGAAACTACATGGGACAGGATTTCGGTGTGGTCACGCAAATTACCGAGAACCAGGTGACGTTGCGCGAACTGGTCGAGGATGTCCACGGCGATTGGGTGGAGCGAATCACCCCGCTGACGTTGCAGGAGCGGCAGGAGGCCGGAAGATGAGACACCGTATTGGAGTGCTGCTGTTTGCAGCCGTTTTTGCAGGCGTCGCCCCTGCGTCCTCCGCACTCGCGCAGGACGCCGAGCAGACGCAGGTTTTTGCCAACCAGATCGAAGGCCTGGAGGTCGCCGAGCAGGGCGGCACGGTGTACGTTCGCCTGACCCTGCGCGAACCGCTCGCGGTGCCGCCGCCGAGCTTCAGTGTTGCCAATCCGGCGCGGATCGCGTTCGACTTCGCCGGCACCGGCAATGCGCTGGGGCGCAACCTGCAGAGCATCGAGCAGGGCGATCTGCGCAGCGCGAACATCGTGCAGGCGGGCGATCGCACCCGGCTGGTGCTCAACCTCGTCAAGATGAGTCCTTACGAGGCGCGCGTGCAGGGGCGGGACCTCATCATCGCCATCTCGCCGACGTCGGCGCAGCTTGCGCAGAACAACGTCGTAACCGAGTCCCAGGGCAACTTCGCCGATTCGCGCGCAGTGGCCGCGAGTGGGCTCGCGGTGCGTGACATCAACTTCCGCCGCGGTACCGAGGGCGACGGCCGGATCGTCGTCGATCTGTCCAGCCCGGAGACCGGCATCGACATCCGCCAGCAGGGCGGCAACCTGGTGGTGGACTTCCTCAAGACCACGCTGCCAGAACACCTGCGCCGGCGCTCGGACGTCACCGACTTCGCCACTCCGGTCACCTCGATGACCGCGCAGCAGGTCGGCGACCGTGTGCGCCTGACGGTGGCGTCGAGCGGGCTGTGGGAGCACAACGCCTACCAGAGCGACAACCGCTTCGTGCTCGAGGTCAAGCGCGTCGTCGAGGACCCGAGCAAGCTCGTGCAGGGCAGTCGCGGCCAGTTCCAGGGCGAGAAGCTGTCGCTCAACTTCCAGAACGTGGACGTGCGCTCGGTGCTGCAGGTCATCGCCGACTTCACCGACTTCAACATCATCACGTCCGATTCGGTGCAGGGCAACCTGACCCTGCGCCTGAAGGACGTACCCTGGGACCAGGCGCTCGACATCATCCTGCAGGCCAAGGGCCTGGACATGCGCAAGAACGGCAACGTGATCTGGATCGCGCCGGGTGACGAACTCGCCGCGCGCGAGAAGCTGCAACTCGAGGCCAAGGCGCAGATCTCCGACCTCGAGCAGTTGCAGACCGAGAGCTTCCAGATCAACTACCACAAGGCCAAGGAGATCTTCGATTTCCTCAAGAGCAAGGACCAGACGATGCTGTCCAAGCGCGGCAGCGTGGTGGTGGATGAGCGCAGCAACAAGGTCTTCGTGACCGACGTCGGCTCGCGCCTGCAGGCGCTGCGGCGACTGGTGCAGGAGATCGACGTGGCGCCCCGCCAGGTGCTGATCGAGGCGCGGATCGTGGAGGCGAACAAAACCTTCATGCGCGATTTAGGCGTTCGACTCGGTGCGGGAGGGGCATTTGGCCGCATTGTGGGCTATGACTCGTCCGGAAGCCCGATCCGGCGCGGTACGGTTGGAGGTGGGCTCGGGGCCACTTCAGCAATGGCGGGCCAGTTGAGTAACGTTGCTGATACGGTTCCTGGTGGCGTGAACGTCAATCTCCCTGTCGATAGCCCTGCTGGCGTGATGTCTATGGTGTTGTGGAACAATAACGCTACCCGCTTCCTAAATCTGGAACTTTCAGCCTTGGAGTCGGATGGCCGCGGTCGTGTGGTGTCGAGTCCTCGTGTGCTGACAGCAAATCAGGTAGAGGCCTCGATCGAGCAGGGCACCGAGATCCCTTACCAGGAGGCGACGAGTTCAGGGGCGACGAGTGTATCGTTCAAGAAGGCTGTGCTGTCACTGAAGGTAAAGCCACAGATCACGCCGGACGGGCGTCTGCAGCTGTCGATCGAGGTCAACAAGGACCGTCCGCTTTACGAGAATGCGTTGCTGAACGTGCCGCCGATCGAGACCAAGAACGTCAAGAGCGAGGTGCTGATCGAAAACGGCGGCACGGTTGTGATCGGCGGAATCTACGAGGAGGAGGAGTCTACTGGTGAGGATAAGGTCCCCTTGCTTGGGGACGTACCGGTACTGGGGTATTTGTTCAAGACTCAGACCCGAGTGTCGAACCGAAAGGAACTGCTGGTCTTCATCACCCCGCGCATCGTTTCCGACGCACTGACCCTCCGCTGACGCCTTCACTCTGCTGATACAATCGAAGGGGCGGGCATCCCGAAAGGGTGCCCGCCCCTTTTTTCATCTGGATTTCCGGCGAGTCACGCGTGAGCTGTCTGATACTGATCGGCATGATGGGCGCCGGCAAGACCACGGTCGGCAAGGAACTGGCGCGGCGGCGCAAGCTGCGCTTTGCCGATTGCGACCATGAGATCGTCGCCCGTACCGGGGTGAGCATCCCGACGATCTTCGAGATCGAGGGCGAGGCGGGTTTTCGCAAGCGCGAGACGCAGATGATGGACGAGCTCACCCAGGTGCCCGACATCGTCATCGCCACCGGCGGCGGTGTCGTCCTTGCCCCGGCCAACCGCGAGCTGATGCATGCGCGTGGCATCGTGATCTATCTCAACGTGCCGCCCCAGATCCTGTTCGAACGCACCCGCCACGACCGCAACCGGCCGCTGCTGCAGGTCGACAACCCGCGCCAGCGCATCGAGGAACTGCACCGCCAGCGCGATCCGCTGTATCGCGAGGTGGCGCACATCATCGTCGATGGTGGCCGCGGCAACCCCGGCACCATGGTGCGGCTGATCGAGAGTGCGGTGAGCAAACACGAGGCGAACACATGCAGACCCTGAACGTCGCGCTCGGCGACCGCGCCTATCCCATCCACATCGGCCGCGGCTTGCTGGCGCGCGCCGAGTTGATCCTGCCGCACCTGAAGACGAAGCGGGTGGCGATCGTCACCAACGACGTCGTCGGCCCGCTCTACCTCGACCGCCTGCGCGCCACGCTCGAGGCGGCGGGGGTGAGCGTGTGCGCGGTGGTGCTGCCCGACGGCGAGGCGAACAAGGACTGGCAAACCCTCAATCTGATCTTCGACATGCTGCTTGCCGAGCGCTGCGAGCGTTCGACCACGCTGCTCGCGCTCGGCGGTGGCGTGGTGGGCGACATGGGCGGTTTCGCGGCGGCCTGCTACCAGCGCGGCATGCCCTTCATCCAGATCCCGACCACGCTGCTGGCGCAGGTCGATTCCTCGGTGGGCGGCAAGACGGCGATCAACCACCCGCTGGGCAAGAACATGATCGGCGCCTTCTACCAGCCCAGGCTGGTGCTGGCCGACATCGACACCCTCGCCACGCTGCCCGACCGCGAGCTGTCCGCAGGGCTGGCCGAAGTCATCAAGTACGGCCTGATCCGCGATCCCGCCTTCCTGGACTGGCTCGAGGCGAACCTCGACGCCCTGGTCGCGCGCGATCCCGCGGCGCTCGCCTACGCGATCGAGCGCTCGTGCCGCAACAAGGCCGAGGTCGTCGCCGCGGACGAGACCGAGCAGGGCGAGCGCGCGCTGCTCAACCTCGGCCACACCTTCGGCCATGCGATCGAGACCGGGCTCGGCTACGGCGAATGGCTGCATGGCGAGGCGGTCGCCGCCGGCACGATGATGGCTGCCGAGCTGTCGCGGCGCCTGGGTTGGCTGGACGGCGAGGACATCGAGCGCATCGCCACCCTGTTCGCGCGCGCGCAACTGCCGGTGTGGGGGCCCAAGCTGGGCGTGTCGCGCTATCTGGAACTGATGGCGCACGACAAGAAGGTGGAAGCCGGCAAGCTGCGCCTGGTGCTGCTGCGCGAAGTCGGGCGCGCGGTGATCCATGGCGAGGCTGCGCCCGAGGACATCGCCGCCGCCATCGAGGCGCGCTGCCGCTGAACGCCGGCGAGCCTGCACCAAGGAGAAGATCACGTTGCAACTCGCCCCCTACGCCGTCACCGAAGCCAACTCGCGCGGACGCCGCCACGACGAACCGGCGCCCGTCGCACGTGGCCAGTTCCAGCGCGACCGCGACCGCATCGTCCACTCCACCGCCTTTCGCCGCCTCGAATACAAGACCCAGGTGTTCGTTAACCACGAGGGCGACCTGTTCCGCACCCGCCTCACCCACAGCATCGAGGTCGCGCAGATCACCCGCGGCATCGCGCGCGAGCTCGGGCTCAACGAGGATCTCGCCGAGTCGATCGCGTTCGCGCACGACCTCGGCCATACGCCCTTCGGCCATGCCGGCCAGGATGCGCTAAACGACTGCATGAAGGACTTCGGCGGTTTCGAGCACAACCTGCAGTCGCTGCGCACCGTCGATCTGCTCGAGGATCGCTATGCGGGCTTCGACGGCCTGAACCTGATGTTCGAGACCCGCGAGGGCATCCTCAAGCACTGCTCGCGTGCCAACGCCGAGCAACTCGGCGATGTCGGCCGACGTTTCCTCGACGGCACCCAGCCCGCGCTCGAAGCGCAGCTGGCCAACCTCGCCGACGAGATCGCCTACAACAACCACGACGTCGACGACGGCCTGCGTTCGGGCCTGATCACGCTCGAGCAGCTCGAGGGCGTCACGCTCTTCGCCGCCCAGCGCCGCGAGGCCGAGGCGCGCTGGCCGGGCCTGTCCGGGCGCAAGCTGATCAACGAGACCGTACGCCGCATGATCCACCTGATGGTGATCGACCTCCTCGAGCAGACCCGCGCCAACATCGCCGCCGCCGGCGTCGCCACGCTCGACGACGTGCGCGCCGCGCCGCGCCTGGTGGCGTATTCGGATGCGCTGCTGCCGCGCCTGCGTGAGTTGAAGGTGTTCCTGCGCGACAACCTGTACCGCCACTACCAGGTGCTGCGCATGACCAACAAGGCGCGGCGCATCGTCGGCGAACTGTTCGCCGCCTTCATGGACGACCCGCACATCCTGCCGCCGCAATACCAGGCGATGGCGCGCGAGGACAAACCGCGCGCCATCGCCGACTACATCGCCGGCATGACCGACCGCTACGCGATGAAGGAGCACCGGCGACTGTTCGCGGTCGGCGAGATCCACTGAGCAGCGCCAGTCAGGCGCACAGGGCGTACACGTGTCCGCCTCCAGGGTGCCTTTGCCGGAGCGAGCACATCTGTTTTGCAGGCGTGCGGCAGTGCAAAAAATTCTTGAACCGGTCGACGGTTGGGGGGTATAGTTTTTTCGAAAGCAGCGAGCCTGGCGACCGTGTCCAAAATGGTGCATGCGCGGTCGGAAATGTGCGATTTCGTTCTTCATATCGTTGTTTTTGCACCAGATTGGTGCAAACTACAAAGCCGGTGCGCGCGCGCCCGGCTTTTTTGTGCGCGTTCGGTTTGTCGGCGCTTGCCTGCGGGCAAGCCTTTGTCTGCCCCCTAACGCGTGATCTTGCGTGTCGTTTGAGGAAAAGAAGATGGATCTGCCCCAAAAGCAGGGTCTGTACGACCCCGCCAATGAACACGATGCCTGTGGCGTGGGTTTCATCGCCCACATCAAGGGCGAGAAACGTCATGACATCATTCTCCAGGGCCTCGAGATCCTGAAGAACCTCGATCACCGTGGCGCGGTCGGTGCCGACCCGCTGCAGGGTGACGGCGCCGGCATCCTCATCCAGATCCCGGACCAGCTCTTCCGCGAAGAGATGGCGACGCAGGGCGTGGCCCTGCCGCTACCGGGCGAATACGGCGTCGGCATGGTGTTCATGCCCAAGGAGGCCGCGTCGCGCCTGGCCTGTGAAGAAGAGATCGAGCGTGCGGTGGTGGCCGAAGGCCAGGTCGTGCTTGGCTGGCGCGACGTGCCGGTCAATCACGACATGCCGATGTCGCCGACGGTCAAGGCCAAGGAGCCGGTGATCCGCCAGATCTTCATCGGCCGCGGCCCGGACGTGATGGTCACCGAGGCGCTCGAGCGCAAGCTCTACGTCGTCCGCCGCCGTGCGGCCAACGCCATCGGCGCGCTCAACCTCAAGCACGGCAAAGAGTTCTACATGGTGTCGATGTCGGCACGGACGGTGAACTACAAGGGCTTGCTGCTGGCCGGCCAGGTTGGCGAGTACTACGCCGACCTGCTCGATCCGCGCGCGGTGTCGGCACTGTCGCTGGTGCACCAGCGCTTCTCGACCAACACCTTCCCGAAGTGGGACCTCGCCCATCCGTTCCGCTACATCGCCCACAACGGCGAGATCAACACCCTGCGCGGCAACTACAACTGGATGCGCGCGCGTGAGAAAGGCGTGCATTCGCCGCTGCTCGGTGACGACCTGCAGAAGATCTGGCCGCTGATCTACCCCGGCCAGTCCGACTCGGCCTCGTTCGACAACGCGCTCGAACTGCTGGTGATGAGCGGCTATTCGCTCGCCCACGCGATGATGATGATGATCCCGGAAGCCTGGGAGTCGCACACGCAGATGGACGAGAAGCGCCGCGCCTTCTACGAGTACCACGCGGCGATGATGGAGCCGTGGGACGGCCCCGCCGCGGTGGCCTTCACCGACGGCCGCCAGATCGGCGCCACGCTCGACCGTAACGGCCTGCGCCCGGCGCGCTACCTGGTCACCGACGACGACCTCGTCGTGATGGCCTCCGAATCCGGCGTGCTGCCCATTCCCGACAGCAAGATCGTCAAGAAGTGGCGCCTGCAGCCGGGCAAGATGTTCCTGATCGACATGGAGCAGGGCCGCATCATCGGCGACAAGGAACTCAAGGAGTCGCTGGCCAACGCCAAGCCCTACGCCGACTGGCTGCGCCGCATCAACATCAAGCTCGACACCCTCGAAGCGCCGGCGGTGCTCGACACCGCGGCGGCGGCCGAGCGCGTCGCGCCGCTGCTCGACCGCCAGCAGGCCTTCGGCTATTCGCAGGAAGACATCAAGTTCATCCTCGAGCCGATGGGCAAGGCCGGCGAAGAGGCGACCGGCTCGATGGGCAACGACTCGCCGCTGGCGGTGCTGTCGAGCAAGAACAAGCCGCTGTACAACTACTTCCGCCAGCTCTTCGCCCAGGTCACCAACCCGCCGATCGACCCGATCCGCGAGCAGATGGTGATGTCGCTGGTGTCCTTCATCGGCCCGCGCCCCAACCTGCTCGAGATCAACGAGATCAACCCGCCGTTCCGCCTCGAGGTCAGCCAGCCGGTGCTCGACTTCGAGGGCATGGCCAAGATCCGCAACATCGCGCGCTACACGCAGAACAAGTTCCGCTCGGCCGAGCTGGACATCTGCTATCCGGCCGAATGGGGCAAGGAAGGCGTGGAGGCGCGCCTCGCCTCGCTGTGCGCCGACGCCGAGAACGCGGTGCTGGGCGGCAACAACATCCTGATCGTGTCGGACCGCAAGCTGGCCGCCGACCGCGTCGCGATTCCCGCCCTGCTGGCGCTGTCCGCGATCCACCAGCACCTGGTGGCCAAGGGCCTGCGCACCCGCGCCGGCCTGGTGGTCGAGACCGGTTCGGCGCGCGAGGTCCATCACTTCGCGGTGCTGGCGGGCTACGGCGCCGAGGCTGTGCACCCCTACCTCGCGCTCGAGACCCTGCAGCACCTGGCCGGCGATGAAGAGAGCGCGGCCAAGTACGTCAAGCACTTCGTCAAGGCGGTCGGCAAGGGGCTGATGAAGGTCATGTCCAAGATGGGCATCTCGACCTACATGTCCTACACCGGCGCGCAGATCTTCGAGGCCGTCGGTCTCAAGCAGGCGCTGCTCGACAAGTACTTCACCGGCACCACCAGCCAGGTCGAGGGCATCGGCGTGTTCGAGGTGATGGAAGAGTCCATTCGCCTGCACAAGGCCGCGTTCTCCACCGACCCGGTGCTGCACGACATGCTCGACGCCGGCGGCGAATACGCCTTCCGCATCCGCGGCGAAGAGCACATGTGGACGCCGGACGCGATCGCCAAGCTGCAGCACGCCACGCGCTCGGGCAAGTCGGAGACGTACAAGGAGTACGCCCGCATCATCAACGACCAGGGCAAGCGCCACATGACGCTGCGCGGACTGTTCGAGCTCAAGGCCGCCGAGACCCCGGTGGCGCTGGACGAGGTCGAGCCCGCCAAGGAGATCGTCAAGCGCTTCGCCACCGGCGCGATGTCGCTCGGCTCGATCTCCACCGAGGCGCACACCACGCTCGCCGTGGCGATGAACCGCATCGGCGGCAAGTCGAACACCGGCGAGGGCGGCGAGGACCCGATGCGCTTCAAGGCGCTGACCGCGGCGATCAAGCTGTCGCAGGTGATCGGCGAGAACCGCGTCGCGCGCGACCTGGCGCTCAATGCCGGCGATTCGCTGCGCTCGGCGATCAAGCAGGTGGCCTCGGGCCGCTTCGGTGTCACCACCGAGTACCTGGTCAATGCCGACCAGATCCAGATCAAGATGGCGCAGGGCGCCAAGCCCGGCGAGGGCGGCCAGTTGCCCGGCCACAAGGTGTCGGAATACATCGGTTTCCTGCGTCACTCGGTGCCGGGTGTTGGCCTCATCTCGCCGCCGCCGCACCACGACATCTATTCCATTGAAGATCTCGCGCAGCTCATCCACGACCTCAAGAACACCAACCCGGCGGCCAGCATCTCGGTCAAGCTGGTGTCCGAGATCGGCATCGGCACGGTGGCGGCGGGCGTGGCCAAGGCCAAGGCCGACCACATCGTCGTCGCCGGCCATGACGGCGGCACCGGCGCATCGCCGTGGAGTTCGATCAAGCACGCCGGTTCGCCGTGGGAACTCGGGCTGGCCGAGACCCAGCAGACGCTGGTGCTCAACCGCCTGCGCTCGCGCATCCGCCTGCAGGTCGATGGCCAGATCAAGACCGGTCGCGACGTCGTCATCGGTGCGCTGCTCGGCGCCGACGAGTTCGGCTTCGCCACTGCGCCGCTGGTCGTCGAAGGCTGCATCATGATGCGCAAGTGCCACCTCAACACCTGCCCGGTCGGCGTCGCCACTCAGGATCCGGTGCTGCGCGCGCGCTTTGCCGGTCAGCCCGAGCACGTGGTCAACTACTTCTTCTTCGTCGCCGAGGAAGTGCGCGAGCTGATGGCCCAGCTCGGCATCCGCACCTTCAACGAGCTGATCGGCCGCGCCGACCTGCTCGACATGAAGAAGGGCATCGCGCACTGGAAGGCGCAGGGGCTGGATTACTCGCGCATCTTCTACCTGCCGCCGGTGCCGGCCGAGGTGCCGCGCATGCACACCGAGACCCAGGACCACGGCCTGGCGAAGGCGCTCGACAACCAGCTCATCGCGCTTGCCGCGCCGGCGCTGGAAAAGGGCGAGAAGGTCAATATCGACCTGCCGGTGCGCAACATCAACCGCACCGTCGGTGCAATGCTCTCCGGCCAGGTGGCGGCGCGCTACGGCCACGCCGGTCTGCCGTCCGACACCATCCACATCCGCCTCAACGGCACCGCAGGGCAGAGCTTCGGCGCCTTCCTGGCGCGCGGCGTGACGCTCGAGCTGGTGGGCGAGGGCAACGACTACGTCGGCAAGGGCCTGTCGGGTGGGCGCATCATCGTGCGTCCGAAGGCCGAGTTCCGCGGCAGCACGCCCGAGAACATCATCGTCGGCAACACCGTGCTCTACGGCGCGACCGAGGGCGAGGTGTACTTCGCCGGTGTCGCCGGCGAGCGTTTCGCGGTGCGCAACTCCGGCGCCACCGCGGTGGTGGAAGGCGTGGGCGACCACGGCTGCGAGTACATGACCGGTGGCACCGTGGTCGTGCTCGGCGAGACCGGCCGCAACTTTGCCGCCGGCATGTCGGGCGGCGTGGCCTACGTGCTGGATGAAGACGGCAGCTTCGAGCAGCGCTGCAACATGGCGCAGGTCTCGCTCGAGCCGCTGCCCGACGAACTCGCCGCGCGCAAGGGCTCGGAGTCGGGCGACGAGCTCGAATCCCTCGTCCGTGTCGACATCGACCACCTGACGATGGGCGACGAGCTCATCCTCAAGGGCCTGATCGAGCGCCACGTCCGCTTCGCCGGCAGCGTGCGCGCACGCGAGATCCTGAACAACTGGGGCGTCTGGCGGAAGAAGTTCGTCAAGGTGTTCCCGCACGAGTACCGCCGCGCGCTGGCCGAGATGGCCGAAGCGCGTGAAGCAGAGAAGGAGGCCGCATAAATGGGCAAGCCCACTGGATTTCTCGAACATCAGCGTCTGTCCGAGGCCTACGAGCCGGTCGACAAGCGCCTGAAGACGTACAAGGAGTTCGTGCTCCGCCTGACCGACGAGCAGGCCGCCATCCAGGGCGCGCGCTGCATGGACTGCGGCGTGCCGTTCTGCAACAACGGCTGCCCGGTCAATAACATCATCCCCGACTGGAACGACCTCGTTTATCGCGGCCACTGGCGCGAGGCGATCGAGGTGCTGCACTCGACCAACAACTTCCCCGAGTTCACCGGCCGCATCTGCCCCGCGCCCTGCGAGGCCGCGTGCACGCTGAACATCAACACCGATCCGGTGGGGATCAAGTCGATCGAGCACGCCATCATCGACAAGGCCTGGGAGGAAGGCTGGGTCGTGCCGCAGCCGCCCGAGACCAGGACCGGCAAGAAGGTCGCCGTCGTCGGCTCCGGCCCCGCCGGCCTCGCCGCCGCGCAGCAGCTCGCGCGCGCCGGCCATGACGTGACCGTGTTCGAGAAGAACGA
>JAANMX010004218.1_pt1 | contig 11605 bp, 11 predicted proteins | sample 7279681 | NCBI WGS metagenome assembly JAANMX01 (sample SAMN14094542, study PRJNA606508) | bioreactor metagenome | isolation source: A lab-scale SPAN reactor treating ammonium-rich wastewater day 351 | place: Ireland: Galway | collected 2018-01-01
GCAAGCTGCGGAATAATGTGGCTCGATCAAGGGTCTGGCGGCGTTGCAATTGGGACCGTGGCCGTTATAGTCCGCGCGAATTTGCTCTTGATCGGCCCGACTCTGTGCTCACGCCGGTCTGATCCCAAGGAATGGCCCGAATGTTCATTACCCCTGCCTTTGCTCAGGCCGCCGGCTCCGGCGACGCCAACAGCCTGTTGATGTCGCTGCTGCCGTTCGCGTTGATCTTCATCATCATGTATTTCCTGATCATCCGGCCCCAGCAGAAGAAGGCGAAAGAGCACGCCGAACTGGTGAAGAACATTCGTCGTGGTGACACCGCCATCACATCGAGCGGCCTTGTCGGAAAAGTCACCAAGGTGGTGGATGACGAGCAGATCGAGTTCGAAATCGCTGATGGCGTCCGGGTGCGGCAGATGCGACAGATGATTTCGATCGTTCGCGCGAAGGGCGAGCCGGCCAAAGGTGAATCGACCAGGGGCGAACCGGCGAAAGGAGCCGCCAAAGGCGATGGCGCTAAAGGAAATGGCTCCAGGGACGACACCGCGGCGAGCTAGGTGATTCTCGGGTGATCATTCCTCGAATCTGACGAGTTATCTCGATGCTGTACTTTACGCGGTGGAAGGCGCTGGCGATCATCGTGACCGCTCTCGCGATCTGCCTGTGCGCCGTACCGAATTTCTTTCCGGAGGCGCAGGTCAAGACATGGCCAAAATGGGCGCAGCGTCACCTCGTGCTCGGACTTGATCTTCAGGGCGGCTCGTATCTGCTGCTTGAGGTCGATTCCAATTACGTCAAGAAGGAGAAGCTCGATCAGGTTCGCGATGATGCGCGCAAGACGCTGCGCGACGCCCGGATCGCTTATACCGGCCTTGCGGTCAAGAACGGCGCCGTCGAGGTCCGTATCAGCAAGGAAGAGGAATTCCAGACCGCGCTGGGCAAACTGCGTGAGTTGTCGCAGCCGCTGGGAGGTCTGCTCGGCTCCAGCGGCCAGCGCAGCCTCGAAGTCAGCAGCGCGGACGGCGTCATCCGCATGACCGTGCCGCAGGCCGCCGTCACCGATCGCATCCGCCAGTCGGTCGAACAGTCGATTCAGATCATCGAGAAGCGCGTCAACGAACTCGGCACCGTCGAGCCTTTGATCCAGCGTCAGGGCGCCGACCGCATTCTGGTGCAGGTGCCGGGATTGCAGGACCCGACGCGGCTGAAGGAAATCCTCGGCAAGACCGCCAAGATGGACTTCCGCATGGTCGATTCCAGCATTCCGGCTGATCAGGCCACGCAGGGCCGGGTGCCTGCCGATTCCGAAGTGCTGATGAGTTCGCAGGCGCCCAAGACGCCTTACGTCGTCAAGAAGCAGGTGCTCGTCTCCGGTGGCGATTTGACCGACGCCCAGCCGGGATTCGATTCGCGGACCAGCGAGCCGATCGTGACGTTCCGCTTCAACAGCAATGGCGCGAGAAAATTCGCGCAGGCGACGACCGAAAACGTCGGACAGCCGTTCGCCATCATTCTCGACAACGAGGTGATCTCGGCGCCCGTCATCCGCGAGCCGATTACCGGCGGTTCGGGTCAGATCTCCGGTAATTTCACGGTGCAGGAGGCCAATGACCTCGCGATCCTGCTGCGCGCCGGCGCGCTGCCCGCGCCGCTGACGATCATCGAGGAGCGTACCGTCGGACCTGGCCTCGGACAGGATTCGATCGAACAGGGCGAGCTTGCCGCCTATGTCGGCTCGATCATGGTGATCCTGTTCATGCTGCTGACGTACCGGTTTTTCGGAGTGATCGCGAATATCGCGGTCGCCATCAACGTCGCCATGATTTTCGGCGTGCTGTCGTTGTTGAACGCGACGCTGACGCTGCCCGGTATAGCCGGCATCGTTCTGACGGTGGGCATTGCCGTGGACTCGAACGTGCTGATCTACGAGCGCATCCGCGAGGAACTGCGCGCCGGTCGCACCGCGATTTCGGCCATCGACGCCGGTTTCAAACGAGCGCTGGCGACGATTCTGGATTCCAACATCACGACCTTCATAGCCGCCGCCGTGCTGTTCTATATTGGCACCGGTCCTGTTCGCGGCTTTGCGGTGACGTTCGGCATCGGCATCATTACAACGGTGTTCACCGCCTTCGAGGTGACCCGGCTGATCGTCGCGACGTGGGTGCGCTGGAAGCGGCCGCAAACCGTGCCGATCTGATGACGCGGAGCCGGCTGTGACTCAATGGATTTTGATCGGGCTCGGTGCCCTCATCGTTGTACTGACCATCGTCAGCTGCTTCGGCCTGCTGCCGTCGCTGCGGATCGTTCCGGACGACACGAAGTTCGATTTCACGCGCTTCCGTCGCATCAGCTTTCCGATTTCCGCCGTGCTTTCGATCGTTGCGATCACGTTGTTCTTCACGCATGGCCTGAATTTCGGCATCGATTTCAAGGGCGGCACGCTGCTCGAGGTGCAAGCGAAGTCTGGCGAGGTTGACATCGCGGGCATGCGCGCAACGCTGAGCAAGCTCGATCTGGGCGAGGTCCAGCTTCAGCAGTTCGGCGGCCCGACCGAAGTGCTGATCCGCGTCGCCGAGCAGCCGGGCGGAGACGCCGCGCAGCAGGAAGCCGTGCAGAAGGTGCGCGGCGCGCTTGGCGAAACCGTCAACTATCGCCGGGTCGAGGTCGTCGGACCTCGCGTGTCCGGCGAATTGCTTGCTTACGGCATGATCGGTCTGATCCTGGCGATCATCGGCATTCTGGTCTATCTCTGGTTCCGGTTCGAGTGGCAGTTCGCGCTCGGCGCGATGATCGCCAACGTGCACGATATCGTGCTGACGATCGGCTTCATGTCGATCTCGCAGGTCGACTTCGACCTCACCAGCATCGCGGCGCTTTTGACAATTCTCGGCTACTCGCTGAACGACACGGTCGTCATCTACGACCGGATCCGCGAGATCCTCCGGCGTTACAAGAAAATGCCGATGCCCGAACTGCTCAACGCATCGATCAACTCGACGCTTTCGCGCTCGATCATCACGCACGTCACCGTGACGCTTGCGCTGCTCGCTTTGCTGCTGTTCGGTGGACCTGCGATCCACAGCTTCACCGCGGTGATGACGTTCGGCGTGGTGCTGGTCGGCACCTACACCTCGATCTTCATCGCGGCTCCGATCCTGATTTATCTCGGCGTGGGCGAGAGCCGCGCCGATGTCGAGGAAAAGCCCGCCAAACCCGAAAAGCTGGCGAAGCCCGAAAAGCCTGCCAAGTCCGAGAAGCTGGCCAAGTCCGCGAAACCAGCGAAGCCGTGAGCGCTGTCCCACCGGAGGTGCCGCATCTTCCGCGGCCCGCCGCGATCGAGGCCTATGGCAACGGCGGCTTTCGCTTCGATACAATGTCGCATCGCGGCTCGCTGCTTTGCCTGCCGGACGGTGTATGGGCGTGGCCCGTAGCGCGAGCGGATGACATCGACCGTCATGCGCTGGCGCGCGTGTTCGAGGGCTCGGCTGCCATCGACACGTTGTTGATCGGTACCGGAACAGATGTGTGGCTTGTTCCTCCCGAACTGCGCACGGCTCTGCGCCGCGTGAGCATCGGCGTGGACACCATGCTCACGGGTCCGGCGATCCGCACTTACAACATCATGCTGGGCGAGCGGCGCAGGGTGGCGGCGGCGCTGATAGCCGTATCATGATCACCGCGAGGTCGAGGCAGCGCCTGATGGCGCTGATAGCCGTATCATGAAAACCTCACCGCACCGGCAGCGCCTGACGGCACTGATTGCTGTACCATGACAACCGCGAGGTCGAGGCAGCGCCTGATGGCGCCGGTTGCTGTATTATGGCGACCGTCATATCGATGTGCTCCTTGGCGCGCGTGATTGCGGTGTTATGAACGATACAACAAAGAACACGTCCGCGGCGTTCTGTGCGGAACTAGTGCGCACTCACGACTTCGGCAGCTATGCCACGACGTTGTTCGCGCCGCTCCGTTGCCGCCGCGCGCTGCTCGCGCTTTATGCTTTCAATGTCGAGATCGTCAGGGTCAGAGAGCAGATCACCCAGCCGTTGGCGGGAGAAGTCCGCCTGCAATGGTGGATGGATATGCTCGCGGGCGCGGGGCATGGCGGCGTTGAAGGCAATCCGGTCGCGGCGGAACTCCTGCTCGCGATCCGGGATCACGATCTCCCGGTCGAGTTGTTGCGGCGACTGATCGAGGCGCATCAGTTCGATCTCTACAACGATCCGATGCCGGACATGGCGGCATTGGAACAGTATCTGGCTGATACGTCGTGCGCGCTGTTCTCGCTCTCATCGCGTATCATCGGACAGCGGCCGGAGCAGACGGATCATCTCGCCCGACACGCCGGTCTCGCCAGCGGTATGGCGCGGGTGATCGCGAACTTCGGTTTCGACGCTTCGCGGCGGCAGTCTTATGTGCCGCTCACGTTGCTGGAGCAGCACGGCGCCGATCTGGAACAGATGTTCACGGGCCGGGATACGCCGTCCGTTCGCGCGGCCATTGGCGGACTGGCGAATGAGGCGCGACCGCATCTGAAGGCGGCGTTGGGCCTGCTGTCCGATCTGCCGCCAGAGTCTCGCGGTGTCTATCTTCCGCTCGCGCTTGTGCGACGCGCACTGGACGATGTCGGCGGCGCTGACATCAATCCCTTTATGCCAAGGCCGGTGTCGCGGCTGCGCATCCTGTGGATCATGTGGCGGGCGTCACGCTCGAAGGCATTTCGCGGTTGAACATAATCAGGTCGGCAGGGCCCGATCGGTCGATTCGAAATTGAAACGGTCGCGCAGGTTTTTTCGGCTCTCCAGGATACCGCGCAAGAACTCGCGATCCGCGGGACTCGTGATCAACGGCTCGATCAGGTCGATCTGATTCATGGCGATGAGTTGCAGGATTTCGGTGCGCACCTTGCCGCCTGCGCCGCGTGGAAGGCGCGCAACGACCTGGATGTGCTCGGGAGGTTTCGGCTCGCCTGCCGCGGCAAGCGCGGAGCGCAACCGCGATTCGAGTTCGGGCAGGTCCGCCTCGACAAAGGCGTAAAGCCCGACGCCGCTGCGGCGGTCAGCGAAGGCGACGATGGCGGCGTCGCGCACCGCGGGATTTTTCCTGATGCGCGCGACCAGCACGGGAGCGTCGTTGACGAGACGCCGGCCGCCGCCTTCGCGGTCGGTGAAACTGAACAGGCCGCGCGTGATGGCCTGGTAGACCTTCTTGCCGGTCATCAGCCATATACGCGCGATGACCGACTTGCGCTCGAGCACTCTGCGCTCACGCGGCGTCAGGGCGTCCGGCGCATAGGTGCGCTTGTGCTTGAGAAGATGCCGCAGGTCTTCGTAAGCCGCGATGCGAAACAGGCGCGATCGCCGTTTGAAACATGCAGCAAGCTGGAAGTCCGTCAGGTAGGCGTTGCCGTCGCTGCCGCGCAGCCAGTTCTGCTCCTTGGCAAGATCATTGTGGCAGATGCCGGCGCGATGCAGCTTGCGCAGCGCCGCCTTGGCCGAGCGGAAGTAGGACAGGTCGCCGTGGGGTCTCGCGAGATGCAGCGCCACGCCATCGATGAAGTCTCGCAGCAACGCGCTACGTCCGCTCCACAACAGCCGTGGACCGACGCCGAGATCACGGGCGAGCGTCAGCGCCTTGCGCTCACGCTCGAACAAATGCCTCGCGACAACATACGACCACCAGGGCACCTGATCCAGCCGTCGCAGCACCGCGTCGGCCTCGCCGGAGGTTGTCCGAAAACGCCCGCGCTCCACCGTCGAAAACACGTCGCGTTTCAGCAGGACTCCTTCGGTCCAGTTCGTGGACAGGAATGCTGCGTCCTGCTTCGGAAGGGGCATGATAATCCTGGAGATAGCGTGTTGAACCTATGCCGCGGCTGCCGGACGAAGCGCATCCGCGATCCAGCGATCGAGATCCGACAGCGCGCGCGCGCAGATCGCCTGTTTCTTTGCGATCGTCTTTTCGTTGCCGCGCAGGCGCGTGCCGTCAGGCTTCCTGGTTGGCGGATCGGCGAGTGGGGGAAATAATCCGAAATTGATGTTCATCGGCTGGAACGAGCGGGGGCCAGCGTCAATGGTCTCGATGTGGCCGCCCGTGATGTGGCCGAGCAGCGCGCCGAGCGCCGTCGTCTGCGGCGGGGCTTCAAGCGTGCATGATCGTGCATCGGCTGCCGCGTAGAGTCCGGCGAGTAGCCCGATAGCGGCGGATTCCACGTAACCTTCGCATCCGGTCATCTGTCCCGCGAAGCGCAGCCGTGGCTCGGCGCGCAGCCGCAACCGGACGTCAAGAAGCTTTGGCGAGTTCAGGAATGTGTTGCGATGCAGGCCGCCGAGGCGGGCAAACTCCGCGCCTTCAAGGCCGGGAATGGTGCGGAAGATCCGCGTCTGCGCGCCATGCTTCAGTTTGGTCTGAAAGCCGACGATATTGTAAAGCGTGCCCAGCTTGTTGTCCTGGCGTAGCTGGATCACCGCATAGGGCTTCACCGTGGGATCGTGCGGATTGGTGAGGCCGACCGGCTTCATCGGACCATAGCGCAACGTTTCCCGGCCGCGTTCGGCCATGACCTCGACCGGCAGGCAGCCGTCGAAGTAGGGGGTGTCGGCCTCCCAGTCCTTGAAGTCGACCTTCTCGCCCTCAAGCAGCGCGTCCACAAAGGCGTGATACTGCACTTCGGTCAGCGGACAATTGATGTAATCGGCGCCGCTGCCGCCCGGACCAGCCTTGTCATAACGGGACTGGAACCAAGCTTTCGACATATCGATGGAGTCGCGATGGACGATGGGTGCGATCGCGTCGAAAAAGGCGAGGGCGGACTCGTCGGTCAGTGCGCGGATCGCAGCCGCGAGAGGCGCCGAGGTCAGCGGCCCGGTGGCGACGATGACGTTGCTCCAGTCCGCCGGCGGCAGGCCGTCGATCTCGGCACGGTCGATCTCGATCAGCGGATGGTTGTCGAGAGCTTCGGTGACCGCGGCGGAAAAGCCGTCGCGATCCACCGCGAGCGCGCCGCCTGCCGGAACCTGATTGGCATCGGCGCAGCGCATGACCAGCGATCCCAGCCGGCGCATCTCTGCATGGAGGAGTCCGACCGCATTGTTGGAAGCATCGTCGGATCGGAACGAATTTGAACAGACCAGTTCCGCCAGGCCATCGGTCCGGTGCGCCGCGGTCATCCGGTGCGGCCGCATCTCGTGCAGCACGACCCGAACGCCTTGATCCGCGACCTGCCAGGCCGCTTCCGAGCCGGCGAGGCCGGCGCCGACGATATGGATGGTGGCGCGGGAGGATTCAAACTGTGTCATGGACGAAGGGGTAGCGCGTTTCTCAGCCAAAAGGAACGCGTTAACGCCGGTCCGGCGCTTTCACCATCGACGGTATTCGTGTCCGCATTCGGGCTATGGTCTGCCCAGGGGATATCGCCTGAGGGCTGTCGACGCGCAACGGCCACCTCGATCGGCATCGAGGCGGCCTTTGCGAGAACGGTGTCTTCCGATCAATCCGAACTATCGAAGAACCGGTGCTTGCGCCCGTAAGGCGGGAACAAGACGGAGGGGAAATCGGCTGCGTAGCGTTTTTCCTTCTCCGTTTCCCGAGGCTCGTGCGCTGACGACGTTAAAGGACTCTCGATCGCCTTGCGATAGAGATGCCACGTCGCATGACCGAGCAGCGGCATGACAACCGTGAGGCCGAGGAAGAACGGGATCGATCCGAGCGTCAGCAGGACAGAAACGATCAGACCCCATTCCGCCGCCGCTATTGGATTCTTCGCCACCACGCGCAACGACGTCAGCATGGCGTCGGTCATGTCAGCGTGTTGATGAAGCATCAGCGGGAACGACACAATGCTGATGCACAAGGCCACGGCTGCGAACAGGAATCCGACGCCGACGCCCATCATGAGCATCTGCAAGCCTTCGGTCGTGGTGAAAACCTGCGTGAGGAAGTCGGGAATGATCGCCGCCGGGGTGTTACCGAAGGTGGACACATAGATCGCGCGAGCTGTTGCCACCCATATAAAGAAAATGACCAGCAGCACTGCGCCCAGTCCGAGCATCGATCCGAACGACGGCGCCTTTAGCACGCGGAATGCGTGCCAGGCTGACGCGTCCATACCGAGTTCGCGTCGATAGCTCAGTTCATAAAGTCCAAGCGCCGCGAACGGCCCGACCAAGGCGAAGCCGGCGGCGATCGGAACCAGCATTGGCAAGACCGAGTAGCCGAGCACCATTCGCCACAGCAGAATTCCGATGATGGGATAGATAACGCAGAGAACGATGGCGTGGCTGGGAACCGCTTTGAAGTCTTCCCAGCCCAGCCGCAATGCATCGAACAGATCGGATAAGCCGATGTGACGGACAACTGGTCTGTCTGCGCCGGCCATTCCGGAATGCGACGTAACGTCGACAGGATAAGAGGTGGCCATGTTCGTTGTCTCCCTTTCGCGGGGTCGATCTCTGGCCGCCGGAAGGCGCGAGGTCGCCCCTTCGGAAACGGATCACGATCAAGACCAGACGCGAAGGCAAGCAACTGGTCCTGCCGCGACCTGTACTGTCACCATTCTAATTCGGATCCGTGATCTTGGTTGCTCACGGTTGAGTGACTTTTTTCATCGAAGGGGAGGATGGCCTGGGGGAGGGGCCCGGCATCGTTCGCATTGGCAAGCCGCGATGAGCCGGTTACTCTTTTGACGATCCGGCGGAAACAGATGCGGGATTTCCGCTTTGTAGTCGGCATAGGGGCTAAAGCTATTGGGAGCGGCACAATGAGCATATTCGGAAAGATCATGGGCGCTATCTTCGGCTCGCACGCAGAAGCGGCAACACCGGCGGGAGAGTCAGGCAGCGGGACTGCGCCCTCGCCGGAGGGCTCGTCCGCCAAGAGCGTCGACGTCGCGGCCATTCTCGACAAGGCTGTCGCCGCCAAGAAGGAAAAGCTGGCATGGCGGACCTCGATCGTTGATCTGATGAAGGCGCTTGATGTCGACTCCAGCCTGAATGCGCGCAAGGAACTGGCGAAGGATCTCAAATATCCGGGCGACACCAACGATTCCGCGGCGATGAACGTCTGGCTGCATAAGCAGATGATGGCGCAGCTCGCGGCCAACGGGGGCAAGCTGCCGCCTGACATGAAGCAGTAATCAGACAGAGCGCAGTTAGCTCTAGCATTTGGAGCGAAGTGGACACCGGTTCGCGAAAAGAAACGGCGTTACGCCAGTATCTGAAATCCGCTTCTGATTGAATCAGAAGCGGAACTCAGGTCTCTCGTTGCCTCACAAATTCGGGCGCAGCAGATCAGCGTAATCCGGATTTTTCTCGAGCCACGCTTTGACGAAGGGGCATTGAGCGCTGGCCCTGAATTTATCCGCGCGCACCTGATCCAGCGCGCCCTTCACCAGTTCCGAACCGATGCCCTTGCCTTCGAGTTCGGGCGGCACCTGAGTGTGGGTGAAGACGAGGACACCGTCCAGGAATCGGTAGTAGGTCGCGGCAACGAGCCCGTCTACTTCGAGTTCGTAGCGATGTTTTTCCATATTGTTGACGACTTCGGACATTTCGCAGCCTTTGTTCTTTCGTGCCTGAGAGGCAACATTCAAAGTTTTCGGGAACCAGTCAACAACAGCGGAGCGTCTGCGGCCTGCCATTGCTGCGCCTGCGGCCCGCGCGATCAGCGCCGGACCGGGCTTGGATAATAGAGTGGGTTATAGCGTTTTCGAGCGAAGTGGATACCGGTTCGCGTGAAGAAAACGCGTTAAGAGGCTCTAAGGCGTGCGAGCCGAAGGCGCAACCCGCTAGAGCATTTTCCGGCGAAGTGGCTACCGGTTCGCCGCAAGAAAATGCGACCAAACAACCATTTCTAGAGCATGGTCCGATTCAACTTGATCGGATCATGCTCTAGAGTCCTTCGCCACTTCATGGAAGCGGTGAAGGGCTCCATCTTTATGTTTTGACGCGTTTTCTTCACGCGAACCGGATTTCATCCCCGGGTCAGGCCCGAGGGCATGCTTTGCTCGAAAACGCTATAATTCACGCCCCGTTTGGCGCTGCCGGAGGCGGCCGGACGCGCTATTTGGCCGCGTTGGCTGGACAAGGTCGCGGCGGGATGTCATCAAATCGAAACAGAATGATAATCGCGCGACCCCTTGCGGGGGCTCCGTGATACCCTTGCGACGGATTTCCGGCAATGAAGCAGTTTTTCCTCAAGCTCTTTACCTGGTGGAACAGCCAGACCTTCGGCACGCAGCTTTGGACGGCGCGGTTCGGTGAACTCGTCGGCAGAGACAGCGAGGGCAACTGCTATTACCGGACGCGAGGCGGACAGATCGACCCGGCGCTTGGCTTCGAGCGCCGCTGGGTGATCTATAACGGTTATACGGAAGCCACCCGTATTCCGCCGGAGTGGCATGGCTGGATTCATCACGTTGTCGATGTTCCGCCGACCAAGGAAGACTACCAGCCGCGCGAATGGCAGAAGCCGCATGTGCCGAACATGACGGGGACACCGGCGGCCTATCGACCGTCCGGCTCGACGCTGGCGAGCGGCCGCCGTCCGAAGGCGACCGGCGATTATCAGCCCTGGACGCCCGGCCAGTAGAAACACCCGCATCCAGCGCGGGGACGCATCAGCATACGAGCGGGCGCCGTCACTGTTTGGTGGCCGCGAAAATGCCGCTGCCGAAATAATTGTTTGCGCCAGAGATTCCGACCCGTCCGCCCATCTCGCCTACCGGGTTATTCACGCCCTGGAAAAAGCTGCCGTCGATGGCCATCTGACGGCTGCCGGTATCACCATTGAGCGTGCCGCCGAAATTGCGTGGGTCGGTGTTGAAGTTCACGGTGCCGGAATAGTTCGTGCCGTCGAGATTGGTCACGCTCACCGCGCCTGTGCGCGCCCCGAAATTGACGTTGTTCGAGAACCCACCAGCGACGAAGCCTGCATTGTTCACGTTGGCGACGACATGGCCGGTGTAGGTTGCGGCGCCCGTCGTCGGCACGTCGCCGATGCTGCCCACGGGCCGGCCGGCGACCCAGGTGCCGAAGGTTGTTTTGTAGGACGCTGACTCACCAGTGCTGGTATCGCTTTCATCAGCCATCCAGAAACCCCAGCGGGTATAGTCGCACTGGCACGGTGTCAGGTTCGGAATTGTCTCGCTAACGATCGGGTTTGCCGCGATGCCGTTGCCGGAAACCAGGATGCCGCTGACCTTCGTGCCGTTGACCTCATGGTTCTCAGGGGTATTCGCGTAGAAATTATCGTGGTCCACATAGATGCTGTCAGCGGGGCCGGTCGATCCCTTGGATCCGAACTGAAACAACTCGTGCATCGTCTCGGCGAGCTGCGTGAACGGATTGTTCTGATCGTAACGGTAGGTGTCCAGGCGAGCCTGGACGCGCCTGTTGGCGGTGTCGAGGGTGATTTCCGCGGTTCCGGTAACAGGCGTGACATTGGGCGGAACTTCATGGCTTACGCCATGCTCACTGTTCTCACCGTGATTCGAGTAATATTCGCCCTCACTTGAGCTCGTGTAGACCAATCCGCCGACATATCCGCGCAGCGGCCCAGGCGGATTGTTGTTTGTCGGAGGCGGGATATTGTTTGTCGGGGGTGG
>JAANMX010004220.1_pt1 | contig 11595 bp, 10 predicted proteins | sample 7279681 | NCBI WGS metagenome assembly JAANMX01 (sample SAMN14094542, study PRJNA606508) | bioreactor metagenome | isolation source: A lab-scale SPAN reactor treating ammonium-rich wastewater day 351 | place: Ireland: Galway | collected 2018-01-01
GAGTTAATAACTATACCGCGTTCGAATAAAAGTTCAGTTTCTTCACCGGAATTCAGAAGCTGTGAGAATGCTGGTATTAGAGACTGGATCATCGCAGTGGAAAAAAGCGACGTCATCCCCGCCAGTGTGAATGCGACCGAGTAATATGCAAGATTCTCCACCGAGGTTAGTCGAGTCAGCACGAGCTTTTCGAGATTCACAAGTAGCACACTGGCTACCGCCGATAAACCAAGTGCACCGCCGAATTTTAGGAGTGGGCGAATGGCGTTGCGGTCGAGTGAGATGTCAAAGAGCGGCGGCAGTAGGCGGCCGGACATATAGATGTGGCCGCCGAGGGTCAAAAGGGCAGCGGCGAAAAGCACGATGACGGCGCCGAGGATGCCGCCGCCGAGGTAGATGACGATCGGCGTGGCGGCGATGCCGAGTATGCGAAAGCCGGAGTTCACGAAAGTGTTCAGATCCATACGCAAACGCGTCAGCTGCGGCGTGTTGAAGATCTGATTCAAAAAGTTCAGTACAAAGGTTACGGAGGTGACCTTCAACGCGGCCGACGCCTCCCACGCGAGATGCTCCGGCACGTTAAAGAGCGTTACGAGCCGCCCCGACAGCAAAAATACGAGCACGGCGATGGGTATGGACGTGCAGAGCGCGATCACGGCCGCCGTCCGGACGGTGCGTGCCTCGCGTTCCGCGTCGCCGGCGGCATACGCCTCGGACGCGAACTTCGTCGATGCGAGGCCCATTCCAAGATCGGCAAAGCCGAGATACGTCGGGATCAGGCTGACGAGTATCAGCACGCCGTAGCCTTCGGCACCGAGCAGGCGTATGACGAACGGCGTCGCGAACAGCGATACGCCGAGCGGCGCGACCTGGCCCGCAAGCGTCCATAAACTGCCCTTTACGACCTTCGTCGTCATTCCGGCAGTCGATGGTGGTATATTCTCGGTTTCGGCCGGTGAGGCGGCCAGCGGTTCGCTCGTCACGGGTGTTGATTTTAGCACGGATCGGCTCGCATTGCGCGTTGCGGCCGGGCGTTGCACACAAACTCCGAATGCACGGCGGATAAAGCTCCATCGGTGTGTCGTGAAATGTTGTGCAAAATGGAACAAATATTCCATACGCAACAATGTATCATTGATGAAATTCGCCCGTCAAGAGATTTTTTTCAGGCAGGTGAAATGAGGGCTTCCAGCCCATCGCGGCACGGGCGGGCGTCGGCGGCAAGCCGCCTCCGAGGGTGCTTTCCGATCTGAGACCACGGCTTGAAAGCCGTGGCAATTCAAGGTCGTCGCCGAGCGGCGAAGCTCGGCTTCGCCGCTCGGCGACGGGTGCGCGGGCCTTATGCGCGGAAGAAGCTTTTTACTGCATCGATGATCGTGCCTTGCGTCTCGGCGTCGAGCTCGGTGTGCATCGGCAGCGAGATCACCTCGGTGCACAGGCGGTCGGCGACGGGCAGCGAAAGGTCGTCGGGGACAAAACCCTTGAAGGCGTTCTGCTGCTGCAGCGGCACGGGATAGTAGATCATCGCGGGCACGCCGCGCGAGGCGAGGTGTTCGCGAAGCCGGTCGCGTCGGCCGTCCAGGACGCGAAGTGTGTATTGGTGGAAAACATGCGTCGAATGCGCGGCACGCACAGGCGTTGCAAGCTCTGCGACGTCCGCAAATGCTGCGTCGTACGCGTCGGCGGCACGTCGGCGTGCGTCGCAATATTCGTCCAGATGCCGCAGCTTGATGTCGAGTATCGCCGCCTGTATCGAATCAAGCCGCGAGTTCACGCCGACGCGTTCGTGATAGTAACGCTCGGCCTGGCCGTGGTTCGCGATCGAACGCATTTTGGCGGCGAGTTCGTCGTCATCCGTGAATATCGCACCGCCGTCGCCATAGCAGCCGAGATTCTTCGACGGGAAGAACGACGTGCAGCCGATGCGGCCGATCGCACCGGTCTTTTGCCTCCGTCCGTCCGGCCAAATGTGGTCGGCGCCGATGGATTGAGCCGCGTCCTCGATCACCGCGATGCCGTGTTTGGCGGCGATGTCGAGTATCGGCTGCATCTCGCAGCTCTGGCCGAAAAGATGTACGGGCACGACGGCCTTTGTCCGCGGAGTAATCGCCCGCTCAAACGCTTCGGGCGTCAGGTTGAACGTCGCGGCATCGACGTCCACCATTACAGGCGTAAGTCGCAGAAGCGCGATCACCTCGGCAGTTGCGAGAAACGTGAACGACGGCACGATGACTTCGTCGCCGGGCTCGAGCCCGAGAGCCATCATCGCGATCTGCAAAGCGTCCGTGCCATTCGAACAAGGGACGACGTGCCGCGCGCCTAGGTACGATTCGAGCGACGCCTGAAAACGCGAGACGGCCGGGCCGTTGATGAATGCCGCGGACTCGATCACCTCGAGCACGGCCGCATCGACCTCCGGTTTGATCTTTTGATACTGACCCTTGAGGTCAACCATCTGTATCGACATAAAAATTCGCTATTCGGCCGCGTAAACCTTGCGTGCTGAGTCCTTTACGAACTCGATCATCTGCTTGTACGGCCCCGGCCCGTAGCTGATACGCGAAACGCCGCAGGCCGCAAGTTCGCTGTTTGCGGGCGTGTCGGCCATCACGAGAATGTTCAGCGGGATCGGCGAAGCGTCGGCGAGTTGGCGAATGAGGTCAGCCTTTCGAAGTCCGGGAGCAAAACAGCCGTCCGCACCTGCATTTGCATACGCCGCCGCACGCTCGATCGCCGCGGCAACGTGGGTCGCGTCGTACGTTGCGAGATTCTTCAAGAAGATGTCGGTCCGTGCGTTGATGAAGAGCGGAATGCCCGCGGCGTCAGCGGTCTTGCGGATCACGGCAATGCGTTCTGCCTGTTCGGCAATAGGATAAAGCCCTTCGCCGCCGACGATCTGATCCTCGAAGTTGATGCCGATCGCACCGGCTTTGATCACGCGTTCGATATTCGCCGCAAGCTCGGAATTATCAGCCGTATAGCCGCCTTCGAAGTCGATCGTAACGGGCAGATCGACCGATGCCGTGATGCGTTCGAGGTTTGCGATGGCAGCGTCGAGCGAGAGTTTCTCGCCGTCTGCAAAACCATCCGCGGCCGCGACCGACCAACTTCCGGTCGCGATCGCCTTCGCACCGCTGTCGGCGACAGCCGCCGCGCTTCCTGCGTCCCAAATGTTAAAAAGGACCAACGGGTCGCCCTTAACGTGAAGCTTTGCAAAAGCCTCTGCCTTTTCATTCTGCGAGGTCATATTTTCTTTGTATCAAATGTCGCAGAACTAAGCTAATTCCACCCGGCCGCGGCCCTCGCTCTGTCGGAGTGGAGAAGTGGACGTTTCGGGCGTAAATTTCGGGCAGTTAGGCTACAATTGAGAGGTGTGCGCGGATCTTGCGCGAGAACGATGCGTGCGGCCACGGTAAACGTTGGCCGTGCGCTGCTTTATTGTAGAGTGCGAAAGCACCCGCAAAAGTTGATATGAGCGTAAAAACCATCTTTGTGCTGTCGTCCGTGATAGCGATCCTCCTGATCCTTTCGCTTAGCTTTATCAGTCCGTACTTTTTGATCGCGTTCATCGTTGTCGGCCCGATCATCGGCGTCGGCGTCGTCGATATGCTCCAAAAGCGGCAGACGATCCGACGCAACTTCCCGGTGATCGGAAATTTCCGCTACCTTCTCGAGGCGGTTCGGCCCGAGATAATGCAGTATTTTGTCGAGACCGACACCGAAGGCAAACCGATAAATCGCCTTTTCCGCTCGGTGATCTATCAGCGTGCAAAAAAGCAGACCTCGACCAGCCCGTTCGGCACTCAATGGGACGTCTATCGCCCGGGTTATGAATGGATCGAACATTCGATTTACGCGGCAGATCCAAAGGACCTCGAACAGGAGCAGAGAGTTCTCGTCGGCGGAAACGATTGCCTGAAGCCGTATCTTGCAAGCCGCTTGAACATCTCGGGGATGAGTTTCGGGTCGCTGAGTAAGAACGCGGTTCTCGCAATGAATGCCGGGGCGAGAATGGGCGGCTTTGCTCAGAACACCGGCGAGGGCGGCATCAGCCCGTACCACCTCGAGCCGGGCGGCGATCTGATATGGCAGATAGGAACCGGCTATTTCGGCTGCCGAACGGAAGAAGGTGAGTTCAGCCCGGAGCGTTTTCAGCAAAAGGCGACGCTCGACAACGTGAAGATGATCGAGATCAAGATCTCGCAGGGAGCAAAACCGGGCCACGGCGGCATACTGCCCGCTTCGAAGAACACCGAGGAGATCGCGGCCATCCGCCACGTCAAACCGCACACCACCGTTGATTCGCCGCCTTCGCATAGCACATTCAACAGCGGCGTTGGCTTGATGCGTTTCGTAAAACAGCTGCGGGATCTTTCGGGCGGCAAACCCGTCGGCTTCAAGATCTGTATCGGCAAGAAGGCGGAGTTCATCGAGATCTGCGAAGCGATGATCTCGACGGGTATCAAGCCTGATTTCATCGCGATCGACGGCGGCGAAGGCGGCACAGGGGCCGCACCGATCGAATTTGCCGATTCGATCGGAATGCCCTTGAGGGACGGACTTTCGTTTGCGGTCGATACGCTGCGTGGCTATGACCTGAAAAAGGACATCAGGGTCATCGCATCGGGAAAGGTTTTCAACGGTTTTCACATCGCTCGCCTGATCGCGATCGGCGCCGATATGGTGAACGTCGCACGCGCGATGATGCTTGCGACAGGCTGCATACAGGCCCTGCAATGCAACCTGAATACCTGCCCGACGGGTGTCGCGACGCAGGATGAAAGGCTTATCAAGGGGTTGAACGTCCAGGACAAATCGCACCGTGTCGCAAACTTTCACGAGGCGACTATAAAGAGCTTTATCGAATTGATCGCCGCCTCGGGTGTCCATTCCGCAGACGAACTCCAGCGCGAGCATATTTTCCGGCGCGTCGGCGCAACAAAGGTGATGAAGTACAGCGATATATACCCGGAGGTCGCGGTCGGCGAGTATCTGAAGAGCGGTCCGCCGGAAGCGCCCAGCATTCACGAAACGATCTATTGACCGCATCTGAATTTTTGTTGAGGCAAAAACTATCGGGAACTCGAAATCCTTTGCCTAAACCTCATTGGGAACCCCATCCGCATCACGGCCCGGCATAACGGTGCAATGACCCATTTGTCTTCTGCCGCGAAATACTAGTTGACAAGCATCCATCCTTCATCGTAATATCGCAATATTACGATATGGGAACAACGAAGACCGACGGATTTTCCAAACGACAGAATGAGATGGCGACGCTTGCGAAGGCACTCGGGCATCCGGCCAGGGTCGCGATCGTCGAGTACTTGGCAAAGGCCGGCACGTGCATTTGCGGAGACATCGTGGATGAGCTGCCGCTTGCACAGGCGACCATTTCACAACATCTAAAGGAGCTTAAACAGGCCGGGCTGATAAAGGGAAACATCGATGGGAACGCTATCTGCTATTGCATCGATGAGCGAACGGTCCAGAGGATCACGGATTACCTTGTGTCGATCGCGGCCCGATCGAAGAACAGCAAATGCTGCTAGTAAAGAAGGAGTAAAAAATGCAAAGTGCAGAACAGATCAAAGACAGTGTAAGGCAGAAGTACAGCGAGATCGCGTTGCAGGACAAGACCGAGAATCAGTCATCGTGTTGCGGTTCGGGAGGGTGCTCGACCGAGGTTTACAACATTATGACCGATGAATATGCGAGCGTGGCCGGCTACAATCCCGACGCCGATCTAGGTCTCGGATGCGGGCTGCCGACCGAGTTTGCAAGGATCAAGAAGGGAGACACCGTCATCGACCTCGGCAGCGGTGCAGGGAACGATTGCTTTGTCGCGCGACACGAAACCGGTGAGGAAGGACGCGTGATCGGGATCGATTTCACGCCCGCAATGATCGAAAAAGCTCGTGAGAATGCAGAGAAGCTCGGCTACACAAACGTTGAGTTTCATCTAGGCGACATAGAGCAGATGCCGGTATCCGACGCCACGGCAGATGTGGTCGTCAGCAACTGCGTGCTGAACCTTGTCCCTGACAAACGAGCTGTTTTCAGCGAGATCTTTCGCGTGCTAAAGCCCGGCGGGCATTTCAGCATCTCGGATATCGTCCTCGTCGGCGAGCTCCCCGAGAAGCTTCGCAACGACGCTGAAATGTACGCAGGCTGCGTCGCCGGTGCGATCCAACGCGATGACTATCTCGCTGCAATAACGTCGAGCGGTTTTGAGAATCTTGCGATACAAAAAGAGAAGGCGATCACCATCCCGCGCGACATCCTCGAGCGATATCTAGAAGCTCCTGACGTCGAACGGGTCTTGAGCGGTGCCCTCGGCATTTTCAGCATCACCGTGTACGCCGAAAAACCGACCGCCTGCTGCGCCACCACCTGCTGCAGCTAGGTTATCTACGGCTTTAGTTGTGTAGAAAATCTGCTATTGCAGAGGCCCGCACGAAGTAAGGCCCGCTGAACGAAGCCCGCAAAGGCCGCGAAGACAGGCGACCATTGCAGAAACCGCCGTTGCAGGAGTCCGCGCGGAGTAAGGGCTCTTGGCGAGAACTTTGCATTTTTTGCGTTTACGACAATTTATTTGGACGGGGTACTTGCCTTTGCATTGATCCCTCTGATCAAAAGCCAAAGACAGGTGCCGATCTCACCGATCGCAGCGGGTTTTTGAAGCGATATCTGCGATCAGGCTGGTGCCGTAATTCTCCGACATTGTCTCGCCGACAAAATCCACCAGGTAGCCGATGCACCCTAACATCAGGAACACGCCAAGGACACGCGGCAGAAAGCCGGATCTATAGACGAGCCACCCAAATGGAAACAACCACAAGCCCCAAAAAACGTGTAGGATCAGGATGCCACTATCAAAACTGTTCAGTAGCATCGTAGCCTGCGCGGAGTTAAAACTTTGGAGCTGAGCACCGTCAGTAATAAGTGAGAACGCGGTGTATCTGCTCTCGAGATTGAGCATTGAGATCGGCACACTGACAACTGCAAGCAGGACCATCAACCTTGCTGCCGTCTCGTTGACCGAGTTCAGCAATCTATAGAGGACGAGGGGTAAGAAGAGAAAGGCAAGGTAGCAGGCCGCGCTGCTGATGAGGCTTGCCCTATAGAGCGTTGCGGAGGCCGATATCTGTTGGAGCGTTCTCGTCGGATCATTCGGAGCGATGAGTGTTGACGGTACATATGCCAGGCTGAATATACCTGTCAGCACAACGATCAGGTAGATCAGGCCCGCCAACCTTGCGGTCGTTCGATTCACTCCTAGCTTCATTGAGTGTCCACCTCAACCCTTTCCCAACGCCATGCGTACCAAACTATCAGAGCGGTCAGAAGGACCTCTACGAAAGCGTAGAAGACGTAAAAACTTCGCCATTCGGAGATCGAATTTACGCCGACCCAAGCGACGAAGAGCGTAAAGAAAGAGCCGAAGAAGATATTCAATATTCGGCTAAGAAAAGGCTTCAGGAGAACGGACAAACAAATCATCAATGCCGGGATCATTAACAATATTCCGGCGAAAAAGAGTTTTGCCGGAGTGTCCAGCATCGACGAACCGTTTATCAACTCCTCCACCTTGCGGGGAACATAGAGTTCAAAATAGTCTCCGTACACATAGCAAAACATTAGCGAAGCCCATAGTGCAGACAGCTTGAGCTTTACGTTCACCTTAACGTCCTGTAAGTCGCCCTTCTTCATTGAGCCGGGGTCTCCTTTTTAGATGTTCTTGCTGATCTCTTCCAGATCGGACAAAGTGTGATACGACGAAAGTGGGCGAATCGTTCTATGAAACGCCAAAGGCAGAACACGCAAGCGCTTGTAGAAGCCTACCGTTGCAGAGGCCCGCACGGAGTAAGGACCGCTGAACGAAGCCCGAACCTTTGCGCCCCTCGCGTCTTCTCTTTGTGGTCTTTGCGTTAAACGCACCGCATCTAAGGCAAAGGCCGCAAAGCGAAACCCCGCAAAGGCCGCGAACACAGGCGACCATTGAAGAAACCGCCGCTGCAGAAGCCCGCACGTAGTAAGGGCTCATCTCTTCGGCGTGATGCATCAGGACGCCACATTTGTCGTTCTAGATAGCCACGCCGTTTACGGCGTGGTAAGCGAGCCAAAGTAAATCCCAAGGGCGTTTACGCCCTTCCGCGCACGAAAGCCCGTAGACGGGCTCGGAACCGTCTCCCACCGGCACCACGCCATAAATGGCGTGGTTGTGCGAAGCCTGGGCCCGGTATCGCGGCTAAAGGACAGCTGCAGCCTAGTGGGACCGTTGCGTCCCTTGTCAGGGCAAGAGCTCTACAGATCAGTAGCAGATCATGCGAGCGTTAATGGTTCGTCAGGACGACTTTTCGGAGAAAGATGACGATGAGGAACCAGAATATGCCCAAAAAGGTCCAGATCTTGTGTTTGGAAAACATCGGCGTATCGTCGACATAATTTTTCGGATCCGGTAAGGCGATGAATTTCAGCCTATTCCAATCCCAAAGTAATAAATATACGTTTCCGCACATCATCAGGAAAGTTATCAGAAGGATATTTGGGGAGTTGAAGGAGATCGTTATTACAAAAATATTTAAGATCAGCGGCAAGAATGCGACCGCACCGGCGGTGCTAAAAGTCTGGGACATCAATAACGCCCCAACTATCAGTTGTGCCCATCCGATAAAGCTCCAATAGTAAGGAGTCTGGTACATCGTTTCAAAGAAGTGCTCAAGCGAGTTGATGGGCGCGTTGGCGGCAGACTCCGGCGTAAACCTTATCCCCTGGATCTTGAAAATACTCGCAAAAACAAAAGCCGCCCCTAACAAATATCGGAGCGAGATCGTGAATAGCTGCAATACCAGGCTTTGCTTGAGTCTTGAGATCAGCCTTTCCATATTAGAATGTCCTTTCTAAGATGCACCTCAGCTTGGTGAATAGGGGAAGTAAAAGCGATAAACTCGCGCTTTTTGCTTGTGCATTACGAGGAAGGAAAAATAAAGTTCCGCCGAAAAGAAAGACGAGGCCGAAACCTCGTCCGATCAGCAGTCTTGCTGGAGGAACGTGCATATTTTCCCATTTTACGATCTACGCGGAACTCTCAGTAAGATCGAATCTCTGTGGTTCATACAGTTTCAAATATTGCCTATTGCTGCTCCTTCATTCCACCAGACGAATTATCTTGATGGATCCTCTCTACCTTTTTCGACAAATCCCTTCGCTCGGGTAGCGAGTGGAAGCGTGTAGCCACAAGCGAAAGCCTGTGGACGAGTTGCCAAAACCCGCGAGCCCGCATAGGCGGGCGACAGCTTTGAGGTTATCAGAATATTTCTCTCGCTATCTACGATAGCTTATTTGTCTGAGTCCTTAGCCCATAGCTGATGCTATGGGCTACATGCTATCGCCATCTCCGATGGCTATATATTCAGTATTAATGCTCCTTCGCGCCTTCGGGAGTGCCGTGGTAGATCTCACTGCCTGTTTAACAAATTCTTTTGTCTTTCAGCTATTTTACTTACGAAGGCATTTCTCGTCCGGTGTCTCTTATGGATTTTTCTAGTTCAAATCCAAGTCGTTGACCATCGCCTATTTCGCATTGCCACACATAATGCACACGCCAACCCATTGATTCAAGAAGAGTGTGATTTTTTTCTGTCACGTTCTACGTTTTTCCTGAGTTTATCTATCCAGAATTTGCGGTTACTTTTTGGGATGTGGGATTTGTTGCAATTTTCATGTTGATGCCAAAAGCAACCGTGAACGAAGATGATGCTGTTATATTTTTTAAGAACTATGTCGGGCGTTCCCGGCAATTTCCGCACGTTCTTCCTAAATCGAAATCCCATGCGGTGCAAAATTGAGCGCACGTAAGTTTCAAGCTTTGTGTCCTTGCTGCGGACACGCGACATATGCCAACTTCGATGTTCAGGACTGATCTTGTCGGCCATCACGCTCAGCCTTCCAAAGAAGAAGAAAGCGGAAAGCCGTGCTCGGTAGGAATGTAGCCTGTTCGAACAGGTTGATCCGAAATTTTCGCAATGTCTGATTGCTTCCCGTAGGGCAAATAGCCACGTGCTTTAGCACGTGGAACAGATGGTGAAATTCAATAAAAGGGCGTTTTAACGTCCTTTCGACCGCTTTAGCCTGCCTCGTCGAAATATCGTTCAAGCCTCTTGTGAATTGTTCCGACGCGGTGGTGTTCCTTTTGATTATTTATGTACTCGATCACCCATTTGAGATCTTTTGTGCTAAAAGTGACAATGCCGTAGCCCCGTTGCCATTGCAGAGCTTTTGGCTGGACCTCATGATTGATGTAATAGGCACTTGCACCTTTGAGTTTGCCTACCCAATCAGATACTAGGATATTCGGCTGCAAACTTGTCGCAATATGGAGATGCGTATTTATCCCTCCGATGGCATGAAGCCTCGCGCGGGGCGTTTCGAGAATTTTGTGTGTCAGAAATTGGTAAAGTCTATTTTCTATATGCTCCGTTATCATCGGCAAACTGGATTTTGTATGCCATGTAATGTGGAAGTTGATCTCGGAGTAAACGGCGTCTGACATTTTGCTGAAGCTGATAAAAGGACGCTAAAACGCCCTTTTCAATTTGTCGCTATCTAAACCACGTGCTGAAGCACGTGGCTATTTGCCCTTCGGGACAAGATCTACGAAAGCTGACTGTCAAGAAAGATATTATCGTTATGAAATTTCAGAAAATCCGTTCCTATTGATATCTTTCTCGGCATATGAATTTTTTTCGATTCATACTTTACGAAAAACTCTTGAAAGAAAGTCGAATCCCGATGACGAATCAATCTTTCTGAGTAAACTACTCTAAGATCACTATCTATGGTAATCAACCCTTTATCAAAAGCTTTGTCGAATGTGGCTGACAAGGCTATACCGTTTGCAGGATTTAGCCTTTCGTTTATATCAACCGACCACGGTCTAATATGACTGGCGACTAGCAACTCCGGTATTGCGATTCCTGTGACTGCGCATTTGAAATCAAAATTTGACAAGATCATCCGGCGAAATAACGTTTGATTGACTCTAGCTTTTATCGTGCGGACCGTTTCCTGTCCCGGCCCGAGATTTTTCATTTCTATATCGTCCTTAAATGTCTCAGCAACAGTTGTCGATTGAAGTTCGGCTAGAATTATCTCGCTATCGTACATTAAGTCAGCCCATCTATTTTTGAATTCATGAAATACTTCAACGTCCAGTTTTCCGACATTGACCGCACCTTTTCTGCCCTCGGTTTGTTGAATTGGATCAAGACTGACAAAGTTTACAAGTTTATAGGCAACTGCTCCAGGCGTTCTGCCAAGCAACCGCGCAAGTTCTATAACATTTTTATTTCTGTTGTTGAACTGACCGTAAGGAATTTTGTAATACAAATTAAGAACCAGTATCAGTTCATTCCGTGTCCAATTTGGTGGTCTCATACATCGGTAAACGGATTCATCTGACTTTTGCCATACAGTCCGGTTTCAAGCATATAGATCGAGCCGACAATCTTTTTAGATTCTCGGTCGGTTGAACACATTTCAAGAACCTCATACAAATTCCTTAATGTTTTATGAACAGAAGCGACTAAATTG
>JAANMX010004223.1_pt1 | contig 11592 bp, 6 predicted proteins | sample 7279681 | NCBI WGS metagenome assembly JAANMX01 (sample SAMN14094542, study PRJNA606508) | bioreactor metagenome | isolation source: A lab-scale SPAN reactor treating ammonium-rich wastewater day 351 | place: Ireland: Galway | collected 2018-01-01
ATGGGGCCGGCGATACGCATAGCCTCCACTGCCGTGTGGCCCAACTGCCGCTGACGGTTGGCAAAGTCCACCAGCAGAATCGAATTCTTCGTCACCAGCCCCATCAGCATAATAAAGCCGATCATCGCCGTCATATCCAGGGGGCTGCCCGAGGCCACCAGAGCCAGAATCGCGCCCACCACCGCCAGAGGCATAGAGAGCATAATCAGCAGGGGCTGGGTGAAGCTGGCGAACTGGCTGGCCAGCACCATATAGATAAAGACAATCGAGAGGGCCAGGGCCAGGAGCAGATTGGAGAAGGAGTCGGCCTGCAAGGAGGCATCCCCGCCCAGGGCCATCTCCACACCGGTTGGCAGGGCCATCTCCGCCATCACCGCGTTGGCCGCGTTCTGGGCCACCACCCCGTCCCCGTTGAGGGAGTTGGCGCTGACCGTAATAATCGCCTGGCGGTCTTCCCGTTTGATGGTGCTGGGACCCGCGGCGATAGTCGTCTGGGCCACATTGCGCAGGGGCACCAACTGGCCCGTGGGGGCCAGAATGCCCAATTGCAGAATATCCTCCACACTGGCCCGGTCGCTGGGCTGTAACTGCACCCGAATATCCGCCTCTCTCCCCTCGCCCCGATAGGTGGAGACCGCCTCGCCGTTGACCAGCGAGCGCACAGTCGAACCGATCTGCACCGTATTCAGGCCAAACTGGGCGGCCCGCTCCCGGTCCACAGCCACCCGCACCTCTGGCTTGCCCACCTCATAGCTCATCGACACATCGACCAGCTCGGGCCGGGCCTGCATACGCGCCAGCAGATCCTCCGCCGCCGCGATGAGCGTGGCCTGATTGCCGTCCAGGGATTTCACATTCACAGCTACATCTGTGCTCGCCGAGAGCGCGCTGTCCGAAATCTGAAAGGCCAACCCCGGCACACCGGCCAGGGGACCGCGCAACTGATCGATCACCTCCCGGGTCTCCGGCCCTTCCTTCAGGGTCACAGTAATCCGGGCCTTCTCCGGCGTGCCCTGGCCGCCAATCGTCGTAAAGACATTTTCGATCACCGGGTGTTGGGTCACAATCGACTCGACCTGGGCCGCCTCGGCCGTTGTGATGGCAAGGGTCGTGCCTTTGGGCAGTTCCATCAGCACCGAAAAGCCCCGCTGATCCAGCCCCGGCAGAAAGGCCTGCTGGATGAAGCCGGCGCTGACAATACTGACCACCAACACCACCGCGCTGATCAGCCCGGTGACGCCCCGGTGGTGGAGCACCCAGCCCAGAATCCGCCCATAGACCGCATACATCCGACCTTCGGGCGCGGCCTCCTCCCCCGCGCTTTCGTCGATCTCCCGCTCGTCATCTTCCCCCCGGGCGAAGAAATAGGCGCTGAGCATCGGGGCCATTGTCAACGCCTCGAAGGTGGAGACGATAATTGCAAAGGCGACCGTCAGCCCGAAGTCACGGAAAATCTGGCCGATAATGCCGCTGGCATAGGCCACGGGCAGAAAGACGGCCAGAATCGCCGCGCTGGTAGCCAGCACAGGCAGCACCACTTCGGCGGTCGCTTTGCTGGCGGCCACTTTGGCCGAATAGCCCCGGGCCATCCAGCGGAAGATATTCTCCCGCACCACAATCGCATCGTCGATGACCAGCCCCACGCTCAGGGCCAGGGCCAGCAGGCTGATCATATTCAGAGAAATGCCAGCCAAATCCATCAGAAAGAGGGTGCCAAAGACGATCACAGGCAGACCGCTCATCGTAATCAGCGTATTGCGCAGGTTGCGGAAGAAGTAGAGGACCACCAATCCGGCCAGCAGACCGCCCAGGAGCAGATCGCTGATGGCGTCGTTGGTGGCATCCCGCACGAAAATGGAGGTGTCCTGGGCCTCGGCCAGGGTCAACTCTGTGTGTTCGGCGCGCACGGTCTCCAATTTGGCCTTCACTTTGTCGGCCACGGCCAGGGCGTTGGAGCCGCTCTGCCGCTTGACATTGACCACCACCGACTCTTTGCCGTTGAGCAGTGTGTAGGAGGTGCGCTGGACAAAGCCATCCTGCACCGTCGCCACATCCCGCAGATAGACCGGCGCGCCCCGGTAGGCGACTACCACATTGCCGATCTCCTCCACTGTGCGGAAGTTGCCCGGCGTGCGGATCAGCAGTTCCTTGCCCTGGTCGATCACAGTACCGCCGGGGATGTTCAGGTTTTCGCTGCGCAGGGCCCCACTCACCTGTTGGGGCGCAATCCGCCGGGATTGGAGCGCTTTCAGGTCGAGCAGCACCTGAATCTCTCGCACGTCGCCCCCGTGTACCTCCACCGAAGCCACGCCGTCGATACGTTCCAGGGGGCTTTGAATCGTGTCCTCCACCTCCTGGCGCAGCTCCGCCGGGGATAGCGTCCCCGTGGCGTCGGCCACGCCGATTACCAGCATCGGCTGATCCGCCGGGTCAAAGCGCAGGACAATCGGCGTGAAGGCATCGCTGGGCAGTTGGTTCTGGATGCGGTTGATCTTCTCCAACACTTCCCGGCTGGCGTCGCTGACCGACGTATCCATGGAAAATTCGATGATAATCAGGCTGGAACTCTCGGACGAGGTAGAGCTGACCCCTTCCACGCCAGGCAGAGAGCTGAGTATATCTTCCAGGGGCTTCGTCACCTGCTCGGCCACTTCGTCCGGGCCAGCGCCGGGATAGATTGTGCTGACCGCGATAATCGGAACTTTGATGTCGGGCAACAGGTCCACGGGCAGGCGGAAATAGGAGGCTGTGCCCAGCACAATCATCGAAAGCAAAATCATCGTCATAAAGACGGGCTGGCGAATCGAAAGGTCCCAGAGCTTCATTGGGCGGCCTCCAAAAGGGTGACGGTGGCCGACATACCAGGCAGCAGGCTGGTCTCCTCCTCCGTGGGAACAATCGTCACCCGCACGGTGCGGGTGGCGGCGTCCAGGGCCGGGGCAATCGTCTTAATCTGGCCGGCAAAACTCTGGCCGGGCCAGGCTTCCACCTGAATCGAGACGGGTTGGCCCACCCGCAGCAGTCCCAGGCTGGCCTCCTCTACAGAAATAACGATCTTCACATCCGCCGAAACCAGTGTCAGCAGAGGACCACCCGGCCCGGCCATGGCACCGACGGCTGTATTTACCTGGGAAACAATCCCCTCCACCGGCGCTTCGACTGTCGCCTTGTCCAGTTGCAGTTGGGTCAGGTAGAGGCCCGTCTCGGCCTGCTTCACCTGGGCTTCGGCAGCCCGCACCTGGGCCGCCTTTGGCCCCCGCTCCAGCCGTTCCAACTGGGCACGGGCGTTGGACAATTGGGCATAGGCCCCGGCAATTACATCGCTGGTCGCGCCCTTCGCCACCTTTTCGTATTGGGCACGGGCGGCCTCCAGACCGATGGTGGCCTGCTGCAACTGCATACTCTGGGGCAGCATCCCCACATGGGGATCTCCCTTCACCTGATTGTAGGCGGCCTGGGCCACATTGACCGCAGCCTCGGCCTGACGCACCTGGGCCAGGGCCATTGTCAAATCTTCGGAGGTAGCACCGTTTGCCGCCCGCTGGTAGCCCGCACCGGCCGCGTTGACCGCGGCCTGGGCCGCGGCGATGTCCGACGCTTCCGGGTCGGAGAGCAGCAGGTCCAGTTGGGATTGGGCGGCGATCAGCCCGGCCAGGGCCTGCTCCCGCTGGGCTTCCAGAATCGAGCTATCCGTGCGCAGGAGCAGTTGGCCCGGGGTCACCCGATCCCCCACATCCACGCCCAACTCCAACACCCGGCCAGCCACCTCGCCCATCACCGCCACCTGGCTCATCGCCAAAATTTCACCGCTGTAGATAGAAGCGGCTTGACGGGCCGGGTCCGGGGCCGGAGCTTCGGCAGCCTGGGGCGCGTTCTCCTGGCTGGCCGGTTGGCTGGCCGTTTGGACGGCTGGCTGGCTCACAGCCGCGCTCTCGCCCTGGGTGGGCTGATAGGCGGGCAGCACCAGCGGGGTCTCCTCCTCTTTGGCGGCCCAGGGAAGCTGAACCGAACAGCCCTGCGCGGCCAAAGCAGCCAGCACAACCAGCAGTGCGGCCAGCCAGCGGGCAATGGTTGGCCCGGAACGTCGGGCCGAAACGGGTGCTGCACTCATAGGGAACGCTCCTCTTTTATCAATCCAAACAAGAAAAAGTCAACAATCACATCTGCGGTTGCCGGGTCGATGGCGCCATCCTCCACCACCAATTGCCAGGCAATATATGTATTCATCGCGCCGATCAGACTCATTACCGCCACCTGGGGATGAACCGGGCGAAAGCAGCCCTGGGCGATCCCCCGCTCGATTGTATCTTCCACCTGTGCGCCCACCTGATCCCGCACCCGGCGCGCCACCTGGAGCATCCCATCCTCCATTGCGCCCAGTTCCCGCAGCAGGGCGCGGATGTGGGTGCGGCGGGCTTCGGCGTTGCGCAGAAAAGCAGCCACAAAGGCGTGCAGCCAGCGTACCGGGTCTTCGATGCCGGTTAGCGCCTCCTGCATAGCCCCGGTCATGTGGGCCAGGTCCCGCTCCATCACGCTGCGATAGATGGCCCGTTTGTCGACAAAGTGGTGGTAGATTGTACCTTTGGCCAGCCCGCTCTCCCGGGACAGGTCGCGGATGGAAAATCCCGCAAAGCCGTGCTGGGCGATTAGCTCCTGGGCCGCGTCCAGAATGGTATCTTTGGAATCGGATGTGGTTGGTTCGGTCACTGTTTTCTCCGTAGGGCGGAATGGTATTCCGCCCTGTGCACAGGGCAGAATGCCATTCCGCCCTACAAGTTTTTTGACACAAAACCCTGTTCTTAGGGATAATAACTTCTCGGACGAACGTCCGGTCGGCGGACATTGTACAGAAAGAGGGCCGGGGTTGTCAATTCTGAATGGCCTGCAAACAATAGACTTGTGTAGTTTGTCAGGACAGGCAGCACGACCGACAGACACCAGTAACGACGAAAATGCAGGTCGGACTGTTAGTCCGACTGGGCTGTTCTGTTGCAGGTCGGACTAACAGTCCGACGTACGAATGGCGATTTCACGTCAGATGCCGTGCGTGGTCGATGGGCCACCGTCTAGGGTCTGTTGAAAATGGGCAGTGGCATATTGGCACAATTCTGGAGAATGGGTGAAGATGGGAGATCGGATACAGAGAATGGAATCGGGGACGTAAATAGTATAGATACGAAATTTATCTCAAATCCTTACAGCGATGGAGGAAATAGTCGTGGGAATTCGACGGAACTGGATATACACTTGGCGTTGGCTTCTGATTCTGGGGCTGCTGGTGACATTTGCCCCCGGGCCCGCCCTACAGGCCCAGGGCAGCAGCATTCTGGCACTGGTGCGGGGGAAGGGTGCAACGCTGTACGCACAGCCCGAGGGCGAGGTTGTGCAGACGCTGGCCCCGGGTGATCGGCTGGACGCGACGGGGCGCACGCAGGATGCGCTCTGGATCATCGGAAAGAGTGCCGACGGTGTGGCGGGCTGGCTGCGCGCCGAGGATGTGATCATCTACGATCTGCTGACTCTGCCGGTGGTGGAAAGTATGGCAGCGCCGGTGGCCCAGCCAGCCCCGGCCCCGGCCAACCAATCGCCCACCGCGACAGCGACGGCCACACCCCCGCCGCCGCCACCTACGCCAACGCCCACGCCCACATCAGTGCGTCCCCCCAGCGGTGGGCGTACGGTCACGGGGGTTGTGCGCAGCGGGGGCGTGGAGCTGGTCAGCGCGCCCCAGGGCCAGGCGCTGGAGTCCTTGACCACCGGCACTGGGGTAACGGTTGTGGGGCGCAGCGCGGACGGCGCGTGGGTGCTGGTGACCAGCGGCAGCGGTATCACCGGCTGGGTGGAGCGGGGACGATTGGTGGTCTTCTCTATGGAAAGTGTGCCGGTGGTGGCGCTGCCTCCGTCCGCCAGCCCGTCCCCGGCGCAAGCAGTCGCGGCCAGCGGGGAGAGCAGCACTTCCCTGGCCGGCACGGTTGCTGTGCCCGGCTCCCGGCTGAATGTGCGCGCCGGCCCCGGCGCAGCCTATGCAATCGTCGGGAAGTTGACCGATGGTGCGTCTGTCTCGCTCCTGGCCCGCAGCGGGGATAGCAGTTGGGTGCAGGTGGCGCTGGCAGAGGGCGCTTTCGGGTGGGTGTCCGCCCGCTACATTACCACAAAGGGGGGCGTCGAATCCCTGCCCATCTCCACGGCTACCAGCGGGGCAAAGGCCGCCCAGAGCCTTCCGGCCCCGGCCCCAGCCAGCCAGAGTGCTCGTTCTCAACCCGCGGGGTTGCCTGGCAAACTGGCCCTGGCCGCAGCCGACGGCTCGATTGTGCTCTACAATCTGACGAGCGGGGCGACCTCCCGTCTGACCAATGGCTTCGACCCGGCTATCAGCCCGGACGGGCAGCGGGTGGCCTTTTTGCGGGGCGGCCAGGGGTTGCTGGTGATGGATATTGACGGAAGCAACGAACGGATGCTCTACAACGGGGTGGAGCTGCGCGCCCCGGCCTGGAGTCCAGACGGCCAATACGTCGTCTTCAGCCGGGTGAACGGCCAGGAGCCGTGCCGGGATCCGGGCTTTGGCCTCTGCTTGCCCGATGTGCCCCAATTTGCCCACTACCCGTTGGTCATCAAAGATTTGCGGGTCATCAGCCGGATTGGGACGGATAGCAAGGATTTTGAGGACATTCCTTCCCAAAAGACGGCTATGTCGCCCAGTTGGACAGAGGCGGGGATTGTCTACCAGAGCAGCGACGGTCTGCAAATCACCCAGGATGGGCCATCCCACGACAAAGAGGGCAATCCGGTCAACCGGCAGGTGACGAATCTGTATATCCACCGGGACCCCGCCTGGCGGCCCGACGGCTGGCTGATCGCCTTTGTGGATGACCGACCGGTCCACCGGGAGATTTATGTGGTGGATCCCAACGGCAACGGGATGACAGCCCTGACCAGGCCAGCCTCCGCGCTGCTCAAGGAATTTCCCCACAATGTAGCGCCGGTGTGGAGTCCTGACGGCCAGCAGATCGCCTTTCTGAGCAATCGGGATGGGGATTGGGGGGTCTTTGCGATGAATGCCGACGGCAGCAACCAGCGGCGGCTGCCCGTGGCGGTGGAGATGACCTACCGGTTTCAGAGTGAGCAGTCGATTAGTTGGGGGCGGTAGATTGGGGGCTGGGGACTGGGGACTGGGGACTGGGGACTGGGGACTGGGAAAGTATACAGTCCCCAGCTCCATCACTAAATCCGCTCGAAGTAGCGCTTGCGTTCCCAGTCGGTCACCGCGTTGTCGTAGGCGGCCTGCTCCACCCGGAAGCTTTTGACGTAATGTTCGATAACTTCCGGGCCAAATTTCTCAGCGGCGAAGGTGCTCTGCTCCAGATTGTCCGTGGCCTCCCGCAGGTTGTGAGGAACCCGGGGCAGGTGTTGGGCGCTGTAGATGTCCCCCTGGAAGATGGGCGGGGGCTCCGTGCGCTTTTCGATGCCGTCCAGCCCGGAGGCCAGGGCCGCGGCCAGGGCCAGATAGGGGTTGACATCCGCGCCGGGGATGCGGTTCTCGATGCGCAGACTCTTGCCCCGGCCCACCACCCGAAAGCCCGCGGTGCGGTTGTCGTGGCTCCAGGCCAGCCGCGTCGGTGCCCAGGAAGCGGCCTGGTAGCGCTTGTAGGAGTTGATAGTGGGCGCGTAGAAGGGCATCAGTTCCGGTACGTGGGCAATCCACCCCCCCAGAAACCAGCGAAAAATATCCGACCCCAGTACCGGGCCAATGGGCTGATCCCCGGCAAAGGCGGCCTGCCCATCCTTCCACAGGCTCAGGTGGATGTGGCTGCTGCTCCCCGCCTGCTTTTCGTCGATCTTCGCCATAAAGGTCACGCTGATTCCCAGGGAGTCGGCCACCTCTTTCAGACACTGTTTGTAGATGACGTGGCGGTCCGCCATTGTGAGCGCATCGGCGTAGCGCACATTTAGCTCGTGCTGGCCCAACCCCCACTCACCTTTGGAATTCTCCACCGGAATACCCGACGCCTTCAGGTGGCGACGCACCTCCGCATTGAAGAACTCCTCCCGGCTGCCTTGCAGCGCGTGATAATCCTCGATGTACCAGCCCGCCGCGCTCAACCCGGCGTAGCCCTTACGGTGAGCCTCCCGGTAGGAATCGGTGTAGATGTAATACTCCAACTCCGTGGCCGCCATAGCCGTATAGCCCAGGGCCGCGGCCCGCTCGATCTGTTTGCGCAGGATCGTGCGGGGGGTCTGCTCCACCAGTTTATGTGCCCGCTCGTTCTCCACATCGCAGACCACCAGGGCCGTCCTGTCCAGCCAGGAGGCCAGGCGCAGGGTGGAAATGTCGGGAAGCAGATGGAAGTCGCCATAGCCCCGCTCCCAGTTGGCAAAGGCGTAGCCGGGCACAGGCTCCATCTCCATATCCACCGTCAGGAGATAGTCGCAGGCGTGGGTTCCCTGGCGGAGGATATCCTCCACAAAGAACTCGGCGTCAAAGCGCTTGCCCATAAAACGCCCGTAGTGATCCGTAAAGACGGCCAGCACTGTGTCGATGACCCCGCTCTGCACCTTCCCGGCCAGATCATCCGGGGTGAGCATACCTCGAATCGCTGTCATGGGAGCTAAGCCTTTCTCGTCGATCGGTGTGGAAATGTCAAGCCCTCGCCGTTGCGCAAAAGCGCGTGGGGCTGGTTGGCCGCGGTCGCCACGGCCACAAATTCAGCCGGGGAGACGGTATTAAACGCAAACATATCGAAATGACAGGGGATTAGAAGAGAGGCGTCGATGGCCTGGGCAAGTTGGACCGCCTCCGCCGCCGACAGATTGCCCGCTACCCCGCGCACCGGGTACCTACCGTTGATGGGCAGCAGCGCGATGTCGATCTTCGTTCCGACGGCCTCGGCCAGCCCATCGAAAAGCACTGTATCCCCGCTGTGATAGAGCGTAAATTCACCGACTGATACGACATAGCCAACGAATTTGTGATCCCCCGCGGCGTCGGTTTCCACCGTTTCGTGGGCGGCGGGTACGGCGCGCAGGGTAAACGGCCCGATCTCCACCCGTTCACCCACGCGGATGGGCATCAGCCGCGCCGGGGAGACGGCCAAGCGGTCGGCGGCGAAAGTCAGGTTTGCCCGGGGCACAACCACAGTCAGCCCCGGGTTAACTGCCAGCAACGGGCCGAGGGTCTCCCCGTCCAGGTGATCCGTGTGATTGTGGGAGGAGGTTACGCCGTGGATAAAGTCGAGCCGGGCTGGATCAATCACCCGCCCGGTCAAACGCACGTGGGGTTTGGCGGTGGCCGCATACTTGCGGGTAAGCGAATCGGAGAGATAGGGATCGAGCAACAGATGGGCGTCGCCGTATTGTACCAGAAAGCCGCTCTGCCCCAGCCACCAGAGGTTGAGACGACCGGGCGCGGCCCTACTTTTCACGTCCTGCAAAAAGGCGTCGTCAGCCAGGAAGGGGGGGTGCATCACAACTCCTGGCGCACGGTTTCGACCCCGGCTACCATATTTTTCAGCTTTTCTTTGGCTGCCCAGCGGGCCGTCTGGCTCAGACCGCAGTCGGGTGCAAAGGAGAGTCTGTCGGCGGGGGCGTATTGCAAACAGCGGCGCACCCGGCGCGCAATCTCGTCGGGAGTTTCGATGTAATAGCTCTTCACATCCACAATACCCACGGCCACCCGGTGGCTCGGCGCAATCTGCTCGATAATCGCCAATTCGCTGAATTCCCTCGAGGCCATTTCCAGATGAAATTCATCGACGGTCATGCCCAGAAAGGCGGGGAACATCGGGTGATACTCCCGCTTGCCCACAGCCCGGCCTTTGAAGTTGCCAAAGCAGAGGTGGGTGGAGAGAAAACAGTGGCCCACCGCCGGTTCGACCGTACGGTTGAAGATGTCCACGAAACGGGCCGTGTCCGATTTGTAGGCGTAGCAGGACATAGACGGCTCGTCCACTGTGATTTCCCCACAGCCTGCCGCCACCAAATCCGCCAACTCCTGGCGCACAAGCGGTACCAGGGCTTCGGTCAGGGCCCAGCGGTCCGGGTATTGCTGGTTGGGCAGCAGCCGCCCGCTGAGGGTGTAGGGGCCGGGCACGCTGGCTTTCAGGACAAAACCGGGCGGGGCCAACCGTTGCAGACGCTGAAATTCATCCACCACCCCCAGCCCGTTGGGCGCGGATAGTTCACCGACAACCGTATGTTTGCCCCGCTGGTCGTGGGCAGGCGGGCCGTAAATGCGGCGGGACGGCTCGGCCTCGCCCAGCCCGTGCAGAAAGCCGTAGAAGGAGAGGTTGAAATCCAGCCGGGTCTGCTCGCCATCGGTGATCACATCCAGCCCGGCGGCTGTCTGGTCGTGGATGGCGCAGATGACCGCGTCTTCCTGCATCTCGGCGATCTCGTCCGTGCCGAATTCGTCCAGATGCAGGCTGGCGTATTCCAGCCAGGAAGGGAACGGGTAGCTGCCGATGACGGTTGTACGCAGGGGGGAAAGGTTCTTCATCTCACCACGATTTGGGATTACCATTCGACCTCTATCTGTTTCTGGCGCGTGATTTTTGCGATATCGTCAGGTAAAAATATGTCAAGTTCCGTATACGCCCGGCGAGTGGCGGAAAGTAGGGTACTCAGTCCCCAGCCCCCAGTCCCCAGTCCCCCTACCCACCATACCCCATCCGCAGCGCCACGAAAATGCGCCGATAGAGCGCGGACGAGAGAACGACCAATTCCAAGAGCACCATCAACCCGGAAAAGGCCAGGACGAGGGGTAGAATCTCCTCCCCGGCGATGACTGGGATGAGAGGCGGCAGGGGCGCGTTGACCCCGGACCCCACACGGAAAAGGGGCACAAACAACTGTGCGGCGTAGGAGCCGACCAGCACCCCCACCACTGCGCCGTAGGCGGTCAGAATCGCATATTCCAACATCACCTGTACGGCCACCGCGGCCCGGCGCATCCCAATCGCCCGCAGCACAGAAAAATGGAAAAGGCGCTCGTTGAGCGAGGCGTAGCTGTAGGTGAGCAGTCCCAGCGCGGCCATCAGTGCGGACATCACAAAGCTGACGGTCAGGGTTCCAAAGACGCCCACCCGCTCCATCTGTGCCCGCTGCTTGTCCAGGGCCGCGTCCGCGCCGACAGTGCGAATGGCGTCCACACCGGTCTCTGTGGGGATGCTCGTCAGAACGTCTGCGCTGTTTGCCCCTGGCTGCAAACGCAGCCAGATGTCGTGGGGCATAGTAACCGGGAAATAGGAGAAGAGATAGTCCATATTCCCGACCACCACCACCTCATCCTCGTATACAGTCGGGAAGTGTTCATAGACACCCGCAATCACAAATTCATCCCGCACAGTTGACCCCGGATCGGTAAAGACGAGCAGGCCGATGCGATCCCCAATCGATAGCAGATTGTCCGTGAAAAACCTCTCCGACACCAGCACATTTGGCCCACCAACCGCCAACCGATTCATCAGCCCGCCCAGCGGCTCCCGGGCCAGGTCGCTGCGGAACCAGGCCACATTGGGAAAATCGCTGCGATCCACGGCCAGAAAGCGCCCACGGAGCTGTCCGCTGGGCAGAATCACCTCAGATCGGTAGTCACCT
>JAANMX010004224.1_pt1 | contig 11591 bp, 13 predicted proteins | sample 7279681 | NCBI WGS metagenome assembly JAANMX01 (sample SAMN14094542, study PRJNA606508) | bioreactor metagenome | isolation source: A lab-scale SPAN reactor treating ammonium-rich wastewater day 351 | place: Ireland: Galway | collected 2018-01-01
CACGTTTCACGTCTTCACGTTTCACGTCTTCACGTTTCACGTCTTCACGTTTCACGTCTTCACGTTTCACGTCTTCACGTTTCACGTCTTCACGTTTCCCCACGCAAATCGTAGCTTCACCACCCTATGCACTACGGGCCTGCATTCTGACCTATCCAATCTCCATTACCCAATCCCCCCCGCCCAGTCATACAGCAGCACCAGCCCAATCAGCCCAAAGGCGATGCCCCGAAAACGCACCTCCCAGTGGGCCATTGCCAGCATCCGCTGCTTATCCGGCATAGCCAACACCCGGCGGATGTACTCGGCCTGGCGCGCCTCCGGGTCGTCGATCTGGGCCAGTTCCAGCGCGTGGTTTCTGGCAAAACGGCCCAGATAGGCTTGCACAGTCATACAGAAATTGCCTTCCCCGCGCATCATTTTGCGCAGGAATTCGTCCGGGTCTGTGCGCAGTAGCCGGTCGTCTTCGATAGACCAGTAGATCATCAGAGCGCTGATGAGGACGCCGATGGGGTGCCAGAGATTTATGTCGAAGTTGGGCATGGCAGATGGCAGGTGGCAGGTGACAGATGAAGATAGGATACCTGATTCGGGGTAGAAAGGCCAACGGCTTGGGGGATCGATGGCTAAGAAGTGGGAGGAACGGTATGAGGCGTTTTTGGGTCGTTGGGTCACGTTTCGATTGCTTGACAAGTGGGTGAGGGGGGGAGTAGAATTGGCCCAACTGGTTCGGTCAGAGCAGAAAGGTTACTTATGATATCTATCAACACAGGCGGGGGCAGTTTTAGAGGGTGACTTAACCATTACATTCCACACGCTTTCAAGGTGATTCGTTAAAGGCGTGATCCGCTCGCAGGCACATCTACCCATTAGCCTGGGGCCTGCACCGCTTCGCCTGCTTTGTCCCAATGGCAGGCCACCGAATTACCCGCTTGATTTCACTTCGACCCTTCGACCGGCTCAGAGCAGCTTGCTCCGCGCCCTAAGCCATCCAATTTGACACCACATAACCAAAATGTGATAATAGTGTTATGCCGATAGCAGAGCCGCCATTGCCGTGGCGCGTCGTCTTCTACAAGGACGGGCGTGGGCGCAGCCCCATTGCCGAGTACCTGAATGCGCTTCCTGTTGCAGAACAGTTCTCCATACGACGGGTAGCGCCACGGGGGATGAAAAATGTACGTCGGACTGTTAGTCCGACGGGCCTGCAACGTCGCTGGTCGGACTAACAGTCCGACGTACGAATGGCTATTTTTAGGGCAGGCTACAGCCGAGGAAGCCTTTCGTCTTTTGCGGGAGTTTGGCATTTCAGTCGGGATGCCTCATGCGAAGCATATCGGTGGCAAATTGTGGGAACTACGGCCTGGGGCAAATCGTTTTTTCTATTTTGCCTATATTGGCAGACGGTTTGTTATTTTGCACGCCTATCGCAAGCAGAGCCAAAAGACGCCGCCCCAGGAGTTGGCTCTTGCGGAACGTCGTTTGGCAGAAGTGTTGGAGGGAGGGGTTGAAGATGGATGATCGATTTATGTCACTCGAAGAATGGGAGGCCGAACGACTGCAGGATCCCGAGTTCGTGGCGGCACTGGCCGCGCGTGAACCTGCGTACCAGGTGGCCCGCCTGCGCATCCTGCGCGGTTTGACACAGAAGCAACTGGCTGAATTGGTAGGCACCCGACAATCCAGCATTGCCCGTCTTGAGCGCGGTGCCACACCGCCCAACCTTTCCTTCCTGAACAAAGTAGCCAGGGCGCTTGGCGCACGCGTGGAGGTGCATTTGTCACCCGCTGACGATGCGTTCTCGCTGGGAAGCGGCTGAACAGTTGCCCCAAGCAGCAAAAAGCCGGATTCCTGTAGGAATCCGGCTTTTATTGTAAACAAATCGACAGACAAGCCTCACACTTACTCGTCGTCGCGAGGTCCAATCCCTGGGCGACGCGCCCGCCGACGCTGGGCCACCTTCAGACGAACCTGGCTGCGGCGCAGGGCCAACTCTACCGGACGCCGCTCCTCCGCGGGCCGATTCTGATGGGACTCCTCGGCCCGGCGCATAGCAGCCTCGGCCCGGGCAACGTCAATCTCATCCGCCCGTTCCGCCGAACGGGCCAGGATAATCACCTTATCCGGGCGCACTTCCACCACACCACCGGTGACGGCGATGTAGTCGTTCTCCTCGCCGGGCCGGTGCAGAATAATCTCACCGATGTCCAGGGTCGTCAACAGGGGTGCGTGCTGACCCATCACACCCATCTGGCCTTCAACGCCAGGCAGGGTAATCATCTGCACCGCGCCGCTGAACAGCTCCCGGCGGGGGGTGACAATTTCCACTTGAATGGTCATACGTGTATATCCTCGTGGCTACAGACGGCCAGACGAATGAAACGTGAAGCGTGACGGGTCTCGACTGATCTCACGTTTTACGTTTCACGCCTTCAGTCCGAAAACCCAATCAACAAAAGGTCGTCGGGCTAGTTCCCCGCCCGCAGCCGCTCGCCCTTCTCTACAGCCTCTTCAATCGTCCCCACCATATAGAAAGCCTGTTCGGGCAGGTCGTCGTGCTTGCCGTCCAGAATCTCCTGGAAGCCGCGCACGGTATCTTCGATCTTCACAAACTTGCCGGACTGACCGGTGAAGACCTCAGCCACAAAGAAGGGCTGGGTCAGGAAACGTTGTACCTTACGGGCACGGGCCACAGTCAGCTTGTCGTCTTCGCTCAACTCTTCCACGCCGAGAATGGCGATAATGTCCTGCAAATCCCGGTAGCGCTGCAATGTCTGCTGCACACGGCGGGCTATGGCGTAATGTTCCTCGCCCACAATGTTGGGGTCCAGAATACGGCTGGTGGAACCCAGGGGGTCCACAGCCGGGTAGAGCGACTGCTCGGCCAGGGCGCGTTCCAGGGCAATGGTGGCATCCAGGTGGGCAAAGGTCGTGGCCGGAGCCGGGTCGGAATAGTCATCGGCGGGCACGTAGACAGCCTGCATAGACGTAATCGAGCCGGTTTTGGTGGAGGTGATGCGCTCCTGCAACTGGCCCATATCCGTGCCCAGTGTGGGCGCATAGCCCACCGCGCTGGGCAAGCGGCCCAGGAGCGCGGAGACTTCGGAACCGGCCTGGACAAAGCGGAAAACGTTGTCGATAAAGAGCAACACATCCCGGCCTTCGTCACGGAAATACTCGGCCATCGTCACACCGGTCAACCCCACCCGCAGACGCGCGCCGGGCGGCTCGTTCATCTGGCCGAAGACCATCACAGTGGACTTGAGCACACCGGAATCCTTCATTTCGTGCCAGAGGTCGTTGCCCTCGCGGCTGCGCTCGCCCACACCGGCAAAGACGGAATAGCCGCTGTGAAACTCGGCCACATTGTTGATCAGTTCGGTGATGACAACGGTTTTTCCCACACCCGCGCCGCCAAAGATACCCGTCTTGCCACCCTTCGTAAAGGGAGCAATCAGATCGATGACCTTTACGCCGGTCTCGAAAATTTCGGCTGTCGTACTACGGTCAGAGAAGGAAGGCGGTTGCCGGTGGATCGGGTAATAGGCCGTCGCATCCACCGGTTCGTCGCTGTCGATAGCCTTGCCCGTCACGTCAAAAATACGCCCCAGGGTGGCGGGACCCACAGGGACGGTAATCGGCTGACCGTAGGAGTAGCACTCCACCCCTCGGCGCATACCTTCGGTGGTGCTCATGGCAACCGCACGCACGGCATTGTTACCCAGATGCTGCTGCACTTCACAGGTCAAGACCCCGCCGCCGTCCAGGTCTACATAGACGGCGTCGTAGATTTCGGGCAAATTCCCGCCGGAAAAAGCAAAGTCCATCACCGGGCCGACGACGGTGCTAACCGTCCCGATTATCTTGGCGTTGTTTCCATTTTCTGCCATAATTCGCTCCGTATACTCCGGTAGTTCAGTGACTACGTATCAATGCGGTCTATATTACTCTGCCACTACGCTGCCGCCCACAATGTCCATCAATTCCCGGGTAATGCCTTCCTGGCGGGCTTTGTTGTAGCGCAGAGTCAGGCCATCCACCAGCTCATTGGCGGCTTCGGTGGCGTTGCGCATGGCAACCATCCGGGCCGAATGTTCGCTGGCCGAAGACTCGTAGACGGCCTGCAAGACCTGCACTTCGGTAAAACCGATGAGCACTTCGTTCAGCACAGCCCCGGCGCTCGGCTCAAAAATATAGTCGGGAGCCATCGAATCATCTGTTTCAGCAGGTTGCACAGGCAACAGTTTTTGCACAACGGGCTGCTGCACAAGGGTATTCACAAAATCTGTGTAGATGGCATACACCTGGTCAAAACGGCCCGATCGATAGTCATCGAGCAGAATGCGGGTGATGGGCGCAATGTCGTTGGTGGTGGGCGCATCGCCCAGTCCCATAAACTCCGCCCGCACCACCGGATCGTAGCGCAGAAGCCAATCCCGCCCCTTGCGTCCGACGGTGATCACCTCCACCTCTTTGCCCTCGGCCCGCTGCTTGCGGATAAACTGGGCCGCCGTGCGAATCACATTGGCGTTGAAACCGCCCGCCAGCCCTTTGTCCGCAGTGACCAGCAGAATACCCACCCGTTTAATCTCGGCGCGCTCGTTGATCAGCGCGTCCAGATCGCCCTCGGTGGTGTTCAGCCGGGCAATGTAGCTCAGAACTTCCTGGGCCTTCTTGGCGTAGGGGCGGGTCGCCAAGACCTGATTCTGCGCCCGGCGCATTTTGGACGCAGCCACCGCCTCCATAGCCTTTGTGACCTGGGAGATGTTCTTGACAGAACGGATACGGCGTCGAATTTCTCGTGTACTGGGCAAGAGACCCCTCCCTTTGGATAGGGACAAAACAATCGAAAAGCGGACGCAGATTACGCAGAAACCACAGATTTACGCAGATTTTTGATCCGCATTGATTCAGCGCGGATCAATTCAAATCACAAAAATCTGCGTCCGCCTCTTATCAGTTCTAACCAGCGCTCCAACCTTTGTTGAAGTCGTCCAGAGCCAGACGCAAGGAATCCACACTCTCGTCGGGCAGGGTTCCGCTGCGCATAATGTTCTGGCCGATCTCCGGGTGGTTGGAATCCATATGGGCGTGCAGGTCGGATTCCCACTTCTTCACCTGGGTTACAGGCACTTTGTCTACATAGCCATTGGTCACAGCAAAGAGGCTGAAGACCTGGTGGTGCAGGGACATCGGCTGGTATTGGGGCTGCTTCAGAATTTCCTGAATGCGCTGCCCACGGCCCAGTTGACGCTGGGTGGAGGCGTCCAGATCGCTGCCGAACTGGGCGAAAGCCGCCAACTCGCGGAACTGGCTGAACTCCAGTTTCAGACGACCGGCTACACGCTTCATAGCCTTTGTCTGGGCAGAAGAACCCACCCGGCTCACGGAAAGACCCACATTCAGGGCCGGGCGAATACCGGCGTAGAAGAGGTCGCTTTCCAGGAAGATCTGGCCGTCGGTGATGGAAATCACATTGGTCGGAATATAGGCAGAAACGTCGCCGGACTGGGTTTCGATAATCGGCAGCGCAGTCAGACTGCCGCCGCCCGATGCCTCGTCCATGCGTGCGGCCCGCTCCAGCAGACGGCTATGCAGATAGAAAACGTCGCCGGGATAGGCTTCACGTCCGGGCGGGCGACGCAACAGCAGGGAGACCTGGCGATAGGCTTGGGCGTGCTTGGAGAGATCGTCGATGACGATCAGCGCGTCCCGGCCCTGCTCCATAAACTCCTCGCCCATAGCTGTACCCGCATAGGGAGCCAGAAACTGGAGCGCGGCAGGGTCCGAGGCCGAAGCCGTGACCACAATCGTATGCGCCATTGCGCCGTTGTTTTCCAAAATCTGCACCACCTGGGCCACAGTCGATTGCTTCTGACCGATGGCCACATAAATGCAAATCAGATTTTTGCCCTTCTGGTTGATAATGGCGTCGATGGCGACAGCGGTCTTGCCCGTCTGCCGGTCGCCGATAATCAGCTCCCGCTGGCCCCGGCCAATCGGGATGAGCGCGTCGATGGCGGTGATGCCGGTCTCCACAGGTGTATCCACCGACTTGCGGGTGACCACACCGGGAGCAATACGCTCCACGTTGCGCAGTTTGTCTGTATCGATGGGGCCTTTGCCGTCCAGAGGCTGGCCGATGGCGTTGACCACCCGGCCAATCAGCGCGTCGCCCACGGGGACCGAAGCAATTCGGCCTGTGCTGCGCACCAGATCGCCCTCTTTAATGGACGTATACTCGCCCATAATGATGACGCCGACCGTATCCTCATTCAGATTCAGAACCATACCCACGACGCCGGACTTGGTGAATTCCACCAGTTCCGAAGACATAACGCCGCGCAGACCGGAGATAATGGCGATGCCGTCACCGACCTCGACCACTTCGCCCACGTCCACCTGGCGGGGAGCAGGCTTAAAATTGAGAATCTGCTTCTTGAGTAAAGCAGTAAAATCCTGGGTGATGTCTTCCGTGCGAATCGCCATAGGCGTCCCTCTCCTTCGAAGTCAGATTGCAACTAGCGCACCGTCGAGGCGATGACCTCGCGCAGGGCAGTCAACCGGCTGGCTACTGTGTGGTCGATCAGACTGTCACCTACCCGTACCCGCAGACCGCCCAGCAAAGAGGCGTCCACGCGGAAGGCAAAGGTCAGTCCATCGCCGTGCTTGGCGGTCAATTGCTGGCGCAACTGATCTTTTTCCGCTTCGCCCAATTCCACAGCACTGACGATCTCGGCTTCCTGGGGCGCAGTCTGACCGCTCAGGCTGCTGCGCAGGGAGCCGCTTATCGCGCCCAACAGATTCAGATCGCCTTCCTGAACAAGCATACTCAGAAAGTTTTGAATCTCGGCGGAGGAGTCAGCCGGGAGCAGTTTGCCCAATTGGGCCAAACGCCCGTCCAGTTCCTGGCTGTGATCGTTCAATGCCGCCAGAGTGTTGCCTTGCGCCAGCGCATCAGCGACAGAAGAGAGCGTCCCCTGCCATTGCTCGACGATCGCTTCCAGGATGGCCTGTGCATATCGGTCGGCTTTCATGCGCTGTGTACTCATTTGCCACTCCCGCTCTGCTGAGCCAGATACTCATTGACAAAGCGTTCCTGCTCGGTCCGGTTTTGCAGTTCCCGCCCCAATAGCTGTTCGGTGGCGGCAATTGCCAGATCAGCAACCTGCTTCTTGGCGTCGGCCAAAATCGTCTGCACCTGGGCTTCGGCGTCGGCCTGGCCCTTCATGCGGATGTCGGTTGCTTCGGCGTCGGCCCGGGAGCGAATCTCAGATGCGATCCGTTCCGCGTCACGCGCCGATTGGGCACGAATTTCTGTCGCCTCCCGGCGTGCTTCGTCGAGAATTTTCGCCCGTTCCTTTTCCGCGTCAGCCGCGGCGGTGGAGGAGCGTTCGACTTCCTTCAGGCTCTGGGCAATCCGCTCTTTGCGCTTCTCCAGCATCCCCAGCACAGGCTGGTAGAGGAAGAGACGCAGCAGAACCATCAGGATTACAAAGTTGACGATCTGCGATAGCAGCAGAGGTCCACTAATGCCAAGTTGTCCAAGTACTTCGCCCAAAATGTACCTCCTGATTCCTGGGCGTCGCCTGTACAGACGACGCTCTTCTACCCGTCATGCGAAGCGCTGCCAACTACGCAACACCATTGACCGCCTGACGGCTTCGGTGAACGATTCCTAGACGAACTTGACCAGCAGAGAGACGACCAGCGCATAAATCGCGATGGCTTCGGCAAAGGCAAAGCCGAGAATCATGTTGGTCTGCACCAGACCAGATGCTTCGGGGTTGCGGCCCATCGCCTCGACGGCCTTGGCACCAATCAAACCCACACCGATGCCGGGGCCAATAGCGCCCAGACCAATCGCCAGAGCAGCGCCGATTTCCTTGGCAGCTTGGATGTCCATGTGTTGCACTCCTTGTGTTGAACAGAGATACCGGAGAAAAGAGACTGGGGAGTAGGGATTGGGGAGTAGGGAGCAGAGACTTCCCAGTCCCCAATCCCTACTCCCCAGTCCCCAACCCCTAATGATGATCGTCGTGACCAACCATCGCCGTTGAGAAAAAGACTACAGCCAACATCATAAAGACGAAGGCCTGAATAAAGCCGACGAAAAGCTCCAGCCCGTAGAAGGGCATAGGCAGGAGAAAGGCGACCAGAAAGGCCATAACCGCCAGCAGCACTTCGCCCGCAAAGATATTGCCAAAGAGACGAAAGGCGAAGCTGATGATTTTGGCGATTTCGGAAATGAGTTCCAGGATGCCCACCACACCAAAGATGGCCCCCATAAAACCCTTGCCGCCGAAGTTGAAGAACTTCTTGAAATACTTGCCGCCCAGGGAACTGATGCCGTAGTATTGCACCATTATCATCGTGATCAGAGCCAGGGCAAAGGTCACATTCAGATCGGCGCTGGGCGCACGCAGCAGGGGAACGAATTTGGCGTGACCTTCCTCTTCGGCGGGGAAGAGAGAGAAGGCAACTTTTTCATCGGCTGCCGCCACCTGATTGTCGAGAATAATGGCGTGACCGCCCTCTTTTTCTGCGCCGTGATAGAGGCCAATACTGCCCACACCGGGAATCAGCCCGGAGTAGTTGCTCATAATGACGAAGAGAAAAATTGTCGCGGCAATGGGAAAGAAGCGTTTGGCATTTTTGCCCGCCACATTCTCCAACAGCCCATACAACGCCTCAATCACCATCTCCATAAAGTTGACCAGACCGCTGGGGACGCCTTCCTTCAGGCCAGCCCGTGTCGCCAGGGCCAGCACAATCAGGATAATATCCACAATCAGAGTGGTCAACAGAGCGTTGGTGAACCAGGCCGGGCCGTGCTCCAGCAGCGGTTCCGCGGCCAGGGAGACGTGGGGCGATGACATCAGGGGCTTCAGAATGATACTCCCCACCAGCAGCACAAGTACCCCCAGGGTAATGTTACGGCGGCGAGGATCCTGTACGAGGTTTGTGAAGAATCCGACAAGTTTATTCACTGGCTATACCCCCTCATCGAGCAAAATATGAATCAGTCAGGCCGTAGAGCGGCCCGCATCTTCCGGGTGAAGTTGGTCCAGTACAGCAGGCACTTCGCCTGCGTGCGTCTCGTCCACCGGTTCGGCAGGAGCGACAAGCTGGATAACCCGCTCCATCTCCGCCAAAACAGACCGGCTGACGGTAAAAGCAACAATCGGAATCGAGACGATACCCGCAAGCATCAGCATCGACAGTGACGAGGGAAAAAGCAGGTCCACGCCCAAACCAATCAACAGCGGAATGGCTGCACTGCTGACAAAAACCAGACTAAGCCGCCAGATATTGATGCGCTGGGACTGCACAGCAGACTCCTGGTTGTCACCGACAGCCAACATAAATTGACCGTCGTTGTCCTACACAATCGGCGCAATGCTCTAAAATTTCGCAGAAGCGCGCGAGTAGTATACCCGCTACCAAGACATTGCGCAAATTTTCACAGGCATAAATGAAATCAATTTCTCTCAGCCAGCACGACTCCGCCGGACACTCCGCCGGGCGTCCCGCTCGGCTCGGCGATCCCCGGCACCGCTGCTTTCCGCCCCCGCACTTTCCGCCTCGCGCATGGCAGAGAGATAGCGCATGGACGATTCGTCATTGCCATTCAGCGCATCCGCGGCATAGATAGAATGGCGAATCTCCTTCTCCAGCGGGTTGGTGATGGCACAGGTCATCCCCGCGGCGATGGCCATCGCAATAAATGTGGCGTTGAGGAGTGGCCGGTTGGGCATACCAAAACTGATATTGCTGGCTCCACACATTGTGTTACAGCCCAGCTCCTCCCGGATCATCCGCACGATTGTAAAGAGGGTGCGCCCGGCGTTATCTACCGCGCCCACGGGCATAGCCAGGGGGTCGATAATCACATCTTCCGGTGGGATGCCGTAGGTGGCGGCCCGATCCACAATCCGTTTGGCGATGGTGAAACGCTCTTTGGCGTCGTAGCTGATGCCTGTCTCGTCGTTACTGATGGCGATGACCGGCACCTTGTATTCGGCCACCACCGGAAAAATCGCTTCCATCCGTTCTTCCTCACCGGTGACGCTGTTGACAATCGGTCTGCCTTTGGCCGCTTTCAGCCCGGCGATGAGCGCGGGCACGACGCTGCTGTCGATGCAGAGGGGGATGTCGGTGATGGCCTGGACGGTCTCTACCGCCCGCACCATCAGTTCCGGCTCGATCTTCTGGGGGATGGCGCTGGGTACGCCGGCGTTGATATCCAGAATGTGCGCGCCCGCGGCCACCTGGGCCAGAGCATCCGCCACCACCCGGCTGAAATCACCGGCCTGCATCTCGGCGGCCAGCCGCTTGCGTCCTGTGGGGTTGATGCGCTCGCCGATAATCACAAAAGGCTGGTTCGGGCCGATAATGACGGTTTGGGTAGGCGACTTGACAATAGTTTCCACGGAATTCACCTCGGGTATTGGGGGGTATTGGGTATTGATTGGTCGTGTTCTGACCGGAATTATACGTCAGGAAGGGCTGCCGGGTCTATGTAAAAGGGTGTCAGATTGTGCCAAGAATGGGGATCGGAGATTAGGGATTGGAGACTGGGCAGTCACCTGCCACTTTCCCCTGCCACCCCTCACAGCCCCCCAAAGCGAAAACCGCCGATGAGAATTCCGGCGATGGGGGGTTCCAGCAGGCTGAGCAGGGTCGCCGTAATGACCAGCACAGCGGCGACGGCGATGAGCAGCCGGTTCTGGCGCATCACTTCGCCCCAGGAAAGGCGAGGGATCAGAGTCGGTGCGTCGCCCAGAGAGCCGGTTGTGCCAAAGAGCAGACGGCGCACTTCCCGAATATCCTTGGGCCGCTCGCTGGGGTGCATGGCCAACACCTGAAAGATGGCCCGCTCCGTGCGTGCCGAGAGTGTCGGGCAGATTTCCCGCAGAGGCGTCAGCGAGCCGGGCTGGAGAAAGCGCTCTTTGGCATCTTTGGGTGGCTGCCCTGCCAGCAGATGGTAGAGGGTCGCACCGACACTATAGATATCCGTGCGTACGTCCGTGTGGCCCGTATCACCGCCGTACTGCTCCAACGGAGTGTAGGCCGCCGTGCCCCGCCCTTGCACGACTGTCACCGTGCGGGTGTCGTCCGGCTGCAATACTTTTACCAACCCAAAGTCTACCAGCTTGACCCGCCCCTGGGGTGTCACTTTAATATTGGCGGGTTTGATGTCCCGATGGAGCACGGGGGGTGTCTGGCAATGCAGATAGTCCAGCGCATCCAACAATTGGCTGGCCCAGCCTAAAACCTGGGATTCGGACAGGGGCGTATTGTGCTGTTTGCTTTCGGCCAGAATATCTTGCAAATCCCGCCCGGCCACAAAATCCATCACCAGATATTCCCGCCCCGCTTCGGAAAAATAATCCGACACTTTGGGCAAATTGGGATGATCCAACCGGGCCAACACACTGGCTTCCTGATAGAATTGCTCGATAGTCTGGTTCAGAGATTGGGAGGAATCGGTCAGCCCGGTGAGCAGTTCCGGCAGGATCTCTTTAATGGCGCATACCCGGCCATCCAGCCGTCTGTCGTTGGCCTGATAGACCGCACCCATGGCGCCG
>JAANMX010004225.1_pt1 | contig 11591 bp, 6 predicted proteins | sample 7279681 | NCBI WGS metagenome assembly JAANMX01 (sample SAMN14094542, study PRJNA606508) | bioreactor metagenome | isolation source: A lab-scale SPAN reactor treating ammonium-rich wastewater day 351 | place: Ireland: Galway | collected 2018-01-01
GTAAAGCTCCGGCAGGTGCTCGGCGGGTCCCTGAGCCGTTTGATCCGCAAACTGCTGACGAACGATGTCCCAGGTCTCGCGCGCCCGCACCGCGGTCGAGATCAACACGAGATCAGGCGGCAGCGATGGGTCTCCGACGAGCCAGAGGCCGAGTTCGGCGGCGTCGTTCCTGCCGCGCGCGGCAAGCGGACGGTCCCGATCGCTTCCGCTGGGCGAATCGCGTTCGGTTTTGGCGTGGCGAAGCAGTAAAAGGCGGCGCATGACGCTGACTCGATTCAAGGTTAAGCATGACCCGGAATGCAGGATACAGGTATCAGCCGAGCGGGCTATAGCGTTTTCGAGCGAAGTGGAATCCGGTTCGCGTGAAGAAAACGCGTCAAAATAAAATCATAGAGCCCGCTTCTGAGTCTATCAGAGGTGGAAAGGCTCTAGTTTACAACGTCGCACGGTGCAGGTCACAGGGGCAGTGGTAGGAAACGCGATGACTTCCGAGAGCACAACTGCGGCCGATGGCCCCGGTGATGCGGAATCCGACGTGCCGGCGCGGCGACGCGAGCGGCTGACTTTCGATCTCGATGTCGAGATCTGCGTGGTCGGCGGCGGGCTGGCCGGCCTCACCGTGGCGCTGGAGGCGGCGAGGACCGGCGCGAACGTGGTCGTGCTCGAGGGCCGCCATGTCGGCTGGAATGCGTCCGGCCATCATCTCGGCACGGCGATGCCCGGCTATGCGCTTCCGCTTTCCGACCTGATCGCGCGCGTCGGTTTTGATGATGCGTACGATCTCTGGTCGCTGGCGCGAGCGGGCGCCGATTATGTTCGCGCCCATGCCGCCGAGCACATCATTCCGGGACTCGGGCTTACGGAAGGCGTGCTCGAGGTTTCCAATGTCGATGCCGGCGAGCGGCTTATCAGCCATCTCCAGATGCTGAGCGAGGATTTTTCGACCGAGGTGGAGGGGTGGCAGATCGATCGCGTCCGCGACGCCTTGCGCACCGGCCGGTATTTTCACGCGGTGCACTATCCGCGCGCCTTCCAGATCGACGGACGCAAATATGTTCACGGCCTTGCCGAGCTTGCGCGCAAGGCCGGCGCACGCATCTTCGAAGATACGCCGGTGGTCGGCATTGATCCGTTCGGGATCAGGAAACGCATTGCAACGCCGCGGGCGCGTCTGCGGGCGTCCCACCTCGTGCTTGCGGGCAATGTCCATCTCGGCGGCGCATTGCGACGCTTGTCCGATACGCTGGTTCCGGTCTGGCGTTATGCCGGCGTCACCTCGCCGCTGGGAAGCCGGCTCGCCGAGGTGATGACGTTTCAGGGGTCTGTCATCGACACCGATGGCATCGATCATTTTCGGATCGTCGATGGCGACAGGCTGATGTGGGCGAGCCCGGAAACCACCTGGGAGGCGCGGCCGGATCGCCAGAAGGCGGCGATCGGCAGGCGGATCGGCACGATCTTCCCGCAGCTTGGCGCGGTCGAGATCGCGAAGGTTTTTAGCGGCGCGGTCGGTCAGACCGTGCACGGGATGCCGCAGATCGGCCAGCTGCAACCGGGGCTTTGGGTTGCGAGCGGTTTCGGCCGTCAGGGACTGGGCACCTCGGCGATGGCCGGGCAACTGATCGCACGCGGCATGCTGGAAGGCGACGACCGCTGGCGGTTGTTCGCGCCGTTCGAACTTGTCTGGGCGGGCGGAAAGACCGGACGCGCGGCGGGCCATGCGATCGGCATCGCCATGCGGGCGCGTTCCGCCGCCGCCGGCAAGCTGGCGCGCTATCGCGAGCGGGCGCGCATCAAGGCGCGGGAGCGGCAGGCGCGGCTCGACGCGGCGGATCGCAAATCGACGCCTCTCTGAAGACTGTCTCCCGGCAAGAGTTGCCGGGCGAGGCAAGAATGCTCCGGAGCCGGGGACGAAGGCTAGACCCTAACTCACTGAAATAACGCCTTTTTGCTGTTGGCATGGAGCTTGCGACTCCGTCTGCCGACCGCGGCGAGGTTTGACCTTGCGTTTGGGCCGCCCGGATCGAGTTGGAGACGACGTATGGGTATTTTCGACGCATTGAATACTTCGGTCGGCGGCTTGCAGGCGCAGTCCTTCGCACTTCAAAACATATCCGGCAACATCGCGAACGCCCAGACCACCGGCTACAAGGGCATCACCACGGCCTTCAGTGACCTGATCCCCGACTCGACTGCCCCCAACCGTCAGGCCGCCGGCGGCGTAACAGCCTATGCGACGGCGACGATCAGCAGCCAGGGAACGGTGTCGGCCTCGACGGTCGGCACCTACATGGCGATCACCGGCGACGGCTTCTTCAACGTCCAGGCGCCGACGGGGCGGGTCGACAACCAGCCGCAGTTTTCCGGCGTGACCTACTACACGCGGCGCGGCGATTTTCAGGTCGACGCCGGCGGTCATCTGGTCAACAGCGCCGGCTATTACCTGATGGGCGTGCCGGTCGATCCCAAGACCGGCAACCCGCTCGGCAACGTGCCGCAGGTGCTGAAATTCCAGAACAACTTCGTGCCGGCGCAAGCCACGACGACGGTGCAGTACGCCGCCAATCTTCCATCGGTGCCGAGGACGCTGTCGAGTTCGACCGCTCCGGCCGGGACCATCACGGCGGCCGGCGGATTGAATCCGTCCGACTTCACGACAAATTTCAATCCGCTCGTGACCGGCACGCCGGCCCCGCCCTATACCGACACCACCACCACGGGATCGGCGGCGACCAACCAGCAGACGCCTTCGGGCCCCATCACCAGCGCGACGCTGTTGTCAGGCGTCGCGCCGAGCGATTCTCTGCCGGGCGGATTTGCGGTCGGCGACACCATCACCGTGAACGGCACCATGATCACCTTCACCGACGCCAGCACCGCGCTGCCGCCAGGAGTGCAGGACGCGACCCATGTCCGCATCGACGATACCGTCGGCGACCTCCTGGGCAGGATCGGCGCGATCACAGGCACCGCTCCGACGATCGATGCCGGCACCGGCGCGATCACCCTGCATACCGGCACCGCGCAGGATCTGACGGTCACGAGCGCCTCCGCCGGCTGGACGGCGATGGGCTTCGGCGCGACGACCAACATCGCGCGTGGCGGCGGCGGAACGCCCGGCGCGGGCGTCGTGATCGCCAACGACCAGACCATCTTCCAGCAGCAATCGATCAGCGGCGGCGCTGTCACGGCCTATGACGCGACCGGGACGGCGGTGAACCTGCAACTGCGCTGGGCCAAGACCGACAGCGCCTCGCTTGGCGCCGGGCATTCCGACACCTGGAACCTGTTCTATCAGGCCGATCCGAACGCCACCGGCACGCAGGCGGCGTGGATCAACGTCGGCACCAACTTCACCTTCGGCATCAACGGCCAGCTTTCGAGCCCGGTCGGATCGTCAATCACCATTCCCAGCGTCAGCGTGGGATCCCAGTCGCTCGGCAATCTCACGCTGAATATCGGCTCGGGCGGTCTGACCCAGTATGCCAGCAGCGGCGGCAACGCCACCATCAATGCGATCAACCAGAACGGCTACGCCGCCGGACAGTTGCAGTCGGTCTCCGTCAACAATGACGGCATCGTGGTCGGCACCTTCTCGAACGGACAGAACCTGTCTCTCGCGCAGGTGTCGCTGTCGCACTTCAACGGAACCAACTACCTCAAGGCGCTTGATGGCGGCGCTTATGCGGTGACCAACGAGTCGGGGCCCGCGATCGCGGGCGCGTCGGGGCGCATCAGCGGCTCGTCGCTCGAAGGCTCCAACGCCGACATCGCCGATGAGTTCACCAAGCTGATCGTGACGCAGCAGGCTTACTCGGCAAACACCAAGGTCATCACCACCGCGAACAGCATGGTTCAGGATCTGCTGAACGTGCTGCGATAGCGCATGATCCCGACCCGAAGGCCGCGCCAGCGCAAAGTGAAAACCGGCTTTCGGAAAAGATCGTGCTCAATCGGAAATAGATCAGGGTTTGATCCAACGCGGTTGAATCGAACTCTGATCACAGCGCGGATTGATCCGGTTTCGAGGCGGGCAAGAAGATGAGTTTAAGTTCGGCCCTCTCCATCGCCATGTCCGGCTTGCGCGCCAACCAGGCCGCGCTGTCGATCGTGTCCGGCAATGTCGCCAACGCGAACACGCCGGGCTACGTCGCCCAGACGCTGGTGCAGGACCAGGTCGTGACCGACGGCATGGGTTCCGGCGTCCGCGTCATAGGCGTCAACCGCACGCTCGACGCCTATGTGCAGTCGCAACTGCGTACGGAAAACGCCGGCGGCGCTTACGCAAGCCAGATCGCCGGGGTGCTCGGCCAGCTGCAGAACGTCTATGGCACGCCCGGCAACGACGGAACGCTGGAGGCGGCCTATAACCGGTTCACGTCGGCATTGCAGGCGCTGTCGGCGAGTTCGGGCAATCCGGCGGCGCAGTCGTCGGTGCTGAACGCCGCGCAGGCGCTGGCGCACCAGCTCAACGCGACCACCAGCGGCATTCAGACGCTGCGATCCAATACCGAGCAGAGCCTGTCCGCATCGGTCTCGCAGGCCAACGCGGCGATGCAACAGATCGCGCAGCTCAATCAGCGGCTGCAAAGCATGGGTGCGCAGGATCCGGCGGCCGCGACGCTGATGGATCAGCGCGACGCCGCGATCGACCAGCTTTCAGGATTGATGGACATCCGCGCGGTGACGGACGGCGCCAACCAGACCTCGGTGTTCACCACGGCCGGCGTCCAGCTCGTCGGCGGCGTTTATGCGTCGACGCTGACATTCAACGCGCAGTCCTCGCTCACCGCGAGTTCGCAATGGAACGCCGATCCCGCGAAGTCGAGCGTCGGCACCATCATCTGCCAGCTTCCGAACGGCGCGAAGATCGACATGATCGCTTCGCAAGGCATCAACTCCGGCCAGATCGCCGCCGATGTCCAGTTGCGCGACAGGATTCTGGTGCAGGCGCAAAATCAGGTGGACCAGATGGCGGCGACGCTCGCCAGCGCGTTGTCCGACGTCACCACGAGCGGCGCGCCGGTGACCGGACCGCCATCGGGCTTCGACCTCGATCTGTCCGGCATTCTGCCGGGCAACTCGCTCCGCGTCACCTACACCGACTCCGCTAACGTCTCGCACACAGTTACCGTGGTGCGGGTGGACGATCCGGCCGCGCTGCCGATTCCGAACACGGCCGCGAATCCGAACGACCGGGTGATCGGAATCGATTTCTCGGGCGGCCTCGCCTCGATCGTGTCGCAACTGAATGCGCAGATCGGGGCCGCGTCGCATCTGGCGTTTTCCGCTTCCGGGGCGCAGTTGCGGGTGGTCGGCGACGGCTCGGGTCAATCCACGGTGACCGCGGCATCGGCCACGGCCACGGTGCAGTCGCTGGCGTCCGGCGATCCGCAACTGCCGTTCTTCACCGACCGCGCCTCGCTCTATACCGGCGCGATCACAGGCTCCGCGTCGCAGATCACGGGGCTGGCCGGGCGCATTCAGGTCAACGCCGCGCTGCTCGCCGATCCCTCGAAGCTCACGGTCTACAGCACCTCGCCGGTAACGCCGGCCGGCGACACCACGCGCGCCGACTTCATCTACGACAGGCTGACGTTCGCGAGCTTCAGCTACGCGCCGAACACCGGCCTTGGCGCGGCGGCAGCGCCGTTCCAGGGCACGCTGCCGTCATTCCTGCAGCAGTTCGTCAGCTTGCAGAGCGGCACGGCAACCACCGCGCAGCAGGTCGCGCAAGGGCAGAGCATCGTGGTCAACACCTTGCAGGAGAAGTTCTACGACAAGTCCGGCGTGAACATGGATACCGAAATGGCCAATCTGATCGCTTTGCAGAATTCTTATGCAGCGAATGCGCATGTGATGACCGTGGTGCAGAGCATGATGCAGACGCTAATGCAGGCACAATGGTAACGACAGCGTAAGGTGGTTCGCATGGCGATCAACGGCATCAGCTTCGGCAACACCATCCTGGGCGGCTCGGTCCGGAATCTCAAGGCGCAGATGGCCGATCTTCAGACCCAGCTGACCAGCGGCAAGAAGTCGACGACCTATTCAGGCATGGGCGCGAACGGAGGTTTCGCGATCGCGGCGCGCGCGCAACTATCGAACATCGCCGCGTATACCGACACCATGATGAAGATCAACACCAACATCAATGTCGCCAATACGGCGCTTCAGGCGCTCTCCGACATCGGGACGCAGTTGCAGAACGCCACACTCAGCGGATCGCAGGCGTTGAACAGCGCCGGTCAGACCGCAGGCCAGCAAACCGCTGTGGCGCAGTTTTCGTCAGTGGTCGGCATCCTCAATACGCGGGCGGGCGACCGCTACATCTTTTCCGGCAGCGAGATCTACACCCAGCCGGTGGCCTCGTCCGATCTGATCCTGAACGGCGACGGGGCAGGGCGGGCGGGGTTGAAGCAGGTCATCTCCGAGCGCAGGCAAGCCGATCTCGGAGCGAGCGGGCTCGGCCGTCTCGACATTTCCTCGCCGACCGCGACCTCGGTGGCGATCGCGGAAGATGCGTCGCCTTCCATCTACGGCATGAAACTGCAATCGGTGTCGTCGTCATTGACGGGAGCCACCGTCACGGGTCCGGCTGGAGCGCCGCCCGCCATTTCAATCGATCTCGGCGTCACCAATCCGGCTGACGGCGACACGGTGAGCTTCACCTTCGATCTTCCGGACGGCACCAGCGAGACCGTGCAACTGACCGCGTCCAGCGAGGCGCCGACGCCCGCCGGCAGCTTCGCGATCGGCGCGACGCCAACTGCTACCGGCGCCAACCTCAACGCCGCATTGACCGCCTCGATCGGAGCGTTGGCTGGCACATCGCTGGTCGCGGCCTCCGCCGTTCAGGCTTCGCGTGATTTCTTCGGCCAGCCGCCGCAGCGCGTCGACGTCACGCCGCCGGCGACACTTTCCACCGCCACCGCCGCCGCGAACGGGACGGCCGCGGATACCGTGCAGTGGTACACCGGCGACGAGGGTACAGGCTCCGCGCGCGCGACCTCGGTGGTGCGGGTCGATGCCTCGGTGACGGTGCAATATGGGATGCGCGCGAACGAGGACGCCATCCGCTCGCTGATGGAATCGGTTGCGCTTCTTGCGGCGGTGACGACCTCGCCGGCCGATCCGAACGCGGCTGGCCAGATTTCGGCGCTGAACGCGCGCGTTGCGCAGAATTTATCGGTTGAGCCCGGCAACCAGAACATCCGGGATATCCAGGTCGATCTTGCCAACGCGCAGACCATGATGAAGGATGCCACCGCGCGGCAGAAACTGACGCAGGCGACGATGCAGAACATCATCGACCAGGCGGAGAACATCTCGACCGACGAGGTCGCGAGTCAGTTGCTGGCGCTGCAGACGGATTTGCAGGCATCCTACCAGACCACGGCCATGCTCTCGCAGCTCAGTCTGGTGAAGTTCCTCTGACGGTATTATCTACGGGCGCGAAGGCCTGCCCAACTCATCGGGGGCATGCCGATCGAAAACCCTTCGCGCGCGGCAAGGAATCTTATTTCATGCGCAGTTTTGAGACTGAACCGGCTCTTCGCCATGACGATGCGTGGCGCATGAACGCCGCGTGCGGCTGGGAGCGCGCGGCATGAAGCCTGCATCGCGCGGTACGCTGCCGGAAGTCGATGAAACGCTCGATCCGGAGGACTGGGACACGCTTCGCGCGGAAGGTCACCGGATGCTCGATGACATGTTCGATCATATCGCCGGTGTTCGCGAGCGTCCGGTCTGGCGGCCGATACCAGCGGAAACGCGCGCCCGCTTCCGCGAGGACCTGCCGCGGGACGGCGTCGATGTCGCCGACATCTATCGGGAGTTTTCCGAACACATCGCCCCGTACACCGCCGGGAATATCCATCCCGGATTCATGGGATGGGTCAACGGCGGCGGTACGGCGGTCGGGATGCTGGCCGAGATGCTGGCGGCGGGGCTGAACACCAATGTCGCCGGCCGGAATCAGATGCCGGTCGAAGTCGAGCGCCAGATCGTGCTGTGGGTACGGCGGATGTTCGGCTTTCCCGATACCGCGAGCGGCGTGTTCGTCACGGGAACGTCGATGGCGAACCTGATGGGAATTCTGGTGGCGCGTTCGGCGCGGATCGGCCCCTCCGTGCGCCAGCGCGGCTTGCTGGATCGCGGCGCGCGCCTCATCGCCTATACATCGGTTGCGACGCACGGCTGCATCGCTCAGGCCATGGATGGCGCCGGCTTCGGCACAGACGCCCTGCGGCGAATTCCGGTTGATCGCTGTCATCGCATCGATACTGACGTGTTGCGCGCCCGGATTGCCGCCGATCGCGCCGCGGGACTTGAACCTTTTCTCGTGATCGGGTCGGCGGGAACAGTCGATATCGGAGCCATCGACGATCTCGCGGCGCTGCATGGCGTGTGCCGTGACGAGAAATTATGGCTGCATATCGACGGCGCGTTCGGCGCGCTCGGGGTGTTGTCGCCGGAGATCGCGCCTCGTCTCGCGGGAATCGAGAGCGCCGACTCCATCGCTTTTGATTTCCACAAATGGGGGCAGGTGCCCTACGACGCAGGGTTTCTTCTCGTCCGCGACGGTGAGCAGCACCGCCGTACGTTTGCCGCGCCGGCGGCCTATCTGCGCCGGGAAACGCGCGGGCTTGCGGCGGGCTCGCCGTGGCCATGCGACTACAGCCTGGATATGTCCCGCGGCTTTCGTGCGTTGAAGACGTGGTTCACGTTGAAAGCCTACGGCACTGAAAGGCTCGGTGCGATGATCGACCGGACCTGCGCGCTGGCGCGCTGCCTGGAAGCGAAGATCGCGGCCGAACCAAAGCTCGAACTGCTCGCGCCGGTGCAACTCAACATCGTGTGCTTCCGCTATCGGGCCGACGATGCCGACAGGGTCAATGCGGATATCGTCGCATCGCTGCACGAGTCCGGCATAGCCGCGCCGTCCGCGACCATGCTGGACGGCCGGCTTGCGATCCGCGCGGCGATCGTCAACCATCGCACCGGAATGCGCGATATTGAAGCGCTGATGTCGGCTGTGCTGGAATTGGGCGCGCGTAAATCGTGAGGCTTGAGCCTGTTCGCTTCTGATGGAATCAGAAGCGAGGCTCTGTAATCTTGATTGAACGCGTTTTTTCACGCGAACAGGTTATCCATCCTCGGGTCAAGCCCGAGGACATGCTTCGCTCGAAAACGCTATCGCAGATCCGGAAGCTGCGACGATCGGGATTCGCGCAGCGTGGTGTCAGGCTGAGCGTCGCCTGTCGCCGGCGCGGTTCGCGGGAGTGTCGTTCATGTCGGCGAGCTTCTTCTCGTAGGCGATCAGCTTTTTGACTTCCTTGAGCGCTTTGTAAAGATCGCCGTTGAGGATGTCGTTATTGATGCCTTCGATGATTGGCCAAGCGTCCGGCATGGTCGTGATGACGTCGCGCAGCAGGCTGAAATAGGTGCCGTGATTGATTTGCGGCTCCGGCGACAGATACATCAATTGCACCGCGAGATAGATCAGCTTGGCGGGTGTGTCCGCCGTCTCGGGCGTCAGAATGTCCTTCTCGCGAAGGATCGGAATCTTGTCGCCCTCGATCAGCAGTCGCGCGCGCTGATCGGTGTTGGTCACGACGCAGGCGCCGATGATGATGCGTTCATGCGGCTTCAGTTCGACTTTCAGCGCCATGACGGTTTCCTGTCATCTCCATGAGCATGCGCGACACGGACGACGCGTCCGTTCGCTGACCAGAATGCGGCGGACGGCCGCATCAGTGCGAGCATCGCGGTATGGTCTTGCCGTGATCCTTTCCGATTGTGGTTAACGATTGGTAAATGACACCTGTAACCTTTGCTGCCGTATCCGTCTAAGCCCCGGTTGCGACGTCGCAATTTCGACGCGCCAGCGACCCCGCGGGAGGTCGCGGGTCCGCGATCTGTTTCATGCTTTCTTAGAGTCTTCCCATCACTGTGGCGCCTCGTCCGAGGAAGGTCTTCGGCCTGTGGACGTACGTGTATTCACACCAGAAAGGTATGAAAGATGTCCGATATCGTTCTCTCCGCATCGGTTCGCCAGAATCTGCTTTCGCTTCAGTCGACCGCTGAACTGCTCTCGACGACCCAGACCCGCCTTGCCACCGGCAAGAAGGTGAACTCGGCGCTTGATAATCCGACGAACTTCTTCACCGCGGCGGGTCTCGACTCCCGCGCCAGCGACATCAACAACCTTCTGGATTCGATCGGCAACGGCGTGCAGGTGCTGCAGGCCGCCAATACGGGCATCACCTCGCTGCAGAAGCTGGTCGATACCGCGAAGTCGATCGCCAACCAGGCGCTGCAGGCGACCTCGGGCTATTCCACCAAGTCGCAGGCGACCACCGCCGCCATCACCGGCGCGACGGCCGACAACCTGCTCGGACCGGGCGGCGCTCCGACCGATGCGACGGTTTCGGGTTCCGCCGTCAACAATAAGAATTCGGCTGCCATCACGGGTGCGACGTTGTTGTCGGGTGCGGCATTGTCGGACTCGATCGCCACCGACTTCACCGCCGGTGATACGATCACCGTGAACGGACAAACCATCACGTTCATGGCCTCCGGTGCTTCAGGTAACAATCAGATTAACGTGACTGATAGCGTCAACACTCTGCTCGGCAAGATTGATGCTTTGTCTGGTGGTTCCGGTTCGGCGGTTGCTGCTGGCGCGATCACGCTGCACACTGGCACGGCCTCGGATCTTACGATCACGAGTTCCAACGCGGCTGCTTTCAACTCGATGGGCTTCACTGGCGGCGGCGTAACGCAGGCCCGCACGCCGGGTGCCCCGGCTGCGCTCGAAGGCAAGACGCTGACGATTGGCGCAACCGATGGCGGCACGGCGACCAGCATCACCTTCGGGACGGGCGGTGTGACGACCCTCGACCAGTTGAACACTGCGCTCGCCGCGAACAACCTGACCGCCTCGATTAACTCGGCGGGCGCGATCACCTTCACCACGACCAACGATCACGCTTCCGCGACGATCGGTGCGTTTGGCGGCGATGCGACCACCGATCCGAGTACGTTCGGCGCGATGACCGCCTCCGCTCCGGTTGAGGACGCCAATGCGCAGAACACCCGCGCCACGCTGATCGGCCAGTACAATCAGGTAATCGACCAGATCCGCACCACCGCGCAGGATGCCTCCTTCAACGGCATCAACCTGCTCAACGGCGACCAGCTGAAGCTGGTGTTCAACGAAACCGGCAAATCGACCCTGACCATCCAGGGCGTGACCTTCGATCCGGCGGGCCTCGGCCTTTCGTCGCTGACCAGGGGCACGGACTTCCTGGACAACGCTTCCACCAACGCCGTTCTGGACTCGCTCAACACCGCGTCCAGCACCCTGCGCTCGCAGGCGTCGACCTTCGGTTCCAACCTGTCGATCGTGCAGATCCGTCAGGACTTCTCGAAGAACCTGATCAACGTGCTGCAGACCGGATCGGCGAACCTGACGCTTGCCGATACCAACGAGGAAGCGGCGAACAGCCAGGCGCTGGCGACCCGCCAGTCGATCGCGGTGTCGGCGCTGGCGCTCGCCAACCAGTCGCAGCAGAGCGTGCTGCAAC
>JAANMX010004228.1_pt1 | contig 11589 bp, 11 predicted proteins | sample 7279681 | NCBI WGS metagenome assembly JAANMX01 (sample SAMN14094542, study PRJNA606508) | bioreactor metagenome | isolation source: A lab-scale SPAN reactor treating ammonium-rich wastewater day 351 | place: Ireland: Galway | collected 2018-01-01
GCATTCTAACGCAAGGGGGCATACTTCGTCTTCAGAACGTTACCTCCCTTATCGCCGATTGCCAACAATTACATAACGGGAGTGGTCGCGATCTGCAGGTCGTGCTCACGCTGTCCGTCGCTGAGGCTGGGGTGCAGTTCGGCGGTCTCGGCGTCCACCAGGTAGGCGGCGAACTCGCCGGCATCGCGCCGGAACAGGATGTTGGACAGCGACACGTCGAGCCAGAGGAACCCGATCAGGTGCAGCCTGGCCAGCAGCACCACCATGGCGTCCAGCAGCCGGTTCACGGTGTCGGGCCGGACGCCCTGGGAGAACAACGACCGGTACGGCAGCGAGAAGTCCAGGTGCCGGGTGACCAGCACCGGCATCAGCGGCTCGCCGGCGGCGTCGCGCCGGTCGGTGATCACCGCCAGCGGCTCGACGGCCGGGGTGTCCTCGCGGGTGAGTTCCTGCAGCATCCGGTACTCGTGCACCGCCGCGGACTGGATCACCTCCTTGGCGGCGTACACGTCGTTGCCGACCTTGATGAACCGCACCACGTGCCGCGAAATGCCGCGCGGCAAGGCCACCAGATGGTCGGTCGGCCATTCGGCCAGGGGCAGCTCCCAGGGCAGCGGGATCAGCCGCGAGTCGGGTTTGGCCGACAGGATGCGTGGCATGCCGATCATTGTGCCAGCAGGCGCCGATGGCCGGTCCGGGCGGGGCCGCAACGGCCGCGCACGGGTCCGGGCGTGAGAACGACGATGCCCCGGGCCGGAGCCCGGGGCATCGTCGGTGGAACGGTCAGCCGGAGAGCCGCTCGCCGGTCTTGTTGCTGAACACGTGCAGGGTGTGGCCCTCACCCGCGATGAACCGGACGGTCGTGCCCCGCTGCGGCGGGGTGCGGCCGGTCAGCCGCGCCACGATCTGCGGCGCCGACAACTTCTCGTCGTCGCTCAGCCCGGCCAGGGTGCCGTAGGTGAAGGCATCGGCGCCCAGTTCCTCGACGACGGCCACCTCGACGGCGATGCCGTGGTCGCCGAGTTCGAAGTCCTCGGGGCGGATGCCGATGGTGAGGGTGTCCTCGCCCGACGCCTTGGCCAGGGTCTCCCGCGGCACCGGCACGGTGTAGTCACCGACCTCGACGCCGCTCTCGTTGACCTTGCCGCTGATCAGGTTCATCGCCGGCGAGCCGATGAAGCCCGCGACGAAGATGTTGTTCGGCTTGTCGTAGAGGGTCAGCGGGCTGTCGCACTGCTGCAGCAGACCGTCCTTCATCACGGCCACCCGGTCGCCCATGGTCATGGCCTCGACCTGGTCGTGGGTGACGTAGACGGTGGTGACGCCGAGGCGGGTCTGCAGCGCCGCGATCTGGGTGCGGGTGGAGACGCGCAGCTTGGCGTCCAGGTTGGACAGCGGCTCGTCCATCAGGAACACCTGCGGCTGCCGGACGATCGCGCGACCCATCGCGACGCGCTGACGCTGGCCGCCGGAGAGGGCCTTGGGCTTGCGGCTGAGGAAGCTCTCCAGGCCCAGCAGGTGGGCGGCCTCCATGACGCGGGCGTCACGTTCGGCCTTGGGGACGCCGGCCATCTTCAGGGCGAAGCCCATGTTGTCGCCGACGGTCATGTGCGGGTACAGCGCGTAGTTCTGGAACACCATCGCGATGTCACGGTCCTTGGGCGGGAGTTCGGTGACGTTGCGGTCGCCGATCCAGATGGCGCCGGCGTTCACCTCTTCCAGGCCGGCCAGCATCCGCAGCGAGGTGGACTTGCCACAACCCGAGGGACCGACCAGAACCATGAACTCACCGTCGCCGATCTCGAGGTTGAGCTTGTCAACCGCGGGGTGGTCGGCTCCGGGATAGACGCGAGTGGCGTCCTTGAAACTAACTGTGGCCATGCCAACGATCCTTTCCACGGGCAGGTACGTGCCCGACGATCCGTAGTGGAAACATGCCGCGAGGACCCGCGGCAGAGTCATCGTCGCACGGGATTCCGTCCGCCACCACCCCTAGATGAAGCTTTCGTGAAGAATTCGGACGCCCCTGCCGGCCGAGCCCGTCCGGGCGCCCGGGTAGGCTCCCTGAGCGTGACGTCGCCCACCGAGCACCCGCAGCCGGATCCCGCCCGACCGGACGAGCGACCGGGCCCGGATGAGCATCCGGGGCCGGACGAGCATCCGCGCGAGTGGTGGCAGGAGCCCGGCCTGCCCTGGAAGCACAAGCCGACCCGCGCGGACATCGCCTGCCTCAGCTGGATGGGGGCGGCCTCGCTCTACGGCCTGATCCTGCTGCCGCTGCGTCCGGTGATCCTGGGCCTGGCGCCGCACCTGCTGGGGTCGCTGGGCTATCGGACCGGGCTGGTGATGACCGGCGCGCTGGGCTCCCTCGGCGACCCGTGGTGGCCGCTGGTGACCCTGTTGGGGGCGCTGATGTCGATGAAATTCGACTGGATCTTCTGGTGGGCCGGCAAGTTGTGGGGCCACGGCCTGATCGAGGTCTGGTCGGGACGGTCCGAGCGCGCCCGGCGGCGCAATGAGCGGGCGATCGCGTTCACCCAGCGGTTCGAGACCTGGGCGATCTTCATCACCTATCTCCCGATCCCCATCCCCGCGGCCGTGGTGTACGCCGCGCTGGGTGCGGCCGGGACGAAGCTGTCCAAATTCCTGATCGTCAGCTTCCTGTCGTCGCTGTTCACCGCGGGCCTGTACGTCTACCTCGGCTGGACCATCGGCGAGCCGGCGGTGGTCGTGCTCGACACCTACGGCCAGTACCTGTGGTACGTGTCGCTGGCGATCCTGGCCGGGATGCTGTTCCTGGCCTTCCGCAACCGCGGCCGCACGAAGACGCCGGGCGTTCCGGGCCCGCCGCCGGCGTGAGCGCGCGACCCAGCTGACGTCGATGCGACGCTTCGATCCGCCGGCGATCTTCGCGGCGCTGGACGCCGAGCGCCGGCGTCGTGGCCTGACCTGGGCCCAGGTGGCCGCGCAGACCGGCGTGGCCGAGAGCACCCTGCGTCGCACCCGGGAGCACGGCCGGTTGGAGGCCGACGGCGTGCTGGCCATGGCCGAATGGCTGGGCCGGCCGGTGGAGGAGTTCACCCGGCCCGGCGACCTGCCGCCGGAGGCCGTCCGCTGATCGTCCGGGTCGCGCCGCGTCGGTCAGGTGCGGACGATCAGGTCGGCCCGTTCCCGGGTGCCGTCGGCGCCGAACAGGGCGCGCTCCTGGGCCGCCCAACGTTCCCAGTGCGGCCGGTAGGCCTCGCCGTCGCGTTCGATGCCCCGGGTCATCCGGACGTCGTGCGCGGCCTCCACCCAGACCCGGACGGCGACGAACTCCCCCGCCGGCAGCACCGTGCTGGCGCAGCCCTCGACGATCAGCTGCGCCGTCCAGGGCAGTTCGACGTGCTCGGCCCACGACGACGCGTCCCAGTCCCAGCGGCGATAGCGGGCCGCCTCGCCCGCTGCGAGCGGGCGCAGCACCTGGTCGGCGAGCAGCCCGGACGCCGCGGCGAGCCCGTCCCAGCCGGGGAACAGGTCGTCCATGTGCACCACCGGGCAGTCCAGGTGCTCCCGGACGCGCCCGGCCAGCGTGGTCTTGCCCGAACCGCTCGGGCCGTCGATCCCGATCACCACCGTCCGGCCACGGCGGGGTTCGGCCGTCCGGGCGAGAGCGGCGACGGCGTCCGCGGGGTCGGGGTGCATTCCGGGGACTCTACCGGTGGCCGCACGGACCATGGCCAAGGCCTAGAGTGAGAGCTCAGCCACACCATGAAGGAGCCTCTCGGTGAGTGATCTCGGGGCCACCGCGTCCGACGTCTACCGCAATGTCCTGTCCGTCATCGAGTCGGTGGAGCCGCGGATCGCGGACGCCACTCGCGCCGAGCTGGCCGACCAGCGGGCGTCGCTGAAGCTGATCGCCAGCGAGAACTACGCGTCGCTGCCTGTGCTGATGACGATGGGCACCTGGTTCTCGGACAAGTACGCCGAGGGCACCATCGGGCACCGCTTCTACGCCGGCTGCCAGAACGTCGACACCGTCGAGGCGGTCGCGGCCGAGCACGCCCGTGAGCTGTTCGGCGCCGAGTACGCCTACGTGCAGCCGCATTCCGGCATCGACGCCAACCTGGTCGCCTACTGGTCGATCCTCGCCCACCGGGTCGAGTCGCCGGCCCTGGAGCGGCTGGGCGCCAAGAACGTCAACGAGCTCGCGGAGGACGACTGGGAGACCCTGCGCCGCTCGTTCGCCGAGCAGCGGGTGATGGGCATGAGCCTCGACGTCGGCGGCCACCTCACCCACGGCTTCCGGCCGAACATCTCGGGCAAGATGTTCCACCAGCGCTCCTACGGCACCCACCCCGACACCCAGCTGATCGACTACGACAAGCTGCTCGCGGACGCCCGCGCGTTCAAGCCGCTGATCCTGGTGGCCGGCTACTCGGCCTACCCGCGCCGGGTCGACTTCGCGAAGATGCGCGAGATCGCCGACGAGGTGGGCGCCACCCTGTTCGTCGACATGGCGCACTTCGCCGGGCTGGTCGCCGGCAAGGTGTTCACCGGCGTCGAGAATCCGGTGCCGTACGCGCACGTGGTGGCCTCGACCACCCACAAGTCGCTGCGCGGCCCGCGCGGCGGCTTCGTGCTGGCGACGCCCGAGTACGCGCCCAGCGTCGACCGGGGCTGCCCGATGGTGCTCGGCGGTCCGCTCTCGCACATCATGGCCGCCAAGGCGGTGGCCTTCGCCGAGGCCCGCACGGACGCCTTCCGCGACTACGCGCAGAAGGTCGCCGACAACGCCCAGGTGCTGGCCGAGGGGCTGCTGACGCGCGGCGCCACCCTGGTCACCGGCGGCACCGACAACCACCTGGTGCTGATCGACACCCGCTCCTACGGCATCACCGGACGCCAGGCCGAGTCCGCGCTGCTGGATGCCGGCATCGTCACCAACCGCAACTCGGTGCCGAACGACCCGAACGGGGCCTGGTACACCACCGGCGTCCGGATCGGCACCCCGGCGCTCACCTCGCGCGGCTTCGGGGCGTCCGAGTTCGACCGGGTCGCCGAGCTGATCGTGAACGTGCTGTCGAACACGACCGCAACCACGACCGCGGCGGGCACCCCCGGCAAGGCCAAGTACACCCTGACAGACGGTGTCGCCGAGGCGACCAAGGCGGCGTCCGCCGAACTCCTGGACGCCAACCCCCTCTACCCCGGCCTGCAGGTCTAGCCGCCCGGCTCGAGGTCCCGCCTCGGCGCGAATCACGACGTGGGCGGCCCGTTGGCCAGCGCTCGTGCCGGTGACAGGTGGGACTACCGAGCGCAGGATCGGTCAAGCGGTTCGCCCTGCGGAGGACGCAGACTGGTCGGGTGAGCACGATGCCCCGCGACCGACTGCGCGAACTCCTGGACGCCGTGCTCGACGACGCCAACAGCACCGTCACCGCGATGGCCGAGGATGCGTTCGCCTCGCCGTTCCACTTCGGACGCCTGGTCTCCCGCGGTTCCGGCGAGTCGCCGATGGCGATGCGGCGCCGGGTGATGCTGGAACGGGCCGCCTGGCAACTCCGGCAGGGTGCGGCGGTCACCGATGCGGCGTGGACCGCCGGCTACGGCTCGGTCGAAGGCTTCAGCCGGGCGTACTCGCGAGCATTCGGGCATCCGCCGAGCAGCCCGGCGTCCCGGCACTGGCTGCCGGCACCGAACGGCATCCACTTCCACCCACCGATGTCGCTGTGGGTCCAGACGAAGGAGCAGGCGATGAACCCCATGGTGTCCCAGCTGGTGGCCCATGACCTCGACGACACCGAAGCGCTGCTCGACCTCGCCGAGGCGTTGACCGACGAGGTGCTGCGCGCGCCGCGTCGCTGTGGCGGCGTCGTCACGGCGTGGGAGGGGGCGGAGGAGTCCATCCGCGATGTGCTCGATCACCACGTCTACACCAAGGAGGTCTGGCTCGCCGCGATCGACGGGGCCGACGACGTCCCCCGCGAACCGGACGGCGATCTCGCCGCCCTGCGCCGGCGTCACCGGGAACTCACCCCGCGCTGGCTCGCCTTCGTCCAGGATCTCGATCGCCGGGGCGGCTGGGACGACCGGCTGATCGACGCCCTGTGCGACCCGCCGGAGAGCTTCGTGATGAGCAGCGTGGTCGCCCACGTGCTGACCTTCGCGGCGCATCGTCGCCAGCTGGTCCGCGCGATGCTCGCCGAGGCCGGTGTGGAGACCGACAGCGGCGACCCGATCATGTGGTTCCGCGCCCGGCGCGGGGAGGAGTGACATGGCGACGATCTACTACACCGCCACCACCCTGGACGGCTTCCTGGCCGACGAGCAGGACAACCTCGACTGGCTGCTGAAGCAGCCGCAGGATCCCGACGACTCGGACTTCAGCTACGAGACGTTCATCGCGGACGTCGGCGCGCTGGTGATGGGTTCAACGACCTATCGCTGGGTGGTCGACAACCACGAATGGCCCTACACATTGCCCAGCTGGGTGCTGAGTTCGCGCCCGCAGCCGCCCGTCGCCGGCGCCGACATCCGCTTCGCCAGCGGATCGGTGGCGGACCTGCATCCCGAGCTGGTCGCGGCCGCCGGCGGCCGCAATGTCTGGGTGGTGGGCGGCGGCGACCTGGCCGGGCAGTTCGCGGACGCCGGCCTGCTGGACGAGATCGTGGTGTCGATCGCCCCGGTGACCCTGGGCGCCGGGCGTCCGCTGCTGCCGCGCCGCTACGACCTGGAGCTGCTCGCCAGCGGCCGCAACGCCGGGTTCCTCTGCGCCCGCTACCGGGTGGCCGGACCGCTGTCCTCTCCCCCATCGCTCGCGTAGGGTCGTGCGGCTCTTGATCAATCCCCAACTCGTTGGCTGAGTTCGTCGAGGCCCCTTGGGTCTCGAAACGCTCGACCAGCGAAGATCAGCGCCTTCCCCAGCCAACTGGGCGCGGTCAACTGGCGCGAGCCCGAGGCAGCCGGGCGAGCGATCGGAACGAGGCCCCGCGGACTCTGCTCGCGCGGCCGGTCAGGACCGCCGGTCGGGGGCGACGAGCCGGGTCACCGCCTCGATGACGTACTCGCGCCGCTGCTGGGCGGTGTGGTCACGGGTGATCGCCTCGAGACCCGCCGGCACGTCGCTCCAGTTGGTGGCGATCACCAGGATCAGCCCGAGCAGGACGGCGGGCGGGAACCGGTCGGTCACGATCCCCTCGGCCTGTGCCCGCGCGATCGCGGCGATCTTGGCGCGGTTGGCGTCCCCGAGTTCCGGCATGTCGGCCGCGGCCGCCTCGAGCCGGTACCAGCTGACCAGGCGGGCCAGCTCCGGATGCCGCTCGAAGTCGTCGAAGATGGTCGCCGCGGTGCCCGGCAGATCGGCGGCGTCGAAGTACTCCGACTCGGCCGCCCGTCGCGCGTAGGCCCCGAGGACGGCGCCGAACAGGCCGTCCTTGCTGCCGAAGTAGTGGTAGATCTGCGCCTTGTTGGTGCGGGCCTGCTCGGCGATCCGATCGACCCGGGCGCCGGCGATCCCGTGCCGCGCGAACTCCTCGGTCGCGGCAGCGATCAGGCGCGCCCGCGTCGCCTCGGCATCTCTCGGAAGCATGCCAGAAGGTTATCAACTAACCGGATAGTTGACAAAGTCCGCGTGGCGGGGGTTCACTACTAACCAACCATTCAGTTAGCAGTCAGGAGACCTCATGAATCGCGTCGCCCTGGTGACCGGTGCCTCGTCCGGCATCGGCGCAGCCACCGCACGCCGGCTGGCCCGCGCGGGCCTCACCGTCTACGGGGCCGCCCGCCGGCTCGACCGGCTCGCCGAACTCGCCGCGGACGGCGTCCGCGCGGTGGAGCTCGACGTCACCTCCGACGATTCGATGACCGCCGCCGTCGACCACGTGCTGAGCGAGGCGGGCCGGATCGACGTCCTGGTCAACAACGCCGGCTACGGCTCCTACGGCGCGATCGAGGACGTGCCGATGGCCGAAGCCCGCCGGCAGATCGAGGTCAACCTCTTCGGACTCGCCCGGATGATCCAGCTGGTGGTCCCGGGCATGCGCGGCCGGGGCGGCGGGACGATCGTCAACATCACCTCCATCGGAGGCAAGATCACCACCCCGCTCGGCGGCTGGTACCACGCCTCGAAGTTCGCCGTCGAGGGACTCTCCGACGCGCTCCGCACCGAGCTGGCGCCGTTCGGTATCGACGTCGTGGTGATCGAGCCAGGAGGGATCGCGACCGAATGGGGCGACATCGCGATGGAGAGCGCCAAGGCGGCCTCGGGTGACGGCGCCTACGCGCAACGCGTCGCCGCGGCGTCCGCGGCCATGGAGGGGCCGATCGCCCAGCGCGGCTCCGATCCGGACGTCGTCGCCCGGACCATCGAGAGGTCCGTCACGGCCGGACGCCCACGCACCCGCTACGCGGTCGGGTTCATGTCCAAGCCCTCCCTGATCGCCCGGCGGGTGTTGCCCGACCGTGCGATGGACTGGATCCAGACCCGCATGCTCGGCTGACCAGCACCGAAAGGCCCCGGAGCGCCGTCAGCGGGCGAAGAGCTTGCCCTGGATCGTGGTCACCAGGCGGGCCAGCGAGGCGGGCAGGTCGGACAGGTGCCAATCGTCGGGGGCGTGGTACCAGTCCAGGTCCTTGGAGTCGGCATGCTCGTCGTCGTCGGCCGCCACCAGCGCGTGCAGCCAGCGCTCCGAGCCGCCCAGCACCACCGCGTAGGGCAGCACCTCGGACAGCTCGTGCAGCTCGCGGCCCTTGGGCATCTGATCGGTCGGATGACCGAGCAACTGGGCGCGCAGCAGGCCGAGCCCGTTCATCAGCGAGGCACCCTTCGCGGTGCGGGCGGGCATCTCCTGGCCGAGGAAGATGACCAGCAGCGAGACCGCGATCAGGGCCAGCCCGACCAGGCCGAACGAGGTGAACGCGGCCAGCAGGATGGTCGCCAGGACGCCGACCGCGAACAGCCCGAAGCCGGCCCGGAACCAGACGTTGCGGGTCTGGTCCGGACGCTGGGCGAACCAGCCGAGCTCCACCACGTCGTCGTAGAGCTGATCCTGGACGGTGCCGATCACGGTGCCGATCGCTTCCGGCAGTTCCGACACCGCCACCGCCCCGCCGCCCTCGGGAGCCACGGCGTCCAGCAGGGTCCGCTCGTAGGGCCGCAGCTCGTCGGCACCGGAGCGGCGGGTGAAGGTCCACTCGCCCTCCGCGTACTTCGACGACTTGGGCAGTTCCTCGATCCTCAGATGGCCGCGGACGGCGAGGTCGAGCAGGGTGGCGGTGACGTCGACCGGGTCGATCCGCTCGTCGACCAGGGTGCCGACCTGGCCGGGACGGACGCCGTCGCGCACCCGGAACTCGGCCTCGCCGGCGCCCACCGGGTGGAAGTCGGCGACCAGCGTCGGGTCGCCGGCGCCCATCGCGTCCCGGCCGATCCGGCGGTGCAGCGCCCAGAACAGCCCGCCGCCCAGGGCGAGCAGGCCCAGCGCCAGGCCGAGCGGCAGCGGCTGGGTGGAGAAGGCCCGGCCGAGCGTCCACAGCTCGCGGATCTGCTCGTTGACGGCCACTGCGCCGGACGGGAACCGGACGATGACCTCGACGATCTCGCCCGCCCCGCGGGGGCCGTCGTTGAAGGTGGGGTCGGGATAGTCATGGGTGCCGCCGCCCCAGAACCCGCAGACGCCCGGCGATGCCGGAGGCCCGGCCTCGCACTGCACCAGCTGGATCATGCTCGGCACCTGCAGCGTGGCGGTGAACTGCTTCACCGGCAGGCTCAGTCCCTGCAGCAGCCGCCAGGCGACCGTGGTCTCACCGGTGGGCTCGGCGGTCGCGGCGCCGTGCACCGCGTAGGACAGCACTACGGGAGCGGTTGCGCCCTGGGTGGGCATGGTCACCGTCGTGTAGCGGCCGTCGTCGGTAACGGTGGCGTCGATCGGCTGACCGCCGATCGTGGCCTTGACGTCGCTCACCCGGAAGACGTACTCGCGGTCGCCGAGCACCTCGCGGGTGGTGGCGAAGCGCTGCACCAGGCTGGCTGGCGCGGTGCCGTCGAAGGTGATGGTGGCCTGCACCGTCAGGGTGCCGTCCGGGGCGATCGAGCCCTCCACGGCGTAGCTGGCCACGGACTCGGCGGCGAAGGCACGCGGCACGGACGGCCCCAACAGTGCGGCGGCGAGGACGAGCAGGCCGGCGAGCAGCCGGACGAGCGGGGTGGCGGGCAGTCTCGACACGTTCGGTCCTTCGGAGTCGGGCGACCAGAGGGCGCGGGGCGCGTGACGAAACTATCGCATCACGGACCGCCTGGAGCGCGTCGGCGGACGCGGAATTCTCAGCCGGGGAGGGGGTGGTTCGCGACTCCCCGGCCGTTACAGTGTTCGCGTGACGCAGCCGTATCCTCCGCGCCAGCAGCCCTACCCGCAGCAATGGGGCCAGCCGCAGGGCTGGCCGGCGCCGCAACCCCAGCAGGGTTGGAACCGCGCACCCCAGCCGGGCTTCGGGCAGCCGGCGTGGCCACAGCCCGGCGGTTACCAGCAGCCGGGCCAGCAGCCCGGCGGTTTCCAGCAGCCCGGCGGCTATCAGCAGGGCGGCTTCCAGCAGCAGGGCAGGCCCCAGCAGCCCGGCTATCCCCAGCGCTACCCACAGCCGGGCGGCTTCGCGCCGCCGCCGGCACCGCAACGCGGCCGCAGCCCGCTGGGCCGCGTCCTGGTGCTGCTGGTCGCGGTCTGCGGTCTGCTGCTGGTCGGTGTGGTGGTGGCCAACATGGTCAACGGGACGCCCGGCGCGGGACCGCGTCCGGCGGAGACCTACACCCCGCCGCCGCCCGACATGAACCCACCGGCGCTGCCCGCCCCGAAGACCTATGGCGAGGCCACCGAGTGGCTGCAGAACAACCCGTTCTACCAGCAGTCGATCACCGTGCCCACGGACTGCAACGACCTGCAGCCGGTGGACGCGCTCAATGCCACCGAGGACGAGCTCAACGCGCACCTGCAGGACCTCACCGCGTGTCTGATGAAGGTGTGGCAGGGGCCGGTGGAGGCCGCCGGTTTCGTGATGCCGCGCCCGCCGGCCACCGTGTACAACCAGCCGATCCAGACCGCCTGCGGCAAGCTGGACAGCGTGAACGCCTCCTACTGCGGCGGCGATCAGCGGATCTACTACGCCAAGCCGCTGCCGAAGATCTTCCCCAAGGAACTGCAGGGCCAAAAGTTCCTGATGGAGATGATCCTGGGGCATGAGTTCGGGCACGCCATTCAGGCCCGGACGGGGATCTCGATCTCCAGCACGGCGTGGGAGCAGCGGGTGGCGTCCAAGGCGGAGGCGAACGTCTTCTCCCGGCGCCTGGAGGTGCAGGCGGACTGCCTGGCCGGCATGTGGATCCAGGCGGTCGCGCCGTCCCAGGGACTCGGTTCGAGCGAACTCGACGGGCTGCGCAAGATCGCCTACAACCTGGGCGACGACGTGCTCTCGGGCAAGCCGAACATCGATTCGGGCCACGGTCTCGGCGCCACCCGGCAGCCTCGATCGTGGACGGACGTTCACCCGGTACGCGGGCAATCCGGTGCTCGACATCGGTTCGACCGAGTTCCGCGATCCGAAGCTGCTGCGCCGGGG
>JAANMX010004240.1_pt1 | contig 11542 bp, 8 predicted proteins | sample 7279681 | NCBI WGS metagenome assembly JAANMX01 (sample SAMN14094542, study PRJNA606508) | bioreactor metagenome | isolation source: A lab-scale SPAN reactor treating ammonium-rich wastewater day 351 | place: Ireland: Galway | collected 2018-01-01
AGGGCGACGGCGAGGTGGCGCTGACCGCACTGGAGGCGTCGCTGCGCGCGACCGTGCGGTTCGACGTGGTGCCGGCGGCCGAGGCCGTCCAGCGCTTCGGCGCCGGCCTGGCGCCGGTCGCCGAGACCCGGGAGTACCTGATACCGACCGGCCTGGACGCCGACCTGGACGTCGCCGCCGCGAACTGCGTGCGGGCCGCGCTCGGCCTGCTGCAGGCCCGCTACGGCATGGAGCGGCATCTCGCCTACGCCTACCTGAGCGCCGCCACCGACTTCGACATCTCCCAGGTGGTCGATCTGGTCAAGGGCGTCCATGCCCGGATCAGGAAGGCGGACTTCGGTGAGTGACCTCGGCGAGACGGCGGCCCCCGACGCTCCGGAGTCGCTGGTCGAGTTCGTCGAGACCCCCGACCACCCGACCCAGAAGGCGGATCTCGGTGACTGACCTCGACCTGGACGGCTGGCGCGCCTCGAACCCGGATGCCCCGGCGGGACTGCTCGAGGCCTTCGCGGCGTACGAGCGGGCGCTCGGCGACGACGACCTGGCGGCCATGGACGCCCTTTTCGCCGACGCCCCGGACACCCTGCGCGGCGACCCCGGTGGCCTGCTGGTCGGGCATGCCGCGATCCACGACTTCCGCGCCGTCCGCGGGGGTGCGCCGGCCCGGACGCTGGTCGAGGTGCGGGTGCTGCCGCTGGGCCCGGACGCGGCCTGTGTGGTGGCCGTCACGGCGCCGTCGCGCGGCGGCCACGGATTGCAGACCCAGGTCTGGCGGCGGGACGCCGGCGGCGTCTGGCGGGTCCGGGTCGCCCACGTCGCCCCTCCCCCGCCGAGCTTCGACCGCTCGGTCTGGCGGGTGGTCGGCGACCCGCTCGCCGGCCCCACCGGCAGCGGCATCCTGGACGGCGAGACCGTCGCGGTGAAGGACCTGTTCGCCGTGGCCGGGCAGCCGATCGGGGCCGGCGTCCCGGCGTTCCTGGCCGAGGCGGCCGCCGAGCGGGCCGACAGTGCGGCGGTCGCCCGGCTGCGGGCCGCGGGTGCGGTCGTGGCCGGGATCGCCCGCACCGACCAGTTCGCCTACAGCCTGGCCGGCGACAACCCGCACTACGGCACGCCGGTCAACCCGGTCGTGCCCGGCGCCCTGCCCGGCGGATCCTCCAGCGGGTCGGCCACAGCGGTGTCGCTCGGTGCGGCGTCCATCGGGTTGGCCACCGACACCGGCGGCTCGGTGCGGGTGCCGGCCAGCTATCAGGGCTTGTGGGGCTGGCGTTCCACGCACGGCGCGGTGGCCACCGACGGATTGTTGCCGCTGGCGCCGGACTTCGACACCGTCGGCGTCCTGACCCGTGGGCCGGGTCTTCTGGGCAGGGCCGCCGCGGTGCTGCTGGACGGCGGCTGGGTGGACGACCTCGCAGCCCGCCCCGGCGTCCCGGTCGCGCCGGGAGCGCCGTCACCGGGGAATCTCCGGGGCGGGTCGCCGAAGGGCAGCCGTGAGGGCGGCGTGCGCTTCGTGGTCGCCACCACGTTGCCCGCCCTGGAGAACGGCGTCGCGGACGCCTTCGATGCCTGGGTGTCGGCCCGACGCCCCGGGGTTCAGGGTGTGGATCTCCCCGACCTCGCCGCGGCCGCGGAGGCGTTCCGGGTGCATCAGGCGTACCAGGCCTGGCAGCGGCACGGCGCCTGGGTGGACGCCAACCCGGGTGCGCTGCGGGGTGCCGCCGGGGAGCGGTTCGCGGCGGCGTCCGGCATCACCGGAGCCGACGACCGGGCCGCCTCCGCCACCCTCGTCGCGATCCGCGAGGAGCTCGACGACCTGCTCGGCGACACGGTGCTGGTGCTGCCGTCGGCCGCCGGCCCGGCGCCCCGGGTCTGGGCGTCCGCGTCCGCCGTGGACGCCCACCGGCAGGCCACCTTCCGGCTCACCTGTATCGCCGGGATCACCGGACGCCCCGCCGTCAGCGCCCCGCTCCTGCAACTGCCCGGTGGCCCGCTCGGCGTCTGCCTGGTCGGCCCGCGCCACAGCGACCGCACCCTGATCACCCTGGCCGCCGACCTCGTCCGCTGAAAGGCCCTCGGTGGTGATCGGGGGGTAGGCGACCGGCTCAGACATGGGTGGTCGGTGCGCCCGAACTGGGTAGTTCTCACCGATCACGCGACGGCGCGCCGTCCGTAGCGTCATGGGAGTCCACTCACTACGAAGGAGACTCTCATGTTTCGACTGGACGGCCGGGGCAGACTTCCGGCACTCATCCTCAGCGGCGGACTCGCCGCCACCCTCGGCCTGACCGCGGCACCGCCCGCACAGGCCGCCACAGCCCTGGGCACCGTGACCTTCGCGGCCGCCCGCGGCGCCCTCGCCGTGACCGGCACGCCGTCGGCCGACACGATCGCCTTCACCCGCAGCAGCAGCGACGGCGTCGACCTGCTGGGCGTCGACCTGGACGGCGACGGCAAGCCGGAGACCCTGGTCCCGCTGGCGCTGGTGAAGTCCGTCGCCGTCGACGGGCGAGGCGGGAACGACCGGCTCAGCACGGTCGAGGTCCCGGCCACGATCCGGACCCGCGTCGCGGGCGGCGCGGGCAACGACACCATGCTCGGCGGACCCGGCGCGGAGCGGTTCGACGGCGGCTCCGGCGATGACTCGGTCTTCGGCGGACGCGGCGACGACATCGCCCTCCTGGGGTCGGGCAACGACCGGTTCGGCTGGGCCCCCGGCGACGGCAACGACACCGTCGAGGGCCAGGCGGGACGCGACACCCAGCTGTTCCTCGGGGCCGGCGCCGACGAGAACGTGACCATCAGCAACGTGCGGGGCCGCGTCCGGTTCTTCCGCGACGTCGGGAACATCACCATGAACCTGAACGACGTCGAGGTCCTGGACACCGACCTGGTCGGCGGCAACGACACCATGAACGTCCGCGACCTGTCCGGCACCGACGTCAAGCTGGTGATCAATCGGCTCGGCAACAACCGCGGCAACCAGGGCCGCACGATCGTCGACGGCACCCGCCGCGCCGACCGGGTGACCGTGGCCGCGCGGACCGGCGCCGACGGCACCACCGCCCTGGTGCGCGGTCTTCCCGCCGCGGTCGAACTGATCGGCGCGGGCGTCGAGGACGAGCTGGTGCTGCGCACCGGCACCGGCAACGACCGGATCACGTCGACCATCCCGGCCGGCGCGCTGACGTTCACCGCCGACGGCGGCGCCGGCGACGACACCATCCTGGGTGGCGACGCCGCCGAGACGCTGCGCGGCGGGTCGGGCAGCGACGTGATCGACGGCGGACGCGGCGACGACATCGCCGAGTTGGGCGACGGCCGGCTCGACCAGTTCATCTGGGATCCGGGCGACGGCAGCGACCGGGTGGACGGCGGGCCCGGCACCGACGTGCTGATCTTCCGCGGCTCCGCGCAGGACGAGCGGTTCGAGGCCAGCCGGACCGGGCCGAACGAGTCACTGTTCACCCGCGATCTGGGCAACATCCGGATGGCGCTGCGGGCCGTCGAGGCGGTCGACCTGGCCGCGATGGGCGGCGCGGACGCGCTGAACGTCGGCGATCTGACCGGCAGCGGTCTGCGGGCCGTGGTGGCCAACCTGTCCGGGGTGCCGGGCAGCCGGGCCAGCGACGGCGCGATCGACACCGTCACCGTCGAGGGCACCGACCGGGCGGACGCCGTCCGGATCGCCGGGCGGGCCGGCGGGGCCGTCGGCAGTGGCCGGGTTCAGGTGGCCGGGCTGCCGGCCGAGATCACCCTCAGCCGGGTGGAGCCCACCGACCGGCTGATCATCAACGGCCGCGGCGGCGACGATACGTTCGACGCCCGCCGGCTGCGTGCCGGCACCGTGGAGCTGACCACCGTGCAGTGACTCCCACGGAGGTTCGGCCCGGACGCCGCCGCCCGCGGCGTCCGGGCCGAAAGGCCCTGCCTTGTGCGGACGGGGATGCGCTGCAGCCAGCGCGACCGATCAGTCGTCGATCTGGGCCGCACCCAGTCGCTGCGATGCGGCGATCCCGTCGCGCATCGCCTGCAGCTTCTCCGCGGAGTGGCCGACCCAGTCGACGAGCTCGCCCACGACGCGCAGCGGCTCGCGGCTGCGGAACGACTGTGTCGGATTGCCGGGGAACCGCTTGTCGGTGACGTTCGGGTCGTCCTCGAAGGCGCCCGTCGGCTCCACGATGTAGATGTGGCCGCGCCCCTCACCGACAGCGAGTTCGGCGCCCCACGTCGCGGCGTCGAGCGTGGCGGTGAAATAGACGTGGTTCATCTCCCGGCCCGCCTGGTAGTTGGACTCCCGGCCGGGTACCAGCAACGCACCGATCGCGAGTTCCACCTTGGTGCCGTGCAGGTACACGCCGTCCCGATAGATCTCGAAGGGCACCGGTTCACTTGCCGGACTCATCCGCCCACCCTAACCGCCGCGGCGACGGGGGCCATCGCTCAGACCGTCGCGCCATCCCGTAGCCACTTGTCAGCGCCCCATGAGATCGATCGGCGAGAGGGTTCCGACAGGCTCGACCGACGGGCTGAGATCCCTGATGGGCCGCGGATGCTGGTGGCGCGATGGAGCTCCGGGCCTCAGAAGCCCAGCCGGTTCAGGTGCTTGGCGTTGCGCTGCCAGTCCTTGAGCACCTTGACCTTGAGGTCGAGGTGGACCGGCGTCCCGAGCAGTGCGGTCAGCTGCGCACGGGCGGCGGTGCCGATCTCGCGCAGCACCGATCCGCGGTGGCCGATCACGATGCCCTTCTGCGAGTCCCGCTCGACGATCAGCGAGGCGAAGACGTCCAGCAGCGGCTTGTTCTCGGCACGCCCCTCGCGCAGACCCATCTCATCGATCGTGACCGTGATCGAGTGCGGCAACTCCTCGTGCATCTTCTCCAGCGTCGCCTCGCGGATCAGCTCGGCGATCAGCGTCTCGGTGGGCTCGTCGGTGACCTCGCCGTCCGGGTAGTAGGCGGGCCCCTCGGGCAGCTGGCCGATCAGCACGTCGGTGACCAGACCCACCTGATCGTCGGTGACCGCGCTGACCGGCACCACCTCGGCCCAGCGGATGCCGAGTTTCTCTTCCAGCGAGGCGATCTTCATCAGGTGTTCGGCCATCCGCTGCTTGCCGACCAGGTCGGATTTGGTGGCCAGCGCCACCAGCGTCGGACGCTTCGGCAGCTTGGCGATCTCGCCGACCAGGAACTCGTCGCCGGGCCCGATCCGCTGGTCGGCGGGGAGGCAGACGCCGATCACGTCCACCTCCGACCAGGTGGCGTAGACCAGGTCGTTGAGCCGTTCGCCGAGCAGGGTGCGCGGACGGTGCAGTCCGGGGGTGTCGATGATCACCAGCTGGGCGTCCGGCCTGGTGACGATGCCGCGGACGGCGTGCCGGGTGGTCTGCGGACGCGACGAGGCGATCGCCACCTTCTGCCCGACGATGGCGTTGGTGAGGGTCGACTTGCCGGCGTTGGGGCGTCCGACGAAGCAGGCGAATCCGGAGCGGTGCATCAGCTGGCCCGCTTCGCCGAATCGGACGCCAGCTGCGCGGCGGCGTCCACCCCGCCCTCGGCGGGATCCGCGGCCGGCTCCTCGACCAGCGAGGCGAGCACGGTCAGGATGCTGTTGCGGCGTCCGATGCCCCGCTCGGCGACCAGCTGGATGCCCTCCCAGACCACCACGGAACCCGGTATCGGCACCTTGTTCAGCTCCTTGCCCATCAGTCCCAGCACGGTGTCGACGTCGTCGTCGTCGACCTTCAGCCCGAACAACTCGCCCAGGTCGTCCACGGACAGCCGCGCGGAGACCCGGAACCGGTTCGGCCCGATCTCCACCGACGGCGGCACCTCCTGGTCGTACTCGTCGACGATCTCGCCGACGATCTCCTCCAGGATGTCCTCGATGGTGGCCAGCCCGGCGGTGCCGCCGAACTCGTCCACCACGATCACCACGTGCGAGCGGGTCAGCTGCATCTCGCGCAGCAGCTCGTCGACCGGTTTGGAGTCGGGGCAGAAGGTCGGTTTGCGCATCAGCGACTCGACGGTCTCGGTGGCCTGGGCGCGCGGATTGTCGTACATCCGGCGGATGGCGTCCTTCAGGTAGAGGATGCCGCAGACGTCGTCGACGTCCTCGCCGATCACCGGAATCCGGCTGAAGCCCGACCGCAGCGCCAGCGAGACCCCTTGCCGGACGGTCTTGGTGTGCTCGATGTAAACCATCTGGGTGCGCGGCACCATCACCTCCTTGACGATGGTGTCGCCCAGGTCGAAGACCGAGTGGATCATCTTGCGCTCGTCGGCCTCGATCATGTCGGACGCCTCGGCGAAGTCGACCAGCTCGCGCAACTCGGCCTCGGAGCTGAACGGGCCGTCGGCGAAGCCCTTGCCCGGAGTGAGCGCGTTGCCGATCAGGATCATCACCTGCGGGATCGGTCCGAGCACGGTGGTCAGCAGCGAGACCGGCCGGGCCGCCGCCAGCGCGACGGCGTCCGCCTTCTGCCGGCCCAGGGTGCGCGGGGCGACGCCGAGCAGGATGAAGGAGACCACCACCATGATCCCGACCGAGTAGAGCACCCGCTCCCAGGTGGCCTCGAAGCGGCCGAAGACGAACAGCGCCACCATCACGATGGCGACGATCTCGGCCAGGATGCGGACGAACAGCAGCGTGTTCAGCGTGGGCGCCGGATCCTCGGTGATGTGCACCAGGGCCTTGGCGCCGCCGCGGCCCTCGTCGAGCAGTCGTTGGGCGCGGCTCTTCGAGAAGGACTGCAGCGCGGCCTCGGCGGTGACCACCAGCGCGGCCAGCAACACACAGGCGGCTGCGACAGCCAGCTCGAGCCATTCCAGGTCGGTTAACAGGGTTTCATCACTCGTTTCTCACCCGGGAGTCGAGCGGACAGTCTACGTCAGCGCGGCCCCGGCCTGACAGTCGGCGGAATCCCCGCCGTCGCACGCCACCGCCCGCCCGCCCGCGCCGGCGTCCGGGGTGTGGTGATGGGTCGGTCAGGTCAGCTCGTGGCCGATCCGCTCCAGGTGGTCGACCACGGTACGGACGGCGCGGCGGGCGAAGTGGTCGGGACGCGCCAGCGCCGCCAGGGCGCGGCGGGCGTTGACTCCGGCCAGGGGACGCAGCACGGTCCCCGGGTGCGGACGGGTGGTGAACCGCGGCAGCAGCGCCAGCCCCTCCCCCGCGGCCACCAGCGACTCCACCAGCCGGTTGTCCGCCAGTCGCAGCCGGCGGGTCAGTGGGCGTCCGGTCACCGCCTCGACGGCCAGCAGCACGCTGTCGAAGGGGAACCCCCGGGGCACGGCGATCCAGGTCGTGCCGACCAGATCCGCGGGCCGCAACTCGGCCCTGCCGGCCAGGTCGTGGCCGACGGGCAGCGCCACGTCCAGCGGTTCGTGGGCCAGGACGCGGCAGACCAGACCCTCGGCGCCGGCCGGCACGTCGCCGGTGGCGCTGTGCGCGATCACCAGGTCGTGGTCGAGGGTACGGGTGGCGAAGTCGGCCTCGGCCAGGTCGAAGTCCCGGACGTCGATGCTGATCGCCGAGCCGCGCAGCCGCTCGACCAGGTGCGGCAGCAGCGCCTCACCGGCGCTGGGCAGGGTGCCGATCGACACCGTGCCGCCGGGCTGGCCCATCCGGGCCTCCAGCCGGGCCTGCACCTCGGCGAGCACCCGGGCGACGTCGTCCGCGCTGTCGGCGAGGAGTTGCCCCTCGGCGGTCAGGCGCAGCCCGCGGGAGACCGGCTCGACGAGCTTGACACCCAGCTCGCGCTCGGCCGTCCGGAGCTGCTGGGAGACCGCGCTCGGCGTCCGGTGGGTGGCCGCGGCGACCGCGGCGAGCGTGCCGCGTCCGGCGATCTCGCGCAGCAGCATCAGGTGACGAACCTCCATGAAGGCAGCCTACATATTCACTTCATCAATTCGCGCTTGTCCTTCACTGTGGCGTCGGCCAGAGTGAGGACGTGCCACCTCGTCACGTCCTACTCGCGGTCGGCGTCGCCGTCGTCTGGGGAATCAACTTCCTCGCCATCCACGCGTCGCTGGAGCAATTCCCGCCGCTCTTCCTGGTCGCCCTGCGGTTTCTGGTGATGGCGATTCCCACCGTGCTGTTCATCCCCCGTCCCCACGTGAAGCTGCGCTGGCTGATCGGCTACGGCCTCGGCTTCGGCACATGTCAGTTCATCGGGCTCTACCTCGGCATGGCGGCCGGCTTCCCGGCCGGCCTGGCCTCGCTGGTGCTGCAGTCGTCCGCGCCGTTCACGGTGCTGCTGGGTGCCCTGCTGCTGCGCGAGCGGGTCAGCGGACGCAGCGCGCTGGGGGTCGCGGTCGCGGTGCTCGGCCTCGGCCTGGTGGGGTTGTCGCGGGGCGTGGAGGGCTCGTGGTGGCCGTTCCTGCTGGTGGTCGCCGGCGGTTTCGGCTGGGCACTGGGCAACCTGGCCGCGCGCCAGGCGTCCGCACCGAACCCGCTGCACCTGACGATGTGGATGTCGGTGGTGCCGCCGCTGCCGATGCTCGCACTGGCTCTCGCCTTCGAGGGGCCGGAGCGGATTGCGTCCTCGCTCATCACGTCGCTCAGCGCGGACGCCGTTCCGGCCTGGCTCGGGCTCGCCTACACGGTGCTGATCGGGACGGTGCTGGGCTCCGGCGTGTGGGTCTGGCTGATGAGCCGCCACCCGGCCGGGCGGGTGGCGCCGTTCTCGATGCTGGTCCCGGTCTCCGGACTGACCACGGCCTGGCTGGTGCTCGGCGAGACCCCGCACCTGATGGAACTCCTCGGCAGCGTGCTGGTGATCGGCGGGGTGCTGTGGGCGAGCCTGCGCCGGCGTCCGATGGAGCCCTCCCCAACTACCCAGGCCCTCCCCCATACGGCGGGCCACAGGTAGTCGGGGAGAGCATTGCCAGGTGTGCGGACGGGCCGGCGGCCCAGCCCGCCGGGTGCCGACGCGCTAGCCTGACCGGGGTCCGGCGAAAGGAGCACCCGTGGCGAAGACGGTGAATCTCGTCATTCTCGGCGCCTCGGGCGATCTGACGCATCGGCTGCTGCTCCCCGGCCTGGGCACCCTGCTGAAGGCCCAACCCAAGCGCCGCGTCCGGCTGATCGGGGCAGCCACCGACGGGCTCACCGACGAGCAGTGGCGGCAACGTGTCAGCGACGCGCTGAGCGACAGCGGCTGCGGACCGAAAGCCGCCCGGCGCCTGGTCTCCGGCACCCGCTACATCGGCATGGACTGCACCGACCCCGCCCAGCTGCAGGCTCTGCTGGCCGACCTGAGCGAACCCGTGGTGCTGTACTTCGCACTGCCGCCCGCGGTATCGATGCGGGCCTGCGAGGCGCTGGCTACGTTCCCATTGCCGGACGGCCTCAGCCTCGCGATCGAAAAGCCGTTCGGCACCGACCTGGCCAGCGCGCGCCGGTTCAACGAGCTGCTCGCCCGGCTGGTGCCGGAGGACCGGGTCTTCCGGGTGGATCACTTCCTGGGCAAGTCGACGGTGCTCAACCTGCTCGGGCTCCGCTTCAGCAACCGGTTCTTCGAGCCGGTCTGGAACCGGGAGAACGTGGAACGGATCGAGATCATCGCCGACGAGAAGCTGGCGCTGGAGGGCCGCTCGGGCTACTACGACCACGCCGGCGCGCTGAAGGACATGATCCAGAGCCACCTGCTGCTGGTGATGGCGCTGCTCTGCATGGAGGCACCCAACCGGATCGAGGCCCGCGAGCTGCGCGACCTGCAGGCGCACGTGCTGCGCGCCACCCGGCTCTGGGACGACGACCCGGTCGCGGCGTCCCGGCGGGCCCGGTACGTGGCCGGCACGCTCGACGACCGGGAGATCCCGGACTACGTGAACGAGCCCGGAGTGGACGCCGCCCGCGGCACCGAGACACTGGCCGAGGTGACCGTCGAGATCCGCAACGCCCGCTGGCACGGGGTGCCGATCCGGTTGCGCAGCGGGAAGGCCCTCGGCGACGGGTTCCGCGGCATCATCGGCGTGTTCAAGCCGGCCTGGCAGCCGCTCGGCTTCCACAATCTCGGCGACCCGAACGTGGTGGTCATCGGCATGGCGGACGAGGTGCTGCAGCTCAAGCTCAACACCAACGGCGCGATGGACAAGCTCGACTTGGAGGAGACGGTGCTGACCGCCGACCTGGGGATGAGCCCGGTGCGCCCCTACGGCGAGATCCTCGCCCACATCATGGACGGCGACCCGCTGCTGTCGGTGCGCAACGACGTCGCCGAGGACTGCTGGCGGATCCTCGGCCCGGTGCTGGACGCCTGGCGCGACGATGCGGTGCCCCTGGACACCTACCGCGCCGGATCGACCGGGCCGGTCAGCTGGTCCTGACCCGACGGCTGGTCGGTTCCGACTCGGCGATTAGTGGTGTATATGACTAGAATGAGCCGATGACCCCGACCGCGCGCCGCACCTCGGCCACCGCCGCCCTCGTCGCCCTGGCCATCGGCAGCTTCGGGATCGGCATGACCGAGTTCGTCGTGATGGGGCTGCTGCCCGACCTGGCACGGGATCTGCTGCCGGCGGCATGGACCGCCAGCTCCGAGACCGCGATCGCGCAGGCCGGCGTCCTGATCTCGCTGTACGCGCTCGGCGTGGTGATCGGTGCACCGACCATTGCCGGCTCGGTGGCCCGGTTTCCCCGGCACCGGGTGATGATCGCCCTGGCGCTGGCCCTGACCTTCTTCAACGCGCTCACCTTCCTCGCCCCGAGCTTCGAATGGATGGCCGCCTCCCGGTTGCTGGCCGGACTACCGCACGGTGCCTACTTCGGCATCGGCGCGCTGGTCGCCTCCGAGGTCCTGGGACCCGGACGCCGCGCGCAGGGCGTCGCCTTCGTGCTCACCGGCCTGACGGTGGCGAACGTGGTCGGCGTCCCGGTGGGCACCTTCCTCGGCCAGCACTACGGGTGGCGGGCCACCTTCATGGTGGTGGCGGCGATCTTCGCCCTCGCCACCGTGTGCATCGCCTGGTTCGTGCCGCGCCACGAGGGGAGTCCGGAACGCACCCTGCGGGCCGAGCTGCGGGTGTTCCGGATCGGCCAGGTCTGGCTCACCCTGGCGATCGGCGCGATCGGCTTCGGCGGGTTCTTCGCGGTCAACAGCTACGTGGCGCCGATGGTGACCGAGGTCGCCGGCGCCCCGTCCTGGGCCGTGCCGATGGTGCTGGTGATCAGTGGCGTCGGCATGACCATCGGCAACCTGATCGGCGGACGGCTCGCCGACCGCGACCTGCGGCGCACCCTGCTCGGCGCATTCGTCGGCACCGCCGCCGTGCTGGCCCTGATCGGACTCACCGCGCAATGGATCTTCGTGCTTGCCGCGATGCTGTTCGCGCTCAACTTCTGCGGTTCGATCCTGGCGCCGTCCATCCAGACCCGGTTGATGGACGTCGCCGAGGACAACCAGTCGATCGCCGCCGCACTCAACCACTCGTCGCTGAACGTCGGCAACAGCCTGGGAGCCTTCTTCGGCGGTGCCGTGATCGCCGCCGGCTGGGGCTTCGTCGCCCCCGCCTGGGTCGGGGTCGCCATGGCGCTGGTCGGC
>JAANMX010004243.1_pt1 | contig 11539 bp, 22 predicted proteins | sample 7279681 | NCBI WGS metagenome assembly JAANMX01 (sample SAMN14094542, study PRJNA606508) | bioreactor metagenome | isolation source: A lab-scale SPAN reactor treating ammonium-rich wastewater day 351 | place: Ireland: Galway | collected 2018-01-01
CAAAAAACAAAGCCGGTACAAAAACCAAAAGCAAGTATTAAATATTCTGCATTGCTCATTTTTTTGAGTTTTTTTTGGGATAGGAACTGGTTTTGTGTTTAATGAAAAAAGCCAAGCTGATAGCCTGGCCTTGTTCCTTCCATTACTTGTTCGCGCACTCCTGCGCCACGTAACGTTGACAAAGATAGGCTATATGATTGAATAATTGATTTTTTTGATTAAAGATATTAACATTAATCTGTTTATATTATTTCTTCTTCTTGGTTTTTTGCACCGGATCGCTTATAAGCACATTCCAGAAAATTTTGTTATCAGCTTTCAGATCATCAATATCAAAATTTTGCATTGCGTGTACGCTTTCATTTTCTTTTTGCATTGCTTTTATTCCTTCCTGCAACCTTATTATGTTTTCGTTGGCGCGTGTAAGCTCTTCCTGAACACTAAACAGTTTGCGCTCTATCATATCAGTTTGCTTTGCTGCAATATTGTAGAGCTGAATGGCCAACCAACCTGCAATTGAAACCAATAGGCCGCTTAATGAGCCTAAAATCCAGTTTTTTATTTTTTGCTCCAAGATGCATTAATACCGCTTTGCAGTTTATATTTTTTTGATTTTTTCTTTCAACGCATCTTTTACGGCACTGGCGTTAACTGTTTCATCAACCTTTTTTTCCAATGATTTTTTTATTTTACGTTTTTCAAAAAAACGTATTACAATGCCTACAATGGTGCATATTAGCCAAGGTAGCAACTCTTCTTTTGTTTGTGGTATTTGTTCCATGTTTGTTAATTAAATTTTTTATGCTGTATAAAATGCTTCTATTACCCAAGCACTTGATATCGTATTCCATCGCGCAATAAAATATGATCCTTTTGATGGTGTATCAACACTAATAATACCCGAAGAGAAGAAAGATGTTTTTAAATTTATATCAATTAAAAACTGCCCTGCACCACCTAAATCTAAAAAAAAATCATATCTTGCTGTTGTTTTAAATATAACAGGTGTGGTTATATCTCCTAAAACAATATTATTAATTTTACCTGAACCAGCATCATCCACAATCACCACTCCGGGGCTGTTGAGTGTGGCTTCCGTGTAGGTGCTGTAACCTGCTAAATCAATAGTTGCCTGAAAATTGCTGCTTACATTGCCCAGGTATGTAGCATTGTTAAAATATGTTACATCATAGCGGCTCAGGTCTGTATCATTCAGGTTACGAAAATCTCCTTGCAATGTACGGCCTGCCGGTATAGTAAAATTACTGTTGCCGGTAACATCGCTATTATACAAATTTGCATTTGCCGCCAATGTTACGTTTACGCTGGCTCCTTGCAGCTTGCTTCCCAACATTATGTTTGTGCCGCTTAATGTTAGCGTGTTTATGTAATTAATGGTATTGCCCAACAATGCGCAGCCTGCATTTATGTGTATAATGCAAGGGCCTGTAATAAAATTGTTTTTAATGCTTGTGGCATTGGTAATGTTCAACTGGCCGCTTTCAATAATGTTGTTTCTGAATTCGGCTGATCCTATTGTTACCACTCCGGTTGTATCTTTTATCCAGTTGCCGGTAACGTTGCTGTTTCCCCACGGAAACCATTGCAGCGTGCCATGTGTGGCCGTGCTGTCTATAACGGTATTTCCGTAAATATCCCTTCGTTCTTTTACCTTGTCGTTTGTTACATCATACAAACAAAATTCGCTGTAAATAGTGCCACCGTAATTGGCCAAAAACACTGCTTCTCGGCTTACGCGTCCGGGGCCTGTGGCGCGTACAATTATGCCACTGTTGGCCACTGTGGGATCGGCATCGGTTATCAGATAACCGGCATCCAACACAAGTGCATTTGCAGCCATATCAGTCAAAAGATTGGCGCGCGTGGTTGTGTAGTATGGTTTGTTATCAATATAAGGAATTGCCACCGGATTGGTTTCCTTCCAGTCGGCTTGCTGTTGTGTTACCACGGGGTTAACCGGATCGGTATTGTCAACAATATTTCCGGTAACGCTGTTTACAGTGCCACCACCCGAGCTTGACCGATCATTTACAATTACTCCTTGTCCTATTAATGCCGGCATATTATTTAACGTAAATTTTACGGATTATAATCAATTTATTTGTTCCTGCACCGGTAAATGTGTACTGCCATTTAGTTTGATCAATTTCATCAAAATTGCCTCCTATAACTAAATAATCATTAGGAATTAATTCAACAGAGTTTACCACTGCATTAGTAGAGCCTCTGTTTATGAATGTAATCCCGTTATGGCCCGTTTCAACCTGTCCTGGAATATCTGCTTGTTGTGTAAGTACTGTGTATTTTTTAGCCATTAATCTTTGTTTTTAAGTAAATAATAAACAGCAATTATTCCTGTTATTGCAAGAATAATTTTAACGTTTTTTTTTTAATCACTTCTGAAGCTGCGGAAACAATTTTCTTTAGATATTCCTGAACGGAACCATAAAGGGAATTTAATCTGTTTAGCCATCCCTGAAGGTTAGGGCCTCCAAGTTTTTCAAAATGCAGTTTACGACCGGTATATGCTGCATCTAAAACTAATTTTTCATTATTCCCTGTGGCAAACTTGTTTATTGCATTAACTGTATTGGGGCCAACAATTCCATCAACAGTAAGATTAAAACCATTTTTATTGAGTAAAATCTGAATGGCTTTAACGGCATATTTTGCATTGTATGCACCGGCCCAAATAGCATCAGCCAACATTTCGGCTACAGCTTGCGAGTTTATTTTGTCGCCCTGGATTGCATCCCAATAAAGGTTTTTAAGTATTGCAGTCCAAATTTGATCAGGCATTTCATAAAATAGGGAAGGAGTGGCCGTATATCCGATTTTAGTGGCACTGTTTTTAAATGTTTGCCATGTAATGCCTTTGTTTGTATGATAACCACTGCCATCAGGAACCGGATATTTGCTTGCAGAATCAGTTTTTGCTTTGCTCAATCCTCCTTCATACTTTTTTATCTTTGGTATCAATAGCCTGTAATCTGCCATTTTACTTGATTCTATAGTTAGGCAATGGATCAATAATGTTTTTCAGTTTATACAATTCCGAATCATTCAGAAACGAACTGATATAACTGATCATATCACGTCTATATTTTTGATAAAATACATCAGCCAAAAATGAAACCTGGCTTTTAGTTTTCAGGCTTTTAAATACTCCGTACAATTTATCCTCATCATCATTGAACCATCCTTTGCTATCGTAAACGGCTTTAGCCAAATAATCAGAAGCTGCGGCTGTTAATATCATTGTTCCGGCTCCACCTTTTTTATAAAAATCAGTTGAAAAATAGTTGGCTGTTTGAAGACTTGAAGCCGCGTTTGCGGCTGCTGCATCTGCGGCTGTTTTAACAAGTCCTATTTTTTGCAATAATTTATAACCTGCAAAAACAACTCCTGCAACCAATATAAAAGGTAAATATTTATCTGCTTTTGCATTAGCCATTTGCCGCTTCAATTATAATTGGTTTGTATTGTTTATACATTGCAATATTTGAAGCTGCAATTAATGCAATGCTTTCAATTACCTGAATGTAATCAGCATCAGCTTTTTTCAGAATCTTAATTGAAGCGGCTAACCGTTCCTGTGGTGTTGGCCCTTCCAGTTGTGTTTCTGTTGGTGCTGCATCATTTATGCCGGCCACTCCAGGCTGTAAATATCTCATGCCGTATGCCTGTATCAATGGCATCAGTTTTTCCAGTGCTTTGTCTAATCCTGATCCACCTTTGCCTTCCAGTGCTTGCAATGCTTTTTCATGCTCCTTTTTCAATTCATTAATCTGAATCTGCATTTTCAGATCAAATATTTCTTTAAGCAATGCCATGTTTCCTGAAGATTCTGTTTTGCTGCCTGAAAGTTTTACCTGGTATTCAAAATTTAAATAATCGCGTCCTCCTTTGGCTTTTTCGGAATTACTTTTATTACTGATCACCACGCGGCAAATATTCCCTTCCAGATCATCCAGTAAATAATTTAATTCCTGGGCTGACTTTTGCGAATCGCTTTCAGTTTGGTTTTGCTCAATCAACTCCTTACCATCGTAAACTTTCCAGTAAGGTAAATTGTCGTTTTCAACCTTTTTAATTAGCCAATCTTTGTTTACCCGTATCATTCGTAAAAAAAACTTATTGGTAAAATAAATCCTTTAACAATCGCTACATTAACATAGCACGTTATCCAACTTTTATCAAAGTTAAAACGGCCTGTAATTGGTAATCCACTTTCAAAAGATTGTGTTCCTATGCCGTTTATTACATAACTCAAATCTGCAATGCTTAAATTTTCAATCACAAGTTTACCCTGCATATCAACCAAATTTAATCCGAGGCATTGAATATAATAAGGATTAATAACCGGCCCGCGTGTGCTTCCTGCTTGATCATCATTAAACGTTTTAATATGAATGATTTTTTTACCGGTTAAGAAATTAAGATTCTTAAAATACAAACGTTGATTAATAGCGTTTGAATCTAAAAAATCCAAATCAATTTCGGTTTGAACTACATTTTTATATTGCTTCATAGAAAAACGAAAGTAAACAACAGTAACCGGCTGTTATTCCGGTTGTGCTGTGCATGGTTACATAACTTTTACTTAAATCAACTTCCAGGTTTTCGGAATAAGCTAAAATGCCTCTGTTTCCTATTCTGTTTAATGCTGATAAAGGAATATTAATAATCCCTTCCTGATCATTTTCTGATCCTTTTTTCAGTGTCAATGATAAGCTGAAATTAGGCAAATCAGTTAAATCAATTACACTTCTGCCATTAATTGAATTTTGAAACGTTGCTGAACTGTGGGCCTGTATTACCTTTATTTTTACATTTCTTAGCTGTGGAATATCACCAATCAAATAACGTTGACCGGCATCGAGTGTATTGAAAACAACTTCTGCCAGGTAATGATTTTTCAGATCAACACTATTTAAATTTTTATTCATAATAAACAGAAATGATTGCTGATTGACCGGCTGTTAATCCGTTTACTGAAGAAATGTATAAATAGGACTTGCTCCAGTTAATAACCTGCGGAACCAATTTTGGATAAATTCCACCATTAACGGAACGAATAAGGCTGAAATATGGAAGTTGATAAATACTTTCCCGAACCTTATCAGTATCTGCACTGGCCAGGATCACATTTATACCAACTCCTGTTGGCACAACAGCGCGGCCATTATAACTAACAGCGTATTGAGTAGCCGTATATGCTTCAATTGCGGTTATTCGTTGGCCTCTTAAGTCAGGCTGATCTCCTATATCATATCGGCCAACTGCTAATGAAGCAAAATTGACTTCAACTTGAAAATGTTTTTTTATTCTGAACATTTTGTTTGTGTTTTAAAGAAGTGGGTTGTTATGCCCTTACAGGAACTCTAACTAATTAAGCTGATAGCACCCACTATTACTATTTTATGTAAACAATAAACCGAACCTGATTAACCTGCAACGCGGCTTGATCCGTTTTGAATCAAAAATCCGCGTGCAATACATACCACGAAGTTTTGAGAATTTGTTCCACTCATGTTAATTGAAGAAGGGAAATACAAGTTTAAATAATTGCTTGCGCCTCCATCCAGTGTAATGGTTGGAGTTAATTCATAAAATGAATAATCGGGCGCGTTCCACTCTGATCGCGGAATTACTGTAGCCGGACCTGCTCCTTGCTGTGAAGTGCTTACTCTATAAAACCGTGTTACATCCATTGAATCAATGTAAACAGTTTCATTCACGCGTACTGATAAATAACCATTATAGATATTCATCAGGTTGTCTGCTTCTCCTGCACCGGTAAAAACTAACGGGTTGGGGAATGTGTGCAAATGGCTTGTTGCAATTTCGGCCTGTGTGGCTGTAATGGTTGCACCTGCTTTCATTATTGCAATGGTAATTTTTTCAACTACAAAAGCATCAGGAAGTTTTAAACGTCTTTCAGTTACGTTTTGGCTTCCCTGGTTTTCCAGTACATTAAATTGAACGTTCGTAAGTGTTGACTGAACACTTTGTTCTAATCGTAAATAGCCAGGTGTTACAATCTTACCTGCATATTTATCTTGACCTTTTAAGTCGTTATACAGCGCGCGTCTGCTGTTTGTTGCGCGTACTCCTAATCCTCTCATTTGATTTTTAATTTATCTGATTTCTAATTTTTTGTTTTTAATTAATAGTCATCACCATCACCAACTGAATCATCATCATCAGCCAGTCCGTTAATGATTCCGTTCATGTCTTCCTCTGTAATTGTATCATCATACAATCCATTGATCAGATCGGACTCAATACCGGTTACTCCTGCCAATTCAGGAACAAAAGTTCCGGCCAGTTTCATCAGTGCAACTGTTGTCATTCCCATGCCTGCATTGCTTACCATTTCTTCCCTCATGGTTGTGAGGTAAATACCTAATGCAGCAAGAATTCCATATTGTACTTTTGGATTGGTGCTAACCTTAGTTAACACTTTTGCGGCTGCAAAATTTGCAGCAATACCACCGGCCACGCTTGCAATTGCCGGTTTTATCTTTTTTGTGAGGTTTTTACTTCCTACTTTTGATTTTGCCATTTTGTTTGTTGTTATAATTTATTTGCGTTTGATTTTTCTTTTTGCTGATGAAACGGCTTTTTTCCATGCCGCTTTTTTTCGTGCTGCTGCTTTTGCTTCTGCTTTCTTTGCAGCTTTGAAGGCTTTGTTTTTTGCAGCTTCACGGAATAGATTAGGCTTCCGGCTTGCTGACTTTTTTTTGCTCTTTTTTGCCATTGTTATTATTTGTTTATTTCTTTTTGTTCATTAGCATTATGGCTGCAATAGCGGCTCCTCCAATCAACAGCATTTTACTGCTATCCATGCCACCGCTTTCGGCTTCTCCATCAAAATCGGCATATCCTCCTCCTGAATCACTATTTCCTTGATCGGCCTCGCTTTTGTAGTTATCAGCATTAGCTCCGGCTTCATAACTATTACCTTGATTAAGATTAGTCATTACTTCAGAATCGGCTTTTTGCGCTGCATCATTAACCACGCTATCCAATTGCTCATCTATTATTGCATCCTCTGAAGCACCTCCGCCACCTCCACCTTTAATGCCTTTTAGGATAGAAGCAAAAGCTGCTAAAATTGTTCCTGCACTTGCCATTAATGCAGCAACAGGTGCGGCTCCAATGCCTTCAATTTCTATTGTGCCAATTCCGCGAACTCCTTTTGGCCGTTTTCCGAAAATTGGTTTTTTCTTTGATCCTCTTTTAATCGTTTTCTTAAGGCTGTTTGGATTGCCTCCTAATTTCTTCCATAATTTTTCAACCTTTCCAGGCTTTTTGATCATGGCCAATTTTAGTTTGCTTGCCAGTGCAAGAAAATTAACGGCCACTAAAGCCTGAAAACTTTTTCTCATCGGTACAAGGGAAACCTTTTTAACCACCTGGGCCACCTTTTTAATTCCTTTTCCGATTTTTTTGAAAAAGCCACCGCGTTTCTTCTTTTTCTTTCTCTTTTTGCCATATATGCCCGAAACGTCCGCATAAGTGCTTTCATCTCCCAAATAACCCAAGTCGTTATCGAATTCACCAATTTTGCTTTTTAGTTTTTTGTTTAAAAAATATTTGAGTTTTCCGGCTCTGAATGATCTTTCATTGCCAGGAAGGGAGCTGAATAATTCGTTTTTCAGTCTGCGGAACTTGCGGCCAGGCAAACGGAATTTTCCAATTCCTGAAACATCATCAGCCAATGCTAAAACTTCCATTTTATAATCTTTTTTAAATTTATAAGGCTTTTCTTTATTAAATGCTCTGTAAACTCCATCAACAATAATTTCTTTCCCGTTTTCGTCTGTAGTAGTCATATAAACGTGGGTTGGAATATTGCTGCCATCTCTGTAGCCTGCATAACGGAATGTTACCGGCATACCAAGATTGCCTAATATACTGGCTGCAAATAGTGCGAAACTTTTACAATCTCCATCTGCATCATTTACAAATCTGTTTGGCAACCGTATCATCTGTTTATGGTTGGGATCGCGTTTATAAGTTATTTTGCGCTTCATAAAATCCCAAACATTTTTGGCCGTCTGCATCCTGGAACCTGCTTTAAAATTTTTAGCGTAATCCCTGGTTTGCAGTAATCCTATTTTATAAAGGTTGTGAATGGCTTGAATAATATCATTATTCAGCGCATCCTGTACTAACAGGATATTTTGGTTTAATGGTACTGGCAGTAATGGCTCCATCAGGCAATTGTTACCGGCAAAGTTTCGTTAACATCAACAGTTCCGCCCAGTACTCCCACGGATCCGGTTACATTTAAACTCATTTGCTGACCGGATAAAAGTGCCTTAACTGCATTAAATACGCCAATAACGGCTGTTACTGTTGGCACTCGCATCAATACTTTTACGGCTTTTGTTGTATTGCCAGGCAATTCAATATTTGTATTGGAACTGACTTTTGCAATAGTTTGTCCGTTATAAGCGGCTTTTAAATCAACAGAATTTAAATTGGCCGTAATATCGGACTTGTTTTGAACTCTTAATTCAACCGTAAAAAACAATGTGGTAAATGCCGCGCTTTCGCTTTTCTTTTTTTCAAAGTAAATTTTATGTACTTTGATTGTGTCAACAGAAACCGATTTTACAAGTTTCTTTTTTTGTTGGCTGAAGTACCATAAACCAAAAGCGGCTGCACCAATTAACAGAACATTCATTCAAAGAACTCCCTTTTTGTTTATCATGGCTCAATATTAATTCAGCCAAAGGAAGTTCCCAAAATGGTTTGTTTATGTTTGGTTTTAAATGTAGTTAATTGATTTTAAAATTAGAATGGCTTGCCATATTTCAGATAAATCAGGTTTAATTGGTGTGGGAATAAAATCTTTGCAGTGCCTCTTAAATTGACTGAAATAAGCATTTTCCGCAATGTTTCGCGGCTTACTCCATACATTTCGGCCAATTGTTTTTTACTTAAAGTTCCTGTTTTGGGTAAATTGCCGTTAATCATGTTTATTCGTTTGCGCTGTAAAATTAAAACATTATCAGCTAATTAACCAAATTTGCATGGCATCAATAAAATTTCATTTTAGGTTATCATTTTGGCTGTATTTTAGCCGCGTAAACTATAAACATACATACACAATGAAACGAATTATTTTAATGGCTTTAATAGCCTTATTCAGCCTGAATATTCAGGCCCAGGAATGCAAAGAAAAATCATTGGCAACCGTTGAACGGGTAAATGGTTATTATCTTTTTATCAGTTGCACTCCAACAATGGATTATGAAACACTTGGGGAAGTGGCTCCAATGGATTGGAGTTTAGGAACACAAGGCCAATTCGCTGAAGTTAAACAGCGAATAATTGACCGTGTGAAGAAAAAATATAAAGAAGCTGATGGAATTATTTTTTATTTTAAAACCGGTGAAGCTGATAGGGGAGAAGCAATAAAATTTAAACAATAACAAAAAAGCCATTCATTGAATGGCTTTTTCTTTTAGGAATTTATTTATTACTCCTCTGATAAAAATTTGTTTATCTCTTCCTGGAATAAGAGTAGATTGTTTTTAAACTCATAATCATCTTCAAATGAAGAAATAATTAATGGAATTAATGCTTGCGCAATACGGGCAAATGAAACCATTCCTTTTTTATAAGCATTGGTTATTTCGTTTGATTCCTTAATTACAACAGGCTTAAACTCCCAACACTGATCCTTTAAAGGGAAACCACAAACATTGCAGCACCATACAGTTGTGCTTCCATGATCAACAGTGCAATTACATATCATTTTCAACTCCTTCCCCTCTTATTCCGTTAAAATAAAATTCAGTGAATCCCTGGCCACAATTTAAATGTAAACCAACTTTTGGATTGGTTTTGTATTCCGATAAAACAAAATGTGGGCAATTGCTGCTACAGGCTTTAAATTGAGGGATCAATTCAACTTCTCCCTGGCCTGGATTGGATAAGTTTGTTAATGTGCTTCTGCGAAGCTGCGGAACTACCGGAACTGAAGCAAACGGGCAAATGCAAATTGTTTCATCGTGCTGTGCTAAATAAAAAATTCCATCCCGTTCAATCAATATTTTTTTCTGTATCATATCAACTCAATTTTAGCTAAGGATAAATTAAGATTAAAATACTTTGTTCCATTGGTTTCATTCTCCATTGAATTTAGAAATGCAGAAAGTTCAACCTTTGGGGAGGCTTCCAGGAATGTTTCGCCAATCCATTCAGAAGGAATTTTTCCAATCTGTTTGTTAATAGCTTTTACTTCAAAAGTAGATTCACGCTGATATATTTCATCAAACTCATTCTTTTTTTCCGGTACTCGCAAATAGAGTTTTACAATTTCAGTTCCGCGCTCTGTGTTTTCTTTGTGGCTAACTCGAGTTAAAAGCCCTTTGATTTTTACTAACATAAATTTAAGTTTTGATTGTTATACATAAATGATTAAAGTTTATACATTATAAATGTTATTCAATTAATTTAGCATCATTGTTATCGGTGATTTTAGCGGACATCAAACCGATACTTTGCGTTTATAAAATCTTTGACTTTCATATCCACAGGCAACTGATAGACATAAGGCATTTCAGAATGCTGCTGCATCCAATCTTCCCATTCTTCGCTATCTATATCGGGTTCAGTTGAACATTCCATATCAAAACTATCTGCCATCCATAAGCCGTTATCATCTTGCTCCCAACCATTACAGCGGTATGTTAGATTTCCTTTGCAGTAAGGACAAAGATTTTTAAACTTAAATTCCTTATCCTCTGACACGAGAAAAAAACCACCGATAATAGCAGGGCTGACCTGCTTAATTTCATCTTTGTTGCTACTATTTGACATTTGTGCTTATTTAAACATTAGTAATTCTATGCCCTGCCATCGCAAAGCCGACTGTTATACGCAAGCACTACATTTGTGCTTCTAATAATCATTTCGGTAAGGTTTTAAAGATTGTATCACCTTGATATCCTCGCTTCATTTCTAATATACAAGTTTGAACCCTACTTCCTTTAAAAGTACTTCTTGGTAAGTGAGTAATTGATTTTAGACCCCAATTCATTATATCAGCAGTTCTTTTCTCACCATTGATAATTGTCAGGTAAGGCATTAGAGCAATAATATTATCACTCATACCCATACACTTGTAAAGTATCTCATACCCTTGCTTCATTGGTGTAAATGGTGGGTTCATTACAATCCAATCAAATTTATTTTCCACCATTTTATAAAAATCATTCGGTGCAAATACATTACCGTATTGCTCTAATGTCTTTACTAAATTACCTTTCCCTGCTGTGGGTTCTAAAATCAATCCAGCGTTTTCGGGAAGAAATGAAGCCATATATTTACATACCTTTTCGGGTGTTTGAAAATTATCACCCCAATCTTTAAAACCTTTTTCGTTTTCCATATTTAATTCATCTTTTTAATAACCCGTGCCAGCGTATAACAGCACCTATACGCAATTTTTCCACCGCACAAAGCCGACACACAACTGCGTATAGCTGCATCCCGT
>JAANMX010004245.1_pt1 | contig 11538 bp, 19 predicted proteins | sample 7279681 | NCBI WGS metagenome assembly JAANMX01 (sample SAMN14094542, study PRJNA606508) | bioreactor metagenome | isolation source: A lab-scale SPAN reactor treating ammonium-rich wastewater day 351 | place: Ireland: Galway | collected 2018-01-01
CGATAACTTGACCTAAATAAAGTTGTGATAATTTTATACGATTAAACTTGAACGGATGAATAAATTGAAAACTAATAGAGATAATATTTTCTGTTGGAGAAGATAAAGAGTATAACTGCGGAATGATGACCGCAGTTATCAAAACTAATGAATTTGAAAAAGCAAGACACTTAATAAACCTATAAAAGCCAAATGGAACCAATAAAAATATTATTCGCTCATAGCGGTGGTGGACAGGGAAGTAAAGGACAAGGTAGTTTTGACTTAGTAGAGTACCTAAAGAATGAATTGGGAGACGAATTTGAAATTCTTTACCCGATTATTGATGACCCAGAAGCTCCAACCTATCAAATGTGGAAAAACCTTTTCACGAAAGAGTTTAAGAAGTCAGACCAACCAACTGTCCTAATTGGACATTCATTAGGAGGTTCAATGTTACTAAAATTTATTTCAGAAGAAAAACCAAATCTTTTGATTTCATCACTGCATTTAGTTGCGACACCTCTTTGGGGAAAGAATGGCTGGGAAGTGGACGACTTTGAACTGAAGGAAAACTTTGAAGTGGAACTCAAACAAATAAAAAGGATATTTCTCTATCAATGTAAGGAAGATGCAATTGTCCCTTTCAACCATTTGAATTTCTATAAAAAAGCATTTCCTAATTCAACCGTAAGAGTTTTGAAAGGAACAGACCACGCATTTGCGAATGGGCTATATGAATTGGCTGACGACATTAAAACAAACATTCGTGTTTAAAAAATAAAAGAAGGAACAACGACCCACTAACAACAGCTAAGTGGTTATCGTAACTCACAACCTTAAAAAGGAAATAACAACTAAATAAAATTGATATGCAAACAAACCATCAATCAAAGTATCAAACCATTATCAAAGCACCAATTGATAAAGTATGGAATGCATTAACCAATCCCGAAATGGTAAAGCAATATTTCTTCGGTTCAAACCAGGAAACGGATTGGAATGTTGGCAGCAAAGTCTTGTGGACAGGTGAATATGACGGAACAACCTATGTTGACAAAGGCGTGGTCTTGGAATATTTGCCAAACAAGAAACTTTCGTATAGTTATTTAAGCAGTTGGAGCGGATTGGACGATAAGCCCGAAAACTATCTGATGGTTTCTTATGAAGTAACCCCAACTGAAAACGGGACAGAGCTAATCATTACGCAATCAAACTATGACGAGGAAAAAGCAAAACATTCTTCCGAAAATTGGAAGATAGTCGTAGACGGATTAAAAAATCTTATTGAATAAAAAGTTACAGATGAAAATTTCACTAATCTTCTTATTTGTAGTCTTTTATGCACCATTAACTTTTGGACAGAACCCAATACCCGAACAAACAGGTGTTGTCAAACCCTTTGTTCTCGGTGTGATTGATGAAATACAGTCAAACGAACTGAATGAAAAAAGGGTGTTGAATATCTATTTGCCTGAAGGCTATAATCCTAAAGATACGATTCGTTACCCTGTCATTTATTTACTTGACGGTTCAGCAGATGAGGATTTTATCCATATCGTAGGGCTTGTGCAGTTCAATAGTTTTGAATGGGTTAACCAGGTTCCAAAGTCGATAGTAGTTGGAATCGCAACGGTGGACAGGAGAAGGGATTTCACATTCCCTACAACTGTGACCGAAGATAAAAGTGCAAACCCGACTTCAGGGCATTCCAACAGGTTTATATCGTTCATTGAAAAAGAACTGCAACCATATATACAGGAAAAGTATAAGACGAGTTCTTCAAAAACTATTATTGGACAATCGTTAGGCGGGCTTTTGGCAACTGAAATCCTGTTTAAAAAACCGGAACTTTTTAACAAGTATATCATTGTCAGCCCCAGTTTATGGTGGGATAATGGGTCGCTGTTTCATGAGCCTGTGGCAAATTTCGAAAACACAGAAATTTATATCGGCGTTGGTAAAGAAGGTTTGGCTCCCACTAAAATTCCCCGCGTGATGGAAGTAGATGCAAATGTTCTAGCTGATAAAATCAAAAACCTGAAAAACAGGAACGTGAACGTTTACTTTGATTATTTGCCACTGGAAAACCACGCAACAATAATGCATCAGGCGGTTTTCAATTCATTTAGACTTTTTTACCCATGATTTTAACTAAATAGGATTAAACCTAAATGGAAGCCTTTTTTTACTTAAACAACATGTTTATTCGGAAACTAAGGAATGTTAGTGATTATAAATAAGCCTACTGAATAATAACATAAAAAAACTTAAATTAAAATCAATGTATGCAATTCTAATTCAATTAACAATAAACCCTCAATTTGCTTCAGAAGCAGCAACCACTTTCACGAATAGTATATTACCCAAGGTTAAAAGTGCACCGGGTTTTATCGCGGGGTATTGGGTAGATCCGGTCAATGACGAAGGTTTTGGATTTATTCTATTTGAGAATGCGGATCAAGCTAAATCTGTTTTGCCTCCTACGATTGATTGGGCAGCCCCAGGAGTGATTATAAATAAATTTGACATGAGAAGGGTGGCAGTTTCAATTCCTTGATAATCGATTAAAAATGGGAGCCAAAAGACAAAAAAATCAATAAAATTGAAGACGGATTACCAAGTCTGATTAAAAGATATCAAAAAATGGATGAAAATATCACATTGATTTTTTTACCACAGGAAAACCATGAAACATTAATGCACCAAGCTATTTCGAATGGAACAACAGGAAGAATTGCGGTCTTAATTAGGAGGTGGATTAACAAAAATAGTATACCGTTCACAGCAACCTTAAATTAAAAATAGGATGAAGAGTACATTATTAGAAATGAACAACGTTGGTATCGTTGTAGAAAATCTTGATAAAGCAATTGCTTTTTTTACAGAAATTGGGCTTACACTGGAAGGACGTATGATAGTTGAGGATGAATGGGCTGGACGTGTAACGGGACTTGGAACTCAATCCGTAGAAATTGCGATGATGGTGACACCCGATGGGCACAGTCGCTTAGAACTTTCAAAATTTCTTACTCCTGAAATAATTTCAGACCATAGGACCGCACAGGTCAATTCGCTTGGCTACCTCCGTATTATGTTCAGGGTTAACAATATGGATGAATTGTTATCCAGGCTTTTGAAACTCGGCGCTGAACTCGTTGGAGAAGTGATTAACTACCAGAACGTCTATCGGCTATGCTATATACGCGGAACAGAAGGGCTTCTAATTGGATTAGCCCAGCAACTTGGTGAGCAAACAACGAAAGATATCTTAGAAAATTCTTGACATTTTATGAGAAAATTGCCGCGATAAACGATACCAAAAGTATGTGCTTAGCGACAGATGTAAAGATTATTTATCTAATTTTCAGTTGTTTGTAATTAAATTTGAAAATAATTTCAAAAAACATTTGACCCTAACGTTACGTCATATCATACCTTTGTACAGTCGATAAATGATAAGAAAGAATGAAAACTTTTACAGTTAAAAAATTGGCGGAAATATCGGGTGTGAGCGTACGCACACTTCATTATTATGACCAAATCGGCTTGCTCCGTCCATCAGTAAGAACCGAGAAGAAGTACAGGCTTTATGGAAATGACGAGTTATTGCGCTTGCAGCAAATTCTGTTTTTTCGTGAACTGGACTTTCCACTCAAGGATATTCTAGAAATGATAGACGAGCCTGACTACGATCTGGTTAAAGCGCTGATGTAGCACAAGTTGGCACTGCTCAACCGTAAAAGAAGAATTTCTGACTTATTGAGAACGATCGACATCACTATTAATAATCTTAAAAAAGGAGAAATGATGAAAGATCCAGAAGAATTGTATAAAGGTTTTCCCAAAGAAGTTGGAACGGCCTACAGAAAAGAAGCAATGAATAAGTACGGCGCACAAACCGTTGAACAATCTGAAAAAGAGCTGATGAAGCTTGGTAAGTCGGGTGTTGAAGCGCTTCAAAAGGAAATGGAAAATGTTTTCAGCGAACTATTTGCACTGAGAAACGATAGTCCGGAATCGGACATCGTACAGCAACACATTGCAAGGCATTATGGGATAATTAGCAAATTTTGGGGCAATTCAGTTGTGTTTGATCAAAGAGTCGGTGCTTATGCGGGGCTTGGTGATCTTTTAGTAAATGACGAGCGCTATTTAGCTAATGTTACAGACGGAAATCCGCAACCTGAATTTGCGCTGTTCTTGCAGAAAGCAATGAAATATTTTGCCGAAAATAGTTTGGAAAAATAATGTAAGCAAAAAGCAGTTAGGGAAAGTCCTGATAACACTGGGCTTTCCCTTATCCTAATAAAAGATTGAAATATGAATGAAATAGATCTAATTAAGGAATTTCAACACATTGAAGACAACTTCAACCGGGCGGTTGTCACAAATGACATCGCAGAAATAAAAAAATGTATCACATCCGATTGGGTGTTGGTAGACAGTCAAGGTGGAATTATACCACAAGAGCGGTTTTTTGAAGTTCTGAAACAAGGGTTGCTATCCCATTCGGCGATGAGCAAAGAAGTGTTGCGGGTAAAAATGTACGGAGGTGTAGCACTGGTAACTGGCCGGGGGCAAAATACCGGAACCTGGCAAGGAGAACCAATGGAAGCTGATGAATGGATTACAGATGTGTACAAAAAAGACGGTGACGAATGGTTGTGTGTACTGACTCATTTGACCCCGGTAAAAAATAACTAGTTATGGTAACAGTTGAAAAATTGCTGAAACTGGCACTTTCCTTTCCCGAAACAACGGAAGAGCCCCACTTCGAAAAGACTTCTTTCAGGGTGAGGAAAAAAATATTTGCAACGTATGATGATAAGCTAAAAAGAGTTACCGTCAAGTTATCAGAAATAGATCAGGATATTTTTTCTTCCGCAGATAAATCTGCCATTTATCCGGTTAAAAACAAGTGGGGCAAACAGGGCTGGACTATAATAGAGCTCGAAATGGTAAGTTGGGAGCTTTTCGTTGAAGTTTTGACAACCTCGTTCTGCGAAGTCGCACCCGAAAAACTAGGCGCCTTAGTTAGATCAGATAAAAATGGACTAAATAACTAAATATACGCTTGCATGGCCATTGAATTTACTGATATAAGCAACCAAAAGCTACTATTAAAACGGCTAACTGAAAAAGATGCTATTGCATTTCACAGTTTGTATTTCCAAAAAGACGGGCAGGAAAGTGAAAAAGTCGAATCAAAGGAGAACAGCAGAACAGCTTTCGAGTTTACTGAAAATATCATTTCACAATGCAATGATATTTTCACAATACGCACCACCGTAAACCCAGAAAAAATCATTGGAGATTGCGCATTGCACCATTGGGACAAACTAAGGAACGAAATTGAAATCGGCGGCTCCCTGCTTCCCGACTATTGGGGAAAAGGTTTGATGGCAACAGCCTTTCTCTTATTGATCCCCTATGCACAGCGGGAATATGCAATAAACAAAATTGTAGCGAATACAACCGCTGAAAATATAAACGCATTAAAATTCGCCGAAAAACTAGGTTTCAGAATAGTAGGAACGATGGAAAACAATGTACTGTTAGAAAAAGATTTATGAGATTTTCTGGCAAATTAATTTAAGACCGAACAATGACAAAACGTGAAGAAATTATAAAAAATTATGTTGACGGCTATAATGCATTCGACATTGACAAGATGGTCCGGGATTTTAACGAAGCTATCATTTTTAAAAACATCAATAATGATGAGGTTACGATGGTGTTAAACGGGATTGAAGCGTTTAGAAAACAAGCTGACCAGGCAAAATCCTATTTTGAAAGCCGGCTGCAAACCATAAAATCTTTCAAGCATAAGAGCGATACCACCGAAACTGAAATAGATTACATTGCAACTTTAGCTTCTGATCTTCCCAACAGATTAAAAAAAGGCGAGCAAATTGATTTAAGCGGAAGATCCATATTCAAATTTTCTGAGGATCAAATTGTTGAGTTAATCGATATAGCTTAGTAAGCGGTACAGATACGAACCATTCAAAAAATTGATCTGACAATGACAATTGAAACACACCATACCAACAGTTTAAAAATAGCTGAAATTATTTCTGACGAAATTATTTTAAGATCTGTCGAAGACGGATTGGATCTATTGGGCGATCTATACTATCAGGGATTTGATAAGATTCTTATTCATGAAAAAAACATTACGCCCGATTTTTTTGATTTAAAAACCAAAATTGCAGGTGAGATACTCCAAAAATTTGCTCAGTACCGAATGCCTTTAATCATTATAGGTGATTTTTCAAAATGTGAAACCCAAAGTTTAACGGACTTCATTTATGAAAGCAACAAAGGCCGACAGATCAATTTCGTTGGCTCTCTGTCGGAAGCAATAAAACGATAACTCATCGGTTCTTTGGGATTTGCCATTTTAAGAAAAGAAATCTGATTTCGAAAGTGAAACACAGCAAAATAAATGAAAAACATGTAAATAAAATACGATGAGAAAAGTAATTGCAGCAATCACTAGACGGTGTTTGCGACCATACCGCAGGAATTCCTGATGATGAAATACATCAACATTACACAGATTTACTGCGCCATGCGGATGCTATTCTGTTTGGGAGGGTAACGTATCAGCTTATGGAATTTTGGCGGACTTTAGTTGAAAAACCCTCCGGCGAAAAATCGATGGACGACTTTGCCGTGGTTATAGATAATATCCCAAAAATTGTTTTTTCCCGAACCCTCGAAAGCGTAAACTGGAAAAGTGCCAGGTTGGCGAATCAGACTATAGAAAAAGAGATATTAGAACTAAAACAGCAAGCGGGAAAAGACATTCTTATCGGTAGCCGAAGCCTGATTTTACAACTAATGAAACTTGATTTGATTGATCAGTACCATCTTTGTATACACCCTATGGTGGCAGGAGGCGGTTTGCCGCTGTTTGAAGACATAGACAGAACTGTTTTTAAGCTCAAAAAAACAAGAATATTCGGCAATGGAACCGTAATGCTTTACTATGAACCGACAACGAAAAGCGCTACAAATGGCCAATGACATCCTTCATGTTAACCATCTTATAACAAAGAGAAATGTCAGAGAAGTTACAATCAGTGCTCAAAATGTTTTCCGACTTTGACGAAAACGAGCTGGTTAGAATATTAAGTTGTTTTAAGCGAAAATCCGTCAGCAAAAATGATGTTTTATTACATGAGGGAAGCATTAGCAAAGAATTTTACTTTGTACAAACTGGATGTGTCCGTATATATTTTGTAGATAAAAACGGGCATGAAAAGACAAGATACATTATGCTTGATAATCATATTGGAACTGCTTTAACAAGTTTCATTTCTCAAAAGTCCACGATAGAAATGATAGACGCTCTTGAAGATACCGAGCTCTTAGCCATCAGTCATGAGGAGTTTTATCGTCTGAATAGTCAAATGGATAATTGGAGAACTTTTTATCAGCGAATTTTGGAAATGGCTTATTCGTTTCAAAACCGGAAAATTGCGCAAAGAGTAACCCTAACTGCCAAGCAACGATATGAAATTATTTTGAATGAAAATCCTGCTTTAATTCAACGGGTATCCAACAAAATATTGGCATCTTATCTGGATATCCGGGAAGAGACCTTAAGTAGGCTTAAATCAAAATAGAACGATTTTGACCTATGTCAATAGAAATGCGTTTGGGACTAAGCATTTTTGTATTTACAAAATACAATGCAATGAAGAAAGTTACACAACACAATTATTGGATAATAATCGCAACGGGGCTGATAGCATTTGTCCTCAGTGGAATTTGGTACAGCCCAATAGTTTTCGGTGAAGTTTGGGAGACTTACCGAAACCCGCCAAACCCCGAAATACCCAAATGGACGATGGCTTTTGCTCCGTTAAGAGAATTGATTGTTGCATATGCGTTGGCGAAATTAATTCTGCTATTGAATTTATCACAATACAAAGACACATTAAAGCTGGTTTTTCTATTGTGGATTTCCTTCCATGCTGTTGGAATGGTGGGAGCAATTTTATGGGATCACATGCAATGGCAGTTAGGCGCTGTCCATGCTGGCGACTGGTTAATGAAAATGACATTTATGGGAATTGTGTTAACCAAATGGCTTAATAAAAAATCATTATCATTAAATAATCAATAATATGAAAGAATTTGTTTTATTGTTCCGAATGGACATAAAGAGCGCAGAAGCACAGCCTTCCAAAGAGCAAATGGAAATCTACATGAAACAGTGGATGCTGTGGATCAACGATATCGCAGAGGAAGGAATGCTTGCCGATGGTGGGAATCACTTTTCAAGAGAAGGAAGAGTCCTAAAACCCAATGACAGAGTTATTCATCAACCTTATATTGCTGATGATGTATCGGTAGCGGGCTATATAATTATCCTGGCTGAAAACTTAGACGAAGCAACTAAAATAGCTAGGAAATGTCCAATACTAAATGGTCAAAACACAAGTGTTGAAATCAGGGAAACAGCAAAACCCGGCGAATAGAAATCTATGCGAAATACGAAAAAACCATATAAACGAGATATGCTAAACCAGATTATAAATTTTTTCTGGACGGCACTCTGTTTTTCTCCTGTATTTTGGTTTTGGTTTCAGGAAGGAATAGACAATATTTACTTTTATGTATTTCTTGGTGTAGCGTTATTTTTTGGGGCTCTTCCAGAGAAGATATTAAATAAGTTTACGTTAAGTGCAGACAAGAAGGTTTATGAAAAATATGGGATCAAATTCATCAGAAAATTTGTTCAAAATGGAGATATTGTCAATTCCCATTCCAAGACACCCGGAGCTACCGCAATTAAAGACAAAGCTCAGGAAAGGAAATATTTAAAAACAATTGCCATGTATGAACGCTACCATTGGATTTGTCTAATCTTTTTTCTAGTGACGAGCATTTATGGATTTTTTAATGGACATCTTCTTTTTGGGTTTTCTATTTCAATAGCAAATCTTTTATACAACCTAATTCCAATTTTTTTACAGCAATATAATAAGATAAGAATTAAAAAAATAGTGGATTGAATTTGTAGATAATCCAACAAGTTTAAAATCTTTAAAAGGATAGTGATTGAGCACTATCCTTTCTATTGACTGAAGACCTGTAACGAAAATATGTTACTAAAGGGTTCCCTGTTATAATGCATTCATGTATGATATTCTTGAAAATCCCATGAAGCTATAATAATCTTCTTGAAAAAAGCTCTAAAATGTATTGCCTATTTGCAATGTTGGGAAAACTGCACCATCGAATCACAAATTATATGTGAGCGCAATGGAGAGTAATTCGGAAATAAAAGAAGTCAATTTATTGATCTTACGCGTTATTCCCTTTTGAAATCAGATATCATAATTAACTGACAATAGTGCTTTTTTCATAACAGAGATATGATCAGATGTGTCATCAACAGGACTCTCCTATTTTTCCATATCCTTTGGATTTATGATTTTCAGCGTCATTGTTCGCAAGTCAAAGAGAAGGAAGTAACTTAAACAAGGATTTAATCTTCAGACCTATAAAAATTTAATATTTCACCTGTGTTTTTATTAATATTAATATAAATTTTGCAATATCTACATTTATAGCTTTTTACAACAATATGCCAAACTTTATTCCCTGCTATTGAACTTATTTCATATGGTTTAACTTTATCGGGATTTAACAATTCTTTTTTTTCTATGAGAAGATCTGTATATTTAATTGCGGTTTCTTCATCAGGTATAACGTCCAGTCCATAACGATCTATGAATTTACAAGGAAGTTGGTCTACTCCTCTGTCTTTATCTTTACACTTTATTTTTTTTTGTGCCATCAGTGATAATGGGAAAAAAAATATAATTATTAGAATTATTCTTAACATTTTTAATATCTTTTAGGTTCATTTGGATTAAAGTTTTTAGGTAATATATTAGGCATTGTCGTTGGGGATATATTATTGAGTCTTAGACTCTTTGATGCGGGATCAGATGGCAAATCTCTAGTTACCGGAATATCATAGTTTTTAATAGGAGCGCCTCCAGCATCTTTTTTCCCAGAATTAGAATTATTACTGACTCCAGGTATGTACTCTCTTAAACCTCCATCAGGTGTGGCAACATATCCAGTAACAGGTTTCCCGTATTCGTTGCCTACTATAGCGTCACCATCTTTTACTTTATTATTATATACTGAAATATCTTGGGAAGAAAATTTATTGTTTGTACTTATATGTTTCCGATCAAAATTCATTAAAGTAGTTTCACCTGAATGTGTATGCCCATCGCCTACAATCTCTCCTAATTTGGATATCTCTGCTAAGTCCGCTCCTGCAATACTATTAGTCATACCTTCATTCCCTGCTGTTGGTATGCTGTAACTATAATATTCCGCACCGTTTTCATCCGTGCTTTTATAAAAGGTTGTCCGAATTTCTATATTATAATTGATTGATAATCCGTTATATTCTTTTCCAAAATCAATTGCAGCAGCTCTTAGGTTTTTAAAACGATCTCCAGGTTTTCAAACTCGCTCGCCATTCTGCCGTCGGGGTCGATAAATCTTATCGGGTTATTAAAAGCATAGTTGTATGGACTGTGTCTTCTCATCTTCTCCGCCAGCGGATCCACAGCTCCCCATCTTCCAATATCCGGCATATAAAATCTCGCCCCGTAGTCATACATCCCCGTCTCCTGCAGTTCCTTTCCGTTGTACTTGTAGTTAAAATAACTGCCTGTCCCAAAATAGGCATCTTCTTCAGAGTTTCTCACAAAGCTCATCCCGAAAGGGTAAAAATCATTGCTGTCTACCACCAACGGGTAGCCGTCATCTTTATAACTTAATCTCACCGAGCTTCGCTCCCAATCTTCGCCCAAAGTTGCACTTTGTTCTCGCTTGTCAAAATGGTCTTTGCCTCCCGGATATTTATTTTTTTAATGGAATCGGCGAACCTCCTTTGTCGGTTTGTACTGGTAAATATATTCATTATTTTCAAAATCGTAAAAGCCTTCGGCTGTTGGAAAGAATTTCAGCACATCCGTGAAATGGCAGACTTTTTAACACCACCAAATGGCAAGAAGATGCCTCGAATTTTATATTGAGACGGCCTCGTTTGTTTATTTTTTTTTTAGGATTGTGCCAAAATATTTTTTATAAATTAAATATGAAATTATTAAGATAAAGGTGTAAATAATCATATTAATTATTATTCTTAAGACAAAAGAATTAAAGTAAATGAATATAAACTTATCTAACAACAAGGTTTCTAAAACACTAGCTAAAACAAAAGAAATTATATTCTCTCTATTCTTAGAAAAGAATCCATTCCATACAAAAATACTAAGCAAAATAACTATCGGCAAGTATTTAGAGATAATTGAAAAATATATAATAGAATTAACTTCAATGTATTCTGGAGAAACATCTATTATAAACTGTTGTATGATAAACAGCGAGCGCGGCTACGGCAAGCGCACGCCGGAAGCCGAGTACCCGCGCAAGGGCCGCGGCACCCAGGGCGTGATCGCGCTGCAGACCACCGCCCGCAACGGCAAGCTGGTCGGTGCGATCCAGCTG
>JAANMX010004246.1_pt1 | contig 11537 bp, 7 predicted proteins | sample 7279681 | NCBI WGS metagenome assembly JAANMX01 (sample SAMN14094542, study PRJNA606508) | bioreactor metagenome | isolation source: A lab-scale SPAN reactor treating ammonium-rich wastewater day 351 | place: Ireland: Galway | collected 2018-01-01
GGCGTTCATTTGCGCCGCCATTTGCTCGCGCATCATTTTTTCCTGAGCCTTGCCGACCTCGGAATTCAGAAAGCGATCAAGGTTGGCCGGTTCCATAAAGTTGCCGACCTTGCTCTGCCGGACATCTACGAACTGGAGTCTCTCTACATCTACTGCTGCCATAATCTTTTCCTCACTCTAAACTTTAAATTTCAAAAAAAGCCGTTTTCATCAAACCCATCAGGCCAGCCCAAAGCCGGGCTTGCTTACGGGCGACGGATCGACCATGATGCCCGGCCGCTGACCGCCCGGACCGTAATTCATGATCAGCTGCGCCTCTGTCATTTTCCCTTCCGGGTTGGGCGCATTGTTCGCCAGGATATCGGGCTGTCTATATCCCATGGTCTGGGACGCCTGTTCGGCGAACAGCGCCCGGCGGATCGTAGTTTCGTTCGGCACCACACCCTGAGCACGAATTTGTTCGTTCAGCAGATTCGACTGTGCCTGCCCCAATTGAGAATCCAGAAAACTCCGCAAATTGTTCGGCGCAAGAAAATCGCCTCGAGTCCGGACAGAAACGTCAACAAAATCAAGAGTTTCTACGTTTACTGTCGGTGTCGGCGCTGTGCTAATATATGCCATAATCATCACCCTAGGATTTCTTATACTTTTTTTCCTTACCCTAACTATAGCCAATTTTTCCGTAATTTTGCAACAAATTGGTTTTTTGAGGCCGCATCTTGACAAACGCACCCGAAAGCGCCATTAAAGAGCCCTCTGCGCCTGTTTTCAGGCGTTTTGCTTGGGGAGATTGGCTCCCTGTTTCATTCTGGGGCTCTGTAGCTCAGCGGTAGAGCAGAGGAATCATAATCCTTTGGTCCGGTGTTCAAATCACCGCAGAGCCACCATTTTTTCCGGTTTTCCGCGTTGAACAATTCATTACCCGGTGGAACAAGCGCCGGACTGCGTCCGCTGCCTCTAGACAGGTTAGCGAAATCCTTAGAGCTATGCCGTTAAGGCCAGCTCGATCAAAATTCGAACTTTATGCCCGCCAGAACCGTGAACGGCTTGCCCGGTCTGGCGCCCGCGGGGCGACGGGCCGCGACATATTCCTGATCCGTGATGTTGTCGGCGGTCAGGAACAGGCGCGTATTGTCGAGAATCTCATACTCTCCGGCCATATCGACGATGAAGTGTGAGTCCGTGCCTTGTCCGGCGGGGATCGTGCCCTTTCCGGCCTCGGTACGCATTTCATCGACATATTTTCCGGCCAGGTGAATTTCCCATTTGGGGTGGACGACCCCCGCAGAGACATAAAACTGGTGCTCGGGGATATAGGGGAGTTCATCGCCGTTCTCAACCGTGCCCCATTCCTCGAAGTCGCTGACGAAACTGTTCTGGAATTCGGCATTGGTCCATGTGTAGTTGAAATTCAACGGAAGGCTTACTTCCGTAACGTTCAGCGCGGGTGCGAGGTCATAGCCAAGGCTGAGTTCAATGCCGTGCGCGTCCACTTCTCCTGCGTTGAACTGCTCACCGGTTCCGGCATCACAGCCTGAAGAAATCGTGCACTCGCCGAGCAGGTTTGAATAATCGCTGTAGAAGCCGACCAACTCGGCGCTGAAGACGTCCCGATTATAGCGCAGGCCGAGTTCGTAATTTATGCTTTCCTCGTTGTCGTTTTCGGCGTTGCCCGGGGATGGCGGCGCGAAACCCTTATGCACACCGCCAAAAGCGCTTAGGGAGTCCGTGAAGCTATAGCCCACGCCGAGGCCGGGCACGAAGGCCGTAACAGTGTTTGACACCACATCGCCGTTATTACGGTTTTCGCTTCGCAGGTCGATGTGCTCAAAGCGCGCACCGGGGACGAACGTCCAGTCGCCGTAAGCAATTTCATCCAGAACATAGAGCGCAACCGCTTTCGCGCTTGCATGGGCATTGGTTTGCGAACCCGGCGCACCGGCGGCTGTCAGTTCCATCACACCGTCCGTGATGCTGTAGCGATCCTGATGCTGGAAACGGTCTTCCTTATCGTAGTGATAACGTGCGCCGATTTCGATCTTGTGATCGGTCTGACCGATTTGCGCACGCGTCCCGAGATCGGATTGTATTCCGGTCGAGTAATAGGCGCGGTTGTTCGCACGGATGGTGATGTTGTTCGCCGCCGAACCGTCCAGATCCGTTTCGCCCTTGATGGCGCTGAGGTGCGCCGCGCTGTCGAGCGCAGGGCCGATCGCGCGCGACACGCCGCCCACGACAACGTTCTGCACCTTATACCAGTTACGCCCGAACTGATTGTGGTAGAGCGTCGTGGTCACGTCGAACCGCCCGAAATCGGCAAAATGGCGCAGCTGGTATTGCCGATGGTCGGCATCCATGCGGTCCATTTGCGAGCCTGCGTAGCGTCGGTAGGGATCGTCGTTGAAGTCTTCTTCAGTCAAGCCGAGATAGGTCTCGCGCGAATTCTCATGCGTCGCGCCTATTTTGAATTCAAGGGACTGGTAAATTTCCGCCGAGGGGTCAGTGCCGATCCGGAACTTACCCATGCCGTCCTGAATCGAGTAGCCCGTATCGCCCCCCCCAATATCGACCGACTTAAATCCATCGGTGGCTTCGTGTCCGAAATCAAAGACATATCCGAAGTTGCCGTACGTGTTGCCGTAACGAAACTGGGCGCGGCGCGTATCGTCCGACCCGTAGCCGAGAACCGCCCTGCCGCTTCTCTCCGACGGTATGGAGGTACTGATCATGTTCACTGCGCCGCTGGTCGTGCGGGGGCCAAATTTTATAGTGCTGGAGCCCTTGCGGACCTCGACGCCTTCCATTCGGCTTACGCGCGGGAAATAGTAGGCCGCGGGCGCCGCATAAGGGGCTGGCGCAATCAGAACACCATCTTCCATGAGGGTGATGTCCGCACTGCGATCCGAGCGGCCGCCGCGCAGACCGATATTGGGGCGGTTGCCATAGCCTTCCTCCTCCTGGAGGTTTACGCCGGGAACCTGCCTGAGGACACGGTTGATGTCGGTATAAGCGTTGCGCTCGAGGGTCTGCTGGTCGATAAACTGGGCCGATCCGGTAATGTCCTGAACGTTTTCGGCATTGCCGATCACCATGACTCGCTCCATCACAACGCGTTCGCGATCCTTTACGCTCTCGTTCTCTGCCTTGGCTTCCTGCGCCTGCGCTTCTGCGGCTTCCTCAGCAAAAGCAGCGCTCTGGGGAATGAGATTTATAAGGGCGGCGGCGATAAGCACAGTTTTGAGGGAGGTACGCATTGAAAAGCCTCGTTTTTTTCTTGCAAGTGAGAATGATTATCATTATTTTGCAAAACAGTAAGTTTGGAATCATTCTCAGTCAAGAGTAATAATCATTCGCATAGCACTTGGCGATATGCACCCGCAGGGGTTTTTCGAAGGCCGGGGGACGGCTCAGCGTATGGAGGCCGGATTGCTCCTGTCGCTGCTGCTCCATGCCGCCGCGGTTTATACACTTCTTGTCTTTCCGGTGGAGACCGTTACCCTGCCCGCGCTTATCGGCACGCCTCACGCGATTGAGGTTGAATTCGTGGCGCCCGCGCCCGAGGTGAAGACGCCTCCCGCATCGAGGGTTCTTACGCCTGAGCCTGTTGAAAGGAAGGCCCCTGCCCCGGTCATTCATGAGGCAGCACCCAAGAAGGCCGTGAAACTCGAAAATTCCCCCTCAAAACCCAATAAGGCCAAGGCCTTGCCCGAGCGCCTGAACGCTTTAGAGCCTGCTTCCGCCGCGCTCGCATCCGCCACGCACGCACAGGGTTCACCCGCCATTTCCGGCTCTTCCGGGCCCGCAGCCTCGTCGGGCGCCGTCCCGGTCGTACGCGAGGCAGGCTTAAAGGGCCGCCGGGTCCAGCCGGAATATCCGTCCCGCGCTTTACGATTGCGGCAGGAAGGGGTTGTCCTGTTGCACGTTCTGGTTTCCGAAGACGGTTCGCAGCAGAGCGTCAAAATCGTTAGGCCTTCCGGCTATGATTTGCTCGACAACGCCGCGCTTAAAGCTGTTCAAAAGTGGCGCTTTGAGCCAACGCAGCGCAACGGTCAGGCGATTAAAAGCTGGATCGAGATCCCTATAGAATTCAAGATCCGCTGATTGGGGAGGCCACCCAAGAGCAATCCCTTATTATTCTTCATTAAAAATCGCCTTCTGGCCGAAGGATGTGGACTTTCTGCGCGTATCACGTAACCTGAGCGAAATCGGGCCGAAGTAGGTTGGTGTTCTAAATTATAGGGTGATGATGCCTAGATTTCTTGTCTTTTTGATTGCTTTCAGCGTCCTCAGTCTTTCTGCCGAGGCGCAGCGCCCCGGTCCTAAAGGCCCGACCGAGGTTATTGCGACCATTGTCCGCGCCAAGGATTTTTTCGATAGCGTGGAGGCTCTGGGTACCACCAAGGCCAACGAAACTATCGTGATTACCGCCGATACGGCGGAAAAGGTTACGGCTATTCATTTCGAGGACGGGCAGACCGTCAAGCAGGGCGATCTTTTGATTACGCTGGACAAGGGTGAGGAGGAAGCCGCACTTAACGCCGCTCTCGCCTCTCTGGCCGAAGCCAAGGGCGCGTATGAGCGGGCGCGAACGCTTCAGGATAACAACGCCTTGTCCAAAGGCACTTTGCAAGAGCGTCTGGCAACGCTGAAGCAAAACGAAGCCTCGGTCGAAGAGATTAAATCCCGCATCGAGAAGCGCGATATCAGGGCTCCGTTCGATGGCATGCTTGGCCTTCGGGAAGTCAGCGTGGGCGCATTGGTGCAGCCTGGCGCCAAGATCACCACCCTTGATGATCTTAGCCAGATCAAGGTTGATTTTGACGTGCCTGCGGTATTCCTGACCAGCTTGAAGCCTGGCATGAGCATTACCGGACTGGTGCAAGCCTTCGGTGATCGGACATTTACTGGCGAGGTCCGCACCATCAATACGCAGGTGGACCCCGTAACGCGAACGGTTACGGTGCGGGCCGTCGTTTCCAACGCCGACGGCGCTCTGCGGCCCGGACTTCTGATGAGCGTTATCCTCAAGAAGAACTCGCGACAGGCTCTGGTGATTCCCGAGGAGGCCCTGATCAAAAGAGGAGCCGGCAACTTCGTTTATGTCGTTACGCAGGAGCAAGATAAAATGATCGCGCGGCAAACCCAGATCGAGATCGGCGGGCGCATGCCGGGATTTTTGGAAGTTTTGTCGGGCCTTAAGGCGGACGAAACGATCGTTGTAGACGGTGTCGTTAAGATTAATGACGGGGCGGAGATTGTGGTTCGCGCCGTTGAAGACGGTACGATGCCGCTTCGGGATCTGCTTAAGCAAAACAAGGGGCAGGACGCGGTTCCTGCGGCCTCGGAGAAGGGCCCGTAAAATGCTTTTATCCGATGTTTCCGTCACCCGGCCCGTTTTCGCATCCGTCATGTCGTTGTTGCTGGTTGCGTTCGGGATGGTCTCCTTTATGCAGCTTCCCTTAAGGGAATATCCGGATATCGACCCGCCTGTGGTGTCTGTCGATACGAGTTACCGCGGCGCTTCGGCCAGCGTAGTCGAGACGCGCATCACAGAAGTCATAGAAGACCGGATTTCCGGAATTGAGGGCATCAAATTCGTGTCTTCCTCCTCTTCGGACGGACGGTCACGGATCAATATTGAATTCGATACAGGGCGCGATATCGAGGCCGCTGCAAACGACGTGCGCGACCGGGTTTCAGGTGTTCTTGACAACCTGCCCGAAGAGGCCGACCCGCCGGACATCCAGAAGGCGGATTCCAGCGACGATGTTATCATCTGGCTTAATCTTGTGAGCGACCGCATGAGCGGTCTGGAACTGACGGATTACGCCAAGAGATATCTACAAGACCGTTTTTCCGTACTGCCCGGCGTAGCGCGGGTTCAGATCGGCGGCGGGTTGGAATATTCCATGAGGGTCTGGCTGGACCGCAAGCAGATGGCGGCGCGCGGGCTTACGGTTGAGGATGTCGAGAACGCGCTGCGAACTGAGAATGTCGAGTTGCCCGCCGGGAGCATACAGTCGCGAACGATGCAATTTACCGCGCGTATTCAGCGCGGATACCAGAGCGCCGAAGACTTCCAAAAACTGATTATTGCACAGCAGGATAATTACCTTGTGCGCCTTGGCGATATCGCCAAGATCGAAAAGGCCGCAATTGAGAAGCGCACGATGTACAGGGGCAACGGTGTTTCCATGGTTGGTCTCGGGATCATCAAGCAATCCAAGGGTAATACCATCGACGTGGCGCAGGGTGCCATTGAGCTTGCCGAGCGGCTGGCCCCTAACCTGCCTCCCGGTATGGAGATCATCAATTCCTATGATACGTCTGTGTTTATTCGCGGCGCGATCAAGGAAGTTTACAGCACCCTGTTTCTTGCCATTATTCTGGTTGTGGCCGTCATCTATCTTTTTCTCGGCAGCGCGCGGGCCGTGCTGATCCCCGCGGTTACCGTTCCGGTTTCGCTGATCGCGACGTTCATCGTGCTTCATATGTTCGGGTTTTCGATCAACCTGCTGACCCTGCTTGCGCTTGTCCTGGCCATCGGGCTGGTCGTTGACGACGCGATTGTGGTTCTTGAGAACGTTTATCGCCGTATCGAGGAGGGTGAGTCCCCTCTCTCCGCCGCCTTCAATGGAACGCGGCAAGTTGGGTTTGCCGTCATTGCGACTACGATGGTTATTGTGGCCGTCTTTGCGCCCATCACGTTTGTGGAGGGGGATCTTGGACGTTTGTTCACGGAATTCGCGGTGACGATGTCTGCGGCGGTGATACTTTCAACCTTCGTGGCTGTAACACTTTGCCCCATGCTGGCCTCCAAGGTTCTCCGCAAGGCCGAGCGCAGCCCCATGAGCGCCTATGTGGACAAGGTCTTTCAGGCTTTCAGCGACCGTTATATAGAGCTTTTGAAGCGTGCTCTTCATTTCCGGGCCGTGTTCGTTTTAATCTTCGCCGGGCTGGCCGCTCTGTCGGTGATGCTTTTTGAGAATCTTCCCTCGGAGTATGCGCCGAAGGAAGACCGAGGGGCCTTTTTTCTGATGGTCAACGGGCCCGAGGGCGCGTCGTTCGAGTTCATGCAGGAATACATGAATGAGATTGAAAGTCGTCTTATGCCTTATACCGAGAGCGGGGAAGTCAGGCGTCTTCTGGTCCGCGCGCCTCGCTCGTTCGGGACTCTGGCCAGCTTTAATGACGGTATTATTATCGTTGTACTAGCGGACTGGGCGGTGCGACGAAACGGGTTTGATATCATGAGCGAAGTTTCCAAGAAACTGGCCGATCTGCCCGGTGTGCGGGTCAATGCGAATATGCGGCAAAGTTTCGGGCGCGGCGTATCAAAACCAGTGCAGTTTGTTCTGGGCGGCGGCACCTATGAAGAGTTGGCGCAGTGGCGCGATACGCTGCTCGAAAAAGTTAAAGAAAATAACCCCGGTTTTGTTGATATCGACAGTGATTACAAGGAAACCAAGCCGCAACTGCGCCTGATCATCGACAAGGATCGTGCGGGCGATCTGGGCGTGAGCGTGGAGACGGTCGGACGAACGCTTGAGACCATGCTGGGTTCGCGGCGGGTTACGACCTATATCGACGAAGGCGAAGAGTATGACGTTATTCTGGAGGGTGACCGGGAGCAGCAGAACACCCCGACGGATATGCAGAACATCTATGTTCGTTCGGACCGGACCGGCGCCCTTATACCGCTGGCCAGTCTTGTCAAGATCGAGGAATACGCGGATGCCGGATCGCTGAACCGATACAACCGCGTTCGGGCGGTGACGATCGAGGCGGGGCTTGAGAAGGGTTATTCGCTTGGGGAGGCTCTGTCATACCTTCGTGATCTTACGCGCGAGCATCTGCCGGAACAGGTTGTTATCGATTACAAGGGCGAGTCGCTCAATTATCAGGGCAGCGGCTCTTCTCTCGGGTTCGTTTTTATCATGGGCTTTGTGATTGTGTTTCTGGTTCTGGCCGCCCAGTTCGAGAGCTATATCCACCCGCTGGTGATTATTCTGACCGTGCCGCTGGCTATTGCTGGAGCGTTGCTTGGGCTTTATATCACCGGGAATTCGCTCAACGTTTACACGCAGATCGGGCTGATTATGCTGATCGGGCTGGCAGCCAAAAACGGTATTTTGATTGTGGAGTTCGCCAACCAATTGCGCGATGAAGGGAAGGAATTTTCCGAGGCCCTGATTGAGGCTTGCTATACACGCCTTCGCCCTATCATGATGACCGGGATTACGACCATTGCGGGCGCGGTGCCGCTCATTCTGGCGAGCGGGCCGGGTTCCGAGACACGTATTGCGATTGGCGTGGTGATTTTCTTCGGTGTTTTCGCCGCAATGATTTTTACACTCTTTGTTGTTCCCATCGCATATGATCTTATGGCCCGCAAAACCGGATCGCCGGGTGATGTCAGACGCAAACTCGAACAGGAGATGCAAGCCCCGTGATTTTTGCCCGCAAATTCCAGCGCAAAACGCGGTCGCTCGCCCTGTTCCTCGCGGGCGGGATGGTTTTGAGCGCGTGTTCGGTCGGGCCGGATTACGAGGCGAAGCGTTCTAATTTCGCGGCTGAGTGGTTCGCCCCGGAAACGGATAAAGTCTCGCAGGAGGCCGTTAAGCTCGACTGGTGGACGATTTTTGATGATCCGCTACTGGAGAAATATATCACACAGGCCGCCGCCAACAATAAAGACGTTCAGGTTGCGACGGCCAACGTGCGCCGGGCGCGTGCGCTCAGATCTCAGGAAGCCTCCGGCTTCTGGCCGCAGATCGACAGTTCGGCGCAGGGCGACCGCTCCAAAGGCAGCGACGAGGTTTCAAACGGTGGCAACGCCAAGCCGGAAAATCTGTTTGGCGCAGGGCTGGACGCCTCTTGGGAGCTGGATATTTTCGGCGGGACGCGCCGGGCCACCGAGGCCGCGCAGGCCCGCCTTGAAGGTGCGAAGGCCGATTATCAGGGCGTGATGCTCTCAACGCTGGCCGAAGTGGCGCGCAACTATTATACGGCGCGGGGTTTGCAAAAGCGGATCGCCATCACCGAGGATAACGCCGAGCTTCTGAAACAGACCTCTGCGCTGATCGAGGCGCGGCTCAAAGCCGGGGAGGCGAGCGAGTTCGATTTCTCGCGGGCGCGGGGCGAGTATGAGCTGACGGTCGCGCGGATTCCGAATTTGCAGGCCGATCTTTATGCGTCGGTCTTTTCGCTGTCCGTGCTTCTGGGGTTGCCGCCCGAGGCGCTTCTGGACGAGATGCGCACGGTCAAGCCCCTGCCTGCACCGCCGGACGTGGTTCCCGTGGGTTTGCGTTCGGATATTCTGCGCCGCCGTCCCGACATCAAGGCCGCCGAGCGCACACTGGCCGCGTCGATCGCCGATATCGGGGTCGAGACGGCGGAGCTGTTCCCCAAATTCTTCGTGACCGGGGATATCGGCTCGCAGGCCCGCGTTTTCGGCGACGTGTTCAGCGCGGCGGGCGGGTTGTGGTCGTTCGGGTCGCTGGTGCAATGGCCGGTGTTCCGGGGCGGGGAAATCCGCGCGCGGATCAAGGCGGCGGAGGCCGAGGGCGACGCGGCGCTAGCCACGTATGAGAAGACGGTTTTAAGCGCTCTGGCGGATGCCGAGACGACGCTGACGCGCTACGGGCAGGAGCTTGAGACGCGTAAGCGGCTTACACAAGGCGTGCAGAGCCGCCGCCAATCGGTTGCCCTCGCTAAGGCGCTTTATGAGGCCGGGGAGGAGGATTACCTCTCGGTTCTCGATGCGGAGCGCGAACTGACGGCCAGCGAGGACGATCTCGTGCTGTCCGAGACCAATTCCATTACCAAGCTGATTGCGCTCTATACGGCGCTGGGCGGTGGGTGGGAGGTTTTCGCGGACGATTCCGAGGCTACGCCCTGATTTCGGGGCTGGCCCCTATTTCCCGCCTTGTAGTATGATGGGCCGTTTTTAGGCAGTGGGCGGCTATGCGCGGCGGGACTTTAAGATTTTGGATCGTTCTGGGGTTTTTTGCGGCGGCGCTTTGCGGCCCTGCGCCGGCATTCGCCAAGGAACAGACGGTCTATCATGTTCCGCCCAATAAAATCGCCTACTACATCGCCAAGAAAAAGGGGCGTAAAAAGGCCGTGGTCGTTTGGGCCTCCTGGTGCCCGTTCTGCCGGAAGAACATGCCCGCCTATATCCGGCAGGAAAAGCGCACGCCCGGTTCGATGATCCTGATTTCGGTCGATCACGATCTTGAGCAGCTGCGCGAATATCTGGATCGAACCGATCTTGCGCCGATCAAGATCATCGTCTTGCAAAGCACGCCGGGGCAAAGCTTCAACAAGGCGTTGTCGCGGCTGGGTATCGCTCCGGTCAAAAGCTATCCGACCACGATTTTACTCGACGAGGACAACCGCGTAATCCAGCAGAGCACGGGCACGCCGGAAGAAATCGAGGCTTTTTTGGGGAGCGATGCGCCGGAGTGAGGGAGGGGGAAATTGGAGCGGGTGATGGGAATCGAACCCACGTATCTAGCTTGGAAGGCTAGTGTTCTACCATTGAACTACACCCGCGCAGGCGCTTAGAAGCTCAAGTTATAGGCTTTCGGGCAAGAAAATCAAGAGGAAGTGTCGGGGGTCCCGGCAACACAGAAAACACTTGTGATTTTTGGCGGGAAACATTAAGACTTACAAGCCTGTACGGCTTTTTACAGGGGTATAGCTCAGCGGTAGAGCGACGGTCTCCAAAACCGTAGGTCGTGGGTTCGATCCCCTCTGCCCCTGCCAGTTTCCGCACAATACGTGAGTTCCGGACATGCCTGATTCAGCCCGTTATTCCAGACAGACCGTCCTGCCCGAAATCGGGCCAGAGGGGCAGCGCAAGCTTGCCGAAGCCTCGGTCCTGTGCGTGGGCGCGGGGGGGCTGGGCTGCCCGGCCCTTCTGTATCTTGCCGCCGCCGGGGTCGGGCGGATCGTCTTCCCGTCCTCGATCAGCGTCTATGGCGAGAGCCTCGCCACCCACGCGCTGCTGCGCGAGGACACCACGCCGCCGGTGCCGAACTCGATCTACGGCGTGACGAAATACGCCGGCGAGCGGATGGCGCTGCGGCTGCGCGACCTCTGGGGCCTCGACCTGGTCTGCGGCCGGATCGGCGGCGTGTTCGGGCCGTGGGAGCGCGACACCGGCGTGCGCGACCTGCTCGGCCCGCACATGCAGCTCGCCGTCGCCGCGCTGCGCGGGGAGGAGGAGGCGGTGCTGCCGGCCACCATCCTGCCGCGCCCCTGGGTCTATGCGCGCGACCTGGCGCGCGGCCTGCTGCTGCTGCACGACGCGCCGAAGCCGCGCTGGCCCGTGTACAACATCGGCTCCGGCGAGGACTGGGGGCCGCGCATCCTGCTCTGGGCCGCGGCGCTGGCGCGCCAGTATCCGCGCTTCCGCTACCGCCAGTCCGGGGACCCGGCGGCGGTCACGATCTCGTTCCACGAGAGCCGCCCGCGCGGGGTCGAGGACATCAGCCGGATCCGGGAGGAGTTCGGCTACGCGCCGCGCTTCC
>JAANMX010004254.1_pt1 | contig 11516 bp, 10 predicted proteins | sample 7279681 | NCBI WGS metagenome assembly JAANMX01 (sample SAMN14094542, study PRJNA606508) | bioreactor metagenome | isolation source: A lab-scale SPAN reactor treating ammonium-rich wastewater day 351 | place: Ireland: Galway | collected 2018-01-01
GGTCGCAAAAACACGAAACCAAGGCAAAACACCAAAGGCATCCCCAAGAGGCCCCCATGAAACTGAGCGAAGAAAGAGTCTCCCACCTAGCCCACCTGGTCTGGGACGCCCTCTACGACGAGGACCTGGTCGACTACCCCAACGAGGAGGAGGCCCTCAAGGCCATCAAGCGGGCGATGCTCGACTACCTGAAAACCGACGACCAGATCGACGACCTGGCCCGCCAAAAGATCCTCTCCCAGAAACGCGGCATCCAAGAGGGCAGCCGGGAATGGGACATCCTGTACCGAAAGTATTATGAGGAAGAGGCCGCCAAGAAGCGCTTTTAAGAAATTTCCCCCTTTTTTTACCTCCCCTCCCTTGACACCTTATCCACAAGTCCTATATGTCTCCCCGTCCTTAGCACTCGTCCGTTTGGAGTGCTAAGCCGATTTCATTTAAAAACAAATTTTAAATAATTCCAAATAGATACACATCAGGAGGATGTATTATGGCCAAGAAGCTCAACATTCGTCCCCTCCGGGACCGGATCATCGTGAAACGCCTCGAGGAGATCGAGAAGACCAAGGGCGGCATCATCATTCCCGACACCGCCAAAGAAAAGCCCCAAGAGGCCGAGGTGGTGGCGGTCGGCAGCGGCCGGGTCGACGACAGCGGCAAGACCGTCCCCGTCGAGGTGAAGGTCGGCGACAAGGTGCTGTTCAGCAAGTATTCCGGAACCGAGATCAAGATCGACGATGAAGACTACCTGATCCTGCAGGAAAGCGACATTCAGGCGGTCGTCCTCTAAATATTAATTTGTCGGGGCAAGCCTAAGGTTCGCCCCACCCAAAAGGAGATTCTACAATGGCTAAAATTATCGCTTTTGACGAAGCCGCGCGAAACAAGATCCTCGCCGGGGTCAACACCCTGGCCGACGCGGTGAAAGTAACCCTCGGTCCCAAGGGCCGCAACGTCGTCCTCGAGAAGTCCTTCGGCAGCCCCACCATCACCAAGGACGGCGTCTCCGTCGCCAAAGAGATCGAACTGGAAGACAAGTTCGAGAACATGGGCGCCCAGATGGTCAAGGAAGTCGCCAGCAAGACCAGCGACGTCGCCGGCGACGGCACGACCACGGCGACCGTCCTGGCCCAGTCCATCTTCCGCGAGGGCGCGAAGATGGTCGCCGCGGGCCTCGACCCGATGGCGCTGAAGCGCGGCATCGAGAAGGCCGTGGCGGTCTGCGTCGAAGAGCTGAAGAAGCTCAGCAAGTCCACCAAAGACCGCAAAGAAATCGCCCAAGTCGGCACCATCTCGGCCAACAATGACGAGACCATCGGCGGCATCATCGCCGAGGCGATGGACAAAGTCGGCAAGGAAGGCGTCATCACGGTCGAAGAGGCCAAGGGCATGGAGACCACCCTGGACGTGGTCGAAGGCATGCAGTTCGACCGCGGCTACCTCTCGCCCTATTTCGTGACGGATCCCGAGCGCATGGAAGCCGTCCTCGAAAATCCCTACATCCTGATCCACGAGAAGAAGATCAGCTCGATGAAGGAGCTGCTCCCCGTCCTCGAGCAGATCGCCAAGTTGGGTCGCCCGCTGGTGATCATCGCCGAAGAGGTCGAGGGCGAGGCCCTGGCCACCCTGGTCGTCAACAAGTTGCGCGGCACCCTGCAGGTCGCGGCCGTCAAGGCCCCGGGCTTCGGCGATCGCCGCAAGGCCATGCTCGAAGACATCGCGATCCTGACGGGCGGCAAGTGCCTGGCCGAAGAGCTGGGACTGAAGCTCGAGCAGGTGCAGCTCAGCGACTTGGGCAAGGCCAAGCGCATCGTCATCGACAAGGACAACACCACCATCGTCGACGGCGCCGGCAAGAAGGCCGACATCGAAGGCCGCGTGAAACAGATCCGCGCCCAGGTCGAAGAAACCACCTCCGATTACGACAAAGAGAAGCTCCAAGAGCGCCTCGCCAAGCTGGTCGGCGGCGTCGCCGTCATCAACGTCGGCGCGGCCACCGAGGTCGAGATGAAGGAGAAGAAGGCCCGCGTCGAGGACGCCCTGCACGCGACCCGCGCGGCCGTCGAAGAGGGCATCGTCCCTGGCGGCGGCGTGGCCCTGATCCGCTGCATCCCGGCCTTGGATAAGGTGAAGGCCTCTTCCGAAGAGCAATCGGGCGTCAACATCGTCCGTCGCGCCCTCGAAGAACCTTGCCGACAGATCGCCGAGAACGCGGGCGTGGAAGGCGCGGTCGTGATCGATAAGATCAAGGCCGGCAAGAACGCCTTCGGCTTCAACGCCGCCAGCGAGGAGTTCGAAGACCTCCTCCAGGCCGGCATCATCGACCCGACCAAGGTGACGCGTTCCGCCCTGCAGAACGCCGCCTCGATCGCGGCCCTGATGATCACCACCGAGGCCCTGATCGCCGACAAGCCGGAAGAGAAGAAAGAGCTCCCCGGCGGCCACGGCGGCGGGATGGGCGGCATGGGCGGGATGATGTAAGGCCCCGTCCCTTCCTGGGACGCCCCGAAAAAATTGAAGGCCTCGCGGGCCCGGCCCGCGGGGCCTTTCTTTTTACCCCTCCTAAGTCCTTTTTTATTTTGACCTTTTTCCCCGAAGTGCTAGAGTCGGCCCCGGACCGGGGATGAAGCTAAGCTTTTGATTCGCCTGGCTTTTTTCCCGACACACTCCAAAATTTTTTTATTTTGCCGGCACCGCTGTCTTTTCGCCGAAGAGCCTTCGGTTTAGCGGGGCCCCGCCGCCTGTTTTTGAAGGGAGGAGATCTTCATGAAACGCGCCCGCACCCGTCTATTGGCCCTTCTCGGAGCCTGCGCCGTCGCCCTCGGCGTCGCCGGCCAGGCCCAGGCCCTGAGCTTCTCGGCCCACGGCTACTACCGCCTGTTCGTCGACTGGTCCCTCGACCTCGACACCCAGACGCCCTCCAACATCGCGCAGGGCAAGCAGCTGGGCAACGACCGCTTCGGCAACATCCTCTTCGGACAGCAACGCTTCCGCATCGAACCCGTCCTCAAGATCAACGACAACATCTCGATACACTCGCAGATCGACATGCTCGACGACGTCATCTTCGGCACCAACGACGTCGAATCCCTAACGGTCTTTAATCCGGTCACCGGCACCATCACGCTGCCGGGCGGCGCGGGGGCCTTTGGCGTCACCGGTCCCGCCGCCGGCGACATCGTCACCGGCGGCGGCGGCAGCCTCAACGTGCGCCGGCTCTATGTCGACATCCTCACGCCCATCGGCAAATTCCGCGTCGGCCGCCAGCCCAGCAACTGGGGCTTGGGGATCTTCCAGAACGACGGCAACGGGATGTACGCCAAGTTCGGCGACACCTTCGACCGCTTCCTCTACCTGGGCAAGTACGACTTCGCCGACTCCAGCAGCCTGGCCTTCGCCTTTTTGGCGGACTTCGTCTTCAACGACCAGCAAGACCCGACGATCGGCCTGCTGGAGGACGAGATCGGCACCGTCAGCAACGGCACCTACCAGCTGACGGCGGCCTTGGTCTACAAGCGGCAGGATTGGGAGATCGGCACCTACTCCGGCGTGCGGCTGCGCGGCGGCACGGGCCAGCGCGAGGGCATCGCCTTCGACGCCAACGGCAACGCCGTGCCCGGCGCCATCGACGGCGATACGCGCGCCTTCTTCTTCGACCTCTACGGCAAATACGAGAAGGGCCCCTATCGCGTCGCAGCCGAGTACGTCTTCCTGGGCGGAACCATCGGCTCCGACGTCTGCGTCAACGCCATCTCGGTGCCGGCGGGCTTCACCAACCCGCTGCCCAACCCGGTCTGCCTCGACGGCAGCAACGACCTGCAGGTTCACCTGGGCGCACTCGAGGCCTCCGGCAAATACGACTTCGGCGGCGAATGGAAGTTCATCGCGGGCATGGCGACGGGCGACTCCTCGCCGCTCTCCAGCCGCATCACCCAGTTCGGCTTCCGGCCGGACTACGAGGTCGCGCTGATGCTCTTCAACATGCCGCTCGGCACCTCGCCCGCCATCCAGGTCAACGGCGAGACCAAGCTCGGCAATAAGCCGCTCACCTCCAACCGCGTCAACAACGCGATCTACGTCGGCGGCACCTACCTGCACACCTTCGACATCTCCAACGCCATCCCGCAGGCCCAGTACTTCAAGGCTGGCATCCACCTGCTGACCGCCTGGGCGCCCTCGCGGGTCTTCGACATCGACTTCGCCGAAATCACCGGCATCGCCGGCCTGCCCCGCGTCGTCAACAACAGCCGCTGGTACGGTCTTGAGACCGACATCATTCTCGAGGCGAAGTTCTTCGACCACCTGATCTGGAACATCACCGGCGGCATCTTCCTCCCCGGCGGCGTCTTCGACATCAAGAACGACGACTTCGCCAACGGCGTGCTCGACGGCAACCCGATCAACGCCATCCAGTTCGACGGGGCCTCGCCGGCCTACGCGGTGCGGTCGACCTTGTTCATCGAGTTTTAATTTCAAGATGATTTTTCTCGTAGGGGCTCAAGGTGTTGAGCCCCTACTTTTTTAAAAAGGCGGTGGGCATGAGAAAAAGGGTTTGGATTTGCTTTCTGCTCGCCACCTGCTGCCTGGCTGCGTCCGCCAGCGCGGCGAAACCCAAGCCCTCCTTGGTCCCGCTGGAGGGCCCCGCCTTCCAACTCGACCTTCGCTACGCCACCGAGGTCAATTTCCTCAAAAAAAACGTCTACCGCGACTTCGGCCTCGATCGCTGCTGGGTGCATCCCGACCTGGCGGCCAAGCTGAACCGACTCGCGCCACTCCTGGAGGCGAAGGGGCTGAAGCTGGTGCTGTGGGATTGCTGGCGCCCCCTCGCCGTGCAGCGCGCGATGTGGGCCCTGGTGCCGGACGCGCGCTATGTCGCCAACCCCAAGACCGGCTCCAATCACAACCGCGGGGTCGCGGTGGACGTCAGCCTGGCGAAGGCCGACGGGACGCCCGTCGAAATGCCGACGGCCTTCGACGACTTCACGCCCACGGCGGCGGCCAAAGCCCCCTGCAAGCCGGAACACGCCTCGCCATGCTCCAACCGCGACCTGCTCTTCGAGCTGATGGCGCAGGCCGGGCTCAAGCCGCTGTCGAGCGAGTGGTGGCACTTCCAATTGCCCAACGCCAACCGTTATCCGATCGTCGAGGCCCTCGATGCGAAGCAACCTTGAAGCGGCCCGCAACTGGTTCGCCTTCGCCTGGCGGCGCCGGCTGCGCGCCCTGCAGAACGCCTTGCGACGCGGGAGCTTCGCCGCCGAGCGCATCGACCGCGACCTGCCCGTCGCGATCCTGGAGCACCGCCTCCCCCTCTACCGGCGCCTCGCGGGCGTCGATCCGATACTCTTCGAGAACAAGCGCCGCAACCTCGAGCTGGCCGTCGCCCGAATCGACGGCGTTTTGCTCCCACCGGGCAAGACCTTTTCCCTCTGGAATCTGGTGGGCCCGCCCAGCGCGGCGCGCGGCTACCTCGAGGGTCTCGTGTTGCAGCGAGGCCGGCCGGCCCGCGGCGTCGGCGGCGGCCTCTGCCAGCTGGCCAACGCCCTCTTCTGGCTGGCCCTGCACTCCGAGCTCAAGGTCGTCGAACGCCACCACCACAGCCTCGACCTCTTCCCCGACGACCATCGCCGAGTCCCCTTCGGCACAGGCGCCAGCATCGTCTACAACTTCAAGGACCTGCGCTTCGCCAACGAGGGCCCGCTCCGCTACCAATTCCGCGTGGGCTTGACGAAGGATGAGCTGGTCGCCCGCCTGCTCGCCGAAGCCCAGCCCGCGAGCCGGTTCCGGGTGCGCGAGGCGGAGCACGGCTTCGTCCAGACGCCCGAAGGCCTGTACCGCCGCAATCTCATCCTGCGCGAGGTCGCGGACGCCGCGGGCCGGCCCTTGCGCACCGAGACTATGTATCGAAATTTTTCGAAGTGCCAATACTCGCTCCAGGAGGCCTCATGAAACTCGCGTCCATTCTCGCCTTAGGCGTCGCCTTGTTACCCATCGAGGCCTCCGCCCAGCCCGCTTCGCGACTGCTCGCCGCCGCCGTCACCAGCAGCGCGCCGGGATCCGCGCCGGCCACCTGCCTGCTCGATCCGAAATGCGAGGGCAGTTGGGTCTCCGGGGCCGCGGACGCCGGCGCCGACGAGGGCATTTATCTGCAATTCGAGCGGCCGGTCCGGGCGGGATATCTGATGATACTAAGCGCCGGCAAGAACCCCAAGGCCAACTCCGAGCTGCGCGTCTACATCAACGGCAACACCAGCGCGGCGCAGGCCCGCGGCCAAGTGGCGAGCGACTCGGACGGAAACCAGCTGCTGCAGTTGAGCGGCGGATCGGAGATCGAGATCAAGTCGCTCTTCCTCAAGGTCGAGGCGCCCTTCGAGGCGGACCGCAAGGCCCTCCCGATTCGCAAGATCCTGCTCTACCCGGCGGCACCGGACTATCAGGCGATCCTGAAGGGAGAAGTCGCCCCGATACGCCCCGAGCTTCCCGCCTTGATTTCCGCCGACGTCTCGGCGACCTCGATCCTTGAGCCCCTTTCAGCCTACCACCCCGCCCATCTTTTCGATTCGGCCTATGACATCGCATGGTCCACGGACGGGAAGAAAAACGACGGCAAAGAGGAATCCTTCACGCTTAACTTCCGGAATCCGCAGACGATCGCCGGGATGATGGTCTGGAACGGCTATCAGCGCTCCGCCGAGCACTTCAAGGCGAACGGCCGCGTCCTCGAGGCCGAGATCCAGGCGGACGGCATGGTCCCCTTCCGCATCCAGCTCGCCGACCGGATGGGCGCCCAGGAGATCGCCTTCCCGAAAAACCTGCCCGCCGTCAGCAAGCTGCGGCTGACGATCAAGACCATCGCCCCCGGCAAGTCCTACAAGGACGTCCTCATTTCCGAACTGCGCCTGATCAGCGACCAAGGCAGGCTCATGCTGCCGCAGGTGGAGCTGCCTCGGGCCCAGGCGCCGGCGACCTTCCAAGCCATGGTCAACCGCTCCTACGCCTCCATCCTGCACCAGCCCATCGCCGGAAAATTGCCGGAGGACTACGATCTCGAGTTCTCGCTCGGCGCCCGTTGCGACAACGCCCGGATCCGCCTGCGCGACAACGGGACCTTCGTCGTCTACAAGGACTTCAACTACGGAAAATCGGACAGCGCCGCGAAGCCGACCAGCATCAACGCGGGAATCCTCGAAGGCAACTGGGAGCCGAAGGGGGACAAACTCAGGATCTTCGGAAAAAAATACGTCAGCGCCTTGCAAAAATCGGAATACCTGCAGGAGACAAGCTCGGGCGAGCCGCGGGTGCAGATCTTTCAAAGCGAGGTGGAGGCCAAGCCCTACCGTTCGCTGACGCCCGAGGAGAAGCAGAAGCTCTTCGCCTTCCTTTGGGCGAAGAAACAGGGGCCCGCCAACCGCAATCAAAACCTCCTCTGGGTCCTGGGCGCGACGAAATGGAACGGCACCGACGCCTACAAGAAGGCCCAGGTCGAGGGCGCCGGCTTCGAGGCCTTGGTTAAAAATCTCGATCCGATCCTGGAAGAGCTCAACCCCGTCTATCTCGGCTCCTCCGTCCTGACCGACCTCTTCCTGCCCACCGACGAGTCGCAGGCCTGCTGGTCGAGCCGTTCGTAACGCGAATGAAGGCGCCGCAGATCCTCATCGTCGCGATCTTGTGCCTCTCCGCGGCTGGGACCTCGCTGACCTTGGCGAAACGCCTAGCGCGGGAAGACCTGCTGCGCGGCGCGGACGCCTATTACTACGCCCTGCAGTCCGAATATTTCGCGAAGACCGGCGCGGTCAAGATCCCCGACTCCTCGCCGATTCACCGCTTGACGGGCTCGCTTAGAGAAATGGGCCTAAGCTCGGAGGGCGCCCTGCGGCTTTGGCAGACCGCCTCGCTGTTCCTATTTTTCTTAGGCATGCTCGCCCTGGCGCGGTGGTGGCGCCGGGACCTCTCTCTCCCCGCGGCGCTCTTGCTGGTCTATCTAGGCCTTTCGCCCTCGCTCTTGTTCGTCGCGATCGAGTTCCCGAAATTCTTCGCCGCCCTCCTGCTGCTGCCCTTTTGGCCCTGGCCGCTGAACGCGGAGCGAAGGCATTCCGGGTGGGCCTGGGCCGCCCTGCCCCTGGCCTGTCTCCTCCACCGCGGCGCGGTCCCCTTGGCCGCGCTCTTCGGCCTCGCCGCGCTCGCCGTCCAAACCCAAAGGCGCCTCCGCCTGAGCCGAGCTTTCTGGTTGGGACTCGCCGCGCTCTCGCTGTTGGGCCTGGCGGCGCTCTTCCTTTTGCCCGATCGCTTCCGTCTCTTGGACCTGGAGCGCCTCGCCTGGGAGGCCCCGCGCGCGGGCTATTTCAGCCTGCTCTCCCGGACCCAGCTCCCGCTCGCCGTGAAGGCCGAGCTGATCCTCATCCCGATCTTGACCCTGGGACTCGCGTGGCGCCTGTGGAAACGGCAAGCCGGGCGCCGAGCCGTCTTGCTCCCGTTTTTTGCGCTATGGCTCCCGGCCTTCTTCCCTTTCGGCGGCGAGGAGGTCTTCGGGGTAGGCGAGCGTTACGCGATACTGCTCCCCGCGCTGGGCCTAATGGCCTGCCTGGTATTTCTGTCGACGGAGGCTGCACCGCCCTGGAAAAAACGGCAGTTCGCCGCCCTGGCCCTCCTGGCCTGGGTGCCGGGCGCGCTGGCCGGCCCGCGCCTCGAGGCCGCGCACCCAAAGACCCTCGACCCCGACTTCGAGGCCTACCGGCAAGTCAGCGAGGAGTTGGCCGGAAGAGACATCCCGATGTTGATCGCGCACAAGGGCCTAGTCTTCTATTACAAGTACCGCTGGATGCGCGAGGCCTTCCCCTACGAGCCCGAGCGCCACTGGGACAAGACGCGCATCTGGCGCCTGGCCTACGGCATCACGCCAGACGAATTACATTACCGGCTGTCCGAAGAATGCGGCTGGGAGAGCGAAAGGATCCTCCGCCTCGCCACGCCGAGCCATATCTTGATCCGCGAGGATTGTTGGCAAGATTTTCGAAAAAAAATCCGCCGAGAAGACGACGCCGCTCTCTACGAACGAGTCTGGGAAAGCCCACAAAACCCCTCCCAACACCGCCCAGCCTTTTTGTATCCCAAGCACGCCGAAGACCAAGACGATGCCTTCCCCGCCCTGCCAAAAAAATAAAAAATTAGGGATTCGGGCGCTTCTTTTTCTGAAAATCCTTGAATCAAATTTTTACAGCGGGAGATCCGCTGATCCCCGGGCTATACCCTCGGAACGGGTTTCGAAGAGGCCCTCACCTTGAAGCCTATATATCAGGGCCTCCTCGACCTTTCTCCCGGCCGGCGGGGCAAGCCCGAACTTGCTTCGGGCGCTCAGCAAATTCGAAGAATTTGCGGAGTGGAATCATTCCGGGAGAAAAGAGTGAAGAGGGTATAGCCCGGGGATCGGGGGATCGGGCAAAAACACGAAAGTAACGAGATCAAAAACGAAGGAGGGAAAAAAGAACGCCCCGGATCGCTCCGGGGCGCCCCATGCGTGAGAAAGTGAGAAGCCTTCCCAGCGCAAAAACCGATGTGCCGATGAAAAGGAATCGGCGTTCCTACCCAGAAGTTGCCCTGTTTTGCGCCTCACCCGGAATGACCTAGCCGTAATAAGGATAATAATTCCTCGGCCAGGAAAGCGTATAGGCTTTTTTAAGCTCCTCTTCCGAAAAGCCTTCAAAATCCGAAACTTCGACGTTGGCCCGGACATGTTCGAGGCTCCGCATCCCGACGATCACGGTCGAAACGGCGGGCTCCATCAGGCAGAACTTGAGGGCGGCCTGCGCCAGGCTCGTGAAAGGCGGCCGCCGCAGAAACTCGAAGGCCGCGGCGCGCTCGCAAGTCTCGCGCAATCGATCGCCCTGGAAGTAATGCATCCGCCAATCCCCCTTCGGAAAGCGCGTCTGAGGCGTCAGCGCGCCGCTCAGCCCGCCCTCGTCAAGCGGCACCCGCACGATCACCGCGACTCCCTGCTCCCGGCACAGCGGAAAGAGGCGTTCCCGCGCCCGCTGGTCGAAGAGGTTGTAGATCACCTGCACCGAATCGATCAGGCCGCTGGCGACCAGATTGAGCCCGTTCTCGGGCTGATGGTCGTTGAGCGAGACGCCGAAGCGCCGGATCTTCCCCTGCGCCTTGAGGAGCCGCACCGCCTCCAGCCAATCCCCCTGCGTGAGCCAAGCGTCTTCCCAGACGTGGAGCTGCTGCAGGTCGAGGCAGTCCACGCCGAGATTTTTCAAGGAGTACTCGGTCACCTCGATCAAATAGCGGCCGGGAAAGACCTCCTGAACGGGGACGCCGGGCTTGGGCGGCCAGGCGAGGTTCTTCGGCGGGCACTTGGTGGCGATGAAGGGCCGGGTGCCGGTCTCGCGCAGGACGCGGGCGATCAGGCGCTCCGAATGGCCGTGGCCGTAGCCGTGGGCGGTGTCGAGGAAGTTGATGCCGCTCTCAAGCCCCGCTCGCAAGGCCGCCGATGCGGTCGCGTCGTCGCGGGGCCCCCAGTGTCCGCCCATGGCCCAGGTGCCGTGGCCGATCTCCGAGACAAGCGGCCCTCCGCGTCCAAGGGTTCTCAGGCGCATACGCGGCATTTTGGCCCATGGCCCGTACCGAGCAAAGGGATAATTTCGAAGGGATTAAGGAAAGGTGCCGCCGGGCGTCACCGCCGTCGCGCTTTCCGGAACGACCAGGTCAGTGCCGGGGCTCGTCTCGCCGTCGACGGTCTGGGTGATGCGAATGATGTCTCCGGTCTTGCCGGGCACCCGCATGCGGAAGGAGCCGTCCGAGGCGGCGACGACGTTGCGAGGAAGCGTCACGCCCTCTTGGGCGTGGGCGGTGCCAAGCAGCAGGCCGTCCCAAGGCTTGGGGCGATAGGCGACGCTGATATTGGTCCCCGTCACCACCGCCTCGGGGAGGACGGCGCCGGGAGCTCCGAAGATCGCCACGACTCCGGTCGCGTCCGGCCCCTCCAGGGTCATCAGGCTGGAAACGGGCGCCGGGATCCCCAAGGGAGGCGAGGCACCGCCGCAAGCGGAAAGCAGTGCCAGGAAAAACACGACCAAGGATTTTTTCAGCCAAGCTCCCATCATAACGCCTCGTCCTAAATATGAAACGATCCGAGCCCATCCACAAGGGAAACAGTCCGACGCTCCCAAACGATCTTGACCGGCGCTGCCGCCATGCCCTTTGGAAAACCTCCGGGACCCTCGATTATGCCGCGAATCCCGGGGCTTTCCAAAATAAAAGGCCGCGTCCTCCGAAATCGATCAAGGGGCACTCCATACACCTCGACAGAAATCTTATGAACGCGGCCTTTTAATTCTTCCATTTTCGTTCCGGGACTCGAGCTCTCTCCTTCTCTCGTCCCGTCCCCTATCGGCCTTCGGCTTTCGCTTTCGGCCTTCGTGCATCCTCTGACCAGATACTAAAGCAAGCTGGATGCCAAACTTGTTTTTATTTTCGATAAAATAAAATAAATGTTTAATTAATTGAATTTATTAATAAAT